>Ga0247737_1000833_pt1 | contig 12880 bp, 15 predicted proteins | sample UWRJL028104C2_FD_180937 | JGI IMG/M metagenome (GOLD analysis project Ga0247737, IMG submission 180937) | Plant litter microbial communities from Arlington Agricultural Research Station in Wisconsin, United States - UWRJ-L028-104C-2 | ecosystem: Environmental > Terrestrial > Plant litter >...
GCTGACTTAGGCCTCATTCGGGATCCCGGTTAGGTTAGGTTAGGCTCGGTTAGGTTAGACATCGGCTAGCCCTCAACCCGCGCGGCTGGTTGGGAGTCGGTTAGTCACATATGTCACATGGATTCCCATCGTATATCGATGTGAGGTCTCCTAATGCTTCGTTCGACATAGTAGGTCTCCTCAGACGGCAAGGTGTCGCTCAAAACAACCCAAAGCGCCCCTTTTCTCGCTAAATCAAGTTAGAAAGCACCGGAATGCAGGCTATGCGTCTCTATGTTGGAATGTCCGAGATATGACAAGCGTCCCGCCTGTCCTCTTATCGACAGTGTTCAGGACGTGTCATGCCATACACAACGCGCTGACAGTCTTTGTGATCTCCCTCATATGTACGTATCCTTTTTTGTCACTACCTTATGCCCTACGAGACCCCGAACAAATGTACATATAAACCCACTGAAATTATTACTTGACCTCACTCGTTTGCGAGGGTCCATGTTCTATCCGAGTGAGCGACGAAACCCCGCTCATTTTAACACTCTATGCATTAATGATAATATTGCACGTTGGCATTGCGCATCCTCTCGAAAAAAAAACCATAACATCAGGATTAAAAATGTGCCGCTGTAATGGGCGTGTGGATGCTCGCTCGCATTCAGAAGTAAGACTGTGGTGGTGTGACACGTCGTGAGGCTGAAGGCCAACCTAACCGAGGGTTGCCGAATGGCAGATTCGGTTAGGTTAGGTTAGGTTTGCTTCAATTTCTAAATTAGGTAGGTCTAACCTAACCTAACCTAACCTAACCGGGATCCCGAATGGGGCCTAAGTGTGGGCAACAATTTCCGTACAGCATAGAAACATAATTACGAACGAAAGGCATACACCACCACCACGATCTAAACCAACCAATCCAGACCCCAGAAGCTCTTGCCGTCGCTTGTAGAACCTCTGCGCAGCGGGCTCAAGGAACCAAGGACGTAAAGAGAGGTGAGAGATGCTACTTGCGAACAAGTGTGCAAGCGCACGCGATTGCGGGGAAAGGCGGACTCCAGAACTTACTCGCGGCATTATTTCCATAAATGGAACTCGTAAGCTCCAGATGACTAACAAATTGACCATCCCTGATACATCAATTCACCCTCAGCAGGCTTCGCAGACATGGTGCGTCGACGGCACAAAAATCACAGCTTGGGTGAAATTTGCATCATCACCAACGCCGATGCGTCGTTTGAAGGACACAATTGAGGGATTATCATGGTCTAGAAGAACTGTCTCGAAAGAGCAAGAAGCTTCGATGGGTAATCACGGACTATAGACGATACATAGACATTTGAACTCCTCTAAATTTCATGAGGGATTCCACGACGCGAATTACCACTGAACCCGGACATCTGCCAATTGATCATGGGTGCCAAGCTGATACACTCGCCCACCCGACGCCCGGTGCCGTGGGATGGAGATCGGCCGCACGCTCCTGTCTGGACTCCAGCTATCTTTTTCCATCAGCACCTTCAAGCTATCTCAAAGCTCACGCAGACATCGTCAGTAGCCCTTCCGTTGCCGTACTTTACACTTCTTTTTAGCTCTAATTTATACTATAGATGCATCCTGTACTCAACATTCCAGAAATCCTCTATAAGATTTTCAAACTTCTTCTTGACGACGAGACTATCAGTCAAAAGGATGCGCTCGCTGGCGTGGCTTATCCTCCCCAGACTCTACCTGGCATCGCTCGCACCTGTAAAGCCTTTCTAGAGCCTGCTCTTGATGTCATCTGGCATTCTGTTCCGACGTTGGCACCCCTATTGCAATACATTCCGGCGAACCGCCTCAGGGTTGAACATGGGCAACCCACCGCGGGATTGGACTTCTTCTTATTTATGCCGTTGGAATTGGTTGGTGCCTTTCGTGCTCTCTTCCAGCTTTTGTATTGAGCGTCTGACAGACCGTCGATCCTGGATTGAACGCTCTGGACCTGGAGAAACTCAAGTGCTATGCAGCCCGCATCCGGGTTTTGGAATTCAATTCAGCCCTAAAGGCGTACCGCTCCAGTCAGCCTGTTTCTTACACGGCTTATAGCCGACTTTTGGCTGCGATATCCAAACCCGCAAGTAATTGGGGCAGTACGGCTCTCCTCCCAGGGCTACAGCGCCTGGAAATACACATTGGCTTTCTCGAGCATCTTACATCCTACGCAGCTCTGCTACTTTGCCCGTACCTGTCAGTGCTGACCATCTGCGGAGCTACTGATGGGGAGATGTTGGACGATCATGTGTGGAATAATTTCCTCGGCGTCTTGCAGTCGTCTGGCGTTGCGAGAGAACTCAAGCAATTCAATGTACGGCTAACCTATGGCGCATATCCAGAGATTGACTTCACCATCAAAGCCCCAAGTCGGCTTCTGACCTTCCTGGTTCAGAATTGCATTACCCTCACGGAATTGAACCTTGACGCCTTCCAAATCACCGATCCCGATATACTCTCATTCTTTAGCCATCTTGTGCTGTTGGAGACGTTATCAATCGATATCGCCGAATTCGATCCAGCAAATTTGAAAAATATCAAACAAGTGAATTTCGTTGTGCTGAAGAACATCAATATCACGGGCAAGGCCGCCTCGACGATCACAGATATCCTGGCCAAATGGAATGCAGCCCAACTTGAGTCGGTTGTCATCAAACGGCAAGGCCATATGGTCTTTTGGGACCTGGACGAACTTTTCAAAAACCTTGGTCGAATTTTGCCTCGGAAGACGCTTCAAGCTCTTGTCATCTGCAACAATGCATCCCACGACTTAATCGACACAAATATCTCTATCGTTGAATTTGACACCGTCGAACCACTCTTTCGTTTTGCCAACCTCAAAATTTTTTGCATCAATATCGGTGCCCAATTTATCCTTGACGACAATGGTCTACTGGAGATTGCCGCCACTTGGCCAAACCTCTTCGCGCTGTAGGGTCGAAAGACAACATCGACAGAGGGCTGGCCCAACCGCGACTTGGATTTCTATGTATCCGCTTTTATATTAGGAAAAATATCGTCTTCTTGTTGTTAAAGTGATGTCAGGTGAATCATTGGTGAATATTGTGCCTGTCGAGGCGCCACATTTACAAATATGGAGATGGATTTGGCCTAAGGAAAGCTATCGTTAGACTCGATCCCGGCACTCCGTCGGTATCAAGGATACTAGTATAGCGTACCGGGGGTAATTGATCCCACGGAGACTCTATATTTGCTCAATACTTCAATGCCTGTCCACTCGAAGCCATTCAATACAAACTTAACGACATTTAACATATCTGCCGCTGTGTATAAACCAACTGCCGGACCCTCAAGAGCATCCAGTCAAGGACAATCTTGAGTACTCGTTTGATGCGCGCCATTTCGCAGCTACGTCACTGATGCTTACAGGAAACTTGCGCTTATTCGCAATTCGGAGTGAGGCCATCGACGGATTGAAATGGTGAATGAATCAATTGGTGCATAGGGTAGGTCTCAGAGACGGTGATGGGTGAAAAGAAGCCAGTAGTTGCAAATCCTGGTTATTAAAATACCATACACTTGGTGTCTTTGACGTTTTAACTGGACTTTTGAGTAGATAAGTTCGCTAGATAAAAGTTAAGTAATTTTATTGCGCTTTGTCGCATCGAGTCACCAGGCTCCGGAAGACGCAACATAAAGACGGGTGGGGGGGGTGGAAAGTAGCCTAATCACTTCTCACCACTTCCCCATCCTCTGTGCACTTTCACGGGGAACCCAGTCGAAATTTTCTACAGGTCAAGTTATAAGTAAGAGTAAATATCTAGACACATAATATAGACATGAAGTTTGGCTTTCGTGGAACTCTTGCCATCAGCCAAAAGAAATGCAGCATAAATGCCAATAAATCGCGGTTGATGAGCTCGAGCTGGGCACCCTGGTGCCACTGCAGTGAGCGTCGCGAACCCCTCTTGGAGAAATTTTTGAATTTCCAGGTGCTCACGACAGTTAAAATCTGGCTGCCCTCTAGGGCATTTGAACCCATGTTTCAAATTTGCCTCATGTCAAGTCGGCGCCTGGACCTAGAGCCACGAGGCCGTATGCACAGAAACCGGTGATTTGCCTGGCATTACAACGCGGTTATAACGAAAACTTCTTACCTACTGCCTCAAGGCTTGCCTGAGGTGGTCTCCTAAAACAGACTAAATAACAGATGATGGTGTTATATATAAGCGCCTGAGATGTGAATGACCATGAACCAAAGATATCCGGGATGCCACGAGCGATCGTAGGTGTACCATCTGACATGAGGAGATGGTGCTCTCCGGAGCTCCTCAACGAGAAAAGCTTCGTATCTTCCATTTTACTGCTTTGGGACCGCTGGAAAGGCAGCACAGTTGCCTAACCTGGTGATCACACCAGAGACCCTGAGACCCTGAGGCATGCCCTCAAGGCAGCCATGAGGCCCCATGTACAGAAGCTGCTTCATTCAAAACGCGGTTCCAACGAGTCCACATGCTGGCTCCTCATGACGATCATCTAGTGATCATCTGCGATTACTAAAGTTAATTACATTAAGAATTACCCCATCTGGATTTCGAGTCAGCGGCTATTGAAAAGTGGCGGTCTGGCAGTATATGTACTAGGTGCAGACATCTAGTGCGCCTGAAAAATTCTCTGAACAGCGACAACTCTCTGAACATCCAATCATTCACCCAACCGAAGCAGTGAATGCAGCTCGTTATATCTTCGTGCCCTGGCTATACGCACTCGGTCTGATCTTGTCCATGTCTCCAACATTGCATCCCCGTCACCACTCGATGCTTCGTCCGCAATAGACGCCACATCGTCTTTGTCAACTGAGAATTCGTTGAGGAGGATCGGCGTCAATCCTCGGGTGTGCAAGAGAGAACTTTACGCTCTGGAGGGGCGATGACGAGTTATCATTTTATTGGTGTTATGTCCAATGGGGTGAATCCCGTCCACGGCTCGTATATGATTCAGGTAAATGTTCACTTTTGGCTTTGATAAATACTTATATACCTCTGCTATTACTTAGATCCCCCCCCTTTCGCTTGCATATGTTCATTCCACTTCCTTTGTCTCGCTGTCGCTTTGTAATTCACTGGCCTTGGCGATCCACCCTCTTGTCTGGTCCACTTTGGGTATTTCCGGCTTTCTTCAAATCCATAGTTAACCTGCCCTCTCTGCTAGCATTGTCTTTTTCGCCCTGTGTTGTCACCACGTCTCGAAATCGCGCACTTTCTTCCCATCATCCCTTACTGGCTTACTCTCACTGGCGCTCGAAGGTCAACGTCCCAAGGAAATGCTGCCAGATCCACTCCTTTCAAATATCTAGATGTTGTCGCAGAGACACCGTCTCGTAGTGCTCGCCGCTGCTCGTCTTCGGAGCGCACCCTTGCAATACCTGTCTCTAGGACTGGAGTTCTTGCCAGGACCATTTTTCACCCACCGACCCGCCCACTCCCTCCCTCCCCTCAGTTCTTAGTACGGCTACCTGGGATACAGCTTGGTTTTCCCTGCTGGTTTTCTGAGCGCTCTGGTCCTCCGTCAGCTTTTTCATCCACGACGCAAATCTCCAACGCGTCGCGTCATATTTGAGTGGTCACGTGCCCCTGACACAAACGCCATCTGATCATTTCCTTGCTCAGCGGCCTCAGCCCAACCGCGAAGATAATCACATTGTACAACTTGACTGTTGCCTACGTGTTTCTAAAGCCAGTATGCCCCTGGACTCCTCCCAAACCATCCAGCTTCTCACTTTATACCTCTTTCTCATTCCCAGTGGTCCAGAATCCGACGATGTCATGCTCGAATGCTACGCCTCTCACCTTTCCTGTCGGTCATGTATCACGGTTTGAAAGCCAACCGTCCCTTTGTTCCACAAATCCATGCACCTCGCTACTTTTGCCTTCGTCCGCAATGAGAATAGGGCAATCAACATCCAGTATGTGGTTTTTCCTTATGACATTCACTCTTCCTGACACTTGCTGTTGTAGTTGTCTCTTCGAGGCTGGGATCATGGATGTTTGCCCACATCTGCTCCCCAACTTGTTCGCTTTGATTATAGGTCGCCCAGCAGCGCACTGGGAAATCACAATCTCGGTATGTACCTCTACTTTCTGACCACGAAACATTCTAATTCCTATTCCAGCGGTCAAACGCCTCTCAACTTTCCGCACTCATCTTCGTGATCACCAATTCTGAAGTTCGCAAACTCCTCTCCGTATTCCCTCCCATCAGTTATGACTGAAGCATGCACTTCCCTGAGGAGCGTTGCAAGCCGTTCATCTTCCGTGGCAAGAAGGTCATCATGGAGCGCTAGAGGCACAAAAACTCTCAGGAATCCGTCCTGGCGCTTTGGTTTCGTCAAGGAGTACGCTGGAAACGGAATCAACCATGCTACGAGTGTCTCCCAGGGCTCCTCAAGCGTTTCACTAACTAAAATTATGCTCAACGTCATCGAGGACTCAAGAAACGATAAGTTGTTCTGCAAGTGGTTCAAGGCTGTCGACTGCTACATTCTTAAGGTTCTCCTCAAGCTCGGTCATGTCCTCGAGTACAACAACCATGCTAAGCATATCCAGGATGCTTGATTAACCGTGGTATGATCTGGTTTAAAGCTAGGAGGTGATTTCGTATTGATGTTTAGGTGACTAACCAATGTTCTTTCAGTTCAATAAGTGATTCAGTAATACCTGTGACCTCTTTGATAACAAATGTTCCGGCCCGAGCTCTGGAACGACATCCGCAAGTTCATCCTCCATTGATCAAGTCGGCTACGTTCCCAGTCCCTGGCCTCATTTGACTTCGTCGTCGAGGACTTCAACCTCCGAGGTCGCAATGTCTTACCCGACATTTGGACAGCTCATTGCTGTTTGTGATTATATGGATACAGCGAAGACTCCCAATAGTAAGAGCCAACGAGGTGTTAAAAAGTATGTTCTTTCGTTTGTTCGTCTTTGGTTTGATTTGGCTATCCTGTTCGTAGAACATGTATGTCTTTCGATTTGTTAACTCGGTTGGGTATTTTACTGACTCTCATTCATCTCACTGACTTGAGACTGATGCGACGAGCTTGAAACTGAAAACTACACCAGCGATAATAATTAGAGGCCAATGACTAAGCTAACAGCTACTAATTGAATGCATAATAATAAAAAAGAAACTCGTGTTTGCTGCGTGCTACTACGCCTTCAGTTACACGTGGAAATATGGGTGCGATCCAGAACAAGCCCCGGGCAATTACTTTCTATTCACTTATTAGTTTCGATGTCGACAGCCGTGCAAGCCAGAAATTAGGACCCACCAATCTCTGCAATGAGTGCTTCCAAATCAGATTTGGACATAGTCGTCGATGTGCTCGTCTGTTTGAGATGCCTGAAATGCACCTCGTTCGGTCGGCCGACGTTAATTGTCCCTTCAGCCTTGTCCGGATGTATCTGAGTCGGCAAGTTGTAGATCGAGGTGGGTTTCTGAGGCGGATTACCTGGGTGTTGGTGTGACATTGAGGCTACCTTGACAAGGCCATGTTTGTCAGGAACGCTAAGAACCACAGCCGGGTGCCTTCCGACTGTGTTCTGAACAAGATAGGTGGTGAGCAATACAACCCTATCAAACAGATAAATCGCATACAGCTCCTCTTGAACGTGTCTTGAAGTGCTTAGGCTTTATGAGCACTACAACTCCGGGTAGAATGTCCAATGTGAATATGTTTTCTGTCTGGATTGGTATAGGAAGGAATACAGGTCATTCGAGTTGTTAGCTAGTTACTGAAGGCCACTCACGACTTGTACAGGCTCGTTTGGAGCGGGACGTGGTTGCGTACAGGACTTAGAATTGTCAGCGGGCACTATACACAAGAAAGTAGGGTGTTAAGCACGTTGATCTACAACACTAGAGGAGTGACAGACCTGGAAAACGCGAGGAAGTTGGAGAGGTGTCAGAAACAGCAGGGAGCACTGCTTGCATGCCCTGTCTCGTCGAGAAGAAACCATTGCTACTTTCAGAATCCCCAGGGAAGCTTCGTCGCGATTTGGTTACACGTTGGCAGTAACCCTTGTTCGAGCTCGTCATGATTAGGGAAGAAGAAGAAGAGAAAGCGATGGAATATGAGATGAAGGGAGAAGTGGAAAGCTTATATACAACGATGCACGAGGATTACTCGAGGCAGCGAGTGGTAATGACTCCTGCGACGAAGGAACATTTGGGTGCAAGAGTCCAAGGAAAGGTTCGTCACTTGCAATTGAAACCAACAAGTAATTGTTGTGGCCAACAAACCGTCTACACGAGGATTACTCGAGGTAGCAAGTGGTAATGACTCCTGCGACGAAGGCTGGTGAAGGAGCATTTGGGCGACAGCGGAAAAGTGCAAGGAATGGTTCTTCACTTGCAATTGAAACCAACAACTAATTTTTGTGGCGAACAAACCGTCCAAAGAGATGTACGAGAAGACAACTTCCAGTCAACTGGTAGGCCATGCTTTCGGGACGCTCCGTCCAATCAATCGGGACTTGGTCCGTCCACTGCACGGCATCGTTGAAAGGGCGTGCCAGAGGGCTGATGGTATCGTCAACAACAATGAGGTCAGTGGCTGCAGGATCCGATGTAATCATCTTTGTTTACTGTGAGTGAATGTTATGATTGGATAAAGGAATCACATACTTTTCAACAGGTTACTCGTGACAGTACTGACTTCAACCAGGGTAGATGTAGTCTGCTCTCTATAATGCTTGAGGTGGGCCTGAGAAATAAAATTGGAGGATAACCCCACAGCATGGATGGTGCAGATGGTGTAGATAATCAAACCAGTGTAGGTGTACTGGTTTCGCAGTGTTTATGTCACTGGTCACAGCTGGCCATGACATGTGTCACTACAGTAGTCACTGGCATTTTGGCCAAAAATTCGGACGGATTTGGCAGCAGTGAATGTGAGAGCAACTGGCAAAGGGATTTCGCCAGAAAATTCCTGTACCACATTAGGAAGGGACTTCCTCATAAGGTAGAAAGCCCCTATGGAGGCAATTGTGTCCAGCCAGCTTTCTGCTGCTTATTTACTTCAGACATTTTTCTTGAGACATATAAGTGGGACTGGTTTTCATTTCTCTAAAACTTGATACTTTCAGGATGGCTCATAAGGGAGCTCAGTGCTTACCATTTTAGAAGGACTTTCCAAATATGGATCACAGCCCTTGGATCGAAAATAACATTGCCAGTTGTCTCTCTGAGTAAACGGCTGTTCCAACATGTCGAGGCACAGGTCATGGTCTGATCTCTGTAATGCTTGAGGTGAGCCTGAGGAAAGGAGTTGAGGCTAGGCCAAGGGAAAATTGATGGGCAGGCGATAGGGTTCCAGAGGTGTGGCGTTTTCCAAGTTTGCTGCAGCAATATTGGACGAGGAGGATCTCGTACGGATATGGAAGATTCAATGGTTTTTGTCCCTTGTCGTATCGTTATCTGCCCGCCATGGCTGCCGTCTCCCACTGGGACCTCGGAATCCACGATATCCAAGGGCAATTGCTGCCTCGAAGGAATTGTCCATTCCCTCCTTGAGGTTTTTCTCGTTAAGCGTCACCTGGTACCTCGGGTTGTTGATTAGGTTGAGGTCCACTAAAAAAAAAATTCGGTCTGGATATGCGCCCCAGCAGATATGCCATGGTATACATAAAACTCACCCCACCGATCAGAGAAAATATTTATCCATAGCGCGCCTGGGGCCAGACGAGTCATGATCACGAGTTGCTGTAGCAAGTGGCATCACCACTGCAAACCGCTCTCGATGATGATGAATAGCGAAGGTTTAGGTATTGGCAAGGCGAATCTCCATAGAATTTTATCAGACGCAGCTATATCTTTAAATCTCATTTCTGATAGCGCGCATTGACAAAGTCCTGATTGAAAGGAGTGTGCCTGCCAGTGTTTTCCTGGGAACGTTGACCTCTGAGCCACCAATAAGGGTAAAAAGCCAGTAAGCGATGAAGGGAAGAAAGAGCGCGATTTCGAGACGTGGTGACGACAAAGGACGAAAAAGACAATAGAGGGGGCGAGTCATTTCACGATGATGGATTAAAGAAAGTCGGAAATACCAAGAGTGGGCCAGACAAGAGGCGAGTGAATCAAGGCGAGTGAATCACAAAGCGACAGCGAGACAACGGAAGCGGAACGAACTTATGCAAGCGAAAGGGGAGGATCTACTTAACAGTAGAGGTATATAAATATTTATCGAAGAGGAGAGTGAACGCTCACCTAAATCATGTACGGAACTCACCCCATTGAACATAACACCAATAAAATGATAAGTCGTCGTCGCCCTCGAGAGTGTAAAATCTTCTCTTACACACCTGAAGATTGACGCTAACCTTTGCCAACGACTTCTCAATCGACAAAGACGACGAGGCCTCTATTGCGGACGAAGCATTGAGTAGTGACAAGGATGCAACATTCGAGACTGGACAAGATCAAACCGAGGGCGTATAGCCAGGGCACAAGATATAACGAGCTGCATTCACTACCTCTGTTGGGTGAAGGATTGGATGTTCAGAGAGTTGTCGCTTTTCAGAGAATTTTTCAGGCGCGCTAGATGTCTGCACCTAGTACATATACAGACCAGGGGAAAATACTTCTTAATAGCCGCTGACTCGAAATCCAAACGAGCGGGGTTCCAGATTAATTTAATTTCCTCACGAGAAGCCCAATAGTAATATGGACTCGTTGGAATCGCGTGCGGAGGGTGTCTACCGCCTCGAGGGCAGCTTGCCGCAAGGTCTCCCTCTGGTGTAGCATCATTTCCTCATGGCAGATGATATATCCACAGTCGCTCGTGGCATTCCGGATATTGTTGGTTCATGGGCATTCACACCTCAGGCAGGCCTTGAGGCAGTAGATAAGGCGTTTGAAGGTCGTTGTAACTGCATTGTGAAATTACCGGATCAGCGGCTTCTGTGCATGTGGCCTCTTGGCAGTTGGCTCTAGGTAGCCGCCGACTCGAGGCGAGTCAAATATAGTACCTACTGCCTCGAGGGCAGGTTTGCCTCAAGGTTTGCCTCTGGTGTCAAGATGACCGGAAATGATCGTTGAGCTCATCTGAGATTAATTTATGAACCCTCAAAGTATTAGCATCGGGGATCTCTCTCTCCGAGTCTCCCCTCTCTCTCCCCTCCCCCTTCCTTTTTTCTTTCTTTATTATTTATGTATTTATTTTCGAGCCACACCTGAACGTTTGAACATCGGCCAGATCCCTCAGTACTACCTGTCTCAGTCAATCAGAGCGCTCTATTGTTCTAGCGTGCAAATAATGATGTCAGTGGTCACGCGTCCCAGTCAAAATATGCGACTGTCCTGTCTGACCGATGAACCCTATCCCCCAGTTTTCAAACCAACCATGTCGTTTCCTCTCGCCTGTTCTTTTCCGCTGAAAGACCGGCACCACCTCTTCATTATACGCATCAACTCGGATACCTTTGTCGACGAGCTACGTTGCGCCGTCTTTGAAGAACTGAAATCGTACGAATATGACGTGAAACTGTTTGATATCCACTTGTTCAAAGTAGTTTTATTCTCTAAGTGGCAACATTCACTTATGCGTCAACAGACGCATGTTCCCCAGCATCCTGAAGACGACCTGATCATGCGTGTCCTTCAATGGCTTCGCCGACAGTCAGACGACAAAGAACTCCGAGGAGTGAACCTGGTTGCAACCTACTTTCCCGATGGCCCTTCTGTACCGAGCCAAAAGTTGGATATTGTCGTTGCCACCCCGGAAGGCATGGTCATATTTTTTTCCTTTAATGCTGTCTGTTTAAACTCTTTGGTAGTTCGGGAACAGCTTGAAGATCCCGACTACCATTACAAGCAGAAAGTCACGAAGGGTGCGTTCACATTAGATGTTGTTCTAGTTGTTCACCTACTTTTAACCCTTTCCTAGCCCTTTTCAAGTCTATGGATGAAGGGGCTTCCCTACCTGCTCCTTCGGACTGTGTCCACAAGTCTGAGAAAACAGCTGCCCTACTAGGCGCCGACGAACCAATCATCCACATCGGTCGGCCTGGTGGTGTCCCTGCAGTCATTTTCAACCCCGTCCTCGCCAAGCTGCAAAACGATCTTGAGCATCTCGAACAGATTACAGTGACTCCCCAAGAAGTGGACAATGCACATGAATACCTTGGCAAGGCTGTCGGTTTTCATAGCAATGAATCCTTGCGTCAATGCGCAATCAAAGATTTGGTGGATACGGCGATTGGGACCAAGGGCGAATGGGGCTCTCGTACCAACTTCAGACCTTCTGCAAGTTGGTCGCACAACGGGTTTGTGACGCTGATCTTGGAGCTCAAGAACACCTTAGGTCTATCCGGGGATGCGGTTCTTCAAGCGGCCGTCGATTACGCCAAATTGATTTCTTATAGCGAGGTTCGATGCTAGATCTACCTTCCACTGAATGAATTCCTCGATTAACGGCCATTCCAGTGCAAGCCCTTCCGAGAGTACTGCAACTTCCCAATTGTTCTCATCGGCGCCACAGCGAATCGTCTTGAAATCGCCGTGGCGGTTTCCATAGGACGGGTTTATGTGACTAGGCTGCTCATACTGGATCTCTCCTTTGGTTTTCATGCCTCCGACAACATAATTCGCTTGGCCCGTGTCTTCAAAGCACTTGGGCAATGTAACGACACGCTCGGGGTATACTACGACGAAATCAAGGTCTCGCTTCCACCCAAATTGTTATGTCTATACCCCAATCCGGCCCCCGTTGTTGCTGGAACATATTTACCTCTCGTCAGGTATCGCAAATTTCTTTCGCGAGCGGGCCAACCCGCATCGGCTGTTCTGGAATTGGGAAAGGTGAATACTGCCATGTATATTGCCACCCTAGAAGAATCCGACC
>Ga0247737_1000834_pt1 | contig 12879 bp, 13 predicted proteins | sample UWRJL028104C2_FD_180937 | JGI IMG/M metagenome (GOLD analysis project Ga0247737, IMG submission 180937) | Plant litter microbial communities from Arlington Agricultural Research Station in Wisconsin, United States - UWRJ-L028-104C-2 | ecosystem: Environmental > Terrestrial > Plant litter >...
AATGATGATTTCTCGTTTGATAATATACAAAAGACATTGGTTAAATTAGCATTTCTAATTCAGATTTCTTTATAAAGCTATTGTTCCATTTCATCTACCCATGATTTCCCCAGATTTGGTGCTACGCACCTTTGACCTGGACCTCGAGAAACAATTCTATGACGTTGTTCCTCGTGACGCAGTATCTCCTTTCGCGTTACCATCCGAACATTACAACAGACCACAAAATCGTTCTTATCCTCATTCAGTGGGTGGACGTGAGTCCTCACTACGTGCCTAGTGAGCGACCCACCAGTGGCGTATTTGCGAGTCCTCTCTCGCAAGGCTAGATCAGGATTACCAATACAGATAGGACAATAATCCGTTCGCTCGCCAACAGCAACAGATGAAAGTGCTTTGCCTAGTATTTCAGCATCTGACAGCTCCGGTATTGACACTGCATCCTTTTGAGCGGTATCCTTGCTGTATGCCTTGGGCCGGTTTACTTGACGATTGGTGGCTGGTCCTTCCTCTACGGTGCAATATGCTACTACAGCATTGATGGCGTTGATCCTGCGCTCGTACTCTTTCTCCAGCGTGGTTCCCGGTAGCGTTATAATTGCATTTACTAAACAGAGATGCTCGGGGCCCATCTGGTCTTCTTGTATCAGCGTATCTTTGCTATCTATATCGATTGGCTCTTTTAGGAGTTGTCGCTCGCTATCAATAACAGGCTGCTCCTTGTTAAATTTAGCTTTAACTTCTTTGAGAAGTAGCCTTTTTTGCCGCTGTTTCTCGTTATTGAAACGACGCAGTGCTTTCGCATGTGTCGTCCCGATATCCTCTTCTTCACAACCCGAGTCCTTCCTTTTACGCAAAGTGTTTACATGCTCCTGCAACTTGATAATATGAGGAAGGGTATGTACAGAAGCACTTTGTTCCGTAGTCAATTTCCATGGCCGACGTGCATCAATAGATCGACTCATGGAGGAGATCAAAATTAGCAAGTCCTTTTGAGGCTCTAGTCCACGATATATGTTTTGAACATCGATACTTATATTTCGATCCAGGTAATGCTTTAAAAAGGTAGAAATATTTGCGTGCTGTAATATTAGATTCTGCATGGATTCAGTGACATACGCTTTTTGATTTTTTAGCAAGTATATCTCCCGAGATACAATACAAAACTGGACTTACGGCTGTCATTGAGACTCTTAGCGTTCCCATCACGAAGACAATATGGATGTACTATGTCAAGGAACCCAGTGATTTCGCCGCCTTGTTTCATCCGGGACCGTACCCAAGCTGAAGTCAGCTGTTTCTCACGAACAATCCGGACGCCGTGTGCCTCCCGAACCGCAATACAGAAAACATAATTGTCACCTATCTCGTCTCGTAGTGGACATGCCTGCTCATTGAGTCCATCCAGCACTTTCAAACTGTAGAGGTCTTTTGCGGATAGAAGACTAGGTGACTTGAATGCCTTAAAAAGGAAGAGTAATCCTAATAGGAAAACGTGGGGGCTTAGAGTAAGTGTTGGGTCGCAGATAATTTCTGGGATATTAAATGTATTGCTAGAAAGGTTAGCAAACTCTGAGAGGATGAGCAATTGAATATAGGATAAACACACGAGTCTTTTGCACCGAGAAAGCTTTTTGTGAACTCAGGCGATAGCCTAATAACTGGGTTTGGCCGATCGCTGTTGGCATCTCGCACCAGAGTTATCTGGAGATGTCGATATTGAAGCATTAATAGGGCCTCGGGTCGGTTACCTGTGATACCGGCGAGTTGATTAAAGAGGATAAACTGGATTCGGAGTAATCCAACAATAAAAACCATCTGTGTAGTACAAAGTAGCACGCGACAATATGTAGCAAGGTCCTGAGCATACATAGTAGCGCTTGCTTTCGGTGTGTTTATAAGCTTCTTATTAATGGCAACGATCTTGACAACCTGAATCCCTGTTAAAAAAGGATCTTAAATAAGCTAGAGAGCTTACAGAGAATAGCATACGTCTAGACCCTGCTTCAAGATCATTACATCGACTGAACTGACTTTTTCTCTGTATACAACGCAGAAATTTTTCCAATAAGTTTGCAATGAGCTGGTATACTGGATCCCTGGAAGCCTCCGTCCATTCTTTCCAAGTCGTTTATCACAAGCCCAGCTCAGCATGCCGTCAATGAAATCTACTGAAATATCTTTATAACTCTGTTCGGAAGTTTTTACTCCGACAAGTGGAGCTATAAAAGCACAATATCTAATAGTAAGTCAGTGTAGTTCTTTAGTGCAAGCTATAGGATGGCTCATACTCATCAAAGTTCTCCTCAGCTTTAGTAAGCAGTATCCTATAGTTTGGACTATGCAGCGACTGCCGAAGCTTTAGTGGATCGAGTTTTGTTTCTGGATGTATATAATCTTCAGGGTTAAGTAGAAGTTCATCATCGAAAAGGAAATAATTCTCTTCTATTTCTCTGCCGTTTACCTCAAGCTGGCTGGTTGTATCGTTAATATTCGTAGAATCTATTTCACTACCACCCTCTTTAAACAGACTATCTGACTTAGAATTAACTGAGCTCATGCTGCTACTTTAAAAAACATGTAACAATATGAGAAAGAAGTGACATATAAAGAATAAATAAGAAATGATCTAGAGAAGAAATAAAACAGCGAAAGGCAATGTATATATATATATTCAGGCCCCCTATAAACAGGGGGCAGGTCTAACAGAAGTGTGGAGTCTAATAAAAGTGTGGATACAGCTTTAGAAAAGTGCCATAATAAATTCGCAGGTGTGGAATTAGTAATTGCCGGTTAGCAGACTGCTTAAACCAGCGACAAAAACAGCTGAAAGTAGCGGCTAGCCAACCCTAACACCGTCTTATATAGTAATTCAAGAATTATAATTATAAGTTTCAAAATTAAGGTTGTAAGTTATATATTATAAACTTTCATGTACTTTTGTGACTAGGATATATGATTGATATTATTAGACTTATTAATTTGTAAGTGTAAAAAGGTTTTATATAGCGCCTACTAGTATATGCTAAGCAATAGAGAGGGAGAAATACGCAGGTTGGTACTTGAACTTGGACCGGCCCTGTCGAACCTGCCAAGGAACGAAACCGCCTGGCGGCCATTAGACGCCATCGGACCTGTATTGCGGCGACCATGGGTTATGGTGGAGAATGACTATACATTCGTTCTTCTTGATAGTAATACATGACGGGCGATATTTACGCAGCACACTACTTAATAAAAGTGTAAGTGAAAGATAAGGTATCATTGTTGTTATAAAATAATTATGGATTGATATCTGGGCATTAAGACTAGTGGAGCTGATGGTCTTAAGAACTTTTTTTTGCTCACTACTCTGCATTTAACTATAGCCCAAGTTTCGACTAAAGACTGATTGCCCTGTAGCACATCTTGTATATTACATTATTTCAATCTACAACGCTCTGGTCCTTAAGAATCCCATATCGGACCAAAAGCGGGGATACCGCTATGTTCCAAGTCCTTTACCAATTTAAACGTCAGCTTCGGATTTGAAATGACTATCACTGCCTCCGAATCCGTCTCCTGAAACTGCTTCATCACCAGCTGCAACGTTGATGGCCTTCCCATTGTCGACGTGTTATGAATATACGCATTCTTCCCCAGAGCAGTAACAATGGCACCGATTCCAGGTCCATACGTCGTCAACGGATCTCGCGTCGACCAGAAAAGATTAATGCGAGTGCGCTTCGCCATAATCACAGGTAGACAGGGTGCAATGCCTGAGCCTGTGGCTACGAGCAGGACGCTTTTGAACATAGGTGCTATCCGTAATACACCGCAAGTAGGTGTTCGTCTAGCCCAAATCTTTTGGGGAGGATTTTCGATGAGACTATTTGTCCAGTCACCGGCATTTGAAATGATGAGAGAGAACCCAGCATCGTCTGGTTTGGACCAGGTGGCAAAAGCGTGCCATTCAAAGAGAGGACTTGATGATATCCGTATGGTAGTCCCTGGTTCAGGTGTAGAATAATCAAACTTAAGACGCAAAGCATGCTCTGAAAGTCTTTCTGATTGCACAGTGATTTTCCGGCAATTGGCCCAAGTGACGATAATGCTGAAAGTAGAGATAAAAAGAAGCCATATATTTCCACTGCCAAATAATGCAGAAGAGAGTTTCTGAGTTAATGGTCGATTTATGTTCGTATTGAGAACTGTGAGAATCCAGAGTAAAGCCAAACATGACCAACCAGCTAGCCTGTGGACGATCTCGAAAGCATTATGCAGCTTCTCGCGGATGGATGGATGAGCCATAACAACGATTGAGATAAGGAGGCAATCCAAGATGTAAATGACGATTATGAGAATCCATTGCTCCGCACCCCTTGATGCTGTTGAGCAAAATTTGACCGTGCTTTCAACCGACAAAAGAATAAACCAAAATGTTGCCGCCACACCACATCCACTATGAAGACCCCCCAAATGATAGATCTTTCCTACACGGCGACGGAGCCATAGTGGTGTTGAGGAGGGCAAGGCTGTGCAAATGGTGAAAAGAAAATTGACGACATGCTCAACCCGGATGACAATGGAAATGGTGAGGTTGAGAGACGTTGCAAAAGCAGATGTCCTGTTGTTCGAATATCCTCTGCGGTACCAATTGAAAACAAACTGAACTGCGCCGGCGAAGTTGAGTATAAAAACGAGTGTGAAGAGCAGTCGGTATTCCGAACATGCATCTCGAAGCCATCGCAGGAAGCGTGATCCCGTCTGATTCCGAGCCTTCTCGTTACCATAATTGGTCGAAGTCCAGGCTGGCATCGTGAAAGATAGTAAGGTGGTGGAAGGTCACTGTTCGACCAGATCGCTTGCTAGTGGTTACTACCACGAGATTGCCCTGCGAGCTCACCTCAAGCTATATTATTTCTTACCACCCCTAATTTCTGACTTTCGGGTGGCCGGCGCAGTTTCTGTAAGACTTTCTCAGGGGCTGCACATGGCTGACATGTGGAGAGGGGAGAGTTCGCCCCTTTTGGGAGACCAAGATCCCGAATATAGCAAAGATGTACAGTTGTTTTCTATCGAGAATCGGGCATACTGACATCGCTCGTAAAGATTGATGCTGTGCTCAGTTTTCCACTTGGTACATATGCTAGCCACGGTGGGGAGCTACTACGTCGGTATGTAGATCTATCTGTTGAATGGGTCTGATTTGGCGTCCTAGATGACTGCAGCTATGAGAAATCCACGTGCTGTACCTGGTATTACAAGATGAAACTTCTGAGCTACATATATTACTTGTCGATCTTGATCCTAATTTCTTGGTGTAGAAGAGTGGGTCATATTGTCCGTTGGTTTGAAGCTCTAGTATCCCAGGTAGTTACTTCTACCTCCTGACAGCTTCCGCGACGGGAAAATGGGAGATGGGAGGAGTGAGAATATAAAATGAAGAAAAAGAAGAGAGGTGAAACGAGAAGACAATGATCTCGGCTTGCTTCTCATATTTTGTCTTTGGAGCATCATCTTTAATTCAGCTATCTATTCCTATCATATCAGACGTAAGCTTGAATCAAAATCTTACTTTCCCCACGAGAAGATCCTGCGTCCCAATCGAGTTACTCATTCCGCTACCTGCCTCAAAGCTCTATAGTGTCTATTTCCTTATCCTGGAATTACATATCTGAGGAGCTCTTTTACTGCCTCCCCGGCTTCCATCGCCTTCCGGTCATTAGCCAGGTCATTTCTAATTGATTCAGGGGGGAAAAGATACCTCTGGCAGTCCAGACAGAACTATTGTATCACACGCTAAAGTGGGCCCTGAACGCTTGGTACTTCTCTGTACTACGCCTGCGAAATACTGGAGTCTGGATGATCTACCGTCGTATGAGAACACTGTGCACTCAAATTGTTATCCACTGATGTTCTTGACTAGCAGCTCAATCTTGATAGCTAGCTGGTGACGTCCTGGTGAAGTCGTGGTGGAATTAGGGTCTAGTAGTAATTCCCTGACAGAAAAATGGTGAAAATAGTGATTGTGATGAACCCCAGGTATTATAATTGGGGACCCAGTGATTGGCAAGCGTTATATTACAAAAGTAGTAGACTGCATGGCGTACGGGGCAAGAAGATCTGCGATATTTGGCCGTTAAATTGGGTAGCGGCCAGAGCCGCCTCTGTCCTTGTCAAGGGCAAGCTAGGTGAATGTAGATTAGCACACTCGGTAACATCTATCATTAGCATATCAACATGTCGAGCGCTGTCATGGTGAGCTAAGTAACCGGGATAGATGTGCATACCACGAAAACCACCCTCTATTTGACTTTGTTTGTGAGTGTCTCAAATCACAACATTTTCACAAAACAGAGTCGTAGCTCAAAAGTTCACTAACCAAGCCCTCCTCTCTGGAATATCTCTAACATTAACGTTTACATTAATTCATTGGCTACTCGTCTGGATGCGAAAACATGGAATTTGGTTATAGATTTTGATGAGGTGCCCTGGGTATCTCGACTTCCGCGGGCCAAGGACGATGGCATCTTGCCCTAGTGAGAAGTGAAACAATAGATTTTTTCCCACCAGGGCTTTCAACCAAGTTTTATACCAACTTGACGAGGCCATTAGCAAACAAATAGCGGTGGTAGAGGGAAGATCTGTCTACTATGTCAGTTCTCGTAGGCTAATCCTTACAATTTTCAACTATGAGATGCACACGATTCAGTATATGCACGCGCCGCAAGGATCCTTGAAATTAGGCGTCTCCGTTATGCGGGGTCTGTGAAGCTAGTATCCCAACTCCCTGTAGAAATGATGATGACAAGTAGACACTCAGGGGTTACGTCCAGATGTCAGACGGGGCGAGATTGCCGGCCATTTATAATATCTTTTGGGGGAAAACAGGCGTATCTGAAACACTGTCGTCCCACAACATCAAAAGCAAAGGAGTGGGGTTGTTATGTCGAACGGCTAAAGAAGCTATGGTAATGAAGGGAATCCTACAAGTGAAATTTGTTGATCCTTCATAAAGAATATAGCGGTATATGATACCTACTACCTACTGACAAACCAAAACCTTCTTAATGTACAATAATCTTAGAAACAAATTTTTCCGACCATTCCCATTAGCTTAATCTGCTATATTTATGCCATATTACCTTGACACCGGAGCGCCCGTCCATAAATAACGCGTAGATAAAAGAAAACATGATCTAACTTGCATGCCCCTTGGTGTGTAGGGGGGCAACAGACTCATGCGTTGAGCTGTTCTCAGTATTCCCATGGACAGCGCCTGTTTCCTCATCCTCATGTCTCTCAAAAGTAGGTAATTTACTCTCCAGCCTCGAAAGATTATTCAAATTCCCCGGCGTATGATGATCAGAGGAAGAATCACGACCAGCGATGGTTGTTCTGTTGGTGAGCTCGTGGAAATCATCTGTGTGGCTGCGCAACTTGTTTTCAATTTTGAATGAACGGCTTTGGTAGATCCGCTGCTCACCACTACGGCTAGGACCGTACGAGCTTTTGGCCGTACTGCTAAAGCTCTTGGGGAAGAAGTGTCCAAGGAGTTGCCGGATAGAGGGCATGCAAGCACAGATGATTGCGAGCGTTGGCTCTATTACTGACCATGCGACGAGATTGACGTAGTCCACTACTCACATATTAGTAACGTGATAGAAACTGTGTTCCGATGGACTTACTGGTAGGGTTTTTAGTATTTCCATAGGTGACGAGGTATCTGAGTCGGACGATACTAATAACAGAAACACTGCCAAATTCTTGGTAAGTGTGTCAGGGTAATGATATAGATGGTTTATCTTACATAAAGCCCACACCAAACATGAAAAAGAGCTGGATCTTCTTCTTGAAAGAAACCTTTAGCTTGTAGACCTCGGGTAAAGGAAGTAGCAGAATGGTGAAATCTTGAACGACGTTAATTCCTCCGGCAATATAGGTCTGAAGATTGGTATTGTTGCAGGTTCCTTTGGTAACGGGTCCTTGCCACCTCGTCCAGGCATAAGATATTGGTCTACAAGAGAGAATCGTTGCTATGGTGAACGAGATTGTAATGACCGTAGTCAAGGCTCCGATTGTCCAACATGCGATGCGAAACGATCGGCTAGGGAATATCTTGACAAGAAACAAAAGAAGTGCGAGCTTGGTAACCCCTAGGAGCACCAGGTAAACAACTTCTGTGATCACAAACAACTGTGAACAGATCATCAGTACTGATTGGAAAGTTGAGACTGTGGAGGCCCTACCTTGAAGAAATGATCAAGGTTATCTGCGTCTGCATCCCATATATTCAATCCAAGGCCAAGGTCGGCACCTGAAGTTTGTTAGAGAAAAAAAGTGTAAAGACAACGAAGTTGATGATTACCAGTGAGTACAAGATAGGCAAAAGGTATAGTTGCAATCTAGACCGATTAGTAAATCTTCCATCGAAGAATGCTTTAAGAGACGACTTACACCCGCAAAAACAATGACCCAATCAGCTGGATCCAGTCTGTTCATAATCTTCATTCTCGTACATAGGCGAAGAATGACACATAACTCGGCAAGGATGCAGAAAACGTATACAATGACCCTTATCTTTGCCTGTTTGGATACAACTGGTACGCCACATCCCTCTCCTTGAATTCTAGCAACTTTAAACTGTTCCCTCACTGTACAAGACTTCGTCAAGCAAGCAGTGGCAGAAGCGGTTAAAGCAGCGTTGGTACATATACATGTCGCGTTGCTGATGGCGCATGGAGACTGTGATATTGCGGTTCCTAAACATAACAGCTGCGTCGTTTTGTGAGCAAATGCTTTTCTCACTAGACTCGAAGATGTACCTACTCCACACTGTGGAAGCTGTACCGCTAATTCTTGAAAACCTGCTGCAACAAAACCAAAAATGGCAGCACTACAGAAGAAAATGCTGATAGCAAGTCTCATTGTGGAATCCCTGCCTTTCGTTGAAATCTTATCTGGTAATGTAGACTGTCTATTTCTCCTCAATAAAGAGTTGCTGCGAAATGCAAATATGACAGTTATACCTCCTCAATGGAAGCAATAGCGATTATTCTCGCTATATAATCAAATGGAATAAAGTTTGCAGGGAAAGAAAATCACTAGTGATGTGGATGCGTCAAAAAACCACATCCCCATGGCCATAAGCTTCGTATTAATTATCCGGAATCTTGGGATTCATACCGGCCGATCAACAGACGAAAATGGTTAGCGTGTCGTTGGGATTACAGACCGTTGATCTTGATCACAAACCCGCGATCCTTACTTTGAAAAATTCCCGGACCCTGGGACCTGCCGATGTGAATTTTACAACTCGAGTCAGTGAAGGTAGGCAGCGCCGGGACCATTCGCATCCCAGTCTCCAATCATTGCCATCCCATTTCTGTACAATAAGAAAAGATCAGCGACTGCCATTTCATTAGGGGAGGGGCTGTTATATAACCGTGGAAGACTTTCCCCAACAACCCTATCCTGTCGTCTCTCACTCTCTTTGGGATCACTCACTCTTATAATTAATCTTCTTTGACTCAATTACATGCTATAGCCATCATGAAACTCATTAATTCTCTACCATTGTTGGTGTTATCGGAGGCAATATCCCACGTGGCAGCCTTCCCAACCTCCGCAGAAAATGTAGACATCAACGCACCTGTTCCCCTCAGTGCATTTAAGAGGAACTCTGGTGATGTTGGGAGTACAACAGAAATTGGTGGCCACAACATCCCCCTCGATTACTTGGCAACTGTGATGAAGGACGCCTTGGCCGGAGGAATTCCCTCAGAAAGGGCCAACACAAAGAGGTCGACATTCGACCCCAAGAAACAACTCATTGATGGTCAGTTTCCACAATATAGATAGCGCTTTAAATGTCGAATATCAAAAGCTCACAGTCCATATAGTCCACGGGAAGCATGAGTTCCGAATGCCAAATTACGCAGCTGGCGACGTTCGTGGTGCATGCCCTGGATTGAATGCATTAGCAAACCATGGCTACATGCCCAGGAATGGTGTTGCGAGCGTACGATATCCCACCCCATATCAGATACTGTTTATTGATACGTTATATAGATTTTGCAGTATGTCGAAGGAGTTAACAAAGTTTGGGGAATGGGTGTCGAAATTGCTACCATTCTTGCAACTTATGGCACCATTTTTGGTGGCAATATTGTATCTTTGAACCCAAGTGTTAGCATGGTAAGGCTTTAATACTCCAGTAATTTCCAATATTTATGTCTCTTATCAGATAAACAAATACTAAAACCTAGTGTAGGGTGGTATATCAAGCTCTGCCAATCCATTGGGCCTGCTCAATAATTTAGGGGGTCTTCTGGGAACGCCCCGTGGTCTGTCAGGTACCCATAATACTTTCGAAGTTGACGGCTCGCCCACTCGGAATGACCTTTACGACCCGATCGGCAACAATAATGGTGTGTCTTTGCAATTCTAATTGACTTTCTTATCCACTCTCCTGAAAAGTCCCGTGGCTTGAGGCATGGCTAACCTCACTTCTCTACCTCTAGACCTGAACATGACTTATTTCACCCGAATGTTCAACAAGCAGAAAGATGCCGAAGTCCCCAACTACACCTTAGACGTTATGATTGAGAATGCTGTAGAGAGATGGTACCAGGATGTCTCGTGGAACCCCAATTTCGTCTATCTACCCTGGTCTGGATGGTTCGTACGAAACTCGGCTGTTGTTTTCTCCGGTCGCCTGTTTGCCAATCATTCTGAGGAGTATCCAGATGGAATACTCGGTATAGAGCCCCTATTGAACCTTGAAAGTTTTAGACGAGTTTAGCTAATATGACTTCAACACAGGCAAGGAAGCGCTCAAGAGTATATATGGTGTGTCGGGTCCAGATGACAACATGGTTTACACCAGCGGGAGTGACCGTATTCCAGAGAACTATTACCGACGTCCCAGCGATTACACTCTCGTTATGGGAGTGCAGGATATGTTAATAGAAGTTGCAGCCAAGCACCCAGTTCTTTTCAGGTAAATTATCTCCTGCCTCTAGTGACCTCTTGATACCTGTCTAATATTCTATAGCATTGGAGGCAACGTAAATGGTGTAAACACCTTTACGGGTATCAACTTCGCCGACATTACCGGAGGTCTCTACAACTCGGCTAGTCTGTTTGAGGGAAACAACCTCTTGTGTTTTGCATTCCAAGCTGTCAAAGAGGCATCGCCTAACATTCTTTCTAACGTTTATGCCACTCTTGGACCCATCCTCTCGAAGATATCGGATATCGCAGATACTGCCTTCCTCTCCCTTAATTGCCCTGCGTACAAGGATTTGAGCGTCAATGGAACAGATTTATTCACATATATCAAAACCACCTATCCTGGAGCAGCTATGAGCAAAGGCGGGCTTTAGAGTGCTGATCTCTGGTCTCAACGATTTTAGTACTGTCTAGCTATGCAAAGACTTTGGTGTCTTAATTTAATTTTTAATTTCAAATTTCATATTTTTTTGACCAAAATTGTGTAGTAAATTTTAGGGGACTAGTAAGCCACAAGAAAAAGGGCGCTCCTTTGTGACTAGTTACCTTTGATTGTGTGTCTAAATATTGATTTTGAGTGCCCTTGACTCTTCAACTAAGTATTACGTTGAGTCTAGAGAAAGTAGCATTAGCTATGAATTTGCCTTAACATCAGTATATGTAACCTCCATGTGGCTGACCGCCCTGCTAGATTCTGAGTACCCTCTTTAATATTTTCATTCGAAAAACCACCTATAATCAGTGAGTTATCCACTGATATAAGGGCACATCAATCGAGGTTTTAATCTTGCTAGTTATCGTGCTCTTTAAGGGACTTTCATAACTCTACTATCGAACAAACCATAATTTTCACTACCCTGATGTACCAAGAAGTGTTCTGAATAGGCAAAGATCTCTTTCCACCAACTCTGATGGAGTTCCAACTTCAACCAGCTTCCCACCGTCAACCACCAGAACAATATCACTGTCCATAATAGTGTCCAGTCGATGGGCGACAGTCAAAATGGTGTGTTCCTTGAACTCCTCTCGGATAAGCATTTGCATCAGTTTGTCTGTCTCATTGTCGACATTGCTCGTAGCCTCGTCAAGAAGCACAATTTTACCACGAGTGGGGCGCATGAGGATAGCGCGCGCAAGTGAGAAAAGTTGCAGTTGACCCTGCGATAATGGAACAGACTTCATTATGATGTTCAAACATGAAGTAGTGGACGGATCCCGTCGAGAATAATTGAGATCGGGATCGTGAGCAACTGAGAGGGCCTCTACGCTACTCTCTCCGCCCATGGCAGCATCGAGCTCTCGTGCTTGCTTGCCAGCAATCTCGGCGTTGCTCACTCGAGACTGGAAGACAGACCACAATTTCACCCTCTTTAGAACGCGAATAATGTCCTCGTCCGTGAGAGCTGAGTTGGCAATGTCAAGATTTTGCCGCACTGTGTCGGTCAAAATCAGCAAGGGGTCCTGCGGCACGGTGATGAGCCGAAATCGAATGGAATTTCGGGAGAGTTTTCGTAGGTCTACGTTATCGATGCTGGCGGTACCTGACTCGATCTCGACGAGACGTAGTAGACTGAGTAGTATAGAGGACTTTCCACTACCTGTGCGTCCACAGATCCCTACTTTGTTACCAGGCGCAATCGAAAGCGTTACGCTTTTGAGGGCGAGCGTCCCATGATTGTACGCAACTGACATATTGTCGAAGCAGATGTCTCCTCTAGCAGGCCACAGGTAAGGTGGCTGATGGTCCTCTCCCGGCTTGACCTCTGACTGTGTATTCTTCTCAAAAGCGCATAGACGCGATATAGCACCGAAGGATGTCTCTAAATTTGTCCAAGCTTCGATTAGACGGAGTAGAAATGAATTAGCTTGCAACACGACGTTAAG
>Ga0247737_1000838_pt1 | contig 12845 bp, 14 predicted proteins | sample UWRJL028104C2_FD_180937 | JGI IMG/M metagenome (GOLD analysis project Ga0247737, IMG submission 180937) | Plant litter microbial communities from Arlington Agricultural Research Station in Wisconsin, United States - UWRJ-L028-104C-2 | ecosystem: Environmental > Terrestrial > Plant litter >...
CTGGACGCTCGACGCCGAGGGCACGCCCAACGGCGTGACCGTGACGCCTGCCGCCTGATCGCCGCCCGCGTTGCCATTCGCCGCATCGAAGGCGAAGGTGGCGCATCAACGGTCCGGAGGGGTCCATGTCCGTGCGTTCCTCGCTTGTCAGCATCGCGGTCGTCGCCGCCCTGTCGCTGTCCGCCTGCGACGCCATGCCGTCGACAAAGACCACCGCGACGGAGGGTCTTGCAATGCCGGCGCAGGCCGCGCCGCTGACGCCGTCCGGCGCTCCGGTCGCACTGGCGGCCGAGCCGGTCTCGCAAGGCGACGACGGTCTGCAATGGGCGGCCGGCGTGGTCCGGGTGGATCCGATCCCGGGCGAAAGCGGCAAACTGTTCGGCACGGCCGGCGGTGATCCGGCCATGAACGGCCTCTACACCTACATCGCCTTCTATCCGTCCCCGGCCGAGGGCTGGGTCGTCTACAAGATCGGCGATTTCCTCGACTACACGGTGCTGTCCAACGCCAACGGCCGCGTCGATCTGGACGTGCACGAGAGCACGATGGACGAGGCCTCGAGCGCTATCGGCGACCGCCATCGCAAGATCATCGTCCAGTGGACGCAGGGCGCGGACGACCAGGTTCCGACCGCGGTGAGCGTCACTCCGGCCCAGTGACCGCCCCGGACCCTCTCGATCTCAATCGCGCGACGGTCGCCGGCTATGACGCCAGCGCCGAGAGCTATGCCGCCGAAACCGACCACGCGCCGACGCCGGACCATCTCGAGGCGCTGGATCGGTTCGTCGAAGCCGTCGGTCCGGGCGGCCGGGTGCTGGAGGTCGCATCAGGCCCCGGCTGGGATGCGGACCGGCTCGAAGCCATGGGCCTGTCTGTTCGGCGCACCGACCTGTCGGAGGGTTTCATCGCCTTCCAGCACGAGCGCGGGCGCAGGGTCGAACGGCTGGACCTGATCGAAGGTGACCTCGGCGGACCCTGGGACGGGCTGGTCGCCCTCTATGTCATCCAGCACATCGACCGCAGCCTGATCGACGGCGTGATCGCCCGGATCGCGGCGGCGCTGCTGCCCGGCGGGACCCTGCTGATGTCGTTTCAGCTCGGCGAAGAGGAACGGATTTCGGAAGACCCGGAGGGGACCTATCAGGTGGTCCAGTGGACCGAAGAGGTCATGACGGACCGCCTCGCGCGTCACGGCCTGTCCGTCGATCGGCGCTGGTTCTTTCAGGGCGACAAGGCCGCCTGGCTGACCGTGATCGCACGACGCGCCTGAAACCGGAGCCCGTGATGCCCGACATCCTTGAGATTCCGGGACCGGACGGCTAATCCCGCCCCTTCCCTTTCCGCTGGAGCCGTGATGGCCATCGACGCAGAGACGGTGCGCAAGGTCGCCCACCTCGCCCGCATCAAGACCCCCGACGACCGGCTCGAACCGCTGGCCGGCGAGCTGAACGGCATCATGGCCTGGATCGACCAGCTCAACGAGGTCGACGTGGTCGGCGTCGAGCCGATGACCTCGAACGTCGCCCAACCTCTGCGTCTGCGTGACGACGTCGTCACCGACGGCGCCAAGGTCGAGGCCGTCCTGTCCAATGCTCCGAAGTCCGCCGACGGCTTCTACGTCGTGCCCAAGGTGGTCGAATAGTCATGAGCGACCTGACCAGACTGACCCTCAAGGCCGCCGTCGACGGGCTGAAGGCCAAGGCCTTCTCCTCGGAAGAGATCACCCGCGCCTTCGTCGCGAACATCGAGGCCGCCAACCCGACCCTGAACGCCTATGTCGTGACGACGCCCGACAAGGCGATCGATATGGCGAAAGCCTCCGACGCGCGTATCGCAGCCGGAACCGCCGGCGCCCTGGAAGGCGCGCCGCTGGGCATCAAGGACCTGTTCTGCACCGAGGGCGTGCAGACGACCGCCGGCTCCAACATGCTGCGCGGCTTCGTGCCGCCTTATGAATCGACCGTCACCTCGAACCTGTGGCGCGACGGGGCCGTCATGCTGGGCAAGCTCAACATGGACGAGTTCGCCATGGGTTCGTCGAACGAGACCAGCGCGTTCGGGCCAGTCGTGAACCCGTGGAAGTCGAAGAATTCCAACGCCGACCTGACCCCGGGCGGGTCGTCGGGCGGTTCGGCCTCGGCCGTGGCCGCCGACCTGTGCCTGGCCGCCACGGCGTCGGACACCGGCGGCTCGATCCGCCAGCCGGCCGCCTTCACCGGCACGGTCGGGATCAAGCCCACCTACGGCCGCGCCAGCCGCTTCGGCATGGTCGCCTTCGCCTCGTCGCTGGATCAGGCGGGGCCGATCACCAGGACGGTCGAGGACGCCGCCCTGATGCTGCAGTCGATGTGCAGCTTCGACGTCAAGGATTCGACCAGCCTCGACATCCCGACGCCCGACTGGTCCGCCTCGGTCGGCAAGTCGGTCAAGGGTCTGCGGATCGGCGTGCCGCGCGAATACGTCGTCGACGGCATGCCCGCCGAAATCCAGGCCCTGTGGGATCAGGGCGTGGCCTGGCTGCGCGACGCCGGCTGCGAGATCGTCGACATCTCCCTGCCGCACACCAAATACGCCTTGCCGACCTACTACATCGTGGCCCCCGCCGAGGCGTCGTCGAACCTGGCTCGCTATGACGGCATGCGGTTCGGACATCGGGCCGAGAACACGAAGTCCCTGACCGACCTCTATGAGACCAGCCGCGCCGAGGGCTTCGGCAAGGAGGTCCAGCGTCGCCTGACCATCGGCGCCTATGTCCTGTCGGCCGGTTTCTACGACGCCTACTACGTCCGGGCTCTCAAGGTTCGTCGCCGCATCGCCGAGGACTTCGACAACGTCTGGGATCAGGTCGACGCGATCCTGACGCCGTCGACCCCGTCGGCCGCCTTCGCCATCGGCGACAAGCAGATCGACCCGGTGACGATGTACCTGAACGACGTCTTCACGGTGACGGCCAACCTCGCCGGGCTGCCGGGGATTTCGGTGCCGGCGGGCATCGATTCCAACGGCTTGCCCCTGGGTCTGCAGGTGATCGGCAAGGCGCTGGACGAGGCGACCGTGCTTCAGGTCGGCGCGGCGCTGGAACAGGCGGCGGGCGGAGTAGGCAAGGCCGAGCGCTGGTGGTGATTTAAAGCGTCTCCTCCCCGTTCGCCGCTTGGCGAACGGGCAGGTGGCAGCGAGCCCTTCGCGAGCTGACGGAGGGGTTCTGGGCGGCGGCAAGAGCCCCTCCGTCTCTCCGCTGCGCTCCGAGCCACCTCCCCATCGCTGCGCGACAGGGAGGAGACAGTTGCCCTCCCCTCGCAATCCGCCCGCGCCAGCGCTACATCCGCTCCACGTCACTGTGAGAGCCCATCCATGTCCGATCCCGTCGTCATCGTCGCCTTCGCTCGCACGCCTATGGGCGGCTTTCAGGGGGTCTTCAACGGCGTGAAGGCGACCGAGCTGGGCGCCACGGCGGTCAGGGCGGCGGTCGAGCGTTCGGGCGTGCCGCCGCAGAAGGTCGAGCAAATCTATATGGGCTGCGTCCTGCCGGCCGGCTTGGGCCAGGCCCCGGCGCGTCAGGCGGCCATCGGCGCCGGCCTCGGTCAGCATGTCGAGGCGACGACGGTCAACAAGATGTGCGGCTCGGGCCTGCAGGCCGTGATGATGGCGTCCGACAGCCTCGCGGCGGGCAGCGCCGACATCATCGTGGCGGGCGGCATGGAGTCGATGACCGGCGCCCCCTACCTGATGACCAAGCACCGCGGCGGCGCGCGCATCGGCCACGATGTCATCGTCGACAGCATGTACATGGACGGGCTGGAGGACGCCTACACGCCCGGCAAGCTGATGGGGAATTTCGCCGAGGACTCGGCCCGGACCTATCAGTTCACGCGCGAGCAGCAGGACGCCTACGCCCTCGAAAGCTTGAGCCGCGCGCTCAAGGCCATCGAGACCGGCGCCTTCAAGGCCGAGATCACCCCGGTAGAGGTCTCGGGCCGCAAGGGCACCGTGACGGTCACCGAGGATGAACAGCCCGGCAAGGCCATGCCGGAGAAGATCCCGACCCTGAAGCCCGCCTTCTCCAAGGACGGTACGATCACCGCCGCTAACGCCTCCTCCATCAGCGACGGCGCCGCCGCCCTGGTCATGACGCGCGAGAGCGTGGCCAAGGCGATGAACCTGCCCATCGTCGCCCGCATCGTCTCCCACGCCGCCCATGCCCACGAGCCGGGCCTGTTCACCACCGCCCCAGTCCCCGCCATGCAAAAGGCTCTGAAGAAGGCCGGCTGGTCCGTCGAGGACGTCGATCTCTGGGAGATCAACGAGGCCTTCGCCGTCGTCCCCATGATCGCCATGCAGGAGATGGGCATTTCTCACGCCAAGCTGAACGTGAACGGCGGCGCGACGGCGCTCGGCCACCCGATCGGCGCCTCGGGCGCGCGGGTGCTGACGACGCTGATCTCGGCGCTCCAGAACCGGGGCAAGTCCAAGGGGATGGCGTCGCTGTGCATCGGCGGCGGCGAGGCCGTGGCCGTCGCGGTCGCGTTGGCCTGATGATGGATCTCAGCCGTCGTTCCCTGTTAGGCGCGGCGGCTGTGACAGCGGCGGCGGCCGGCGCGGTGCAAGCCCAGACCATCGCTCCCGCCGATCCGACCGAAGTCGTCCATCTGTGGCCCAACGGCGCGCCGGGCGGTGAGAACGTCATGGTCACCCCGATCGTGCCCGAACGCTCGACCGATCCGGCCTTCCACGACCGCTACGCCCAGTACACGACCGATCCGATCCTGACCGTCATGCGGCCCGAGCGACCGAACGGCGCGGGCCTGCTGCTGATCCCCGGCGGCGGCTACAAATGGGCCGTGCTGGACAAGGAAGGCTTCGACGTCGCGCGGGTCTTCGCCGCCGTCGGCGTCACCTGTTTCATCCTGCGCTATCGCCTGCCCGCCGACGGCTGGGCCGCCGGACCCCACGCCCCGTTGCAGGACGCCCAGCGGGCGCTGCGGCTGATCCGCGCCGATGCCGCCGACTATGGCGTCGATCCGGCGCGGATCGCGAGCCTGGGCGCCTCCGCGGGCGGCCACCTCGGTGGACTGCTGGCCGCGCGGTCCGACGCGACCTACGAGGCCGTCGATGCGGCCGACGAGGTCTCGCACCGCCCCGACCTCAACATCCTGCTCTATCCCGTCGTCATTCTGGCGGACCCGTTCGCCCACACGGGGTCGCGCGATCAACTGCTCGGCCCCTCCCCCACGCCGGAACAGATCGCCCAGTGGTCGCTCGACACGATGGATTGGTCGGGCGTCGCCCCCACCGTCCTGATCCACGCGCTCGACGACACCAGCGTGCCGCCGGAGAACAGCCTGCGACTGCTGGCCGCCCTGCGCGCCGGTCATGTGATCTCGGAGGCGCATCTGTTCCAGGAGGGCGGCCACGGCTTCGGCATCCGCCTGATCGCCGGAAAGCCCGCCTCCGTCTGGCCCGAACTGGTCCAGGCCTTCGGTCGCCGGAACGGCTGGCTTACCGCTTAACGGCGCGGTCCACAGGTTTCGACGGCGTCGGCGACGGACGCGATTTCGCCTCCCGCATCAGGCGGACAAGGGCTTCAGGGCCTGTCGACAGAACGATCACGGGCGCACCTGCGTTTGATAGTCGTTCGCAAGATTGCTTGGTCTTTCGCGCCGTGGCAAGCCGGTTTCCGGCGGCTTTTTCATCGGATCACGACAATGCGAAGCGACGGAAAACTCGACTACCTCGAGCTGCCCTCCACCGGCCTGCCGGAAACCAAGACCTTCTACGAGGCCGCCTTCGGCTGGACCTTCCAGGACTACGGCCCGACCTATGCCGCCTTCGACCAGGGTCTGGACGGCGGGTTCGACGCCGACACGGACCGGCCGAAAGCCCCCCTGCCCGTCCTCTACGCCCACGATCTTCCGGCCATGCTGGAGAAGGTCGAGGCGGCGGGCGGGACCATTCTCAAGCCCATCTTCGACTTCCCCGGCGGGCGGCGTTTTCATTTCATCGACCCGTCCGGCAACGAGCTGGCAGTTTGGTCCGAGGGCGGATGAAGTCCTGCGGCGACTGCGGCCTGTGTTGCAAGATCATGGGCGTCACCGCCCTTGAGAAGCCCGCGGGCCGCTGGTGCCGCCATTTCGGCAAGACGACGGGTTGCGCCATCTACGAGGATCGGCCGAACGACTGCCGCGTCTTCAACTGCCTGTGGCTGCTGACCGAGGCGCTGGACGATAGCTGGAAGCCGACGACCTCGGGCTTCGTCCTGCATTCGGAACTGGGCGGGGCGCGGCTGATCGTCGAATGCGACGCCGCGCGCCCGCACGACTGGCGGCGCGAGCCCTATCAGGCCCAGTTACGCCGCTGGGCTGCCGCCGAGGGGCAAGAAGTGCTGGTCTTCGCCGGCAAGCGCGGGGTGCGGCTGGGCGCGACCGATACGCCGGTAAGACGGGCCTAGCGGACGTCCACCGTCTGGCCGATCTGCTCGGCCAGGGTCCGGTCGGCGCCCTCCACACTGGTGATCCAGACGTGGACCTCCTGCGGCGCGGTCGTGCGGGTGAACAGGTGCTCCAGCGCCACCCGACGGCCGTCCTCGGTGGCCACGACCGAGGCGCGAGCCCCGGCCTCGACCATCTCGCCCGAGTAGATCGGGAACTGCGACGCCGGTCCGGCATAGACCATGACCAGCGGCTGCTGGCCCTTGCGGATCGTCCAGATGTTGAAGTTCGGCCCCGGTCGGCCCGCCGTGATCGTGAACCCGGCCGGCAGATCCACCGTGAACGGCAGGGCCCGGATCGCCGATGCATCCAGCACTGTCATCGGCGGCGCGGGCGGCTCGGCGGGAGCGGTGACCGGGGCTGGGGCAGCCGCCGCTGGAGGGGTCGTGCGTGGCGCGGGCGCCGGGGCGACCGCGGTCGGAGCGGGAACCGTGGCGCGGGGCGTCGGCGTCGGAAGCGTCGCCGGCCCGGTGGCGCGCGGAGCCGCCGTCGTCGTCGGCGCAGAGGTCGGCGGACGCGTCACCGGCGCGGCGACGGTGGGCGCCGGCGCGGTCGGCCGGGGCGTCGGCGCGGCGGTCACAGGCGCCGGGGTCCGCCGGGGCGTCGTTGCGACCGGAGCGCTCGTCGTCGGAGCGCGCGCGGGCACGGTCGGCGTCGGCGTCGCCAGGGGCTGGGTCCGGGGCGGGTTGGCCACCGCCGGCGGCGTCAGGGGCGCGGTTCGCGGCGACGGGGCGGGCGGCGAAGACGGGATCGGCGCGACCCGTCCGGGCGGAGGCGCGGTCGAGATCGGCGGCGGCGTCACCATCCGCGGCGGAACCGCGACCGCGGGCTGGGGCGCCGAATTCAGGCTGCGGGTCAGGGCGCTGCCGACCGAAGGCGAGGTTTGCGCGGGGGTCTGGGCCGAGGTCTGGGACGGGCCCGAACCGGCGATCAGAAGGGCGAGGACGAGAGCATGCGACATGGCCGGGACAATCGCCCTTCAGCTCCGCAACGGCAAGCGTCGTCTGGCCTCAGGCGGCCGAGAGTTCGATCCAGAAGGTCGCGCCTTCGCCCGGCGCGGACACCACGCCGATGGATCCGCCCTGCAGCTCCACCAGACGTTTCGCCAAGGCCAGGCCGATGCCGTGTCCCTCGACCGTGGACCGTTCGAGCCCGAGCCGGTTGAATGGTTCGAACAGTTGCGCCTGCTTCTCGGGCGACAGGCCCGGGCCCTTGTCGCTGACCTCGATGCGGACGCCGTCATAGACCCGGCGGGCGCGGAAGGTGATCTCGCCGCCCGACGCGCCGTATTTGACGGCGTTGGTGGCCAGGTTGTCGATGACCTGGGCCAGGCGCTGGGAATCGGCCACAGCCACCAGACCGTCGCCTTCGCAAACGACCTTGAGCGTCAGCAGTCTGGCCTCGGGCCGCATGGCGGTCGTGCGGCGGATATCTTCGAGCACGCCCGGGATGTCCGTGGGCCTCAGCTCGACCTTCACGGCGCCCGACTCGGCCCGGGCGACGTCGAGCAGGTCGTGGGACAGGGCCTCGACCTGGCGCGCCGTCTTGACCAGCATGGCGGCCATTTCGGCCTGGGTCTCGGTCACGGGACCCAGCTGGCCCGAGGACCACAGGTCGCCGATGCCGATGACCCCGCCGATGGGGCTCTTGATCTCGTGGGCGACGTTGGCCAGCAGACGCGACTTGGCCGCCGAGGCCTTCTCGGCCCTCAGTTGGCCCGCCTTGGCTCGTGCCGACAGCCGGTCGCGCTCCTCCAGCAGGGAGGCGACCAGCAGGATGGGCAGATAGCCGAACAGGATGGTCAGTTGCAGCAGCATGGCCCGCTCGGCCCGGTCGCCGATTACCAGATGCCAGGGGCCCGCGCCCATCATCAGCGAACTCAGGGACATGACCGAGATGACCACCAGGGCCGCCGTCACGCCGATGATCCTGAGCCGTGCGGCGATGACGATCAGCAAGGGCACCATGACGAAGCCCAGCGGCATGTTCACGGTGAAGTAGACGATCGTGCAGACGGCGATCAGCAGGCCGAACATCAGCACCGTCTCGGCCGCGCGCCACGGATTGAACATCGCCTTCACGGCCCGCATGTCGAGCGCCAGCACGAACGACCCGACGACCGCCAAACCCAGGGCGTGACCGAACCACCAGGTCTGGAAGGTCGGCACGAAGCCCTCCCCGCGCACCGCCTGGACGAAGCCGGCCGCCAGCAGCCCGGCCACGGCTGGCGCGACGATGCCGATACAGAGGATGAACCGGCCCGCGCCGTTGACGGTGGCGAGGTTCAGGGTCGGGGCGAACCGACGCGCCAGCACCACGGCCAGCACGATCTCCACCATATTGATCACGGTGAAACCGACCGACAGCAGCGGCCCGTTGCCCGCCATGAATTCACCGGCCATGACGCCGAACGCGATCAGGGCGCCGAACGACAGGTCGTAGCCGAGGCCTCGTCCACCACGCAGCCAGACGGCGGCGGCCAGACCGTTCGCCGCCCACAGGGCCGCGATCATACCGGCGGTCCGCGCCGTCTCGAGGGCCAGGAACACCAGAGCCGCGACGGCGATCACCGTCAGCATGGGCATCAGGGGTTGGGCGAACAGTCCGGCGGCCGTGGACCGGCGCTCGGCGCGAGCGGGCGCGGCGGCGGGCTCGAAGCCCTGCGCGTCGGTCGCAGTCATCGCGCGGCTTTGAAGCATGAAATCCGGACTCGCAGGAGAGGAACGAGGCCGGACCCTAGCCGCAGGGTCCTAATATCCCCTGAAGCAGGCTTAACCGTTCAGGAGAGTCGCAAATCGACGCACGGCCTCGGCTGGCCCCGCCGGATAGGCCCAGACCCCGGCGCTGACCGCCAGGAAGTCTGCGCCCGCCGCGATCAGGGGCGCAGCGTTGTCGATGGTTATGCCGCCGATGGCCACGGACGGGATCTCCATCACCTCCTGCCAGATGGTGAGGATTTCCGGCCCCGGCCGGTGTTCGGTCTCCTTCGTCGCCGTCGGATAGAAGGCGCCGAAGGCCACGTAGTCGGCTCCCTGTTCGGCCGCCTCCATGCCCAGGTGGCGGCTGTCGTGGCATGTCGCGCCGATCATCGCGGTCTTGCCCATGATCCTGCGGGCCGAGGCGACCGAGGCGTCCGTCTGTCCGACATGCACGCCGTCGCAGCCGAGCGCGGAGGCCAGGTCCGGCCGGTCGTTCAGGATCACGGCCACGCCGCGCGACTGGGCGATCGGCGCCAGACGCCGCACCGCCGCGGTGATCGCCTCGTCGGAGGCGGGCTTGATGCGGATTTGCAGGGCCGCGACCGGCCCGGCGTCCAGCGCGCTTTCCAGCTGGGCGGCAAAGGCCTCCAGATCGTCGAGAACGGGCGGGGTGATCAGATAGAGCTGGCAGGCGGGCGCGGTCATGTGGCGCAGGTGCGACGCCTCGACCTCCGCGTCAACCACTCCGCTTGCGAACGCGTTGCAATCGCCCATTTGTCTGCTATAGCGAACCAATCGCAACTGACGCTTCGGGGCGGCCCACCTTGTACGTGTGTAACTGTAACGGCCTGAGACAACGCGACGTGGCGCGCGCCATCGAGGCCGGGGCGACCCGCCCGCGCGAAGTTTTCCAGCGCAATCAATGCGAAGCGCAATGCGCCAAATGCGTCTGCGAAATGCGCCAGATGATCTCGGAAACGCGCGAAGCCTACGCCCTCGCCGCCGAATAGCCCGGCCCGTTTGCGGGCCAAAATCATTCGCAATATCAATGTCGTGATAAGCGCTCGCAAATGAACACGAGCGCTTTTTCCGTGTTATCCCGACGCATGAATCGGTCCTCCACGGGCCGTCGGCAGAGTTGAAGGACCATGGCCATGAAGGGCGATCCCGCGATCATCCGCACCCTCAACGCGGTGCTCACCAACGAGCTGACGGCGGTCAACCAGTACTTCCTGCACGCCCGCATGTTCGAGAGCTGGGGCCTGAAGCACCTCGGTCAGATCATCTACGACGAGTCGATCGGCGAGATGAAACACGCCGACAAGCTGATCAAGCGCGTCCTGTTCCTCGACGGCCTGCCCAACATGCAGGACCTACACAAGCTCAAGATCGGCGAGACGGCGGTCGAATGCCTGGGCGCCGATCTGCAACTGGAACTCGGCGGCCGCGACATCGTCGTCGCCGGCGTGGCCCAGGCCGAAGCGGCCGGTGACTTCGTCAGCCGCCAGATCCTGATGGAGATCCTGTCGGACACCGAGGAGCACATCGACTTCCTCGAGGCCCAGTTCAAACTGATCGAACAGCTGGGCGAGCAGAACTATCTGCAATCGGCCATGACCGAGATCTCGCCCGACAAATCCGCTACCGGCAACTGACGCCTACAACACCTCGCGGCGGCTCAGATGGGCCACCGCGAGGATCAGGACGACCAGTCCCAGGCCGCAGCCGAGCCCCAGAGCCGTGCTCACGCGCCAAGCCTCGGTCGCCAGCATGTTCACCGGCATCTGCCAGGGGAAGAACACCCCCTGCTTCGCCGACGTCGCCACGACCGAAAAGAAGGTCCCGCCGATGCCGATCCCCAAGGCCGGCACGAAGCTGGAGAACCGCAGCGCGGTCCACAGCTGAATAGCGGTCAGCAGCAGGCCCGACAGGTACATCTGACCCGCAAGGCCCGCATAGCGCCCGATCTCGAATGGGCCGATCGGCTCAAGATCAGGCCGGATCATCAGCCCGAGGCTGACGGCCGCCCATGCCATGACCGGCACGGCGATGCTCATCAGGGCGATGACGGTCAGGACACTCACCGCCTTGGCCGCGTAATGCCGCCAGCGCGGGATCGGCAGGGCCCGAAGGTGATCCCAGGACTTCGGACCGTGCTCCATGTGCGCCACGAGGGCGGTCAGGGCCGTCACGCTCATGGGCAGCATGAAGAAGGCCCAGATCCCGGCCGCGGTGCTCATCCACTCGCCCCAGTCCTTGGGGTTCTTGTCCCGGAGAAGCATGAAGAACAGGAAGATGGCGATCAGCGTCGGGGCGATGACGGCCAGGACGGCGGCTAGGGACCGGTTCAATTTCCTGAACTCGACCTGGAGCGAAGCAAGCATCAGACGGTCTCCGGCTGGCGGGTGAGAGGTCCCGGACCGGCGACCTTCCTGTAGATTCCCTCGAGGGTCCGGGGACGGGCGCCGATGGCGAAGACGGCAACGCTGGCTTCGTTCAGCATCCGGTTGAGCTGGCCGGCCTCGGCGCGGGCGTCCTCGCCGGGCTTGATGCGGACGATCACCCGCCCGTCGCTGGCGATGGCCTCAACGCCGCGCGCGGCGATCAGGGCGGCGGCGCGCGGCGCATCGTCCGTTCCGATCTCGATCTCGGGCGTCAGGGCCGCCTTCAACCGGCTCAGCTCGCCCTCCAGCACCAGACGGCCTTCGCTGAGGATGCCGATATGGCTGGCGGTCTGTTCGAGCTCGCCCAGCAGATGGCTGGACAACAGGACCGTGGCCCCGGTGCGGTCGGGCAACTGCTTCAGGAAGCGGCGCATGTCCACGATGCCGTCGGGGTCCAGGCCGTTGGTCGGCTCGTCCAGGATCAGCAATGGCGGCGCGCCCAGCATCGAGCGGGCCAGCCCCAGCCGCTGGCGCATGCCCAGCGAATAGTCCGACACCCGCCGACGAGCGTTCTCCTGCATTTCGACCACCTCCAGCACGCGATCGACCTCGGTCGCCGCGACGCCCAGCAGGGTCCGGGTCAGGTCCAGGTTCTCACGGCCGGTGAGGTTCACGTAGAAGCCGTGCGCCTCCAGCAGGCTGCCGATATTGCGCGCGGCGGCCCGGCGGTCGCGGACGACATCGACGCCGCAGATCCGCGCGGTCCCCCCGCTGGGATGGATCAGGCCCAACAGCATCTTCAGCGTCGTCGTCTTGCCCGCCCCGTTGCGCCCCAGAAAGCCGTAGACGGCGCGTTCAGGGACGGTCATCGACACCGCATCGACCGCCAGATGGCGTCCGAAGCGGCGCGTCAGGCCTTGGGTCTCGATCGTGGGCGGCATGGTGCGGCGCTCGCTTTCGTTTAAGTCTTAGATAAAGTTGCAAACCTTCGGTCTTTAAGTCAAGATTAAAGATAGGACAGGAATCGACCGCTGCCATGACCGCCTCCGACCTCACCCGTTTCCGTCGCATGTGCGGTCAGTTCCGCTGGCTGGCGATCTTCATGGTGTTGAGCGTCGGGGCGATTCTGACCCTGATGTATCTGGTCGCACCGCTGATGCTGAACCTGCGCGGACAGTTGCCAGACTATGGCGGGCGCGTGCTGGCAGGGCTGATCATGGCGTCCCCGTCGATCTGCTATCTGTTCGGCGTCTGGTCCATCGGACGGGCCCTCAGCC
>Ga0247737_1000839_pt1 | contig 12839 bp, 13 predicted proteins | sample UWRJL028104C2_FD_180937 | JGI IMG/M metagenome (GOLD analysis project Ga0247737, IMG submission 180937) | Plant litter microbial communities from Arlington Agricultural Research Station in Wisconsin, United States - UWRJ-L028-104C-2 | ecosystem: Environmental > Terrestrial > Plant litter >...
ATCACTTGTCAAAAGACTCACCATTAATAAAAACTCTACATATCCGTCAAAATGTCGGCCATGGATATGGATGCGCCGGTTTCGATAGCTTCCCAGTTTCGAACTCAACAAGTAACAAATGCAACGTAAGTACACATCAATATTCTATACAGAACTACTTCTAATCACCCCGCAGTATTCTCTGCTGCAACTGCGGCGCTGCCATAGATGGCACAACCTCCGCAGGAGCCCTCTGCTACGACTGTGTCAAGCTTGAAATCGATGTATCCGGTAACATACAACGAGAGGCAACCATTCACTTCTGCAGAGATTGTAATCGTTGGTTATTGCCACCCTCGAGTTGGATCGTTGCGGCCCCCGAATCAAGAGAACTCCTGGCTCTATGTTTGAAGAAGTTGAGAGGTCTACACAAAGTCAGGATTATCGACGCCAGCTTTATCTGGACAGAAGAACATTCCAGGAGAGTCAAGGTCAAGCTTACGATCCAAGACTCGGTTTCGGAAGGTGTCATTTTACAACAAACGTTCGAGGTGGAATATGTTGTGGCGAATCAACAATGTCCTGATTGTGCAAAGTCATACACTGCGAATACATGGAGAGCATGCGTGCAAGTCCGCCAGAAGGTCTCTCATAAGAGAACTTTCCTTTATCTCGAACAACTCATCCTGAAGCATGGCGCTCACAGAGACACAATCAACATAAAAGAAGTGAAGGATGGCCTGGATTTCTTCTTCGCCCACAGAAATCAAGCCGAGAAGTTTGTCGACTTCTTACATTCTGTTGCGCCTGTTCAGTCAAAGAAATCTCAAGAACTTATCTCCATGGATATTCACACATCTACCAAATCATACAAATTCTCCTTTTCCGTCTCACTGGTTCCGATTTGCAAGGACGATCTAGTTGCTATGCCCATAAAACTTGCCAAACAATCCGGCAATATCTTTCCCTTAGGATTGTGCTACCGTGTTGGCACATCACTTAATATCCTCGATCCAAGCACACTTCAAACCGCTGAAATCAGTACACCTATTTATTGGCGTGCACCTTTCACAACTCTGGCAGATGTGCAAGAGCTCGTTGAGTTTGTTATTATGGATATCTCATCGCTGGGTGTTCAGAAGGGAAGATGGTTACTAGCAGAAGCTACTGTTGCAAGAGCGTCCGATATGGGATCAAACACCAAAGAATATTACACTAGAACACATCTTGGAAACGTCTTGCACGTGGGAGATTCTGTTATGGGATATATGCTTACTGGCACCAACTTCAACAGTCCTCAGTTTGAGGCCCTGGAGGAGTCAAACACCTATATGTCGCAGATTCCAGATGTCATGCTAGTTAAGAAGTTTTACGAGCGTAAGAAGAAGTCGAAGAACCGTACCTGGAGACTTAAGCGCATGGCGAGAGAAGAGGCTGATATCCTACCTAAGAAGGCGGATCAAGAAAAGATGGATACTGATTACGAGATGTTCTTACGAGATGTTGAGGAAGATTCCGAATTCAGAAGCACGGTAGCGCTGTATAAAGCTCAGCAAAAGGCAAAGGCGGATGCTGATGCTATGAGTGTTATGGAGACCGACGATGGGGTTGATGAGACTCCTGGCATAGATATTTCAGAGTTACTGGAGGATATGGACCACCTCGATATCGAAGAACAGAAGTAGTATGGTCTTGTGGTTGCTGGAGTTTGGTATTAAGCGGCGTTTAATCCTGTAGCGTGGGAAGGTAGATGAGCTTGCCGGCTGTGGCGAGCAAATGAGCATCATGATCTCTCGATAAATGACAAAAGTGACACCATAATGTGTATTATTGCATGATATTTTCTATTCAGTTTTATCCCTGTGAGTTTTGAAGACTTCAAAGTACCTTCATCTAGCCTCACAGCGGCCTGTGGATTTCTTAAGGTGCTCAATACAATCCGGTACTCCATGTTTACATTTTCAAATTGACCAGAGAAGCTGCTGTTTACAGCGGCACAAAACTGGAAATCAAACTTTCCACTTGGCAAATATGCAAATTTAGGAAACACTGTACTGTAGGCAGACACTGATTGAAAAGGTCTGGAACGTGCCAGGCAACAAGCAGCAATTCAATTAATTTCCTAATCAGGACCAGTCTACGAAAGGACCAGGCCGGTCAACCACGTGATCTCGCTTAGTCTAGCGTCTTCTCTAGCGATCTGGCAATATAAATTCTCAGCGCGTCGCCCGTCCGTTTCCTCTTCTTTTCTTTTCTCCTTAGCTCTCTTTGCCTATTGGCTTAGATCAAGTGTAGTATCTGTTCTTTTCAGTTTAATCTCTGAAAGACCGACATAGTCGGTCATTATTGATTATTCTTATTTTTGTCTCTCGAGAAGGGGCCTCTGGGCTTGCTCATGTTCCTCCTCACCGTGTCTCTGGAATTACACTGCCTCCAGATGATGCAACCCCATCTATTTTTCATTGAGATGCTCAGCTTCGTGCTGGGTCTTGAAGAAGAAGAAGAAGAACACGAACCCATAAGAGTAGCGGCGCGTCAGATGCACTGCTATGTATCTCTCCTAACAATGCTGCAAGCTGCTCAATCTGCTGAAGATGCTGAGCGTTTCTGAGATCTCGCTAGGTGAATATATCGTAGAAAAACTTGCCCCAATCATGTAGAATTTAATAGAAATCGATGACTTTGTGTGCTTATTATCCCTACTACCTCTGGACATTGTTGTTCATCCTAGAATACATTTGCTAGTCCAGTGCTGCAAATATATAGGCAAAAGGGATTCAAACCAAACATATTAATTTTGAAGCCTGCGTTTCGCACAGTACATGTAATTGAAGAAAGTTCTATAACTACTAACTATTCAAAGCAACACAAAATCTTCATGGAAAAGTTCGTGATCTGCACGGCCACCAAAAATACAATTCTTCCATCTCGAAAAAGCGGTGAAGATATGGGCAACATTCGCTAGTCCCAACATATCACTAAATTCTTTCTCCCCTCGGCAGAATCATAAATAAAATGCTGAACTATACATCGGAAAACAGTATTTCAATCTAGTGCAAAAAGATGGTTACGCAAAAGACTACAAAAGGCTCTGCTTCTGCAGCTGCCTCTTCTGGATCTAGCGATGCACGATTCTCCAATTTCACAACGGATCCGCGATTTCGTCTGCCCTCCAAGAAGCAGACTCGAACGAAGGTCGACAAGCGCTTTTCGCGCATGTTGGATGATGACGACTTTACGAATACGGCAAAAGTTGAGTAAGTTAGCTACACTGGGATATAGTGTTAAGGGTGTTTGGTTGTCAATTGCTTCTTAATAGCGACCTTTGTACATTTTTTTTACTCGCCTTCTCTTAGGGGCGGTCGCTTTCTCTGAGGAATTTACTAACCTTTGCACATAGTCGATATGGTCGTAAGCTAAGTTCTGGAGGAAAGAAGAAGGTTCTGGAACGGTTATATGTGCCAGAAGATGAGGAAGACCCCGACATTGAAGTTGAGGACGACGACGTTGTCGAGAAGGAATTGAGCAAGCTTGATGCTGCAGGCTTGGGTAAGCTTATGACTATGGCACGATAATAATTCAAGAACATTGCTAATTGACATAGACGATGAACTGCCATCCTCCGAATCTGAGAGCGATAACGAGAGCGAGGAGGATGAGGAAGAAGGCGGTGTCGAGATTGAGGAACCCGAATTCCCAGATATGGCGGGTGAACAACAGAATGTAGAAACAGGAGAAGTCACGGCGAGAATCGCTGTTGTGAATTTGGACTGGGACAATATCCGTGCGGTCGATCTTATGGTAGTATTCCAGAGCTTTGTTCCGATCGGTGGAAGCATCAAAAAGATTTCGATATATCAAAGTGAATTTGGAAAGGAGCGTATGGAAAAAGAGGAAATAGAAGGGCCCCCCAAAGAGATCTTCGCGAAGCAAGAATCCGAAGACTCTGAAGACTCCGGATTTGATTCCGAAGAAGAGGAAGAAAGCGACGAGGAGGAGAATGCGAAAATAAGGAAAGAGCTCATAAAAGAAGACGAGGGGGCTGATTTTGATGGGACTGCTTTACGGAAATATCAACTCGAAAGACTACGTTATTACTATGCCGTAGTTGTCTGTTCCGACAAAGATACCGCAGAGAAGATCTACGAGAACACAGATGGCAAGGAGTACCTCTCTTCAGCGAATTTCTTCGACCTGCGATTTGTTCCTGACGAGACTGAATTTGACGACAAGCCTAGAGATGAATGTGACGAAGTCCCATCCGACTATAGACCTACAGAATTCACCACCGATGCTCTTCAACACTCCAAAGTCAAGCTGACATGGGATCAAGACCCAGAAGAAGCCGCCCGCAAGGATGCGATCAAGCGTGCATTCACTGGTAGCCGTGCTGATATCGGAGAGAATGATCTCAAGGCTTACCTTGGTAGCGATTCCGAGGAGGATGATATTGTAGACGAGGAGATAGAAAATACAGAGGAGGCGCCGACACTCTCCAAAAAGGACCTAGCACGTCAGAAGATGCGCGCCGCACTCGGATTACCTGATGAGCCCACAGCAAAGCCAAAGAAAAAGACCGGTCCAGTTGGCGACATGGAAATCACGTTTTCGAGCGGGCTTAGTCTCAAGGAGAAAGGTAGCATATTCGCCAATAAGCCAGTCATCGAAGAAACTACAGCCGAAGCCTACGTCCGCAAGGAAAGAGAACGAAAAGCACGACGGAAGGCCAAAGCTAAGGCCATTCGTGAAGGCCGTGATCCAGATGCTCCTGAGCCTACAGAGGAAGTCGAGCCTGAGAAGGACGATCTAGGTTTCGATGACCCATTCTTTGCAGCTGACGATAGCATTAAGGAGAATGCCTCCAAAACATTAAAAAAGGAGGAGCGAAAGAAGAAGCATGCAGCTAAGGAAGCAGAGAGGATAGAGAAAGAATCAAAGCGTGCAGAACTTGAGCTATTAATGCAAGAAGATGGCAACGAAGAGCAAGCTCATTTGAACCACTTCGATATCAATGAGATAGCCAGAGTGGAAAAGAAGAAGAAGCGTGCGAAGAAAGGCAAGGATAATGTGGTCAGCAAGCGTGGTGGTATGCAAGAAGGCTTTCAGCTCGATGTACAGGATCCTAGATTTACGAAGGTGTTTGAGAGTCACGAGTTTGCTATCGATACCAGCAAGTAAGTTTATGCCTAGCCTTGTTCTATCCTGACCTTTGCTAATCATACGTAGTCCTCGATTTAAGAAGACTGAGGGAATGACAAAGCTACTTGAGGTATGTAAAAGTTGTTTATTGACTTGCAACTCATTATTGTCAACATAAACCAGATCACTGACCCCATTATAGGAAGGAAGGAAACGTAGAGGTGGAGAATCAGATGGAGAAGTTGATGTGCCCCAGAACAAAAAGTCAAAGACGAAGAAGTAGCATATATGATATACATAGCAAAGAATGTAAAGATCTGTATGACACAAAAACTATAAGTGAACGTCTTCGCTCATTCTCTAAGTTTCCTAGCCTGCAAAGGTCATTTTACATATAAGCAAGAGGCGCTTTCACATTTCAGCCATTATGTTTGTCAATGGTGCTAAGTCTAATCAAAAAGGTTAAGATGCATTTGTGAAGGAACGAAATTACATACAACCCTGGCTCTTTTGTTTGCAGTCAGGTGCCATTAACAAGAGTCTCACGTTGCATGACATCCTCTAATGCGTTGGAATTAGTTCCTGTTATGGGAATTCTATGAACTTTTCAACAATATGATACTTCAGCTAGTAGGCTTCCAAAGCTCAAGTCAAAGTGAGATGCCAATGCACCAGATTGTTCCACACAAATTCAACTTCATCTTGCGAGCTCATAAATTAACCATTTCAAGACATTTTCAATGTCTTACACCGACCCACGCTTTAACGAGTTAGATTTACTTGGAGATAGTTGGGCTTGAACTTTGAGAATCATGTATCCGGGTTGAAGATTTGATTTGCTATGCTAAAATCGGTGCTAAATTATGTGCTAGGTGGTAGCGTGCTGTGTGATTATATAAAAGAGAAACCCTGTGAATTTTGGCCGTCCCATACTGCCTTAGCAGGTTAAAAAATCATTAAGGGGTGATACAAAGGAGACCAGTGTTCGATAATAAACCCGCTTTGCGCCATATATCATACAGCTCTGCCTGCAATGCTATTCAAAATTGTACAAGTCATCCATATGGCCACCTTCAACTTCTTCAGCTTCCTCAACTTCCTCGGCAGACACACAAGAAGGCGAGGCATGAGTATTAGTGCTATAGAAGAATGAGCCAGAGCTACTGCCTTCTCCGTTGTCCTGGATTTGGGGTTCGTCGTCATAATCAGCGACAACTTCGATGATTTCACCGTCCTCGTCAGTATGCAAGAAGCCGAACAAACTTGCCAAATCCTTAAAGTTCAATGGAGGGTTGTCCTTTTTGTCGCCGTCCTGCATAGCACGTTCGCAGGCCCTCAATTTGTACATCTGCATGCTGAGAAGTCGCATGTCGACCGTGTTGCGCACGACTATGCGAGTCATATATGTCTCTTTCTTCTGGCCGATACGAAAGATACGACCAAACGCTTGTTGCTCAATTGCATGGTTCCACCATAAATCTAACGAGATGCATCGGTTTGCCCAGGGAAAGTTTAGACCAAGACCTCCGCACTTAAGGCCGGCGATCAGGATCTTGACCTTGGGGTCTCGGCGGAACATCTCGACGACCTTAGCACGATGCTCAAGAGAGGAATCGCCGGTGAGGTAGAGGTATCCCCAGTGCTCAGAGGCACATATCCGGCCAATAACTTTGGCGAGGGTGCGGAATTGTACGTAGATAACGACCTATTTGGATATGTCAGAACGTTCGGTACGGTCAAGACACCGAGTTGACTTAATGAGACCAGACAAAACATGCATGGGTGAGACAATGGGACTGTACAAAACTTACCTTATCAGTAGGTGCCTCTATAAAACCTTTCAGCAAGATAGCCTTCAATGCAGTTGTCTTTGCGGAGGGAGCGAGGGGGAAATCTGGGTCTACATCTGATTGGTGTACCCAGGTACTGTCTTTTGTGCTTGGTTCGAAACCCAAAGCATCCAGTCCCTTGCTATTGTACTTTTTGCCCAATTTCTTTTTGGATTGAGCTCCACGGATATTGCGTGGTGAGGACTGCCGGTCTGACTGGCTTCCAACAGCGGAAGTCTCTGGGGAGCTCTCGTCATCATCCTCACCTTCATCTTCATATGCTCCCTTGTATGGACGCAGCTCATAGAACATCTTGTCACAAGCTGGGCAGGTGAATGTCGCCTAACGGTGTCAGTGTTAGTTTACAAAGGGATGGAGAAATGAGAAAGCGACTTACATCCTCGTGCTCGGCATCTCTGGCAGCCTGGTCATGCATGTATGTAGTAATGCAATCAAAGCAAAAGACGTGACCACAATCAGTGGACTGAGCACGACTGGGTAGATCAGAGCATAAGCGGCAGATTTCGCGAGACCACAGGTTCTTTTCGTTGAGTGACTTGAAAGCCTTTTTCATATTGAACTCGTAGCCGAAATTGCTTGATCCAAAACGCATAGGCATATCACCGTCCTGATCAGCTAGGATATTTGTGACAATCTCGTTATTGAGTAAGCCACTTTCACCGCTCGTAGAGGCTGCGCCGCTGGTAGTGAATAATGCTTGAGCCTGTACAGACTGATCAACCCAGACTTTGCATTGCTCATAGAAACGTCGGCTGTCGCCTTTAAGCTCCGAGAGTTTATTCTTGAGTTCTTTTAGGTCTGCTGAAGTCCAAGCTTCCTTGATAGTGCGCTCAAGCATGAAAGGATGAGAGGTGCATTGCCGAAGACGCAGAAGCTGAACAAGAAAAGCACCATAGTTGGATTCAACATCAGTTTTGCCGCTCTTGGATCTATTCTTGAGATATTGATTCAAGTTTGCCCGGAATCTGTTTTCAGTCTAAAATTGTATTAAAGGTTAACCATCAGAGGGTTGTTATAACACCAAGTGCTTGTATACTTACGATACGGTAGATGATTCGCTCCTGAGTTGAGAAGTTAACATATTGAATGAAAGGATGTGGTTCTGGTAGCTGAATGATAGGTCTATTCAGAATGGTAGTGGACATAGTTCGACGGATCATACAGTAGCTAAGATAACATTAGCATCACAATGTGTAAGAAAACTCGAGATGAGCTGAGAATTAGAGACTATTTCAAGAGTCAAGACACTTCTAAATGTATTTTACTTTCGTCTCGGCTCTCAAAATACTCCCAAATCTCATATCTTCTTCTGGCAAATGAAAAGACATTCGTAAATACCTGAGAAGTGTGGCAATGCGAGTGTGACAGTCGTCAGCCTTTATGAAGTCAGCAATCTGAGTTTTATTCAAAATAAAAAGTAGTTGGCTCATACTTCGGGGTCACAGACTATAGCAGGTTCGGTTAGTAGAGATCCAGAAAGATCTGGGAGCAGTAACTTACAGTAATTCTGGAAAGTTTTCTTGTCCATAGAATAATTTGCCTTAAGAAAGCGTAGGTAAGGGAATAGCTCTTCCAAGCCGTTCAAGATCGGAGTACCAGAGAGACACCAACGATATATAGCCTTCAAATTCTACACACCAGAAAAATTAGCAATGTAAATTTGTGTATGATGCATCGACATACCTGACAGGCAAGCGAGGTTCTTGAGGAATTATTTTTGATTGCGTGAGCTTCTGTACTAGAGTTAGTAACCGTCTGGGACAAACGAAGGTAGGAATTGCTTGCCATCCAATATGATACGATACCTAATTATCGTTAGTGAACTTGAAATACAGAAAAGCTATTTGAGCTTACCAGGAAACCTTGTGTAGGTCGCCAATTTCCTTTTTGGCATTTTTCCACCACTGCTTGTAGCCCAAATGAGCAATCTCTTCTCTAGCTCTGGCATCTGGAAATGGAAATTGTCTCATTATCTCGGTGTAGCTTGTTATGACAATATCACAGCCTACACAGAAGAGTGAGTGCAGTATCAACTGAGTGAGTGATTTCACTTACTTTGCAAAACTGGCGGCAAGATATTACTTCTAGATCTATAATGGACTAAGACAAATTCAGTAAAGTTTCCATTTAGGGAGGTGATTCACTGGTACTTACGAATTCTTGGAAATGTCTTTTCCTCCGTATGGACCTGAATTTCAGTCATCCATTGATTGACGACAGATGATGGAACAACGATCAATGTAGCGTTGAGACCGCGCTTCTGATCATCTGCTGATGGCGGGTTGCCTACCATACACGCCAATGCTTGAACTGTTTTCCCCAGCCCCATCGAATCAGCTAGCAATCCTCCATATGGTGCATTATGGCTGAGTTCACGAGAAAGCATCCACTGAGCTCCGATAAGTTGGTGATGGTAGAGAGTTGATTTCATGCCCTTCACCAACCACTTGCCATCACGGGCCTTGACTTTTGCAAAACCAAAGCTCTTGGAAGCCTCTTGAAGCTTTCTCTTATCAGATCTGGCGGTATTCTCGCTGCTTCCCTCTGGAATATTCGCAAAAAGGCGTTGCAGCTGAGTTCCTTTGATCTTCTCTTCCATTTGAGGCTCAGAGCTTGTATCAAAGACAGGGTTGCGAACTCGATCAGAAATAGGGTCATTTTCTATAAGATCGCTGAGAATACGTTGGGCAATGGCATCATTACCATAGCTCTGACCATAGCCACTGTAGCTACTATAACTATCCAATTTAACTTTGGGCTTGGGGTTGGGCATATTTTTGGTCTTGGTTTTGCCCTTAGCTGTGGAGCCTTTCTTTACACGAGTCTGAGGTGCACACGGCTTACCACCTGGAGCCTTCTTGCGTTGAGCTAACCAAATATCAGCACCAATCTCCTGGGGAAAAGAAAAAACATCATAGGCTGTAACGGATATCTTACTCTTAGCACGCTCCTTTTCTCGTCGCTTTTCGGCTCTCTCAAGTTCCTTCGCTCTTTTCTGTGCTTGGACTTCTCTAGCATCTTTTGCTCGCTTCTTACGAGGCTTAGAGCCCCGTGCAATCTTTTTATTGGAAATCATGTTGTCGTCACCATTATTAGCAAATGACCGTTGAAAAGCGTTTATGAGATTCTAATCAAAGAGTTAGAATACTGAGAAATAAAGATTCGGATAGGTTCTGGGGAGTTGTAGAACCATTTTAGGACGTTTTCCACCTACCAAATCATGCTCGTCTAAACCCTGGCTAGAATTTTCTCCTTGTGAGGCTTCGTAATATCTGATGTCGCTCATATCTGACTCTCGCGACTTACCTCGTGCTATGGAAGTTTGATAATGTGCTTGATGACGTGGTCGAGCAGATGGTGAACCTGGAACGAAAAGAGTCTCCTCTTCATCTTCAGAATTTTTTGCTTGGGCTGCTGAATCTCTCAAAGTTTCCATGTTATTCTATGTAAAGTTAGATGGTTGCATTAATAAGTAGAAACTTCAAAGATGGAATCATCAAACGGGGAACTTACCAATTGTTTTTCGAGCTTGAAAAGCATCGTCATCTCATTTTCTGTGATCTTGCCATTGTTACGGCGAGTTTTTAACTCTTCGTGAAGAATTTTCTTTTCTTCATATTCATTGTTTCGCTCAATTTCTTCTTCCATCCAGCTGTGATCTTCGTCGGAAGCGTCTTTCATGGCCTGATAGATCTGACTAAGTTCATCGCCACTAACTCCATCTTCACCCGGCTTTTGGGAACCAGGTGGATCAGAACCAGCAGCGCTGATCTCATGAGCTGCCATCATTTTCTTCCGCATCGACTCACGGTTACGAGTAAGAAGATTGAGGACATTGTTTGACATCGGCTGATTACCAAATGTGTCTGATTCAGGGATAGGGGAGTATTGAGGTGCTTCAATTGGAGACTCTCGAATACCAGGCTCTTGCTTAATAGCTGAAATGCTTGTGTTGATGAAAATTGGCGGGACTCTAGTTACAGACCGAGCCCATTTGCGTTGTGCTGCTTTGGATGCTGCCGCTGGCTCAATGAAACATATGTCATCATCCTCATTCGCCATGGTAGACTCAGAATTTTGAGTGCTAAGATCAACAGTGAAGCTAGAGCCTTGAGTAGATTCTTGTGAATGAGAATTCTCGACTTTGGGGAACCCATTTGAAAGCTCAGAAGCCATTGAGTTTCTGATAGGTGATCTTGGAGATGAATAGAACAAATTTGTGACTTCATCGGGTTCTTCTTTGATGGAGATTGATTTTTTGATGTTTAGTGACAAGGGACTTGTGTGAAAGCCTCCTTCCGAAGTACCTGAGGTAATATATCCACGAGTTTGGGACCGAGGAGTGATGGGGCTCATTGAGGGTGCGCGAATGACCTTGTTATCGTCGCTGAAGCTAACTTGACTGGTGGAGAGGCTAGCCTCGTGGTTGAGACTTTCTTCATCCATATTTGCGAATGAGCTCTGGAGTTGCTGTTTATTTACTGTTGTGAGGCTGGAGGTAAATGTAAGATTATAAGTTGTAAGTTGAAGAGTTGTATAAATTTAGAAATGTAGATGTTTGGAGAAGAAAAAGAGCGATGTCTGTCGGCTAGGTCTTAGTGCTCAGCCTTATCATTTACAGTGAATTTAGAGAGAAATCCAGTAAATACCTCATTAATCTTGATCAGCGATCGCTCTTTCCCCCAAAAATAGTCTGTAAAGGATCAGCTTTGGGCGGTAAGATGCTGTACCGAGTAAAAGCCTATCAGAAATAGGAGGTAAAAAGAAGGTAAGAAATAACAAGAAAGTGAAAAGTGAAGAGAGAGGTAGCCGAACAGCTGATAACACTTACCTGTCCAGTACGATTCAGTTGACAGATGCAAATTCAAGGACGAGAAATCAGCGGTGCTGATATATGATGTGTTGCTTTGCCCAAATGGTATAAGAAGCGTAGGAATAGGAACTGGAGAGCTTTCGAGCTTAAGATGTAGGATGGAAGACTACTTAGAATGAATAAAAATAGCTGACTGAATAGCGTGAGCGAATATGGTTTCCAAACAAAGAAAAAGCTCGTGGGCCTAAGTATTGAAGACTAGAGGAATTTAGAATTTTGTGAGCAGCTACTACATGCACGAGAAACAAAATGCATCAAAAGCTGCGGTAAATCAAAGAGAAGCAATTTTAAAGATTTGTAAAGATTTTCCGTCATCGCAGTTGGGTCAGGTCTCAGAAGATGTTTAAACGAGCGTTTCAATCTGATTTATTTATGATGAGACAGTGCTTGGGAGAGCTGAGCCTTCCTCTGGGAACTAGTGAGTATATCAGCAGAGGCTCATACGTGCAACTAAAAGCTTGGACAGAGAATATGGAATGCATGAATTGCCGCTGTGAGTGAACCATGCTGCATGGCACACGATGATGGGTGTTGAATAACATACTGTATTTGATTTGAGATAGCATTGCTGGAGAACCGGGGCAGTATCATGGTATCAGAACTTGAAGGAAAAGTAACAAGATCAACATACAATCATGTTGCTAAACAAATGAGACTGTTTCATGATTTAGGAAATTTTAGCAATTTTAAAATCTGAAGTAAAACTATATTTTCTGAGAAATCAGACTGTTCTATGCTACAAGAACTTTCAGGGTAAAGTAATATGAATGAAAGAACGGGATTGTTTCATAGTATAACAACCTTTAGAGTGTTTGCTTCAATTCCAAAGGCCACACGAGTGAGGTCTCACGTAGCAGTAATTAACTAGCTCTTGCCCCATATCAGTAGCACGCGTCCCTTATCCTTTTATACAGACACATTAGCCATTATTGTATCCAGAAACCCTTTTGTGATTCCCCGTACACCATACACGTGGTATCAGGTCGGTTAAAAAAGGG
>Ga0247737_1000842_pt1 | contig 12824 bp, 9 predicted proteins | sample UWRJL028104C2_FD_180937 | JGI IMG/M metagenome (GOLD analysis project Ga0247737, IMG submission 180937) | Plant litter microbial communities from Arlington Agricultural Research Station in Wisconsin, United States - UWRJ-L028-104C-2 | ecosystem: Environmental > Terrestrial > Plant litter >...
GTCGACCTGCAGACCGGCCGTCCGCTGGACTTCAACGAGAGCGGCTTCCGCTCGGCCCTCTCGGCCCAGGGCTCGTACAACGACCTGTCGGAGACGACGATCCCGCGCCTCGCGGGTCTGCTGAGTTGGTCGAACGAAGACCAGACCTTCGGCGCCCTGGTGTCTGTCGCCTATTCCGAGCGCGCCCCGATCCTGGGCAGCTTCAACACCACGCGCTGGCAGTCGGGCAACGCCAACCCGACGCCCCCCGCCAATCCCTCGGCCATCTTCCCCTACGGCGTCGGCCAGAACTTCGGCGGCTGCATCCCCTGCACCACGACGGCCCAGCGGAACGAGGTTCTGTCGGCCTACTACCCGCGCATTCCGCGCTACACCCTGGGCGAGACCTTCGAGGACCGGCTGGGCATGACCGCCGCCCTGCAGTGGCGCCCCAGCGACCGCACCGAGGTCAACCTCGACGTGCTCTGGTCGCGCTTCAACTCCGAGACCGAGAGCCCCAACCTCGAGGCCTGGTCGTTCAGCCGCGGAGCCGTCAACCAGGTCGTCGTCCGCGCCTATGAGATCGATCAGTCGCGCAACGCCTTCTCCTATGGCGTCTTCGACAACATGATCGTGGCGGCCGAGAACGGCTTCACCCGCAACGAGAGTAACTTCGTTCAGACGTCGCTCAACGCCCGTCACGACTTCACCGATCGCCTGCACGGCACTCTGAAGCTGGGCGTCAACCGCTCGGAAGCCCGCACCCCGCTGAACGTCGCCTACCGTTTCGAGACCGGCGCCAACAGCACCTTCACCTATGATGCGCGCGGCAATAACCGCCAGCCGCTGCTCGACTACGGCTTCGACGTCACCTCGGGCTCGCGCTTCACCCTGACCAACGCCACGCGCTCGAACGGCGGCGGCAACTTCGAGAACGACGTCGCGGCCGGCGCCTTGAGCTATGACTGGTCGGACTCGATCAGCTTCAAGGCGGGCGGCGAGTATCGCACCTACGACTTCGAGACCTTCGGTCTGGCGCGCGCGATCACCACGCCGACGGGCGTAGACCGGATCGTCGGCGTCGACGCCGTCGGTCGGATCGTGGATATCGGCGGCTACGTCAACGCGCCCTCGGGTTCGGCCACGCGCTTCATCGTGCCGGATATCGAAGCGCTCGCCCGGACGCTCACCATCTACAACAACCCGCTGGTCGCCAACCGCAGCGAGCGCGAGGTGGGTGAAGTGGACAACGGTCTGTTCCTGCAGAGCGATTTCAACACGACGCTCGGCGGCATGGTCGTGCGCGGCAACGTCGGCATCCGCTACGCCACGACCGAGGTCACGGCCAAGGGCTGGCAGACGGTGACGGTGGGCACCCCGCCCGTGACGAGCTTCAACTACGTCACGACCGAGAACGAGTATTCGGACACCCTGCCGTCGTTCAACCTGGTGTTCGAGCCTCGCGACGATCTGCTGGTCCGCTTCGGCGCCGCCAAGGTCATGTCGCGTCCGACCCTGGGCGATCTGACGCCCGGCGGCAGCGTGGCTCCGACGACGCTGACGGTGTCCTACGGCAACCCGCTGCTGAACCCGTTCCGCGCCACCAACTATGACGCCTCGATCGAGTGGTATTTCCAGAACGAAGCCCTGCTGGCCGTCGCCGTGTTCCACAAGGACATCGACAGCTTCATCACCTCGGAAACCGTCCCGCTCGCCTATGGCACTCTGGGTCTGCCGCTTGAGCTGCTGCAAGGCGTTCAGGGTCTGAACGCGAACACGATCTTCCAGGTCACACGCAGGCTGAACGGCGAGGGCGGCACGCTGGACGGGATCGAAATCCAGTACCAGCAGCCGTTCACCTTCCTGCCCGGCTTCTGGTCGAACTTCGGCTTCACCGGCAACGTCACCTTCGTCGATTCAGAAGTCAGCTATGGCACGGCCGGCAAGAACCGCCTGACGGGTCAGTCCAAGAACACCGCCAACGCGACCCTCTATTACGAGGACGGTCCATTCCAGGCGCGTGTCTCGGCCGCGCACCGCAGCCAGTATCTGCTGTCCTTCCCGGGCGCGAACGGCAACTCGGAAGAGGGCGTCAACGACACGACCAATATCGACGCCTCGATGTCCTACGACTTCACCGACAGCCTGACCTTCTCGCTGGAAGGCATCAACCTGACGGACGAATACGTCGACCGTTACGTCGACGTCCTGGATCGCGTCTCCGACTACCGTCACACGGGTCGCGAGATCGCTGTCGGCCTGCGCTGGAAGTACTGATCTCCTCCCAGGGACTCTCTTGAGCGCGAAACTCGGCCCGGAGCGAAAGTTCCGGGCCGTTTCTTTTGGGCTCCACATTTCCGTGCACCCCAGCCTTCGCTGGGGTGCACGGATAGGGATGTCAGGCTGGCCGCAGCCCCGTTAATCCGGTCGAATCCGTCACGCGCGGTCCCTTCCCGTCCAGCGTATCGATCTTGCAGTCGGTGAACCGCCAGTCCTGCGCGTTGGCGATGGTCCCCGCGTCGCGCACGTCCCAGTCCAGCCGCTCGAAGGCGAAGTCCGACAGCGGCGCCTCGGCATAGGCGGCGGCCTCGAACCCGACCTTGCCGCCGACGACCTTCACGTCCGAGACGCGGACGTTGTGGATGCGGGGGATGCCCCGTTCGCGCTCCACCGGGGTGGCCAAGGCGCGCCAGTAGTCGGGGTATTCGGTGATCTCCGGCGGGATGTGGGCGTAGCTGTAGTTCGGATACCAGTTTAGGTTCACCCGCAGCAGGGTCGCCACGTCCTGCATGAAGACGTCGCGGATGCGGATGTTGGAGATCACCCCGCCACGCGTGCTGCCGGACTTGAAGAAGATGCCCAGCGGCACCGGATATTCGATCCTGAGGCCCGACACCTCGATGTCCTCGAACCCGCCGGAGGTCTCCGACCCGAAGGTCATTCCGGCCAGGGCGTCGCGGACGATACAGTCCTTGATCCGCACCTCGCGGCATTGGCGGGCGACGCGCAGCCCGTCCCAGTCGCGGCCGGCCTTGATGCAGATGGCGTCGTCGTTGACCGACAGGTCGCAGCGCTCGACCAGCACCCGCTCGGACGAGTCGATGTCGATGCCGTCCGTCGAAGGGCCGCGTCCGCCGAGGTTGTTGCGCACGATCAGGTCCGACACCTTCACATCGCGCGAATAGCAGACATGCACGGTCCAGAAGCCCGACCGCGCCAGGTTCAGCCCCGACACCTCGACGTCCTGCGAGTCATAGATGTGGATCAGGCGCGGGCGGCGGCAGTCGTAGTCGGCGGCCCAGCGCAGGTCGCGCGGATCATAGTCGCGCCGCATGGCCCAGTAGCTGTCCCAGAAAACCTTGCCGTCGCCGTCGACAAGACCCTCGCCGGTGATCTTGGCGCCACGCTGCTGATAGACGTTCAGCAGGCCGGCGGGCCAGTCCATCTCGATCCCGGCGACGCGCGTGCGCACCATCGGATAGGCGGCGAGATCATGCAGCCCCTTCACCGTCGCGCCGCGCCCGATCATCAGGGTCACGCCCGACTTCACGAACAGCGACCCCGACAGATAGACGCCGGGGCTCAGCACCACCGTGCCGCCCCCTTGCGCCGCCGCCGCGTCGATGGCGGCCTGGATCGGGCGGGTGTTGATCGTCTCGCCATCCCCGACCGCGCCGAAATCGGCGGCGTCGAACGTCCGGCCCGCGCTCTGCGCAAAGGCGGGCGTCGCCGAAACGAGCGCGCCGGTCAGGCCGAGACGAAGCAGGGATCGACGGTGCATGATGGTCCTCCGGAGGGCGGGCGAACCGGCACACGATGTGAAGCCGTTTCCCACATTCTGTTCTTCCGTCTCACGATAGCGGACGGTAGGGTGAACACAAGACGCGCAGTCGTCACGGAGGTAACCGATGTCATTCCCGTCCCGCGCCGCTTTCAGCCTGGTTGCGATCCTGCTTTCGACGACCGCGATCGGCGCGACGGCTCAGGCCCAAACGCCATCGTCGTTATCGCCCGGAGTCGAGGCCGCGTGGCTTCAGGCGCGCCCGCGTCCGGCTCTGAACACCGACGCATCACGCCTGCCTTCGCGCGCTGAGGCCCTGGCCGCCGCCGAATATGTCGCCTCGTCCCAGATCGCCGCCATGGCCGGCGAGCCGCTGGCCTTGTCGACGGGCAGCAACCTGTCGCAGATGTCCTCCAACTGGGTCGCCGCGACCTTCTACGTCGGCGCCGCCCGCCTCGCGCGCGTGTCCGACGACCCCGAGACCCTGCGGTTCCTGACCGCCGTGGCCGAGCACTATAATTACAGCGTTCGCGGCGCCCGTTCGGGCCCGACCCTGCTGAACGCCGACGACATCGCCGTGGGCGATCTCTACGAGGAGCTCTATTCCCGGCGCGGCCAGGAAGGCGTCCTGATGCCGTTGCGCGCGCGTCTGGACTGGCAGGTGCCCTACCTCAACCGTCCGACCGAGACGCCGGAGCTGGTCTGGTGGTGGGCCGATGCCCTCTATATGGCGCCGCCGGTCCTGGCGCGGATGTCGGCCATCACAGGCGACCCGAAGTACCTGGTCGCCGCCGACAAGGAATGGCGTCGCACCGCCGCGCGCCTGTGGGTTCCGGAGGAGCGGCTGTTCCTGCGCGACGAGCGGTTCAAGGACGAGAACCACCGCGACGCCTCGGGCGACCGCATCTACTGGTCGCGCGCCAACGGCTGGGTCATGGGCGGTCTGGCCCGCTGGCTCGAGGCCATACCGACGAGCTTCGCGGGCCGCCAGTTCTACGTCGATCTCTTCCAGCAGATGGCCCCGCGTATCGCCGAACTGCAGCAGGACGACGGCCTGTGGCGCGCCAGCCTGCTTGATCCCGAGACCTATCCCGAAGCCGAAACCTCGGGCTCGGCCTTCTATGTCTACGCCCTGGCCTGGGGCGTGAACCACGGCCTGCTGGACCGCGCCACATACCTACCGGTAATCCAGAAGGGCTGGGCCGGGCTGAACGCCCACGTCCTGCCGAACGGTCTCGTGGGCGCGGCCCAGACGACCGGCGACCAGCCCGTCTCCACGGCCCCGACCGACACCGGCCTCTATGCCTCGGGGACCTATATCCTCGCCGGCCTGGAGATCGCCGACCTCAGCGGCCCGACCCAAACCCTGCCCGAGGCCGAACCTGCGCGCGATACGCCTGAGGTCATCGCCGCCACCACGCCAACCCCGCCCGCCCCGGCCACCGTGGTCGGCCCGGAAGAACAGGCCCGTCGCGCTGCGGAGATGAGCGCCACCCGCGCCCTGGCCTACGACCCCGCCGCCCTCGGTCGTCCCTCCAGCATCGAACGCCTGACCCCGCCGACCGAGGCCGAACAGGTCCCCCGCGCGGTAGCCCGCTTCGCGCCCGAACGGTTCGACGACCTGTTGTGGGAGAACGACCGCGTCGCCCACCGCATCTACGGCCCGACGTTGCAGGGCCGCGAACCGCCGTCGGGATCGGGCATCGACGTCTGGGCCAAGCGGGTCCGCTACCCCTTCATGGATCGCCAGCTGCGCTTCCCCAGCTATCACGTCGATCGCGGCGAGGGGCTGGACTACTACGACGTCGGCCGCGGCCGCGGCGCCGGCGGCCTGGGCATCTGGTTCGACAACAAGCTGTGGACCAGCCGGAACTTCACGACCTACCGGATCGAGGAGACCGGCGGCGACGAGGCCCGCTTCAGCGTCGACTACAATCCGTGGCCCGTCGATGTGAACCGCCGCGTCTGGGAGACGCGCGAGTTCTCCTTGCCGATGGGCTCGAACTTCACCCGCATGACCTCGACGCTGCAGTCGGACAGCACCGAGCCCCTGATCGTCGGCATCGGCATCGGCAAGCGCACCAATGACGCCGGGACCGGCTTCATCACCCGCGATCAGGAGCACGGGCGGATGATGTTCTGGGAGCCGTCGGACCCCGGCCACGGCAGCCTCGGCATCGCCATCATGGTCGATCCGGCAATGGTCGAGGGCTTCACCCAGGATGCCGAGAACTATCTGATCCTGCTGCGCGTCACCCCCGGCGTGCCCTTCACCTATTACATGGGCTCGGCCTGGGATCAGGGCCTGGACTTCTCCACGCGCGAGGCATGGGAGACCTTCGTGGCGGGCCAGACGCCAGAGTTCTGACCCGCCACGCTCAGGGCCTTAGAAGCGACGGATGTAGCTGACCGACCAGGTATCGGCCTCGCCGCCGTTGTCGGTGAAGTCACGACGGGTCCAGTCGGCGCGCACGCCGTTGTACCCGTCGAGGAAGGCGCTGGCGCCGACGCCGTAGTTGAAGCTCTCGCCGTCGCCACGCACCGACACGGCGGCGACCGAGGACTCGATGTTGGTCGTGCCGTAGCCGACGCGGGCGAAGGCTTCGAAGTGATCGCCTAGCGGCAGGAAGGCGACCGCATAGGCGGCCACGTCGTGCTTCAGTTCGATCGTGCCGCCCGTGCCGCCGATCGACACGTCGAAGCTTTCGTCCTCGATGCCGACGCCGGCTTCGAGCTCGGCGCCGACCCAGGGCAGGACCTTGTAGCCGAAGCGGCCGGTCACGGCGCCCAGCTCGGACTGTTCCGTGTCGATGGCCGTGTAGCCGAGGGTGGCGTAGGCGCGGGACTGTTCCTGCGCCTGGGCGGCGGCGGGCAGCAGGGCGCAGGCGGCCGCGAGGGCCGCGAAAGTGTTTTTCGTCATGGGGAGGATCTCCGGTTCGGTTCGAGCGGCGCCGATCTTCAGCGCCGCCATGAACCAAGGACGCCGTCCGGGTCGAAACGCCTTACGCCGACGCTGGAAAAATCCGTCAGAAGGCCGCCTCGAACGACAGCCGCACGGTCAGGGGCCGCACAGGGACGGCCTGCGGATTGGCCAGTTGATAGGGCGAGCCGATGCCGTAGCGGACGCCCGCCGTGTCGAACGGATTGGAGATGCGCAGCGTCGCCGCCCGCCGCTCGTCGCCCAGTCGCGCGGTCAGTTCCGAGCGCAGATAACCGCCCTGGAGCACGTCCAGCATCGGCCCCACCCCGATCTGCGACTGGCCGACATAGCGCAGGTCGGCGCCGAGTCTCAGCGGTTGGCCGCCCAAAGTCCCGGGTTCGTAATCGAGGCTCAACTGGGCCCCGACGGGCGCGACATTGGGGATTTCGGTCGTTCCCCCGGCGATGATGCTGAACCGCGTCTGGGTCAGGCGGCTCTCGTTCAGGAACAGGCCGCCGGAGACCGACAACTCGGGGACCGGGCTCCACGCCGCCTTGGCCGAGACGAAGCGGATCACCCCGTCGCCGACGTTGTCGGTGACCAGGTCGCCGCCCTGGGTGACGATATCGGCCTGGACGTCGCGCCAGTCGACCCAGCCGATAGAGATCTCGCCCGACAGGTCGTCGCGCCAGTCCCGCGATCTCAGCCCCAGTTCGGCCAGGACGACGCGGTCGCCCTGATAGCGCCGGAAGGCGCCGCCCGCCTCGCTGACTCCGGCCGGTCGCACGGCCTGTTCGAGCCGGGCGAAGACCGTGACCGCCTCGGTCGCGTCCCAACGCGCCGACACGCTGGGCGTGACCCTCAGCGTCGCTCCATCGAGCCTGCCCATCGATCGTGCGGTCAGCTCGACGCCCCGGATGTCGGTGTCGATCCGCACGGCCGACAGCCGTGCGCCCACCGCGACGCGCCAGTTCGGCGCCGGCGAGACCGAAGCCTCTCCGAACGCCGTCGCTTCGGTGAAGGTCCGCTTCAGGTCGGCGCCGAAGGCCGGTGGCGGGTTGGGCGACTGATCCTGCCGCCGTCGTTCGACCAGGGTCTCTCCGACCGCGAAGGCCGCGCCGCCCATCCAGGTCCAGCCGCCGATCGGGTCCGTCTGCAGCCGCAGTTCGGTCGAGGCCGTCGTCGCCGTCTGGCGCCGGTCGACCCGGCTCGGCCAGGGACTGATCGACTGGCTGGCGTCGAACCGCTCGTCCAGCCGCTGGCGGGAGACGGACGTCGCCGAGGTCATCCGCGCCCAACCCAGGTCGCGGCTGGCCGTGATCCCTGCGAGCGCGATGGTGCTCTCATACGGCTCCAGCACCCGGCCGATCTTGTTGAAGCGCGTCTCGCCGACGGCGATGGTCTGGGCGTCGTCGGCCGCGACGCTCTGGGCCAGGCCGACGACGTCGATGGTCCAGCCGCCCGTGGTCCAGCGCAGGGCCGCGCGGGCGCCGCGCGTGGAGACCCCGTCCGCCTCGCGCACCCCCTGCATCGGATTGTCGAGGAAACCGCCGTCGCGCCGCGCATAGGCGACCAGTCGCCCGGCCACGTCGTCGCCGAAGGCGCGGTTGAAGACGAAGGCCCCGTCGCCGCTCGGCGCCCCGCCGGAGGTGACGCCCGCGCCCGCGACCACCCGGCCGAAGGTCTCGCCGAGAGCGGGCGGCTGCGGCTCGACCCTCAGCACGCCGCCGATGGAGCCGGCGCCGAAGCGCGTCCCCTGCGGTCCCTCGAACACCTCGATCCGCCGGATGTCGATCAGCGCCAGGTCCGGATCGGGCGATCCGTAGTTCAGGCGCAGGTCGCCCAGATACTGGCCCACGGTCGCCTGCAAAGGTCCGTTCATCGCCGAGTCCGCCAGCCCCCTGACGAACAGCTTGTTCCGTCCCACGCCCTGTCGCGTCGATTCCACAGTGGCCGACAGGTCGGCGATCGCGTCGCTGGCGCCCGACCCCTCGACCCGGGCGAGCGCGCCGGAGCTCACGAGGTCCGCCGCCGTGACACCCGCGAGCCCGACCGGCAGCAGGGCGGTCACCACCACCTCGCTCAGGGTGGTCGGCGCGACTTCCACGGGACGAGCGGGACGCGGGGCAGGGTGACGGACCGGCATCGGCGCCGCCTCGATCCGGTACATGTTGTCGCCGATCCGCACGGCCCGCGCGCCGAGCGGACGCAGCATCCGGCCCAGCGCGGTCTCGGCCGACATCCGGCCTCTCAGGGCCTGCGTCGCCCTTCCGTTCAGATTGGTCGCGATCACCACGTCCACCCCGGCCTGGGCCGCCAGCCGGTTGACCGACTGGGCGGCAGGGCCGGGCGCGACGTCGAAGGTTCGGGGGGCGCCCGATTGCAGGGCGATCAACCCGGCCGCCAGCAGGGCCGCCGTCGTCACGGCTCCAGCCGCCAGCCTTCGCGGTCCTCGACCACCGTCACGCCCAGCAGCCGGGACAGCCGAGCGCTCTGCTCCGGATCGCCGGTGACGGTCAGGCTGCCGATGAAGCGCCGGTTCGCGATCGCCGGACTGACCTCGACAGGTCGGTTCATCGCCCGCGACAGGTCCTGCGCCACCACCGCCAGGGTCTCGCCGGTATAGGCCAGCCGACCCTCGCGCCAGCCGGCGACGTCTTCGGTCGAGATCGTGCGGCGCTCCAACCCGCGCCCCGAGGCGATCACGCTGTCACTAGGGTTCAGGGTCGCGGTCGCGCTTTCCAGGTCGATCCGGACGCTGCCCTCGGACACCGAGACCCGTGCCCCGTCGCCCAGCCGCGTCACGTCGAAGGTCGTGCCGAGGTCGGTCAGGGTCGCATCACCGACCTCGACCACGAACGGATTCGCCTCGTCGTGCGTCACCTCGAACAGGGCGCGTCCGGCGTCGAGCGTCACGTCGCGCGGCCGTCGGCGATCCAGCGTCAGCCGCGTCGCCCCGGCCAGATAGAGTTCGGACCCATCCTCCAGAATGACCGTGCGCGTCTCGCCCGGCGCCGTCTCGAGCACCCATGGCTGCGGCCTCTGGCTCCAGCCGATCCAGGCGCCGCCCAGCGCGATCAGGGCGAAGGCGGCGGCCATGGCCGAGCGGGGCAGGGCGAAGGCGCGGCGCGGCATGACCCGCCGCACGACCGGCGCCGGCGCCGTCTTCAGCGCCTCGACCGCATCGCCCTCGGCCTCGGCCAGCCGCCAGTAGGCCTCGGCATGGCGCGCATCGGCGGCCATCCAGACGTCCCAGTCCTCCCAGGCCTCGAAGGCCGGATCGTTGACGCGGACCAGCCAGTCCAGCGCCTCCCGATCGATATCCGTGCTGAACGCGCTCATCCCCATCTACCCAGGACGCCGCGGATCGCGATCTGCCTCACGCTTGCCCCTCCTGAAGATCCAGAAGCACCGCATAGGCCCGGCGCAGGTGCTTCTCGATGGTGCTCAGCCCCATGCCGAACTCCTCGGCCAGCTTCTTCTGCGTCACCCCGTCGATCCGGTGCCGCCGGAAGATCGCCGCCGCCGGATCGCCCAGGTCCGTCAGCCGCGCCTCGACCGCGCGCAGCATCTGCACCGCGATCAGCCGCCGTTCGGCATCGGCCGGATCGACCCCGTCCTCGGGCAGGTTGGCGGGCGAGACCCAGGCGGCGTCGCGGGCTGCGGCCCGACGCAATCCCCGACGGCGATCCAGCACGGCGGTATAGACCATGCGCAGCAGATAGGCGTGGGGACTGGCCACCGGCGCGTCGATGGCCGCCAGCTTCAGCCACACGTCCTGGACCACGTCCTCGGCGTCCCCGCCCGCGCCCATGGCGACGGCGCGACGCACCAGCGCCGGACGCATTTCGGCGAAGATCGCTTCGAGGCCTGAGGCCGGATTGTCGGACGAAGCCGTCATTGCGCGCGCCCCATAACGCCTCGCCGATCCGACTTGCAACTGAGGCCGAAAGTCGTCCGGCTTCGACCGTAAGGCATCAGCGCGACGGCGGCGTCTTCCCTCTGATCGCCAGGAGAGGAGACGCCATGACCACCAGCGGCCCGGAACTGCAGGGACGATCCAGGGCGCTCCAAGCGGTTCACCTCGTGCTAGCCGCGTTGGCGGCGGTCGTCATCGCCGCGTGCAACGGGGTCTGAACCGATGATCTCGTCCGCCCACCGCGACTGGCTGGCGCGCCATCCGACCCTGCCGCTGATCGCTGGCCTCCCCAGCCTGCGCGAACAGGACGCCGTCCTCGCCTGCGCCGTCGGCTGCGACCTGGCCGAGGTCGCCCCCTTCGTCCGTTCCTTGCGTGCGGTGTTCGCCGGACAGGTGATCCTGCTCGTCGACCGCAAGCCGACGCTGCGGGCCTGGCTGTCGACCCACGGCGTCGAGATGGTGATCGCCGCCGATCGGCTCGTGCACTGGAAGCCGCACCCCTCCGTCGCCCGCTTCGCCCTCTATGCCCAACTGCTTCAGGAGCGTCGCGAAATTCGGAATGTCGTCCTGGCGGACGTGCGGGACGTTGTCTTCCAGGCCGATCCCTTCCGGGACGCGCCCGCCGACCTGCATCTCTTCAAGGGGGCGGCCCTGGGCGCCGGTCTCAACGCACGGGCCATGCAAGCCTTGATCGGCGAAGCCCTGGCCCAAGACCTCGGCAAGCGACCGCCCGTCTCCCTCGGGGTCGCCGCCGGGCCGACTGCGGACGCGACCCGCTTCTGTCGCGCCATGCTGCTCCTGTGCGACATGCCCCGGTCCAACCTCGGCGGCGGTATCGGTCAGGCGGCATGCCATGTCATCGCCCACCTCGGCCTCGTCGGAGGAGAGGTGCGACCGAACTTCGAACGTGTCGCCATCGCGTCCTGCGGGATGCGGGTCGAGGACGGGCGGATCCGAAATCCCGACGACAGCCTCAGCCCCATCGTCGTCGGGTACGGCCGAAGCCCCGATCTCGCCGCCCACATCAAGGAGCGCTGGGGCCTGCCCTCCGCGCGGCGGCGTCGTTCCGCGACGGCCTTTGGTCGGACGATCCAGTCTCTTCAGGCATCCTTGCTGGGCGCGACCTAGGTCCTTCGCCAGAGTGGAACGGGCGTTTGGTTCAGGGCCGCGCTGCGGCGCCGATCGCGTCCCGCATGCGGGTCAGTTCCTGCGCGAGCGCCAGTCCCTCGGGTCCGTTCGAATGGGCCAGGGTCGTCAGTGCATCGGCGTGCAGCCTCAGCGCATCGGTGTGCCAGACGCCGCGATCGCTGAGCGCATCGACCATCTCCCACACCCCCTTGGCGGTCTCGGCCAGGGCCGGTCGTCCCGCCAGTCGCGCGCTCTCGACGATGCCCAGGGCCCGCCAGCCGATCTCCCGGCACTGGCCGAAGATATCCGCCTCGTCCTGACGGCACAGGTCCGCCAGGGCCCGCACGTCGTCGTCGAGGCTCTCGACCAGCACCGGCCTGACCGCTTCGACGGCCTTCTCGGCGCTGGCCACATGCTCGGCGAAGGTCTTTCGGTCCAGGCCCGACAGGATCCGCGCCATGCGGTTCCTCGGCACGAAGGTGACGGCGGGCGTTCTGCTCACGTGAACAGCCCGTCGATCTCGTCCTGCGACAACGCGCGCTCGGGCTTGGACGTCAGGATCAGGTCGGCGTTGCGCCGTTCGAACACGCCGTCCTGTAGCGGCACGGTACGAAATCGTCGGTCGGGCCCGCAGTAGCCGGCGTCCGACACGAATATGCGATTGCTCTGGGCGATCCACAGCATCCGCTCCAGCAGGGTCGTCGGCGACACCGGCTTGGCGATAGTGAAGTTGGCCCCGTCGTCGCGCGCGGCCTCCACCTTCGATCGCGGCGTGACGGCGCTCATCATGAGGATCGGCACGGTGAAGTTCGGCCCCTGCGGATCGCCGCGGACGTGTCGCACCAGGGCGTAGCCGTCCTCGTCCGGCATCTCGCAATCGACGATGATCAGGTCGAACACGCGCACCAGCAGCATGTCGCGCGCCTCGGCGGCCGATGTGCATTTGACCGCCTTGTTGATGCCGAACCCCATCAGGATCGCGGTCACGAGATCCAGCGACTGGAGGTTATCGTCCACGATCAGCGGCTCGACCGTCTTCATCGACAGGCGGGTCGTGGGCAGGCTCATCGGCCCGGCGTGGTCCCGAACAGGACGTC
>Ga0247737_1000844_pt1 | contig 12812 bp, 12 predicted proteins | sample UWRJL028104C2_FD_180937 | JGI IMG/M metagenome (GOLD analysis project Ga0247737, IMG submission 180937) | Plant litter microbial communities from Arlington Agricultural Research Station in Wisconsin, United States - UWRJ-L028-104C-2 | ecosystem: Environmental > Terrestrial > Plant litter >...
CACCGGTCCCGGCGCGGATTTCGAGCATCGCGGCGCGCTCATCGGCTGCGTCGCGCGGCAGCAGCGAAAGAGCCAGGCCGCGTTCGGCGAGCGGCAAGGTCTCGCGGATCGCCTCGATCTCCTCGCGCGCCATCGCGCGGATCTCGGGATCGGCCTCGTTTTCCATCACGGCGAGCACGTTCAACTCGGCGCGCAGCCGCCGCACCTCGCCCGCGGCGCGTGCGACCGGCTCGAGCTCGGCATATTCCTTGGAGACGGCAACGAAACGGTCGGACGGCAGGTCGCCAGTCGCCATCAGCGCCTGCAGCTCGTCCCGCCGCGCCTCGATCTGCGCGATCCTCGCCCCCGAAATCGTCGACATCAGGCGCTCAATATCCTTGCAAGATCATCGAACGGCACCTCGCTTTGCGTACCCGTGCCGAGAAGCTTGACCGCGGCAGCGCCCTTGGCGAGTTCGTCGTCGCCGATGATGATCGCGAAACGCGCGCCCTGCCCATCGGCTTTTGCGAGCCGCCGCTTCATATTGCCCTTGAACGCCATGTCCGCGGCAATGCCGCCACGGCGCAGATCGGCGAGAATGCCCGTCGCACGTGCCTCGGCCGCTTCGCCCATCGGCACGATCACCGCATCGATCCGCTCCGTCGCGGGCTCGTCGATCAGCATTGCCAGCCGCTCGACACCGGCCGCCCAGCCGACGCCCGGCGTCTCGTTGCCGCCGAGCGCGCCGATCAGCCCGTCATAGCGCCCGCCGGCGAGCACTGTGCCCTGCGCGCCGAGCCGGTCAGTGACGAATTCGAACGCAGTGTGCCGGTAATAATCGAGGCCCCGCACCAGCCGCGCATTGCGCGTCCAGGCGACACCGGCCGCGTCGAGGCCTCTGGTCACGCTCTCGAAGAACGCGCCGGCGTCGCTCGTGAGGTACGCGTCGATATCGGGCGCTGCGTCGGCGATCGGTCGGTCCCTCGGATCCTTGCTGTCCAGAATGCGTAGCGGATTGCGCTCCAGCCGATCCTGACTTTCCGCAGACAAGTCGGCCTTGTGCTGCCCGAAATGGGTAATCAGCGCAGCCCGCCAGGCGTCGCGCGTCTCGGCATCGCCCAAGGTATTGAGCTGAAGCGTCACGCCGTCCTGGATGCCAAGCTCGTGCAGCAGCTGATCGGCGAGGACCAGCAGCTCGACGTCAGCCGCCGGCTCAGCCGCGCCGATCACCTCGGCATCGATCTGGTGGAACTGGCGGAAACGCCCCTTTTGCGGCCGTTCGTACCGGAATACCGGCCCTGCGGTCGCGAGCTTCAGCGGCGTATATTGCTGCCAGCCTTCGGTCAGATAGGCTCGGGCGATGCCAGCGGTGAATTCCGGCCTGAGCGTCAGGGAATCGCCGCCGCGATCCTCGAAACTGTACATCTCCTTCGAGACCACGTCGGTCGTCTCGCCGAGCGAGCGCGCGAACACCGCGGTCGATTCGAACACCGGCACGTCGACGCGCTGGAAAGCATAGAGTCGCCGAACTTTCTCGAACGCCTCGAGCACGCGCGCGAAGCGCCGCTGCTCGTCGCCGAAAATATCCTGCGTACCGCGGATGCGCTTGGGGGTTTCGATACGGGCCATAAAGGCGCGCTATCTATGCGAGGGACGCGCCAAGCGCTAGCCTTTGGATAATGCGCGCCGCACCACTTGCGTGCCATATTCTAGGATGACGCCATGCAGCTCGGCAGGAAGATCGCGCCGACCCGGTTCCTCGCCTTCGTGCTGGTGTTCGCGGCAGGCCTCGCGATCCTCATTCCGCGCATGGGCAAAGGCCTCGGCACCATGGCCGCCTTCGACATCGCCAGCGCCCTGTTCCTGCTGATCGTCGCGCCGCTGTTGCGCAACCGGGCGGACGACATGCGCCAGCGGGCCAAGGACAATGATGCCAACCGCGCGCTGCTGCTCGCGCTGACCGCTCTGGTCTCGCTGGTCGTGCTGATCTCGGTCGCGAGCGAGATGATGAGCGGCAAGGGCAGCCCGCTCACCACCGCCCTGCTGGTCGCGACGCTAGTGCTGGCCTGGCTGTTCTCGAACACCGTCTATGCGCTGCATTATGCGCATCTGTTCTACTCACGCACCGGCGGCGGTGGCGATGCCGGGGGCATCGCCATTCCCGACACGAAGGAGCCCGATTATTGGGATTTCCTGTATTTCAGCTTCACCCTGGGCATGACCTTCCAGACCTCGGACGTCGAGATCAGTTCGGCCCGGATTCGTCGCGTCGTGATCGGCCATTGCCTCGCCGCCTTCGTGTTCAACATCGGCGTGCTGGCATTCTCGATCAACGTGCTCGGCGGAGGCTGATCAGCGCTCGCGCCGTACCGTGACCGGCCCCTGTCCCTTGATGTCGAAATAATGCGCACCGAGCATGCTGCGGCGATAGGTGATCGCATCGCCCACGGCGGGCCGGCGGCCACTGCTCGTGGTGGTGCTCCACACGCTCCCATCAGCCAGGCTGAGCTCGAACAGCCCAAAGCTCGTCGGGGTGATGCCCACGATAGTGCTGCTGAAACCGGATTTCGTCTTGGTGGCCTCAGCGACTTTCGGCGGCTTGGGTTCGCGCAGGCCGGTGCGGTTGGGCTCGGGCTGGGCCGGGTCCGCGGCCGGTGTGGCCGGCGCACCCTGTTGCCGGTCGTAACAGGCAAGGCGCTGGGTCGGATCGGCGATCGACCGGCAATCCTGCGCTTGCGCCGGCACCGCCGCTCCGCCGATCATCAGTGCTGCGCCGATGGCCGCTGCACGATATACGCTCATCATCTCCACTACTCGCTTTGCTATAGGATATAGGGTCCAACCTAGCGTGCGATCGGCGCTGGCGCCAGCGTCAACCGAGTCAGGCGGCTTCGGCAATTGCCTCGACGACACCCTGCCCACGCATCCGCTCCGCATCACGGGCCGGCGGGCAACCGAACATCCGGGCATATTCCCGGCTGAACTGGGATGCGCTTTCATAACCAACCGCATAGGCGGCGCGTGATGCGTCCGCGCTCGCGATCAGCAGGCGCCGCGCCTGATGGAGGCGGAGCGATTTCTGATATTGCAGCGGGCTCATCGCCGTCGCCGCCTTGAAATGCCGGTGAAACGAGGCCGGGCTCATGCCCGCAAGCTCGGCCAGCGCCTCGACGCGGAGCGGCCTGTCGAAATTGGCCCGGATCCACGCGATCGCGGTGCGCACCTGCGACAGGCGGCTGTCGGCCATCGCAGCCTGGCGCAGCATGCCGCCCTGCGGCCCCTGCAGGATCCGGTAGAGGATTTCGCGCTCGACCATCGGCGCCAGCACCGGCGCGTCCTCCGGCGTCTCGAACAGGCCGAGCAGCCGCGCCCAGCCATCCAGCAATTGCGGTGTCGCGGCGCCGACCGCAAAGCCGGCGGTCTGCTCGTCGGCGCGGGGCGGCAGCTCGGTCAGGAGCGACGCCACCACGTCCCGGTTCAGGGTCATGCCAACCACGATATAGGGTTGGTCAGCGGTCGCCTTCACGATGCAGCCCGATACCGGCAGGTCGATCGACGCGATCAACTGGTCTCCGGCACGATAATGGAGCACGCGGTCGCCGATCATCACCTGCTTTGCGCCCTGCAGGACGATACAGATCATCGGCTCGTACATGCCGGGCATGGCCGCGGTCGGCGCCCCGCTGACATGGACGGCGAGATTGGGGATCGTCCCGCCGCGGCGGCCGTCGTCATGATGCCGAAGGGCAAGGCCGCACAGTTGATCGAGCTGTTCCTGCATGGTGCCAACATGGCGCGCGGGTCCCGCGAAACAAGCGCGGACAGGGCCGGTGATAGAATCAGGCAAGAACTCGACACGATCGGGCGCTTGGATCCCGCCCCTCACGACCAGATGGGAGCCAGCAACCTTCCCCAAAGGAGATTTCCATGACCAGTATTTTCGGCGCCACCACGACCACTGACGAGGTACTCGACGGCGTATCCCTGCGCGGCAAGCGCATCCTGGTGACCGGCGTCTCGGCCGGCCTGGGCGTCGAGACCGCGCGCGTCCTTTCCGCGCACGGCGCGCAGGTCGTCGGCGCCGCCCGCGACCTCGACAAGGCGCACCGCGCAACCGAGGTGGTCCGCGACCAGGCCGCCAATGGCGGCGGCCTCGAACTGGTCGAACTCGATCTCGCCGATCTCGCCAGCGTGCGCGCCTGCGCCGATGCGCTGATCGCCGATGGCCGCCGCTTCGATGTGGTGATCTCCAATGCCGGCGTGATGGCCACGCCCCAAGGCACTACCGCTGACGGCTTCGAGACTCAGTTCGGCACCAACCATCTCGGCCATTTCGTGCTGGTCAACCGCATCGCGTCGCTGATCAATCCGGGCGGGCGGCTGGTGAACCTGTCCTCGGCCGGACACCGCTTCGCCGATATCGATCTCGACGATCCGAATTTCGAACACACACCCTATGACGCATTCGTCGCTTATGGCCGGTCCAAGACCGCCAATGCGCTGTTCGCGGTCGAATTCGACCGGCGCCACAAGGGACAGGGCATCCGAGCGACAGCGGTTCATCCCGGCGTCATCCACACTGAGCTCGCGCGCCACATGACGCCGGAGTCGGTGGAGGCGCTGATCAAATCGATCGATGAGAGCCAGCAGGCAGCGGGCGCGGAAACCCTCCGCTTCAAGACCATCCCGCAGGGTGCCGCGACGTCGGTGTGGGCCGCTATCGTCGCAGACCCTGACGAGGTGGGTGGCAGATATTGCGAGGATTGCCATGTCGCCGAGATCGTCGAGGGCGAAGACATCCGCGGCGGCGTGCGCCCCTATGCGCTCGATCCCGACCGTGCCCGGACGCTCTGGGCGAAGAGCGAGGCAATGGTCGGTGAGCGGTTCGGCGAGCCGGGCTGATCGGCGCGCGGGACAAGCCCGGCGATCCCGCGCCGACCAGTGACGAGCGACAAAATGGCGGGACTCGAGTTCGATGGTCGGCGGCCAGATAAGTGGGGACATTCGCGGCGCGACGGGTGCCGCCATCATACGAAGAGGTAGCCCGACCCTAAACCACCGTATGATAGTTCGTCGTGCGGCGATCGGGGATCACTGCACTCCTCGGCGGCGTGGGTGCTGCGTGGAGGGGATGGCCATGATGATGACGACGATCGACCGCGTTGCGCAGAACGCCCGAGTGACCGTCCTGCCACCGGCGCCCGAACCCAGCAGCACCGACGAGATCAATCACCGCGTCGCGAACAGCCTTCAGCTGCTGTCCGCGATGGTCTCCGCCGAAGCGCGCGGCATTCAGGACCCCGTTGCGGCAGCCGCGCTGGACATGACGCTGCGGCGGATCGGCGCGATCGCCGGCGTCCACCGCCAGCTCTACCGGTCACACCAGGACGCGGTCGTCAATCTCGGCACCTATCTCGACGAACTGGGCGGTGAGCTGGAACAAAGCGTCGCCGATCCCGCCGCCGGCCGTTTCGTCGTCGTGCATGCCGCCGGCGTCATGGTGCAGGCGGAGGAAGCGACCTCGATCGGCATCATCGTCGCGGAGATCGTCACCAATGCCTTCAAATATGCCTATGCCCCGGGCGCGTCCGGTATCGTCAGCATCGCGCTTCGCGCCGATGGATGGGGCGGCTATCTGCTTGAGGTCAAGGATTGCGGCGGCGGTCGCGACCCGAACGAAGCCGCCCGGGGGACCGGCCTTGGCGGCAGGCTGGTCGGAATGATGGCGACGAAGCTGGGCGGACATTACGCCTGGCTCGATGCGCGGCCCGGCACCTGTTTCGAACTGTGCGTCGGGAAACGATGATTCCGCTTCTCCAATCGCCATCGGAACTGTTGCACTCGCGCACCCGCTCGTCCAGCGTGGAGCGCGTCTGGCCGGGATGGTCCCGGCAATGGCGGGAGGCGATGATGCGCGACGACGGGGAGGGAAGGCACATGGCCGCTCGCCTGCGCATCGCCGCGGCGATGGCCGTCGCGCTCGGCGTTTTCGCGCTCGACATTCTGAGCCCCCTGCAGGGGGCGGTCGCCGTGCTTTACACCACCGTCGTGCTTATTGCCGCTCGCGGTAACGATCGCTCCCCGGTGATCGCAGCGGGATCGGTCTGTGCGATGCTCGCCATGACAGGATATGTGGTGAGCCACTGGGCGGAGCCGCTCGGGTCGCCAGCGATGCGCCTGACGGTCAGCCTCGTCGCGATCGGCATCACCACCATTCTGTCGGCGCGGCATCTGTCCGATATCGAGGCGCGGCGGCGCTCCGAGGAACGCTATCGCACGATCTTCAACGCAGCCGGCTTCCCGATCTGGGAATCGGACTGGTCGCTCGCCTTCGCCCTGTTGCGGGATGGGCGCGAGGCCGACAAGGACATGCTCGACCTGGCATCGCGGAGTGCGAGCGTGCGGGATGCCAATCTGGCCGCGGCCCGACTTTTCGGATTGCCCGACCGCGAGGCGTTTATCGGCAACGGCATCTTCCGGCACTCGACCCCGGTGGGCGACGCCGCGCTGATCCGCATCTTCGACGCGTTGAAACGGGGCGAGGAATGGATCGAGGAGGAAACCCAATTCCGGACGCTGTCAGGCGAGATCGTGGACGTCGTGCTGCGCGTCACCCTGCCGCAGGACAATCAGGGGTGGTCGCGCGTGCTGGTGATGGCGCTCGACGTCACCGAACGGAACCGCGCCCAGGCCCGTTTCGCCCAGGCCCAGGCCGAGCTGACTCATGTCGCGCGGGTGACCACGCTCGGCCAGCTCGCCGCATCGATCGCGCATGAGGTCAATCAGCCGCTATCGGCGATCATCACCTATGCGAAATCGGGCAAGCGCTGGCTGGCGCGAGAGGCGCCCGACGCACCCGAGGTGTCGGATTGCCTCGACCATATCGCGTCGAACGGCACCCGTGCCGCGAACGTGATCGAGCGCATCCGCAACCTCGCCCGCCGTGCCGAGCCGAACCAGAGCCGGATCGATCTCCCCGCGTTGATCGAGGAGACGATTGCGCTGCTCGACCGGGATTTCCAGGCGAAACATGTCACGGTCCGTGCCGCGATCCCGCCCGGCCTGCCGGAGGTGTCGGGCGACCGGGTGCAGATCCAGCAGGTACTGATGAACCTGATGCTCAACGCCGAACAGGCGATGGCGCAGACCGCGCATGAGCGCCGCGACCTGTGCCTCGAGGCCGAGGCAGATAGCGGCGGCGTGACGATCGCCGTGCGCGATTGCGGCCCCGGCATTGCCGGCGGCGATCCGGAGGCGCTGTTCCGCCCCTTCTTCACCACCAAGCCGGACGGCATGGGTATGGGCCTGTCGATCTGCCGTTCGATCGTCGAGCAGCATGGCGGGACGCTGACCGCCGGGAACCACCCCGAGGGCGGCGCAAGTTTCCGCTTTCGCCTGCCTGTCGCCGAAGACGAAAGGGCCGCTGCATGACCGTCGACCAGGGCTGTGTATGTGTCATCGACGATGACGACGAGGTGCGCGGCTCTCTCGGCAGCCTGTTCCGGTCGATCGGCCTGGAGGTCGCGCTGCACGACTCGACCGCCGCCTTCCTCGCTGCGGGCGTGCCCGCCCTGCCCTCCTGCCTGGTGCTCGACATCAGGCTCAGGGATGAGAACGGGCTCGATTTCCAGGAAGGGCTTGCCGCGCGGGGAATCCATATTCCGGTCATCCTGATCACCGGGCACGGCGATATCCCGATGACGGTGCGCGCGATGAAGGCCGGCGCGGTCGATTTCCTGCCCAAGCCGTTCAGCGAGGACCAGATGCTTGAGGCCGTCGCAGGCGCGATCGAGCGCGACCGGGTGCGCCGGACCGAATCGGCCGGCGCCGAGCAGCTGAAGCAGCGCTACACGACCCTCACCCCGCGCGAGCGGGAAGTAATGGGGCTCGTCGTCACTGGCCTGATGAACAAACAGGTCGCCGGACGCCTTGTCCTGTCCGAGATCACCGTGAAGATCCACCGCGGCAATGTGATGCGCAAGATGGAAGCGCAGTCGCTCGCCGACCTGGTCCGTATGGCCGAGCAGCTCGGCGTGCGTGACGAGTCGATTCATCGGTTTAACGCCTGAGTATAATAGTGGACCGGGCTTACAAGGCGCATCTGCAGGTCTGCCCACGGCGTTAAGCCGTTATAGTATCTGGAGTATTCGCCGTGACTGCATCCCCACTCATCGCGATCGTCGACGACGATCCGGGCATGCGGGGCAGCCTGAACAGCCTGATGCGGTCGGCCGGCCTGACGCCGCAATGCTTCCGCAGTGGTGAGGCGCTGCTCGGTTGCGGCCTGGAACGCCAGATCGCCTGCATCGTCACTGACCTGCATATGCCCGGCATGACGGGGCTGGAGCTGCAGGCGGAGATGGTGCGGCGTGGCTGGCGCAACCCGGTGATCGTGATGACCGCCTACCCGACCGACACCGCGCGCGACCAGGCGCTGGCGGCGGGGGCCGTGGCGTTCCTGTCCAAGCCGATCGACCCGGATGCACTGCTCGACGCGATCGAGCGCGCGGCGGCGTAAGGCCAGCATACCGCCCATCGCCCCCCGGGCTCGTTCCGGCATGAGGGGAGACAGAAGGGCGAGCTCGTCGCGCCAGAACCCCACAATCACCGAAACGGCGGCGGGCAAGGCCCGCCGCCGCGATGTTCGATCCAATAGTTTCGCGGCGACGCACCCGGACTGGGGGGAGGGAAGGCGCGCCGCCGCGGCCGTCCCTCAGCGGGAGACTGGGGACCGGCAACTCTCATAGAGGAACCAGCTGCGGCGCTCGGTCTCGTCGATCCAGACCTCGATCAGGCTGGCGGTCGCGACGTCCGCATATTCGTCGCACACTTCGTGCACCCGGCGCATCTCGGCGACGAGCTGCTTGTTGTCACCGTGCAGCTCGGCAAGCATGTCCCGCGGATCGACATAGTCTTCATTGTTGTCGAGAATGCGCTGGCGCCCGGCGATATCGGAAATCGAGCGGATCGTGTTCCCGCCGATCTTGCGCGCGCGCTCCGCGATCGCATCGGTCATCGCGAAGATCTGGTCGCCCTGTTCGTCGAGCAACAGATGATAGTCGCGGAAATTCGGGCCGCTCATGTGCCAATGGAAATTCTTCGTCTTGAGGTAGAGTGCAAACACATCGGCCAGCAACCCCGCGAGCCCCGCGGAAATGTCGCGCGTCGCGTCCGTACCGAGATCAGTCGGAGTGGCCAGGAATCGTTCTGCGATCGTCGGGCTGGTCATGATGGGTCTCCTCGAAGCTGCGGGCCGACCTGGCGCCGCCTTTCGCTTCCTCAGATAAGCAGCGCACCGGCGGATATAATGCACACCTTCGTTTAGGCCGGCTCATCCATCGGGGGGGCGGAGAAGGAGCCATTCTGGGTTCACCTCCCCGCCGATCGATTTCCTTCGTTCCCCCCCCGGACTAATCTTCGATCGACCGGCGCGTCTGGGCAAAGCCGCCGGTCGAGGGCGAGCGCGTATTCCTTGGGAGCATCGGATATGAGTTATCTCGGCGCGTTGCGGCTGCACTTCGCTGGCCAGTTCCAGTCCAATGTCTCGACGGTCAACAACGACCCCGCGCATTTCGACAACGCCATCTTCAAATCGACCTACCAGGCGATGGAGGGCAACCACATGCGCCCGCCCAATGGCTGGTTCAATCCGCAGGGCGATGCCGCCTTTCGCCTGCTCGGCTGCACGGTCGGATCGGCCTGGCTTCCCTCGGGGCCGGTGCCGGCCTCCGATCCCGTGCTCGGCTATATCGTCGCCGATTCCGACGGCCAGGTGCCGGGCAAGATGGTCGATCTCGATCCAGAGCAGCAGCTCGTCTCGGAGATCTGGGGGCTGCAGGTGCGGATCGCCGACAGCACGGGCAACACGCTGATGCGCGGCGATTTCGAGCCGGCGGCGTTCATGGACATCTGGGATCGCGCGACCGGCGGCGGATCGGGCGATATCGGCGCCGGGGCGACCTATCAGTCGATCCTGACCGGGCTGGAATGGGGCGATGTCTCCGCATCGCCCTTCCTCACCGCGCTCCAGCAGGCGGCGTGCGGCGGGACTCTGTCGATCAAGATCAACGTCGACGGACTCAACATGGATTTCACCTCACCCCATTTCATGTGCGGGCGGATCGCCGGGACGATCGGTCCGAGCGGAGACGACGAGCCGCAGCATATGGTGATCGGCCGCCAGTTCATGGCGAGTGCGGCGGCGGGCGGAAATTTCTTCACGCCCCAGGGCAAGCTCAATTTCTTCCCCGCGGTGGTGGATGACACCGAGGGCTGCATCTATCTCGATCTCGGCAACGCCCTGTCGACCGCCAATCCCGGCGGCCCGATCAACGACCATGGCGACCTGACGCTCAGCGTCGGCGATACCAGCCTCGGCACCATCCCCGCAGACGGCACTGGCGGCTATGCGAGCGACCCCGACTGGTATGCGCGCACCGCGGGCGTCGTCGCGCTGCCGCTGACGGCGGACCAGCTCCAGGCGATCGCCGCCGCCCCGCTGATCCTGGCAGGCACTGACGGCGCCACGATCAGCGAGTGGAGCAACGGCGCCTTCCTCCGCGCCGACCGCTATGTCTATCGCCTCAGCCCCGGGGACGACCCGGAGATTCCGATCTATGCGACTCAGTTCGGCAAGCCGCTCGCCGGTGCCTCGATCGCCTTCGTGCTGGATTCGTCACAGCTCCAGCCAACACCGGCGCAATTCCCCTATGTCGCCGCTTCCCCGCCGGTGGCCGAGCCCGACACGGCGCTCAGCTTCGACACGCCCGAGCCGACCGATGCGAACGGCGTCGCCCTGCTGTCGATCAAGGCGACCGATCCGGGCACGCCGCGCTGGTTCAACAACGGCGCGGATTACGGCATCGACGGGCAGGTTTACGGCATCCGCCCGTCCTTCGCCGATGCGGCGATGAATGCCGGGCCAGTCAACCAGTGGTGCTTCGTCAGCGTCCTGTTGTGGAGCGGCTATACGCCCGCCGATCCGGTGACCTGGACGGACGTCCAGCCGATTTTCCAACAATATGCCAATCTCTACCCAGTGATGCTGCGTTTCCTGAACCTGGCCGACTATGCATCGGTGCTGGCCAGTGCGGGACAGCTGTCGCTTGCCTTCGGGCTCGATGTCACCGACCCCAATTCAATGCCGGTCACGCGCGACCTGTCGCCGGCCAAGCGCGCGGCGATCCTCGCCTGGCTCAAGGCACCCTGGCCCGGCGAGGTGGCAGCCCCGGCGCCCCGGACCGATCAGGCCAGCCTGAAGGCGGACGCCTTCGCGGAAAGCCTGGCACCCGCTCCCCCCAGGGGCGGCAAGGCCGCGGCCGCCGCGCGCCGCCTCGTCCTTCAGACCCGCTAAGGGGAGACGTCAGATGATCCGCCTGCAACGTTCGATGATCGCCGGGCTTCAGGGCCCTTCCCCGCAGCTCCAGGCCGTGCTGACCGCGCTCCAGTCAGCGATCGAGCTCGAGCACGCGACGATCCCGGTCTATCTCTACGCACTCTACTCGCTCGACCAGACCAAGAATGCCGAAATCGCCGAAATCATCGACTCGGTCGTCGTCGAGGAGATGCTGCACATGACGCTCTCCTCCAACGTGCTCAACGCGCTCGGCGGCGCGCCAATGATCGATTCGCCGAGCTTCATCCCGACCTATCCCGGCCCGCTGCCCGGCGGCGTGCAGAGCGACCTGACCGTCAACCTCGCGCCTTTCTCGATGGACCAGCTGGCGACCTTCCTGCAGATCGAGCAGCCCGAAAATCCGCTGAACTTCAAGGCGCTGGCGGTCGACGACACCATCACCATCGGCCAGTTCTACACCGCGATCTCGGATGCGATCGCGGCGCTTGGCGAATCGGTCTTCGTCGATCCGCCGCGCAACCAGGTCGGGCCCGACCTGATGTGGGGATCGGTCGTCGTCACCAATGTCGCCACCGCGCAACAGGCGATCCAGACGATCGTCGACCAGGGCGAAGGGACGACCACGTCGCCCGAGGAAACCCCCGGTGGCGCCTATGCCCATTATTACCGCTTCATGCAGATCCAGAAGGGGCATTTGCTCGTCGCGACGCCGGACGGCGGCCCGGGCCCGGAGGACAAATATGCCTATACCGGCGCGGCGGTCACCTTCGACACCGGTGGCGTCTATGCGGTCGGCACCAACCCCGCGCTTCCCCCCGGCTATACGCCCGGCACGCAACAGGCGTTCGCCAACGACAATTTCAACTACACCTATACCAATCTGCTCGGCGTGCTTCACCAGCTGTTCAACGGCGATGTCAGCGAGGCGTTGTTCAACCGCGCCATCGGCCTGATGATGTCGCTGAAGGGCCAGGCCAAGGCGATGATGAGCGGCGTCCCGAACCCGGCCGTGCTGACCGGCCCGAGCTTCCAGTATCAGCCCGTCAATCCCGCCATCTCGTGACGGCACCCGCCGCGGCACGAGCCGCCATGAATGAAGCGCCAGCATGATCGCCGCGGCGATCCTGTTCGCTCTCGGCCCTGCCGACGCGGCGCCGCCACTCGAAACGCTTGACGATGTCGTGGTGACGGGCTCGCGGACCGGCGGCACGCCCGCCGCCAGCACCACGACGATCAGCCGCGACGATCTCGACCGGCTTCAACCGACATCGCTGCTCGAAGCGCTGAACGAGGCCGCCGGCGTGCGAGCGGTATCGACCGGCGGCCCGGGTGGCGGCAGCTTCCTGTCGATCCGCGGCGGGGAGCCCAATTTCACCCTCGTCCTGATCGATGGCGTGCGGGTCAACGATCCGACCAACAGCAAGGGCGGCGCCTTCGATTTCGGCGAGATCGATCCGTCGCTGGTCGACGGCGTCGA
>Ga0247737_1000845_pt1 | contig 12794 bp, 12 predicted proteins | sample UWRJL028104C2_FD_180937 | JGI IMG/M metagenome (GOLD analysis project Ga0247737, IMG submission 180937) | Plant litter microbial communities from Arlington Agricultural Research Station in Wisconsin, United States - UWRJ-L028-104C-2 | ecosystem: Environmental > Terrestrial > Plant litter >...
TCATGACCGTGCTCGGCGACATGAACACGCTCACCCCCGAGATGCACCGCGACGGCGATTTCGAGCAGCTCTACCAGGCGATCACCGAGCGTTTGAAGCAGCGCTAGGTCGTCGACGCGGCATAGATGGCGGCGGTGGCGGCGGCCAAGGTCCGGTTGAACTCGGCGTCGGTCTGCTGGGCTCGGAGGTCTTGCACGAGTGCGCGGGAGAAGCTGGCGCTCAGCCCGTGGTCGCGGGCCAGACGCGTGTCGGCCTGCTGCTGGCTGTAACCGCCGGAGAGGGCAACCACGCGCAGCACCTTGGGATGGTCGATGAGCTCGGTGTAGAAGTCGTCGACGGTCGGGATCGACACCTTGAGCATCACCTGGTTGTCGTACGGCACAGTCGGCAGGCGATCGAGGATGCCCTGTCTCAGCAACTCCTCGGCGTACGCCTTCTCGGGGCTGTGGATGTCGATCTCGGGTTCGAGGATGGGCACCAGCCCGGCGTCGAGGATCTCCCCGGCGTAGTCGAACTGCTGGTCCAAGATCGCGCTGATGCCGCCGGCCGAGGCCCGGCTGATGAACGAGCGCATCTTCGTGCCGAAAATGTTCCGGTCGCCGGCCCGGCTGAGCAGGGGGCCGAGCCGGGTGAAGGGCTTCATCAGGCGTACGCCGTCCGATTCGTCGGCCAGCCCCTCGTCCACCTTCACGAACGGCACGATGCTCTTGCGCTGCCACAAGTAATCAGGCGTGGGCACGCCGTCGATGTCGCGGTCCATCGTCTGCTCGAACAGGATCGCGCCGAGGATCCGCTCGCCGGTGAACGCCGGCGACGTGATGATCCGCGCACGGAACGCCTGCATGAGGTCGAACATCTCGCGCTCGTCGGTGTACGCCGACTTCGGCACCCCGTACAGCTCGAGCGCCTTCGGCGTGCTGCCGCCACTCTGGTCCAGGGCGGCCAGGAAGCCGGCCCCGTCCCCGATCCTCGCCCGCTGCTCATCCCGCATGGTTCGATCTATACCCGACCGGCGGCCGTTGTCACGCGACAGAGACGCAGGTCCTAGTAATGGCCGTTGTTCTGGAAGAAGCTCCAGGCCCCGCACGGCGAGTCGTAGCGGCCCTTCACATACCCCAGACCCCACTTGATCTGCGTGGCCGGGTTGGTCTCCCAGTCGGCGCCCTCGGACGACATCTTCTTGCCCGGATAGGCCTGCGGGATCCCGTACGCGCCGGAGCTCTTGTTCTTCGCTCGGTAGTTCCAGCCGCTCTCGTGTTTCCACAGCTTGTCGAGGCAGGGGAACTCGGCGATCGGGAAGCCCTTGCCCAGCATCAGCGCGCAACCGATCTTGCGGCTTCCGCTGTACTCGTTGCAGGAGCCGGGGATGGGGCCGTCGTAGGGGACCGGGCCGCCCGGCTCCTCCTGCTCCTGCTCCTTCTGCTTCTTGCGCTCGGCGGCGTCCTTCTTGTCCTTGACCACCTTGTTCTCGAGCGAGTGGGCCCGGCCGGCTGCCGTGGCCGCGGCTGCCGCGGCCTTCGAGGCGGCCTTGCCCTCGGCCTGCCGCTGCCAGGCCCGAGCCGCGGTATGCCGGCTCTCGTGCTGCTTCAGCAATTGCATGTCGAGGTCGGCCTGCGCGGCGTTCACCAGCGAGTCGCCACCAGCCTGGGCCAGCTGTTCCTGACCGAGGTAGATCCCGCCGATCAGGCCCGCGACCAGAATGCCGACCGACGCGGCGCGCACCCCCACGCGGCTCCAGAGCGGATTCACGAGCATCCCTTTCGTCGCTGCTCGGAACACCCTGGCGTAACCCCGCACAGGAATCATCAAAGTGTGGCATGTGTCACACCTGGTGGGTCCATGCGATCGAGAAGCGCCGCCCGATTCCTCGATGACTACCCGGACGAGCTCACGGCCTGACCCACGTATCGATGATCTTGCTGCTGTCGCTGGTGAAGGGCGTGCGTGCCCACGAGTCCCAGCGGTGTTCCGGCCGCAGGCCCACGATCCGGGCCATCAGGTCCATCTCGGCCGGCCACAGATAGCGGAACGGCACCGACGCGAACTCGCCCCGCCCGCCCGCCCGTCCGCCCAGAGGGTGACGTAACGGGAGCTCATCGCCTGCGTGGCCACGTCGTAGCGGTCCGGATCATCCATGCCGGCACGCTATCGAGCGACACCGGTGCCCCACCCCCGAATTACGGCAGCTCGATCGGGAGCTTCAGGCCGTCGAGGACCGACGCGCACGGGCAGGTCCGCTTCTCCGGGAGCCGAGTCACGGCCGCCAGCAAGACGCCCCGGAGCCGCTCGATGTTGTCGGTGAAGACCCGGAACACCTCGTTCTGGGTGACGCCGTGCTCGCCCTCGACCCCCGCGTCCAGGTCGGTGACCAAGGCGATCGACGTGTAGCAGAGGCCCAGCTCACGGGCGAGAACCGCCTCGGGGTGGCCGGTCATGTTGATGACGGCGCCGCCGATCGCCGAATACCACCGGGACTCGGCGCGCGTGGAGAAACGCGGACCCTCGATCACCACCATCGTGCCCCCGTCGACCGGCGAGACCGGCTCGGCGGCGCCCAGCACGGCGTGGCGCCCGTCCGGGCAGTACGGATCGGCGAAGTTCACGTGCACAGCGCCGGTGTCGTAGTAGGTCTGGACGCGCCCGCTCGTCCGGTCGATCAGCTGGTCGGGAACCAAGAACGTGCCCGGACCGAGCTCGGGACGCAGCCCACCGACCGCACAGGGCGCCACGATCTGCCGCACGCCCAGAGCGCGCAGTGCCCAGAGGTTGGCCCGGTAGGGGATCTTGGACGGCGGGTAACGATGCTCACGCCCGTGGCGCGGAAGGAAGGCCACCCGGCGGTCACCCACTCGGGCGACCGTGATCGGGCCGGAGGGCGCACCGTAGGGCGTGGACATCTCATGCTCGACAGCGTCGTCGAGGAGGGCATAGAGCCCCGAGCCGCCAATGACACCGATCTCCGCCGCTGGGTTCATGGGCAGACCTTATCCGTGGCCGGAATCTCGGGCTAATGTGCGATGCATGGCGTTGGTGGGGACTGCTTATGTATAGCGAGGGCCAGCGGATCGGAGGCCGGTCGATGGAGTCGATGACCGGTCGGCTGCTCGTGGCGACACCCACGCTGAAAGACCCGAACTTCGACCGTACGGTCGTGCTGCTCGTCGCCCACGAGACCGGCGGTGCCCTGGGCGTGGTGCTCAACCGCGCCACCGAGGTCCCCGTCTCTGACGTGCTGGGCACCTGGGGCGACCTGGCCGGCGACCCCGCGGTGCTCTTCGAGGGCGGCCCGGTCCAGCCCGAGTCGGCGATCTGCCTGGCCCGCACCCGCCCCCAGGTGAAAAAGCGGATCTCCGGCTTCCACCAGGTCTCCGGCGCCGTGGGCACGGTCGACCTCTCGGGCGACCCCGACCGCCTGCGCGAGAGCATCGCCGGCATCCGCGTCTTCGCGGGCTACTCCGGCTGGTCCGCGGGCCAGCTCGAGGAGGAGATCGCGGCCGGCTCCTGGTTCCTGCTCGACGCCCTCCCCGGCGACCCGTTCATGACGCGCCCCGACGACCTGTGGGCGATGGTCCTGCGCCGCCAGGGCGACATCCTGGCCGCGGTGGCCCACTTCCCGCCCGACCCCGCCCTGAACTGAGGGGGTCCCGGCAACCCCAGTCGCGGAGTGTGTAGTATTTCCTCCGTGCCCGGGCGAACCGGGGACAGCAAGGGGCTGTGGCGCAGCTGGTAGCGCACCACACTGGCAGTGTGGGGGTCAGGGGTTCGAGTCCCCTCAGCTCCACCGACCGCACCATTGTGTGAACCGTCGGATCTTGATCGCGTGTGCCCTCATCCGTTCCGGGTGGGGGCATCGTCGTGTCTGTGGGGATCTTGAACACGGGTACCGCGCCTTGCGGGGTGAGTTGGACTTCGTGGCTGAGGGTTTCGATGGCGGCCTTGCGTTCGGTGACGTTGCCGCGGTTCATGATCTCGGTGAGGTGTTCGCGGATGCGGGCGATGGTGCCGGGTGGCGGTGGTGCGGGCTGGCGGGCGAGTTGGTCGGCGAGTTGCGCGTGCCGGGCTGGTAGCTGGGTGAGCCGGTGTCGGAGTTGGAGACGCTGGTTCCCGCGACTCGCAGGTGGTGGGCCAACGCGCTCCGGGTCAGAGGCTGCCCGTCGGCGGCGAGCTGATCGCGAACCGACCGTGCTGCGGGCAGCAGCGTCCGCACGCCGTCGTGGTCCGGATTGGGGGACGGTCCGCCGGACCGTCCCCCGGACCGGTGCTGCGCGATGGCTGTGCTCGGTGTAGATGCCCGTGTCCGTCCGGCCGTGAGGTCGGGGTGTAGGTCCGGACGTGGATGTCGTCGCCGTCGTCGGCGAACGCCCCCATCCGCGCGCGGCGACAACCTCGTCGCCGAGCTGGGCGAGGACATAGTGGTACGGGTAGGAGCCGTCGGGGCGTTGCGGCCGGAACCGGTCGGAAGGCCGTCGGACGCGTTCTCGTGGCAGCTGCGCCGCTGGACAATCCGGACCGAGTCCCGCCAGCGTCGGTACCCTCGACAACGTCGAAGGTCCGCCCTATGGCCGGCCGGGCCGCCCGGATCGTCAACCGATCCGCTGATGTCCGCAGCCCGTCACCCGCAGTCCGGTGCCCATCGGGAGCGCCGCCTGCGGTACGAACCGTTGGCGAACAAGCAGATCAGCCACCCGGGGTGTCGCCAGCCAGTAGGCAAGATCAATCGTCCGGCGTCAACGCCGATGACAGCACCAAGATCATGACCCGGTTGGACCAAAGAGCACTTCCCTGGACTGGCTGACACTCGTTGGACTTATCGGTGCCATCGAGACGCAAACAGGCCCGAAAATACCTCCAGACAAACTTGTCGCCGTCTCAGAATGCGAGATTTGAGAGTGGCGTGGCGATGCCTGGGCGTGGTGAAGCCGCCCCGGCCGGGCGCGATCTTCACATGGCGAGGAACCCGGCCGCCGCGAGCCACCCGATGACCGGCGGCTCCGCCTCGACCGCCTGTGTGCCCAGCGACAGCACCACCGCCACTGCCGGCACCGCGGCGGGGAACCACATCGCGCGGGCCGTCACCGGAATGGCGAGATATGTCCATCACGCAGGCCAGCCAGCATCCAACGGAAGTAGACAGTCGCACCAAGATCGCCAATTAGGCTGGTCCAAGGTGCAGGGCGACAGCTGTCACCGGACCGCGTGCGGCGGCGTTGAAGACGCACCCGCCTCCACGCGGTCATCGTCGCCAGGCGAAGGCGGTCAAGCCTTCGCTTCGCCGTCTCGCTCGGTAACGAAGACGCCGACACCCGAGAGACCCTCCACGAGGCCCTTCGCCTTGAGCCACTGCACGGCGTTACGCACCACCGTGATCGACACCCCATATTGACTACGGAGTTCCGCCGTGCTCGGCAGACGATCGCCCGGCCGCAACTGCCCGGACTCGATCTGGCCGGTGATGTCGTCGATGACCTGCTGTGTCTTTGATCTGGCCACGTTCTTCTGCTCCCTGGTCCGCAAAGCCAGTGGACCATGTGAAGAGTGCTGACCGCAAGCACCAGGGGGCATTAGCGTACGTCCAGGGGTTGCCATATGCATAAGGTTGGGTTAGGTTGCTCCTGTCGTTCCCTGGTCCGCAACCGATGAACGACCGGCGCGGCGGGACCACCCACCGCATACGCGCGATACCCGGCCGGGCGGGAACGTTTCGTCCGGCCGGTCAGCACCGCTCAAGAGGGGGCTCTCACAGCACTGGCAAACCGATGAGCGACCAAATGAGGGGAGTCGCAATGATCGCCCAGGTTGACGATCCGCTGATGCGGATCGCCGAACATGTCGCCGACTGTTTCTCCGAGTCCGGCTACGCCTTCGTCGAAGCCGACAAGGTCGAGACGCTGGCAGCCGTCCTTCACACGTTCCTGACCGTAGCGGGCATTCCGGTGAACACTGCTGCGGAATCGCATGTCGGCGACGTCGATGCAGGAGGGAGCTGACTGGCTGGGTCATCGAACGCGGAAGGTGTCCGACGCCTTCAACGAGGCGCCGTCGGCGTTGCGGACGTCGTTCATCTCACGCGGACCCGGGACGAGGATTCGGTTCCAGTTGGCGTGGACGTCCTGTGTGAACTTGGTGAGCCCGCCCGCCAGCTCCTGCTGCTGGGCGTCGATCGACTTGGTCAGCTCGGTCATGGCGTTCTGCATGCCGGTGATGATCGGCGGCACCGTGAGTCCGCCGATGTCCACCTTCTTGCTCTGCAAGGGGCCGGTGTTGGACAGCGTCGTAGCCAGGCTCTGCAGACCTTCGACGCCGACGGCCGCGGCGAAGGCGGCTCCGCCGGCACCGGCTGTGGCACCGGCGAAGATGACTGCCGCGATGGCACCCGAGATGGTCAGCAGAGCCACCGACTTGGAGGCGTTCGCGCCGGGGCACCACGCGTCCAGACCGTCCAGAGCCTTGTACGTTTTCTGGCCGATCTCCCAGATGTCGGTGTTGATCCGACGGTTGATCTCCAGCTGCGCCTCCAGGCTGAGCGCGAGCGAGAGGGCGATCTCCCGGTGGAGGGCCGCGGCTCGGACGTTGTTCTTGAGGTACAGCTCGAAGGCGAGGGCAGCGTCGCCGGTCCACTCCTTCATGTGCCCGCCGATGAGGTCGACCACCTCGCCCACCGAGGCTGTGCTGCTGATCGGGGAGACCGCGCTCGGCGCGGCAATCTTGTTGTCCCGGCTGGTGAGCTGAAGGTCTACCTCGACGGTCGCGGCGACCGAGTAGAGCGCGTCGAGCATCGGTCGGCTGTCGTCCGGGTTGGGCAGGCCGAAGACGGCGAACATCGCGGGGAGTTCGGCGTACGCCTGCCCGACGTACGCTCGCAGGTTGTCTTCGTCGTCCGGGCGGCCCTGTGCCGGGGTCGGGTAGCCCTGCACTTGAGGCAGTTGTCCGGTGTCCGAGCGAGTCGCGTCGTTGTTTGCCGCCTGCTGGGCGGCGGCGTAGGACGCGGCTTGGTCCATCGTGACCTGGACGGCCTTGTCGCGGATCTTCTCGCCGAGTTGTTGCAGCTCGGCGGGGCTGTGATGAGTGAAGGCCACGGCTACGCCCCGTCATCGTTCTTGATAACCACGGTGGGTGGCGGGTTCTGGGCGAACTTCTCCTCGGCCTCCTGCAGGCTCGGGGTCTGCCCGTTCGCCCACGCTGCTTCCAGACTGGTACGCGCGGCCTCGTCGGTGGCGAGGTAGGCATCCACCACGTGTTCGACCGTGACACCGGCATCCAGAATGTTCAGGGACGTGGTGCCCAGGACATTCTGGAAATCGTCGCGCAACGCCGCCCACGCCGCTTGACTCGCCGCAGTCCCACCGCCGGGTGCCTGAAAGGCCGCGGTCTCGCCGGCGGCAGTGCCGGCGACGGCCCGGTTCATCGCCGCGAAGGTCGAACTCAGCGCCGGCAGATCGACCCGGCCGACAATCCGTAGCTGCGACAACTCTGCCGCGAACTGCCACCCCTGCATCGCAATCCCCATTTCTCGTGCGGCGGTCTCACGAGCCGTTGCAGGGCATCCCCGCGCGTGGCGGCTGCTCGGTGCGCGGCGTCTGCGGCGCATAGATCTTGGTGCGCGCGAAGTCGAGGCTCGGCAGCGCGCCGACGGAGAACTCCGGTCTCAACAGCGTCTGCCCGGTCGTCGGGCCTACGTCGACATAGACGATCTTGTCGCTCTCGTCCCGCATGACGAGGACGAACTCGGCCACGCAGACCTGAGCGGAGGACGGCTGCGCCACGACGGCGCCGCCGACATCGAACCGTCCGAGCGCATCAGGCTTGCCGCGGGTCAGGTCGGTGACCTCGGCCTGCGCCCATGCCGAGAAGGTCCCCGGCGGGTCGGCCCTGAATCCGGTCACCTGAATCCGGAGGCTGCTGATCTTCTGGTCCTGGCTGACGTGCAGACCGCCGGCGGCAGCCAACTCCTCACCGGGAAAGAGCACGCCCCCGTACGCGGTCTCCTCGCCGTCCGGCGTCTGCTCGCCCGCCGCATCAAGCACCGTGACTCGGAACCGCAATTCGCGGACGACCTGGTCGCACCGGCTGCGATACACGAACCCGAACTTTGCCTTGTCCGCGTTCGCCCAGGTCGCCGTGATCTCCGGTGCACAGTCCGGCCGTGGCGCCGACGACGCACTCACGACCGGAGCGCCCGTGGGGCCGGCCACGATGGGGTCCGCGTCACCGCGCGTGACGACGACGGCGATACCGGCCGCGACGAGCGCGACCACGAGGCCGATCAGCAGCCAATGGCCGACCTGCAGGCGGCGCAGCCCGCGCCGGTCGTCGGTCATGACACTCCTATCCAGCAGTCCGCATCGCACGAGGCAGGCCGATGTCGTAGACCGCGTCCGTCAGCAGGGTCACCTTCGCCCGGTGGTCAGCCAGCAACTTCGCGACCGCGCTACCCAGCTCGGCCAGAAACTCCGATTCGGTCAACGACCCTACCGACTCCCCGGCGATCTCGACGTGCCACGACACCAGAGCGCGGCTGCGAACGATCACCCGGCCACGCGCCGATACACCGGCTACCCGCAGATCTGCGAACTGTCGCTGGAAGTCACGGTCCTCATCGGTCGGCTCGGGGTCCTCGTCCCGGTCCGTCCACGACGACACGATCTCCAGGTAACGCCTGCGGTAACGCACCCAGAGCGCCGTCGCCAACGCTTCCAACTGGAGCGCAAGAACAGCGGCTCGATAATGCCGGTAGGCGTCCGGAGCGAAGCTGATCTGGACCTCACCCGGGCCTCGAGCAGTCGCCGAGATCCGGCCGTCGGGAGACACTGCCTCGACGACCAGAAGGCGCAACCGCTCCGCCAACTCCCCCATGGGCAACTACCTCCCCGCAAGCAGGCCGATACTATCGGTAGCGGTCAGGCCTGAGTAGTCCCAAGTCTCGTGGGTGACTGTGGGTGGACGCAGCAGCGGCCACGCCCTCGCCGGCTCGGGTGGCAGGACGCTCGACAGGGGTCAGCCAACTGCACCTTCCATGGACGGCGAAAATAGCGGCACCGCCACGGTGGGCGGTGCCGCAAACCTCTTGTGGAGGTGCTGTCGGCCTACTTGGACCTTGCCGTGTTGGAGAACCGCTATCCGTGCCTCAGGCCGTGCGACTGAGCTCGAACGTCGCAGCCGCCTCGGTGGTATTGAGGATCACCGTGAGCGGGCCGGCCGGGAGGGTGCACGTCGCCGTGCGCTCCGGGAACGTTCCGGTCGGGCCACAGCGCCGAACCCCGTCGGCGTCGAAGATCGACAAATAGGCGCCGCCCGTGCCTGCGGTGCGCTTCCAGGCGAAGGTCTCCCTGGCCGCATGGGCGTCGGCGGAGATCGTGCGGCAGACCGAGAAGTCGTCGCCGCCGGTGGTCAGCGTCAGCTCCGCACCGTCGAATGCCGGGCACGACGGCGGGCCGTCGACCCGCACGAAGCGGGCCGCGAGCGGGCCGGGCGCCTCACCCTCCTGCTGCGAGATGACGGCGAAGTACGGTGCGGTTCCGTTCAGCTGACAGCTGGTCTGCCACAACTCGTACGAGGAATCGCAGATGTCATTGCCCACCGAGTCGTAGACCTGCGTGGGCGGGTAACGCTTCTCGGCGGGGATCAGTTCGACGATCCTCTCTCCGGCCGCCTGCGGAAGTCGCAGGCAGAGAAACTGACCTGGAGCGGCGAAAGTGCCGCGGTAGAGCTCCTGCGACAACGTCGGGCAGCCCGCAGGCTGCACCGGCAGCACGCTCAGGGCGTACGAGAAATCGTCGTCGACAACTGTGTCGGTGGCCTGGGCCGAGAGCACCACCGCGTAGTCACCAGCCGCTGGGAACTCACACCGTCCGGAGTCATCGCAGATCCGGTGCCCGGTGGTGTCGAACACCGCGGCGTACGTCCGGTAGTTCTCGTCGTCGTATGCTCGGATCTGATAAACACCTGCGCCGGGGAGCCGCAGGGTCCGGCAGCGGATCGGCCCGTACGCGCCGGCCGGCGGATCGTTGAACGCGCCCGGCTGCACCACCGGGCACCCCTTCGGCTCGGACAGGCTGCGGACCTGCACCTTGTAGGTCTCATCGGCGCTCTCGGAGTCCCACTGGTCCAGGTACGAGATCACGCGGTACGTGCCGTCGGCCGGCAGCAGACACCCGGTCTCCTCGCTGTAATCGAGACAAAGCGCCTGGCCCGTGCTGTCCACCACCATCTTGGCGGCGAAGTTGTACCGGGTCGGCGCCGCGTAAACGACCACGCGCTGTCCGGCTTTGCCCTGGAACTGCTGGCAGTTCGCCTGCACCGGGGACGTCTGGTGCAACAGTGCCGCTCCCTGATCCCACCGCAGCGACGTGCCGGTGGCGCACCCCGCGGACCGGAAAAGGGCAGCCACCGCGATCTGGTACGTGACCGGTTGCCAGTCCTGGTTGCTCGTGACGATCGTGTAATCACCCGACGCCGGCAACTGGCAGGCGCGCAGATTCTCGTACTTGTCGCAGGCCTGGTGACCGGCGTCGTCGTAGAGATTCCACCAGATCAACTGGTCGTTGTGGATCCGGATCGCGACCCCGCCGGTTGAGGGCGCACGCAGCTTGTGACAGACGACGGTGTTCACGTCGTCGAGCGTTCCGGTGCCGGCCGCCGAGCCCGGGTCACCGAAGGCGGTGGGGCGCAGCAGCGGGCAACCCGTCGAGTGGGAGATCCGCGACATGCGCAGCGTGTACGTGACCTCGTGGCCGTACAGCTCGTACATCATCAACCGGTAGGGGCCTGGCGTGTGCAACGTGCACGCGTAGGCATCCCGAACTGGGCAGACCGGCTGATACTCCGCGTCAAGAATCTCCCCTCGCACGTCGCCGCTGTTCGACGCCCGCGGCGCGTACATCTGCAGCACGCTGCCGACCGGCTGGTCGAAGGTGAAACACTCTCCGGCCGACCCTGAGGCAAGCTCGGCGGCGCGACCTGGGGAGGCGAACGAGAAGAACCCGTTCCCGAGGGTCCGGCAGGTCGACGGCGTCCGCTGCGACTGCAGGGACAGCGTGTACGCCATGTCCCCCGAGCCGTAGGCGAGCGCCACCACGACGGTGTACGTCCCGGCGGCGCCGAGCTCACAGCCGGCCGGGTAGCTCCCGTAGTAGCAGAGATAGTTGCCCTCGACGTCGTACAACATCGCGCCGACGCTGTCGGTGACGTCGTTGTTGGCGGCCTCGGTGACCGTCCCGTACAACACGTCCCCGCCAACACTGGTGGTCACGGTGAAAGTGTCCTGCCGGTCGCCCGACAGGGAAGAACAGCGATAGATCTTCCCGAACTGAGCCACGCCACCGCACCCGGCGGCCGCCGCGGCCCTGCTCTGCTTCCGGACCGTGACCGGTGGCCGAGCGTCCGGGTGCACGTTGGCCCGCCGCGGACTCAGGTCCTTGCCCGAAACTGCTGCCGGCCTGGTCGCGACCCTTTCTGCCGGCGCCGGCGTAGGCCCGACGTCGCTCTTCGCTGTGACCACGCCGTGGTTCGCCGCCTGCGCGGGCCCTGCGTTCAGCAGTCCGCCCAGCACCAAAACACCGACCAACCCCACGTAAATCGCGTACGTGGACCGCTTCATCCCCATGCCTTCTCCCCCGCTGAAACTCCGCACGAGACGCGGAGCGCGAGGATCATGACACGCACATCAATACCTGACAATATCGATGCTTGCACACGTAGCCACTATCCGGCGGCCGACGAAAGCGGCACGACACCGACCGCCGGGTCGTAGGCCGTTCTCGTGCCGACCGCCTCGATCACGACCGGGGCGCCGTAGCCGCCGGCGAGCCCGCAAACCGCCTCGACGCCGGAGAGGCCGCGACGGTAGTGCCCACCGTGACGCCGCCGGCGACGGCGGCGTGGTAGCCGATGCCGAAGACGTCGGAGAGCGTGGGCAGCGACGGCGTCAGAGCTGATCGGCAACCCCCCTACGTTGCTGCCGACGACCTGGCCGGATTGATAGAACCGCTGGTCAACCACGCCCGAAACGAAAGCGGCACCGCCGGGGTGGGCGGTGCCGCTGTGGGTTCGAGTAAGAACCCTCTCGTGGAGGTGCCGGGAATCGAACCCGGGTCCTTCGTCGCTTCGTCAGGGCTTCTCCGAGCGCAGCTCACTATGCCTCTACTCGGCCCCTGGAATCACGTGAGCAAGTTCCTGTGACGGGCCCAGTCGCTGATTAATCTCGCCGCAAGGTCCCCGCGACCGGAACCTGTTGGCCAACCTTCTAGCTGATGCCGGAAATCCGGGACGAAGGTGTTCCCGGTCCGACAGACTCACTACTCGCCTCAGGCGGCGAGAGCGAAGTCAGCGCGATTGGAATCGGCGCTTATAATTTTCCGACGACCGATTCTCGAGACGACGTCGGCTTCCTCGGCTCGCTTCCCCTGTCTCCACATTCGAAGTCGAAACCAGTCACCCCCTGGATGGGACTGATCCATCCTACCTGACGCGGCACGTCCCGCCCAACGCATTACAGTCCGCGGGGCGGGCGTCGCCGCGGCCGCTCTTCGAGGTCTGGAAGCCGAAGCTCGCGGTGCGGCCGGGGGCCAGCGTGCCACCGGTGAAGACGAGGCTGCTGCCGCTCAGTTCGCCCCGCGCGTTCCAGGTATTGCGCAGCTGCAGATCGTGCTGGCCGGAGTGGCTGACCGTGACTTTCCACCGCACGGGCTCGTCGCCCTCGTTGACGACGCGCACTACCGCCATGTAACCGGACTGCCAGCTCGCGGTGACCGACAGCGTCGCCTTGTAGTCGGTGCGCGCCGGCGGAGCCGTGGTGG
>Ga0247737_1000846_pt1 | contig 12791 bp, 8 predicted proteins | sample UWRJL028104C2_FD_180937 | JGI IMG/M metagenome (GOLD analysis project Ga0247737, IMG submission 180937) | Plant litter microbial communities from Arlington Agricultural Research Station in Wisconsin, United States - UWRJ-L028-104C-2 | ecosystem: Environmental > Terrestrial > Plant litter >...
CCCACACCCCCGATTTCCAAGTCGAAAAGGGCTATGAGAAGTCGAGCCCCGGCAAGGCCAATCTCGCCATGTCGACCAACCAGCTGGCCGAACGCTTCGGCGCGGTAGCGATGACCCTGGAGATGCCGTTCAAGGACCATGACCCGAACGCCGACGCCGAGTTCGGCTGGTCGCCGGACCGCAGCAAGCAGCTTGGGCACGCATGCCTCGAAGTGCTGGCCGAGGTGATCGACTCGATCTGAGGGAGGAGCGCACCCTCACCCCGTGGCGGTTGGCTAGAACAGCTCCGCCAGGAAGTCCTTCATCGCCTCCCAGCTCCGCCGGTCAGCGCGTTCCTCATAGGCGACGCCGGGCCGGGTGGAGCCCGTCGCCGCATGGTCGGTAAAGGCATGGCCGGCATTGCCATAGGCATGGATCTGCCAGTCAGCCCCGCCTTCGGTCAGTTCGCGACCGAGACCGACCATCGCATCGGGCGGTCCCAGCGGGTCGTCCCAGCCATGGCAGACCAACAGCTTGGGCTTGATCGACACGACACTGGCATAATCCGGCCGGTCATAGACCCCGTGGAAGCTGACGCAGCCAAGTATGTCGAGGCCGGCCCGCGCCATGTCGAGCACGCATTTGCCGCCGAAGCAGAACCCGATCGTCGCGGTCTTCGCCGGATCGACCCGGTCGAACCCCTTCAGCGCGTCGAGCGATGCCTGCAGCCGGTCGCGCAACAATCCGCGATCGGCATTCAGTTCGTTCATGTAAACCGCCATGTCGGGCGATTCCTGCGTGGTGCGCTTGCCCCGGCCGAACACGTCGCAGGCGAACCCGACATAGCCCAGCCTGGCGAGCGCCTCGGCCTTGAGAGTGTCGGCCTCTTTCTGCCCGCGGACATTGGGCACGACGAGCACGCCCGGTCGCATGGTGGTGATCTCGTCCTCATAGGCGATCACGCCCTCGAACGGTCCGCCCGGCCCATTGTACACGAGTGCCTGCCGTACGATCGCCATGGCGAGTCTCCTTTAATGCCCAGATGCCACGCCAGGATATTACGCCGCAAGTTGCCTCTCGTGGATCAATCGCTAGAGACGGGCGCGTCATCCTCGCCTCGGGAGAAATCATGCCCACCCTCGTCCTGATCCGCCACGGCCAGTCCGCCTGGAACCTCGAGAACCGCTTCACCGGCTGGTGGGACGTCGACGTGACCGAAAAGGGCGTCGAGGAAGCGCGCGCCGCCGGTCGGCTGATGAAGGAGAAGGGCCTGGATTTCGACCTGACCTTCACCTCGCTCCAGACCCGCGCGATCAAGACGCTCAACCTCGCGCTCGAGGAAATGGGCCGGCTGTGGCTGCCGGTCGAAAAGGACTGGCACCTCAACGAGCGGCATTATGGCGGCCTGACTGGGCTCGACAAGGCCGAGACCGCCGCTAGGCATGGCGACGCGCAAGTTCATATCTGGCGCCGCAGCTTCGACATCCCGCCCCCGCCGCTTGAAGCGGGCAGCGAATTCGATCTGTCGAAGGACCGCCGTTATGCCGGCATCGCGATCCCCGATACCGAGAGCTTGAAGGACACCATCGCCCGCGTCCTGCCCTATTGGGACGGTCGCATCGCGCCGGCGCTCAAGGCCGGGCAGCGCGTGCTGATCTCCGCACACGGCAACTCGCTCCGCGCACTGGTCAAGCATCTGTCGAACATCCCGGACGACGAGATCACCAGCCTGGAGATCCCGACCGGCCAGCCGATCGTCTATGAACTCGACGACGCGCTGAAAGCGACCGATCGTTATTATCTGAGCGAACGCTAAGGCAAAACGTAAGTACGTTGCCCTGACCGCATCCCGTGGTTAGGAAACCGCTCCTTTTCACCGGGGTATTTCATGTCGGATCATCCCCTTGTCGGCATTATCATGGGCAGCGCGTCCGATTGGGACACGATGCGCCACGCCGCGGACGCGCTCGCCGCGCTCGGCGTGCCGCATGAGACCAAGGTGGTGTCGGCGCACCGCACCCCGCAGCGCCTCTATGATTATGCCGCCCAGGCCGAGCATCGCGGGCTGAAGGTGATCATCGCCGGCGCGGGCGGCGCGGCGCATCTGCCGGGCATGGCGGCGGCGATGACGCACCTGCCGGTGCTCGGCGTGCCGGTCGAATCCAAGGCGATGAAGGGCATGGATAGCCTGCTCTCGATCGTCCAGATGCCCGGCGGCATCCCCGTGGGCACGCTCGCGATCGGCAAGCCCGGCGCGAAGAATGCGGGGCTTCTCGCTGCCGCGATCCTCGCCACCAGCGACGCGCTGCTCGCCGAGCGGCTGAAGAAATGGCGTGCCGCGCAGACGGACAGCGTGGCGATCGATCCCGAATGACGGCACTTCCGCCCGGCTCGACGATCGGCATTCTCGGCGGCGGCCAGCTCGGGCGGATGCTCGCGGTCGCGGCCGCCCAGCTCGGATATCGCACCCAGATCCTCGCGCCCGATGCGGAGAGCGTCGCGGCCCAGACCGCGTCCAGCTTCACCCGCGCCGATTATCACAGCCGCATCGTCCTCGACGAGCTCGCCGCCTCGGCCGATGTCGTGACCTATGAGTTCGAGAATATCGCGATCGAACCGATCCAGTATCTCGCGACCAGGTTGCCGGTGCACCCCGCCCCCGGCGCGCTCGAGGTCGCGCAGGACCGGGCGACCGAGAAGAGCTTCATCGACGGGCTGGGCGGCCGCACTGCCCCGTGGCGCAAGGTCACGACGCTCGATGAACTGAAGCAGGCGCTGGCGGAGATCGGCGCACCGGCGATCCTGAAAACGCTGCGGCTCGGCTATGACGGCAAGGGCCAGGTCCGCCTCCGCACCGCCGACGAGGCGGAAAGTGCCTGGGTCGAGATTGGCGCGCGGCCCGCGATCCTCGAAGGTTTCGTCACCTTCAGCCATGAATTCTCGATCATCCTGGCGCGCGGTACCGACGGCGCGATGGTCAGCTATCCGCCGCCCTGGAACCAGCATGTCGACGGCATCCTTGACCGCTCCTCGCTGCCCGCCCCTGTCGAGATCGCGCGGCACTGGGCCGAAGCCGCGGCGCTGGCCGGGCGCGTTGCGGACACGCTGGGTTATGTCGGCGTGCTGACGCTGGAGTTCTTCGCGACCGAGGACGGCCCGGTGTTCAACGAGATGGCGCCGCGCGTCCACAATTCGGGCCACTGGACGATCGAGGGCGCCGTCACGTCGCAGTTCGAGAACCATATCCGCGCGATCTGCGGCCTGCCGCTCGGCGACACCGGACTGATGGCGCCGCGTGTCGAGATGGAGAATCTGATCGGCGAGGACGCCAATCGCTGGGCCGAGATCCTCGCCGAGCCGGGCGCGCATCTGCATCTCTATGGCAAGACCGTCCGACCGGGCCGCAAGATGGGCCATGTGACGAGACTGGCCCGAGAATGAAAACGGCCCGCCTTCCAGGATGGAAGGCGGGCCGCTTCAACTCCCAAGCCCGGCGGATCAGCCGGTGCGGGTGCCCGTCAGCGGGAAGCTGCCGAACGCGCCGGCGCCGACCGAGCCGGTCAGCGTGTCGCCGTCCGCGGTCGCGGTGCAATCGAGCGTCATCGGCATCGGCACGGTGATGTTCATGCTCCACTTGATGGTGTCGCCATCCACGGTGCCGTTAATGTCGGTCGAGCCCATCGCGCCGCTGTTGGTGCCGGTGAAGGTGCCGCCATCGGTCTTGACCGTCAGCGTCATCTTCTGATCGCCCAGCGGCGACTTGACCGTCGTATCCCAGGTGCCGTCGATTCCAGCCATATCGTCTCTCCTGATCTGAATTCCTAGCGCACGTCCGCGACGGACGCTGCGGGCACCACCTCAACCGGCAACCCGAGGCTGTCAAGCTGAGGCCGAACCGTCTTCGCGTCGCCCACGACGACCCAGATCAGCTTCGACGGATCGATTACCGCGCGTGCCGCAGCGTCAAGCTGCGCAACCTTGAGCCCGCGATAGACCTGCGGAAGTTTGGTATAATAATCGTCAGGGCGCTTGTAGAGGCTGTTCGACTGCATGCCGCCGAGCACCGCACCCGCCGTTTCGAAATCGCCCGGCAGCGAGCGAATCGTGCCGGAGATCGTCCGGTCGAACTCGAGCGGGGTGATGCCCTTGGTCGTCAGGAAATCCGCGATGTCGGCGCGCACCGCCGCGATCGAGGCACCGGTCTTGTCCGCCTGGACGGGGGCCTGGACGACATAAGGCGCGGCGAATTCGGCACGCTGGAAGCCACCGCTAGCGCCATAGGACCAGTGCTTGTCCTCGCGCAGATCCATGTTGATCCGCGACAGGAAGCCGCCACCAAGCGTGTCGTTGGCTGCGAGCAATGGCACGAAATCGTCGGTGCCCTTCACCTTTGTCGGAGTAGCGGCATAGATCAGCGACTGAGGTGAATCCGGCCGGTCGATCAGCACGATCTTCGGAGCAGACGGGGTCGAGGGCGCCGAGAAGTCCTTGACGCCGGCCGCACCGGTCGAAATCCAGTCGCCGAATTCGGCATCGAACGCCGCCTTCACTTCCGCCAGCGGACGATCGCTGACCACGAAGATCCGCGCCTTGTCCGGCCTGAGCCAGGCATGCTGAAACGCGATCAGGTCGTCGCGGGTCAGCGCCGCCACGGCCTTGGGATCACCGCTGCCGAACGACCTGGCATAGGGCGAGGCAGGGCCATGGACGAGCCGCGGCATGACGCGCGTGGCAAGGCCACCCGGGCTGGTCAGTTCAGCCTGGATCTGCGCGAGCTGCTGGTTCTTGACTCGCTCGACCTCGGCCGGCGCAAAGGCCGGGTTGCGAACGATATCGGCGAACAGGTCGAGCGCCGGCCGCAGGTTGGGGCTGGGCGCGGACAGCGTCAGGCTGGTGCGATCCGAGCTGGCGCCCGCGCCGATTGCGGCACCGAGCCGCTCCTTTGCCTCAGCGATCTGGATCGAATCGAGCGTTGTCGTGCCTTCATCCATCATGCCGAGCGTCAGCTGCTGCGTGCCGAGCCTTGCCGCCGGATCGGCAGCGACGCCCGCGTCGAAGCTGATTACCGCCCGAGTGATGGGAACGGCGCCGCGCTGCGCATAGACCAGCTCGATCCCATTCTTCAGTTTGGTGTGCACCGCCGGCGGAAAGTCGATGTCGGAGATGTCGGCGACCGCCGGCATTGCGCCTCGAGTGCCCTTGACCGGCGCATCCGTCGACGGCTTGGGTTCGACCGCCGCTGCCTCGGTATAGGCCGGGCGCGCGCCCGGCTCGACGGTGAGCGCGTAGACCGGACGAGTCAGCCACTTGACGGTCGCTGCCTTGACCGTGGCCGGCGTCGCGCCCGCCATGGTAGCGAGTTGCTTCTTGTAGAAGGCCGGATCGTTCGAATAGAGCGCGCCCTGCGCGAGCTGGGCGGCCTTGCCGTTGCCGCCGCCGACCGATTCAAGCCCCTGGATCGTACCTGTCACGCTGCCCGTGGCGACGCGCTGCACCTCATCGGCGGTTGGGCCCTTGGCGATCAGGTCCGCCATCACTTCGTCGAGCCGCTTCGCGACCAGCGCCGGATCGACACCCTGCTTCACATCGGCATAGACTTCGAACAGGCCGACCTGAGCGAAGGTCTGGTTGCTTGCCGACACGCGGACCGCGATCTTCTCCTTGCGCACCAGCGCATTGTCGAGCCGGGAGCTGGACAGGCCACCGAGAACGCCCGCGGTCACGTCGAGCAGTACCGAGTCCTTGTCATTGACGCCCGGCACCGCCCACATGCGGTAGATGCGGGTGGTCGAGACCCGATCCTTCATTACCTCGACCTTGGCTGCAGCGAGCGTGGGGACATCGGCCTTGGGCACCACGCTCACCGGACCGCTCTTGATTGCGCCGAAATATTTTTCGACCAGCGGCCTGGCGGTGGCGACATCGATATCGCCGGCGAGCGACAGGATCGCATTGTTCGGGGCGTAATGATCGTGGAACCAGTCCTTCACCGTCGCGAGACTGGCGGCGTCGAGATCTGCCATCGAGCCGATCGTCGAGTGGCGATAGGGGTGGCCCTCCGGAAAGAGCGCATCGAGCTGGCTGTATTCGACCAGGCCGAAGGGCTGAGTATCGCCCTGGCGCTTCTCATTCTGGACGACGCCGCGCTGCTCATCGAGCACACCCTGAGTCACCGCGCCGGTGAGATAGCCCATGCGGTCGCTCTCGAGGAACAAGGCGCGATCGAGTGCCGGCGTCGGAACCGTCTCGTAATAATTGGTGCGGTCGAACCAGGTCGTGCCGTTCAGGTCGGTCGCGCCGACTTCCTTCATCGGCGCGAAATAGTCGCCCGGCGCATTCTCGCTGCCATTGAACATCAGATGCTCGAAGAGATGCGCGAAGCCGGTCTTGCCGGCAGGCTCGAACTTCGAGCCGACATTATACCAGACGGAGACAGCCACGATCGGCGCCTTCCGGTCGGTATGGACGATCACGCGCAGACCGTTGGCGAGCGTGAATTCCTGGTAAGGGATGTCGACGCTCTTCGCGAGCACGGAAACCGGGGCCGGTTTCATCGCAGCCGGCTTGGTTATCGCCTTGGGCGCCGCCACGACCGGAGTCGCAAGCGCGCCAAGAGCCACGCCCGCAAGCGCGACCAATTTGATGTTCATGAAAGTGCGTCCTCGAAAAGCAATTATATTACGTCGATATAACGCAGCGATTGCACCGCGCAAATCGGGGGACGTTCAGGGGCGATAGACTCGTTCAACATGACCCTTGAGCTGCACCGGGTCGAACCACACGGGCTTCAACTGGTGCCGCACGAACAACGGCGCCTGATCGGCATAATGCGGCGAGTCCGGCCGGGTGGTCGCGGCACCGAAGGGCTGAATCGATTGCGAGCTGACCCGCCCCTGCCGGTCCCAGGCGATGAACATGATAAAACTGTCGCCGTGCCGTACCGCCAGCCGCCCATCGGGGGCTTCGTCCCACAGGGCCGCCGCGCGGAGCACGTCGGGGCCGCCGTCCATCGGCAGGTCGACCTTGCCCTGCCGCACGCGCAGCACCGTGCCGAGCGGCGGATCGAGCCGGCCGAAATGCATTGTGAGATAGGCTGTGGCAGCGGCGAGCTCCGCGCGCGGATCGGCCTCGGGCCGGCGCTGATAGTGCCATTTGTTGCCGGCACGCAGCAGCAGCGCGGCGATCGCATCGGCCGGGCCCTTGCCGTCGTAATTCCAGTCCCATTTCGCGAACAGCGCCTGCGCGGCAATCAGCGACTTGTCGCCTTTCGGATCGACCGCGGCGAGATCGGCGAACCATTTCGCGGCCCAGCTCGCCCGGCTGACGCCAGTATCGAACTTGATGCGGTGCAGATCCGCATCGGTGATCGACGGATCGGCGCCCATCAACTCGAGCGCCCGGGTCGCGCGGTTGGTCGTGTCGGTCTCGATGCCGAGAAGCGGGGAATAGTCCGCCGGATTCATTTCCGATCCCGTCCCGGCCGCCTGGAAGGGCGTGTTATTGGCGTTGATCAGGAAGCCCGAGGCCGGGTTCACGTTACGCGGCACCTGCGCCCAGGGCACTGTGCCCACCGCGATATCGCGCGAGGTATCACCCGGCAGAACCTTCGCGTAATCGAAACCTGGCTTCCGGTTGAGGAAGCTCGCATTGTAGAAATAGGCGATGTTTCCGGCAGCATCGCCATAGAGGAAATTGGTCGCCGGCACGCCCTGGATCGCCAGCGCCTTTTGCCATTCCGCAAAGTCGCGCGCGCGGCCGAGCCGGTAATATTCCTCGACCATCCGGAGCTGGTCGGCCCCGCCATAGCGGAGCGCGAACGCGCCCCTGGCATTCTCGATCACCGGCCCCTGTACCGCGCGCAGCACCGTCTTCGGCACCGGCAGCACGAACGGGCCCCACAGCTTCACGTGCAGCCAGACCCGCGTCTTTTCGAGCGGGCGCCATTTCCCGTCAAAACGATAGGCGTCGCCAGCCTGGTTGAGCACCAGCTTGTAGACGTCGATCAGATCGGGTCGGTTGACCGTATTGGTCCAGCCGAGCGTGCGGTTGTGCCCGAGCAGCGGATAGGGCGCGCCGGGGAAGGTCGCGCCGGCGAAATTCCAGCCGCTCTTCGAGTGCACGACGAGTTCATACCAGGCGACACCGCCGCGCCAAGGCTGGTGGGAGTTGGAGACGAGCCGGGTGAAGCCGTCGGCTGACCGCTTCGGCGCGACGACAAAGGCGTTCGAGCCATTCTCGTTTCCGTTCGGGCCGATCGGCGTAATGTCCGGCGCGTCCGGCACCGGGCCGGCATTTTCCCTGGGCAGCGGCGAGTCGCCGGCGAGCGCGCCCAGCACCGAATCCAAGCCGAAGAAGAAGGGCGAGCGCAGAACGAAGCCGGTCGCGACGTCCCGGCCGTCGACCGGGAAGAGCTTCGCGAGCCGCACCTCGCCCGGATGCTTCTCGGCATAGCGGTTCAGGCCCGAAGCATAACCGTCGAGCAGCGCACGCACATCGGCCGGCTGCTTCATGTAATCGCGTGCCACCGTCGCGCGCGCGCCGAGCAGGTGGAGGGCGTAATCGGTCTTCGCTCCGTCCCCACCGGTCATCGCGCCGAGCCGGCCTCGCGTCATCGCGAGCACTTCCTGCAGGGTCGAGAAATCGTCCTCGGCATGCGCATAGGCGATGCCATAGGCGACGTCGGGATCGGTCTTGCCGAAGATATGCGGCACGCCGAAGGTATCGCGCGCGATCTTGACGTCATAGGCGCGGGCGGGCGGCGGGGCCGGGGCAGTTGCCGTGAGCGGTTCCCACGCCGCAAGGCCGATGGCGACGATAATCAACAAGACGACCAGCCCTGTCGCCCCTCGCACCAGAAATCGCCGCATCCACCCTCACCTTGTTTGCGGTGGGTGTAGCGGTGCCCGCGGGTCTCTGCGAGAGCGATCGCCGCCGTTCCTGCCCGAAGCGGGGAACGGCGGCGTTAGCCTCGGATTCGATCGAGCTTGTGCATGTCCCCAATTCAGCCCCTCCCCTGAAGGGGAGGGGCTGAATTTGGTGGGTGCTTTGATCTGATCAGAAGGCGGTCTTCACCGTGACGAAGAACTGCTGCGGCGCCCCCGCGAGCAGCGTCTGGTTGTCGCCGCTGTTGCCGAAGCCGTTCGATCCGATGGTCGAGACGTACTTCCTGTCGAACAGGTTGGTCGCGTTGAGCTGAACCTCGACCTTGCGCTCGCCCGGCAGGGTGACGCGCGCGCCGAGGGTCGCGTCGAAGATCACCTGTTCCGGCACCGACTGGTCGTTGGTGTAGGTGAAGTAACGCTTGCTCATGTAATTCGCGCCGATACGGCCGAAGAACATGCCCTTGTCATAGGTGATCTCGCCCTTGGCGAGGTGCTTGGGGCTGTCGACGGTGGTCTTGCCCTTGGTGAGCACGGAGGCGCTGACGTTGTCGCGATAGGTCGAGTCGTTGTAGCTGTACGAGGCAAAGACGCCGAAGCCGTAAGGCAGCTTCACCTCGCCCGCCGCTTCGAAGCCGAAAGCGCGGACCGAGCCGACATTCTGCAGGATCACCGGATTGCCGACGATACCGGCACCCGTCGTCACGCCGAGGAGGCGGTTGCGGAAATCGACATAATAGGCCGCAATCAGGCCATTGAAGCGGCCATTCCTGAAGCGGCCACCCAGTTCATAGGTGTCCGATTCCTCGGGCTTGAGCTTGGCGGTGGTGAGCAGCGCATTAAAGCCGGGCTGCGTCGTCGCGAACGGGCCGGTCGTCGCCGATGAGACAAAGGCGCGCTTCACCTGGGTGAAGTCGCCGAACAGCTCGGCGCTGTCGGTCAGCTTGTAGTTGAAGCCGGCATGCGGCTGGAACCAGTCGGTGACCTTGATCTTGCCCGCGGCAAGCCCGCCCGAGACGATCGGCGCGGCCGAGTTGCGGACGTCGAAGCCCTTCCAGCCGAAATCGATCGTCAGGTCCCCAAGCGCGATCTTGTCCTGCACATAATATTGCAGCGTCTCGGTTTCGTAGTTGAAGTCCCACTGGGTGAAGAAGGGATTGCTCTGGAAGTCGAGCGAGTCACGCGTCGGCGCGTTGCGGCTGGTGAGATCGTAGAAGCGCCGCGCCTGGCGGAAATCATTCTTCTCGTACCAGCCGCCGACGGTGATGTCGTTGAAGCCGAGCTTGCCGCCGACCGAGCCGAACACGCCCTTGCGACGGATGTCGTACTCGGTCGTGCGCACGGAGAGCGGCGCGCCGCCGGGCGTCGCGGTGTACGGCGTGTACCAGAGGCCCTGACCGTGGTTCGAATGATAATAGGCCTTGAGCATGCCGTGGACCGGTGCGTCCTTCGCCGTTTCGACACCGAGCGAGGCGAGATAGTCGACGCGCAGACCAGCCGCGTCGAAATAGACGTCGTCGGCAGTCGTGTAAGGCGCAGGATAGGGAATCGGCGCCAGCGGATGGGCGCCATTATAGGCGAGCGTATCGGCGATCACGACGGCGAGCGGATAATTGTTCGAGATATTGTCGTTCCGCAGGCCGAGGCGGCGGATCATGTCGAGCGACAGATCCTGATAGTCGTTCTCGCGCCGGTCCGAGAAGTCGAAGGTGCCGACGAGCTTCATCGTGCCGACCGGGGCGACGAACTTCGCATTGACCTGATGCTGGCGCTGCGAGCCGAAACCCTTCCACTTGTCGGTGTCGAGAAAGCCGTAGGAGACATAGGCGCTCGGCCCATTGTCGCCGAGCACGCCGGTGTCGAGTCGCCCGAAGGCGCGCACGGTGTTCTCGCTGCCATAGGTGCCGTTCAACGTCATGCCGAAGATTGGCTTGGGATCGCTCGAGAAAAACTCGATCGTGCCGCCGAGATTGTTGGTCGCCTGAGTGCCGATCGAGCCCGCGCCCTGCGACACGACGGTCTGGCCGATATTCTCCGACGAGATCGCGCGGCTGATGTGCAGGCCGTTGGTGTTGCCATAGCTGCCGTCGCCGAGCGGAATGCCGTCCAGCGTGAAGCCGATCTGGTTCTGGTTGAAGCTGCGGATCGAGACGCGCTCCGACCATTCATAGGCGCCGAACGCATCGGCGGACTGGAAGTTGACGCTGGGCAGCTTCTCGATCGCCTTCAAGGGGCTGGTGCCCGCCGGCAGCCGCTCGATATCGACTTGGCTGATGCGCTGGACCTGACGCGTCTCGCCGCGGCCGACCACGATGATGTCCGCGGTGGGGGCGTCGTCGACAGCCGGAGCGTCCGCGGGATCGGCCGTCGTCGCGTCAGTCGCGGCGGCGGGCTTGTCCTCGATGACCGCAGCGTTCGCTGCGAAGGGCGAGCACAGGGCAGTGCCAGCCAGCAGCCAGGCGTGAAGATGGCGCATGTCGATTATTCCCCTTGGGCGTAAATGTCGCGAGCGCCCCATTCCCGGCGCCCCCGAGCCGCCTAGGCGTTGTGCGTTGCACAATTATGGGAAGAACAAGTCGTTCTCGCGTGACTGGTGAGACAGGTTCGTGACACCTATCTATCCATCGACAGCGACGGTGAAAAAGTCCGGCCCGAAAGGCTTGTGTTGCATTTATACAACACCATATCGAGAGCGGAACTGGAGGGACACCAATGAATCTCGAAAAATTCACCGACCGCGCAAAGGGCTTTCTGCAATCGGCGCAGACCGTCGCGATCCGGATGAGCCATCAGCGCATTGCGCCCGAGCATATCCTGAAGGCTTTGCTTGAGGACGAGCAGGGCATGGCCGCCGGCCTGATCGCCGCTGCGGGCGGCGACGCGAAGCGCGCGGTGACGGAAACCGATGCGGCGCTGGCGAAGGTTCCTGCCGTGTCTGGTGGCGGCGCGCAGCAGACGCCCGGCCTCGACAATGATGCGGTGCGCGTGCTCGATCAGGCCGAGCGGGTCGCGACCAAGGCGGGCGACAGCTTCGTCACGGTCGAGCGGCTGCTGCTCGCGCTCACGCTTTCCGCTACCACGGCCGCAGGCAAGGCGCTTGCCGCTGCCGGCGTCACCGCAGACGGGCTTAACGCAGCGATCAACAAGGTGCGCGCCGGTCGCACCGCCGACAGCGCGGGTGCCGAGGACAGGTTCGACGCGCTCAACAAATTCGCCCGGGACCTCACCCAGGCGGCACGCGACGGCAAGCTCGACCCGGTGATCGGCCGCGACGAGGAAATCCGCCGTACGATCCAGATTCTCGCCCGGCGTACCAAGAACAACCCGGTGCTGATCGGCGAACCCGGCGTGGGCAAGACCGCCATCGCGGAAGGGCTCGCGCTACGCATCGCCAATGGCGACGTGCCCGATACCTTGAAGGACCGGAAGCTGATGTCGCTCGACATCGGCAGCATGATCGCCGGCGCCAAATATCGCGGCGAGTTCGAGGAGCGGCTGAAAGGCGTGCTCGACGAGGTGCGCGCCGGCGAGGGCGACATCATCCTGTTCATCGACGAGATGCACACGCTGATCGGCGCCGGGAAGACGGACGGCGCGATGGATGCGTCCAACATGATAAAGCCGGCGCTTGCACGCGGCGAGCTTCATTGCGTCGGCGCGACCACGCTCGATGAGTATCGCAAATATGTCGAGAAGGACGCCGCACTACAGCGGCGCTTCCAGCCGGTGTTCGTCGGTGAGCCGACGGTCGAGGATACCATCTCGATCCTGCGGGGGCTGAAGGAAAAATACGAGCTGCACCACGGCGTGCGCATCACCGATGCCGCGATCGTGGCTGCCTCTACTCTGTCCAACCGATACATCACTGACCGTTTCCTGCCCGACAAGGCGATCGACCTGATGGACGAAGCGGCTAGCCGAATCCGCATGGAG
>Ga0247737_1000853_pt1 | contig 12771 bp, 13 predicted proteins | sample UWRJL028104C2_FD_180937 | JGI IMG/M metagenome (GOLD analysis project Ga0247737, IMG submission 180937) | Plant litter microbial communities from Arlington Agricultural Research Station in Wisconsin, United States - UWRJ-L028-104C-2 | ecosystem: Environmental > Terrestrial > Plant litter >...
GACGATCCGCACCACAAGATTGCTGCCGGTCGACCTGAACGCCCTGATCTACGGCCTCGAACGCGCCATTACGGCCGAGGCCGAAGCGCTCGGCGATGCCCCGGCCGCACGCGCTTATGCACGGCGAGCGGCGGACCGTGCCGCCGCGTTCGACCGCCACCTTTGGAATGACCAGGCTAGCTTCTACGCTGACTATGATCTGGACCGCGGCGCCTGCAACGACATGCTGACCGCCGCCTTGGGGTTTGCGCTCTTCACCGGGGTGGCGCCCGCCGCGCGCGCGGCGTCGATTGCCGATGCGCTCGGGCAGCTGCTCCGGGCAGGCGGTTTGGTTACGACAGGCGTACGGACCGGCCAGCAATGGGATGCCCCGAACGGTTGGGCCCCGCTCCAATGGGTCGCGATAACCGGGCTTCGCAACTACGGGCTGGATGCGCTTGCCGACACCGTCGCGGAGCGCTGGGTGCGCCTGATCGACGCCTATTACCGCCAAACCGGTCAGTTGCTCGAAAAATACGATGTCGAACGGGGCACGGCGGGCGGCGGCGGCGAGTATGGCACCGAGATCGGGTTCGGATGGACGAACGGTGTCACGCTGGAACTGCTTGGGGGGTTGGATGCTGGCCGCCCGGTGCGTCATACCGTCGCGTAGGTCCGCGCAAAGCTCCCTGGGCGAAACGCTCAATTGAGGCGAAAACGATCGGCATTGTTCGTTCCCTGCGGTCAAAATTCGCAGGCGATTCCTGCGGAGAGAGTGGTGGGCGGACTGCTCAGGCCGCAAGCGCCTTCGAACTGCGCCGGCCGCTGCTGACGGTCAGCGCGACCGCAGAGACAAGGAAGTAAAAGGCCCCGAAGGCGGCATAGGGAGCGATGTCGGCGATGCTCACTGGCGCGGCACCAGCCGCCTTGCTGAGCATGTGCGCCCCTGCGAGTCCGGATTGGGCGCCGCTCAGGATCATCGCCCACTGCGCCCCGTACGACTTCCAGCGCCGCACGCCGGTGATGAGCTGGAAAAGGCCGGACAGGATGGCCCATACGCCGAATATCCTGAGAACCGCGTGCATGCCGTCCGGAAGGATCGCCGCGACGGCGACGGCGGTTACGACGCTGACGACGAAGTTCAGCATCTGGCTCTTGTTCTTCGCGAGGCCCCCGCTCCGGCTGGCATCGAGATAGTTGGCGAGGGCGTCCCAGGCGGGATAGGCGACGAGCATCACCGCAGCCAGCGCCGGCATGCTCTTCGCGACCGTGAACGCGAGCGCGACCCAGGCCGCGGATACGGCGAAGCGCAGATAATAATAGGTCTTGAGCCGGTCCCGGTCCTGGGCCTTCGCTTCGATGGTCGTCGTCATGGCAGGGTTCCTTTCTGTAATCGGGGCACACGTCTCCCTTCCCGGAATCCGGGTGGGGTTGGTGATTGATGGTTCCTACGGTGCGCGGCCTGAGATCGGCCGCGTCAGGTCAGGCTAGAGGCGGAAGCGTCGCGGCAGGCGCCATCGAGCTGCGCCAGCCACGGCCGCGCACCCGACGCTATACCAGACGACCACGTAGAGCGGGTCGTTGAAGGGGCAGCAGAAGGCGAACACAAAGGCTCCGCAGGCGCCGGCCGCGATACCTGAGGCGAGCGCGCTGAGTCTCGGCTGGGTCGGCGCGGCCCTCCGCATCTGGGCGCCGAGCAACGCCACGATCGGCAGCGAGAGCACGAAGATCGATGTGGCGCACACCACGCCGCTCGCCGGATCGATGCGATCGAGTAGCGCGCGCTCGCTCACCCCTTCGGGAGTGACGAACGCGCCGCCGACGATGGCGACAACCGCGAGGGCGCAGGCGAGCATCAGTCCGCGCCGCGGCCGCGCCGTTGGCGAGAAGGATCGGATCGCGAGCGTGCAGGCGATCACGGCCAGTAGGCCAAGACTTCCCACCCGCCACACCAGATATGGCGACCCGGCCATGTGGCTCATATCCGGCCGCATGATGCCCATGGCGAGGAAGAGCGCGAGCTCCATCGCGCCGAGCGCGAGCACGAGACCGCCTTCACGCACCATGTTCCTGCGTCGAACCGGCGCGAGGTCGGACGACAGGTCGACGATCAGGGATTCATTCGACATCGGGTGTCTTCTCAATGATTGCGGTGAGGCGCGCGAGCCCACGGTGGATGTTCATCTTCACGGCCGACGAGGAGAGGCCGATCCGAGCCGATGCGTCCTCAATGCTGTATCCCTGCACCTTGACCAGAAGGATCGCCTGCGCCTGCGCGGGGCGGAGTTCCTCGAGCAGGCTGGCGAGCACTGAACTGCTGACCACTGATGCCTCATGGTCCCCGACAGCTATTTCGTCGGTCAGTTCGTCGACCGGGCGGCGCGCCATGCTGCGCAGCTGGTCGACCCATTTGTTCTTGGCGATCGCCGCCAACCATGGGCCCAACGGGTATTGCGGATCGTATGTGTGGCGCCGCCGATGGACGGCGAGCAGCGTCTCCTGAACGGCATCGTCCACGTCGCCCGGCGGCAGCCGCCGCTGGAAGTAGCGCGTAAGCCATTCCGACATCTCGCCGAGCAGCCGCCGATACGCGCCACCGTGTCCTTCCTGGGCAGCGGCCATCAGGCTGCTCCAGCTACCCGGCGTCGTCCGGGACGGCCGGTCCCGGCTGACCTGTGCCGCGCCCGGGGACGGTTTTGAGATCAATCTCGAAAGAAAGTCCGAACGCATGATCTCCTATTCGTGCTCAATGAGGCCTCGGTCACTCCACGCCTGAATTTTTTTCGGACGGTCGGACGGGACGCCGCCGCGGCCCTGCCGTCCGAGGTCAAGCAGGCGTCGCTTGTCGACGATGGAGTGCCAGGAGGCCGCCAGTCTCAAAGTATCTATAGACCATCGTGCAATGGCGCTTTCGTCAATGGGAATAGACCTAGCGTCCTGTTGTCGGGCGCGTGCCGAGTCATTTTTCGACAGGAGACAGGTCATGGAAGTTGATATGCTGCGTCGCCAGTTGCTGGGAACGTTCGTTGCCGGCGCTGCGATCGCCGATTGGCCGATCATGGCTGCCGCGAACGCCGCGTCACCCATGGTTCCATCACTGGCGAGCTGGCCTGTTCGCGCCGTCAAGGCCGGGCCGCTCGAAATCGCCTATGCGGAAATCGGCCCGCCGGATGGCGACGTGGTCATTCTGCTCCATGGCTGGCCCTATGACATCTACAGTTTCGTCGACGTCGCGCCGCTGCTTGCCGCGAAAGGTCTTCGAGTAATCGTCCCTTATGTGCGGGGTTTCGGCGCGACGAGGTTCCTCTCCGCGACCACGATGCGAAATGGCCAGCCCTCCGCTGTCGCCTCGGACACTCTCTCCATGATGGATGCGCTCAAGATCGATCACGCTGTCCTTGCGGGTTTCGACTGGGGCGCGAGAAGCGCTGACATTATCGCGGCACTCTGGCCGGAGCGCTGCCGGGGCCTGGTCTCGGTGAGCGGATATCTGATCGGCAGCCAGGCGGCGGGCAAGCTCCCCTTGCCGCCGGCCGCCGAGCTACAATGGTGGTATCAATTCTACTTCGCGACCGAGCGCGGTCGCGAGGGCTATTCGCGTAACCGGCACGAGTTCAATCGGTTGATCTGGAAACTCGCGTCGCCCCGCTGGGCGTTCGATGATGCGACGTTCGATCGATCGGCTGCCGCATTCGAAAATCCTGACCATGTCGCGATCGTGATCCACAACTACAGGTGGCGGCAGGGCCTCGCGGACGGCGAGCGGCAATTTGACGCCCTCGAAAAGAGGCTCGCCGCCGCGCCGCCGATCGCCGTTCCCACGATTACGCTTGAGGGCGACGCGAACGGCGCGCCGCATCCCGATCCGTCGGCTTATGCAGCCAAATTCACCGGTCCCTACGCGCATCGGCTGATTAGCGGTGGCATCGGTCACAATCTGCCTCAGGAGGCACCTCAAGCCTTCGCCCAGGCCGTCCTGGACGTGCGACACCTGGTCTGAGCAAGACAGCTGCAGCACGGCGCAACCGCTGACCGGTCGGGCGCCGATACGATGGTCTCGGCGATACCAAGGTCTCCTGTTTCGCGCTGGCGGCGATGCCAAGATATTTCGCGCCGCACGAACCGGCGCGAAGGAGCAAGGCGATGAAGATATTGATGGTGTTCACGTCGCACGACATGCTTGGCAATACCGGGCGCAAAACCGGCTTCTGGCTCGAGGAAGGGGCTGCGCCATATTATGTCTTCGATGACGCCGGCGTCGCCCTGACGCTTGCCTCCCCCAAGGGCGGGCAGCCGCCCGTCGATCCGAAGAGTGATCTGCCGGAGAACCAGACACCAGCGATGGCGCGATTCAAGCAGGACGCCAGGGCGCAGGCTGTCTTTGCAAATACCGTCAAGCTGGCGGATGTGCGGGCGGAGGATTTCGACGCGGTGTTCTATCCAGGTGGCCACGGACCCATGTGGGATCTGGTGGAAAACCCGAACTCGATCGCCCTCATCGAAGCCTTTTACGATGCCGGCAAGCCCGTTGCGGCCGTCTGTCATGCGCCGGGCGTCTTGCGCCGGGTGACGTTCAAGGGCGAGCCGATCGTGAAGGGAAAGCGCGTTACCGGCTTTGCCAACAGCGAGGAGGAAGAAGTCCAGCTCACCGACGTGGTGCCATTCCTGGTCGAGGACGAGCTCAAGCGCCTTGGCGGACACTATGAAAAGGTCGCGAATTGGGGGAGTTTCGCCATCACGGACGGCCATCTGATCACCGGCCAGAACCCGGCTTCCTCCACCGCGGGCGCTGAGGCCTTGCTGAAGCTCATGTCGGAAATGGCGGGCTCGGCGATCAGGCCGGTCACTGCGTGATCGTCATGGCTAGTTCGTCCTGCGGCGACGCCGCCCCCGCCATCGCGCCCCTTGCTGCGGCGCCGGCGGCGGCGGCTCAGCCGCTTTCACCCGCGCAAGTCGGATCGATCCACGCGGAGGACATCAGATTTGAACCGTTTGCGGCCTTCCCGGCTGGCGCGGAGTTGGCGAAAGTCGTCGGAGATCCGGCCCGGCCTGGTCCCTATGTGGTGCGTGTCAGAGTGCCGCACGGCGTCATGCTGCAGTCGCACATTCATCCGGAGGACCGGGTTTATACCGTCATTTCAGGCGTTTTCTATATCGGCTTCGGAAGTGTCTTCGACGCCGCGACGCTGCGCGCATTCGGACCGGGCAGCATCGTGATCCTTCCTCGAGACACCCCCCATTTCCACTGGGCCCTGTCCGGCGAATATGTAACGCAGGTGACCGGAGTGGGGCCTCTTGGCATCAGCTATGTCGACGAAACGGACGATCCGCGGCATGGAACTCAGCCGGGTGCGGTCGCGAATGACCCGCCGGCCGATCATCGGCCCTGACCGCAGGCCGGGCTTTTCGCCGAGCAGTTGGACCGGAGCCCGGCCGCGATCCAGCCGCGCGCCAATGTCCCGCAATGCGCATCGAACGCGTTCAGTCGCTCAGGCGGGTGAGCGCCGAACCCTTGTGCGCGGCGATGTGGTCGGTCTTGCTGCTCCTGATCTCATATTGCGGCGCGGCGGGGCTCGCATGATGCGTATAGCCCTTATAGGCGAAATCGCTGGTGTGAACGCGGATGATCGTGCCGCTGACGAGCCCCGCTTCCGAGTTCCACTGAACCCGGTCGCCGATCGCCAATTGCTCAGCCATTCGCATCCTCCCTGTGGATGCCGGGCACCCAACCATTCCAAAATCGATGCTAGCGCCTATTTTCTCACCGTGAAACCGTTCGAAACCCTGCTTGCGGAAGTCCGCGCATGCCGCGCCTGCGCAGGTCTGCTGCCATTGGGGCCGCGACCCGTGGTGCAAGCCTCGGCGAGCGCACGCATCCTGATCGCAAGCCAGGCACCGGGCACGCATGTGCACGAAAGCGGCATTCCGTTCGCGGATGCTTCCGGCGATAATCTGCGCGCATGGATGAATATGCCGGCCGACATATTCTACGACGAGAGCAAGGTCGCCATCGTGCCCATGGGCTTCTGCTATCCCGGAAAAATCGCTGGCAGCGGGGATGCGCCGCCGCGCACTGAATGCGCGCCGCTTTGGCGAGAAAGGCTGCTCGCGGGCATGCCGGCGTTGCGCCTGACGCTGCTGGTCGGCAGCTATGCGCAGGACCATGCCCTGGGGCGGGGCAGGGTGACCGATCGGGTCCGGGAGTTCCGCGATCATATGCCGCGCATCCTGCCGCTGCCCCATCCATCCTGGCGATCGCGGCTCTGGATGGCGAGGAATCCGTGGTTCGAGGCGACTGTGCTGCCCGAATTGCGTGAGGCCGTGCGGGCGGCGCTGCTGTGATGCCGCGCGATCTGCCGCCTATCCACACGATCGGCCATTCGACGCGCAGCATCCCGGCATTCGTCGATCTGCTGAAGGTCGGTTCCGTCGGGACGGTCGTCGATATCCGCACGACGCCGCGATCGCGCACTAATCCTCAGTTCAACATCGACACGCTGCCGGATGCGTTGTCGGCCTGGCAGATCGGCTATGTCCGTATCGGGGAGCTCGGTGGCCGGCGGCCGAAATCGCGCGTCGTGCCGCCCGAGGTCAATGGCTTCTGGTCGAACCGGAGCTTTCACAATTATGCCGATTATGCGCTGTCCGACTCCTTCCGATCGGGCCTGGCGCGCCTGGAAGAATTGAGCCTGGAAAGGCGGGTGGCGATCATGTGCTCGGAGGCCGTGTGGTGGCGGTGCCATCGCCGCTTCGTCGCCGACTATCTCCTTCATGACGGGCGCGCTGTCTTCCATTTGATGGACCCGGCACGGGCGACCATTGCCAGCATGACGCCCGCGGCGCGCGTGGACGGCGCTTCACTCGTCTATCCGGAGCTCGATCCGGCCGGCACGCGGCTCACCTGAGCCGCCGGCGATCACCGTGCCGGGCGCGCGACGATCGCGCGCCCGACGCGATTCAGCGAACCGTCCGGAACGTCTCGCGCAATTCCTGCGTGAACTCCTTCGGCTGTTCCCAGGCGGCAAAGTGCCCGCCCTTGGGCAGCCGGTTGTAATGGACCAGCCTGGGATAGGCTTTATCGGCCCAGCTACGCGGCGCGGTGTAGATCTCGTCGGGGAAGGCGCTTACGCCCATCGGGATCTTCACGCCCTTTGGCGCGAAGAAGGCGAGCTTGCTTTCCCAGTAGAGGCGTGCCGACGACACCGCGGTGTTGGTGAGCCAGTAGAGCGTGACATTGTCGAGAACATCGTCGCGGCTCAGGCCCTCGGTCTGCCCGTCAAAGGCCCGGGCTATCAGCGCCTGGCTTCGCGCGTCATGGTCGAGCATCCAGGCTGCAAGGCCGATCGGAGAATCGCCAAGGCCATACAGGGTCTGAGGCCGACCAGCCATTTCCTGCGCATAGCCAAGGCCGTGCTTGTAGAAGGTGTCGAGCTGGTCAAAGGCATATTTCTCATCGACCGAGAGACCCGCCGGCGCGGCACCGCCGGATGCCAGGATGGCGGCAATGTCGTCCGGCACGGTCGCCGGCATGTTGGTATGGACGGCAACGAGCTCGGGCGGCGCGATCAGGGCCATCTGCTCGGTCACCGCGTTGCCCCAGTCACCACCCTGGGCGACGTAGCGGCTATAGCCAAGTCGCTGCATCAGCACGATCCAGGCACGGGCGACGCGGATCGGATCCCACCCGAGTTCGGTCGGCTTGCCCGAAAAGCCATAGCCCGGAAGCGAAGGGATCACGACGTCGAAGGCGTCCGCGGCCGTGCCGCCATGAGCGGTGGGATCGGTGAGCGGCTCGATCACCTTCATCTGCTCGATGATCGAGCCCGGCCAGCCATGGGTGATGATGACGGGAAGTGCACCCTTATGCTTCGATTTCACATGGATGAAGTGGATGTCCACCCCGTCGATATTCGTCACGAACTGGGGAAGGGCGTTGAGGCGCGCCTCGATCTTGCGCCAATTGTGGCTCTTTTCCCAATAATCGGCGAGCTTGCGCATCGTTGCGAGCTTAACCCCCTGCGAGGCATCGGGCACAAGCTCCCGGTCGGGCCATTTCGTGGCTGCGATCCGGCGCTTGAGATCCTGCAGCGCCTCTTCCGATGCGTGGAACTTGAACGGCCGGATCGCGTCCGTGGCCGCCGCGCCCGCCAAAGGCGCGGCGGAGGACGGTGCCTCGCCCGCAGGCGAAGACGCATGCACCATCGAAGGAAGCAGCAGCCCCAGCGAGCTGAGCAGCGCCGATCCAACCAGATGACGCCGGTGGAAAAAGGGTTGTGCTAGTAAGATCATTGCATCCTCCATGGTTGAAAAGCCGGACCACCTGGTTCCCGCGGGGAACGATGCGCCGGACACACGAGTCGATTGCGGAGAGCCGACAACCCGATGCTGACGCTGCCGATCGTTGGCCTGCGTTCCGGATCCAGCGGGAAGTGGCGGAAAGAACGCGCGCGTCCCACGTCATGCGGCACCCCTTGCGACACGATCATCGGTCGCTGTGGCAAGTATGTGGGCGTCGGGTTCGACCCGCTATTGCACCAAGGTCTCATGGATACCTTGTGATTGCCCGGGCGATGTCGGCGTTGAGGCGCACACGCGCCGGCGTCTCTTGGCCCGTCCCGCCCGACAGGGCTTGTTTCCGGTCTTCCGGTCCGCGCGCCAGGCGGCCGTAATGGCGCCGGGGAACGGCCGTCAGCGCAGACGTTCGTATAATGGATGCAAGACGAGAACGCCCATAGCTCGATCTCCACAAGTTCAGGAAAGCCAAGAACCAGTTTCATGGAGCACGAAGCCGTGATCTCAGTCGCTTCTTCATCGCCCTCAAGGGACGACGTCTTGCTTGGCTTGTTTCCGGCCTTTGCCGTGCCGAATTTCCGCCGGTTCGTGGCAGGCCAGAGCGTTAGCCTGGTGGGATCATGGACTGAAACGGTCGCACAGGCGCTGCTGGTACTTCAGGTTACGCATTCGGCGAGCGCGGTCGGGTTCGTGACGGCGGCCCGGTATCTCCCGGTGCTGCTGATAACGCCCTATGCCGGTCTGGTCGTCGATCGACGCGACAAACGCCATATCCTCATGATAGCCGCGACCTGCCTGGCGCTTTTGTCGCTCCTTCAGGGCCTTCTGGTTCTCTCGGGCGCGATCGACCTCAAGGCCATCTTCGCCCTGGCGCTGGCCTTTGGCTGCCTCTCCGCGCTCGACAACCCCGCGCGCCAGGCGTTCATCCCGGAAATGGTCGGGAAGCCCCTGATCCGCAACGCGGTGACGCTCAACAGCACTGCGGTGAATGTCGGTCGCGCCGTCGGGCCGATCGTCGCTGCGCTGCTGATCGTGAAGATCGGGATCGGCTGGTGCTTCCTGGTCAATGCGGCGAGCTTCGCGGCGGTGCTGTTCGCTCTCCGGACGATGGACGTTAGCGCGCTCTACCCGGCAGAACCGGTGAAACGGGCAACCGGTCAGCTGGTCGACGGGTTCCGCTACGCGCTGACGGTGCCGACGATCATCGGCCCGATCGCGATGATGGCCCTGATCGGCACCTTTACCTACGAATTCGAAGTCACTCTTCCATTGTTCGCCACTATCGATCTCCCGGGATCGCCTGTCACCTATAGCTGGCTGATCGGCGCGTTCGGGCTGGGGTCCGTGCTGGGCGGCCTATATTGCCTCGCGCGCCCGGCGACCGGCATGCCGCGCCTGTACAGGACGGCGCTCGCCTATGCCGCCGGAATGGCCGCGGTAAGCGTCGCGCCGTCGCTGTCGGTTGCGGTGCCGCTGCTCGTCGGGGTCGGCATTGCCAGCATCATCTTCATCACCACCGGCAACTCGACGATCCAGCTGGCGGCGGCGCCGGAATATCGCGGCCGCGTCACGGCTCTATGGTCAACCGCGTTCCTCGGCTCGACCCCGATCGGCGCATCGATCCTTGGCCTGATCGATGCTCACAGCCCGCGCCTCGGGCTTGTGGCGGGCGCCCTGGCGTGCGTAGCGGCGGCTGCCGTGGGGCGCCATTTCGCGTCGAAACCCGCAGGGTCTGGCGTTTCCCCGCAGGTGGCGCGCCGTCGCCCCGAATAGGACGGGGCGCAGATGCCCGGGAGATCGTATCTCCCGCCGCTCCATCAATGAACCGATGCAATCCTAGGTATAGCTTCCAAAGCACGTCAGATCCGCGACAACACACCCGGCAGAAATAAATGGATGGGGACGATGGCAATGCGGTTTCGTGGCGTGCTTCTTATGTCGCTTCTGCTGTGCGGATGTTCCGCCGGACGCCATGATGCGGGCTGTCCGCCTGTTTCGGATGCCGTGACCAGCCAGGTGGGGGAGCCCTTCGTGGCCGGCTTGACGCTGCGCCTCGCCGGCTCGGATCGTGAGAATGCCATCTCGGAAGCGGTCGCCGAAATCCATCGCAAGGCACCGTCGCTGGATGCGGATGAAGTTGCCGATGTCCTGATCGCGGCGGATTGCCCGAATGCGGCGAAGGGCGAAGGCAGCGATCCGGCCGCAACGGAGTCGCGGCTTGCGGAAATCCGGGCTCAGGTCCTCGCGATTCTGGGCGGGCAGTAGCACCGCTGACAGGCCATTTCGCGGGCGGCCGATCGCGGCTGATGGCCAGATCACCGGCGCCCCGTAGCGCCGGTTCGGCGGCGCTATGTCACGCCCTGCACGCCTCGATGCATTTCTTCTGCCCCGCAGCAAAGATCGGAGGCGAGGGTTGATTTGCCGCCCGATCCGGATTGCCTTACGCCGGGGCCATCCGGAAGGCAGGGGGCTTCAATGCATCACGAGAACCACCGCGGCGCGTTGCTGCCCATCGCCCTGATCGCGTGCATGCTCGCGGCTTCCGCCGCCAGGGGCGATGCGGCGGTCGATCCCGGTCCGCCCGCCTGGGCCTATCCCGGCAATCTTCCCGGCGCCGCGCAACCGCCCCAGGATGCGAACGAGCGGATACGGGTGCCCGACAGCCCGGTATCATTCGCGCGGAAGGATCTGCGCAACCTGTTCGCCGTGGCGGACTGGCATCCCGGCGATCATTCCGCGATGCCGGAGGTGGTCGTGCATGGCCGCGCGCCGGGCGTGCGCGCCTGCGGCTATTGTCACTTGCCGAGTGGTGATGGCCGGCCCGAGAACGCGCCGCTTGCCGGCCTGCCCGAATCCTACATCGTGCAGCAGATGGCCGACTTCAAAAGCGGCGCCCGCACGTCCTCGGTTGCGCATCGCCTGCCCACTGACTGGATGGCCGATATCGGCAAGGCGGCGACGGATCAGGAAGTCCGGAGCGCCGCCGCCTATTTCGCGAAACTGCCCTTGCGATCGCATCTGTCCGTCATCGAAACCGCAACGGTGCCGCGCACCGTCGCCAAAGGCTGGCTGCTCACCCTCGTGCCCGGCGGCGGCACCGAACCGCTCGGCAACCGTATCGTCGAAACCCCCGCCGATCTCGATCGCTTCGAACAGCGCGATGCCCATGTCCCGATCCTTGCTTATGTGCCGCCGGGAAGCATCGCGCGCGGCAGGGCGCTGGCACGGGGCAACGACGCCAGGGGCATTCCCGCCTGCGCTGCCTGTCACGGTAACGACCTCGAGGGCACCGGCGAGGTCCCGTCGCTTGCCGGCAAGTCGCCCAGCTATGTCGCGCGCCAGCTCTACGATTTCCGTTCCGGCGCCCGGTCCGGCCCGTCGGCCGAAGCGATGAAGGCCGTCGTCGCGCCGATGAAACAGGCCGACATGCTCAACCTCGCCGCCTATCTCGCCTCGCTCAGGCCGAAGAAGTCCTGAGGCTCGATTTCCTGTTTGACGACCGTCCAACAACCGGGAACAACCGGCCGCGATGAACGGGAGGGAATGATGGCGTCCAGGCTGGTAACGCGGGTCCTCGGCTTGGCCGCGCTGACATCATTGTCCTCGCCGGCGCTGGCGGAAACGCTGTATGTCCGCGCCGGAAAGCTGGTCGACGCCGAAAAGGGCGTCGTGCTCGCCGACCGCCTGATCCGCATCGATGACGGCCGCGTCACCGCCGTGACGCCCTGGGCGCCACCGCCTGCGGGCGCGCCGCTGACGGACTGGAGCGCGTTCACCGTGCTCCCGGGCCTGATCGACATGCACACGCATCTCGTCGACACCGAACAATCCGCCAATGTGGCGGAGCCGTTGCTCCATTCGGGCGCCGACATCGCGTTGCTTGGTGCGAAGCACGCCCGCGACACGCTCGCCGCCGGCTTCACCAGCGTCCGGGACGTCGGCACCTTCCGCGCGTTCGGCGACGTCTCGCTGCGCAACGCGATCGACACCGGCCTGGTCGACGGCCCGCGCATGAGCGTTGCCGGCGCCTATCTCACCGTGCCCGGCGGCGGTGGCGAAGTCACCGGCATGGCGCCCGATGTCGAGGTCCCCGCGATCATGCGCATGGGTGTGGTCACTGGCCCGGCCGACATGACGGTCAAGGCGCGCCGTCTTTTCCAGGGTGGTGCCGACTTCCTGAAACTGATCGCGACCGGCGCGGTGCTCGCCGCCGGCACCGAGCCGGGCGCACCGGAACTTACCGAGGAGGAGATGCGCGCCGCGGTTGCCGAGGCAGCCCGCAATGGCAGCTACGCCACCGCGCACGCCCATGGCGCCGAGGGTATCAAGCTGGCGATCCGCGCCGGCGTCCGCTCGATCGAACATGCCTCGCTGATCGATGATGAAGGCATCGCCCTGGCCAAGGCGAAAGGCGTCTGGCTGGTGATGGACGTCTATAATGGCGACTATATCGATCAGGTCGGCAAGCGCGACGGCTGGCCGGCCGAGATATTGCGCAAG
>Ga0247737_1000856_pt1 | contig 12763 bp, 10 predicted proteins | sample UWRJL028104C2_FD_180937 | JGI IMG/M metagenome (GOLD analysis project Ga0247737, IMG submission 180937) | Plant litter microbial communities from Arlington Agricultural Research Station in Wisconsin, United States - UWRJ-L028-104C-2 | ecosystem: Environmental > Terrestrial > Plant litter >...
GAGCTAATTCTACTCCTACAGTGGACCAATAAGATGCCTACAGAACCTCGCAAGTAAGATATAATCCCTTTAGCTTTGACAAGATCTCCGACTGACCATTCTGAAGTCGGTATTGGAACAATGAAGATCCTTGATTTATGGGCAAGGAGAAAATCATTACCCACCTATGCAGCTGGGAAAACGCCTCCGGATTGGGTTTTAAGTCTGTTGCTTCTCATAGAGCTAAGATATGAGTCCTTCACTCCAAATCACGTCCGGATTCAGAAGCATCAAGAGAATTTTAACGAATCTCTCCAACTTGGTATTCATATCGGGGTTTTCACTGTTTTACAGTCACTCCCGCAAGTCTTCCCAACTATTTTAGCGTTCGAGGTTCTCTTAGCCATATATATACTGTGGACGAGTATGCAATTGGTGTTGAGATACAAGAGTAGTCCGGCATTATTTGGGCCATTATACTTGGCCGATAGCCTCACTGGATTTTGGTGAGTTTCCTACCATCCAATTTCATATGTTCCTCTGTAAGTCTAACTTCATCAATAGGTCTGAAACATGGCATAATGTGTTTGCATCACCTTGTGTTTCACTAGCGTATTCTCCTTTGAGATACGGACTTCCCAAGTATGGTATTCCTATTGCCATCGCACGATCACTGGGCGTCATTGGGGCCTTTGGTCTCATGGCAGTTTTTCATATGTTTGCCTTGCATCCTATTGTTACGAGCGCAGCACTGCTCAGAATTGGGGCGTTTTTCTTCTTGAATGGCGTAATGACAGTTGTGGAGGCTTCTGTTTGGGGTCACAAGAAGCATTGGATAAAGACTCTGATGGCTTGGGTTTTCGAAACAAGTATCGCCACTTGGACGGCAAGTGGATTGAACTTCCCGAATGGACTTTCTAAGATCCCTTGGAAAGAAGTATGTAATGTATAGGAATTCAGACTGGAGGAAACGGGCAATGATTTGCGATGAGCACACGTAACGCAGTTTGGAAAGGCATACAGAATTTGGATAAATCGCGGATACCCAGAACTTAGCGCAAATAATTAGTATTGAGGTTTAAAATGAAACCGTTTACCATTTGCATAGTAACTAATTCCTGCGCTACTTTACAGTACGTCAAGAAGGAGTATCGCAAAACATGATCTACCAGACCTGTTAATGTGCAGGGCTGTTTGAGACCGTCCAGAAGCTGAACACTAAACTCCTCCTCGACATACTGAATGACATTTGCTTTTTGACTGCTCGGAGAATTCTTGTATTCTGAATCTTTAGATTTTCAATCCAGGTTTTCGCTCGTCTTACACAACTGGACACATTGGGGGTGCTTGTACGTCGGTGCATCCGCTCTCAAAATCTCCCATTCTGATTTCAGTGTAATCAATCATGCACAATCAAACGACGAGGAAAAATCTGGGTTACTTAAAAGACCATACAAACGTAAGATTCCAAAAAAAGCCATTCACGATTGCGTGGATATTTGTAAACACCTATTACTAGGTAGCTAGCTACCCCTGAGCTTCTTCGGCTATTCAACACTGGGCGGTGTGAGTTGTTGTGAAAGTGGCTGGCGAGGCTGGAGATGGGCAGAATATCCACAGTTTAAGGTCGTCAACGATCTTGCGTGCCTTCCTCTCGGATGATTGCCTTGTCAGAGTGTCATTCCTTTTGAGTTTGAAATTATGCGATTGTTACAATATCTAATAAGCCATGGAACAGCCTTCATCCAGTTCCAAAGTTACAGGTTGGTAGACTACTCATGCACCCTCACTATGCTAATACATATCCTCAGTCGAGTATTTTGATCCGTATGGAGTATTTCCACTCATTTCACCGGGACTCCTTCCTAGGTTACCTCTCAGAAACCTTCATTGGGAGTCCCATTCTGGACCTCTTCGCTCAATATCGTCCTTACACATCGACCTGGTTTCGTCCACTCATCCTCTGACCCCTCTCTCTACCACCGATACACCTACAGCCAGACCTGATTTCCCACGGGTAAAAAGTGAAGACTCTGTCATCGGCAGCGATGATGGCTTTCGAATACAATCTTTGGGGCAGGCCGTAGGAGAGAAACCCGACACCCCATCTGAAGTTCCTAGATCAGCAACCAAAAGCCGAAGACATCAAATACCAGGACTTCGACAGACACCATATCTGAAGGTTTTCTTACTTAGATGTGATGACAATGATGCATACAAGGCAAACGCACGGCGGGAGGTGCGCGAATGGATCAAAGACCACACACCTTCCTCTCAGAGTACGACTAAACTCAACGCACAAGAGAACCACGATGCATATGAGTGGCTTATTGTCCACGTCATCGTGCCCAATACAGCTGCTGCGACACAGCCGCGTTCAAGCAGTAGAGCGGATAACAGTACAGGATCGAGCGCTGATAAAGCAGCTGCAGCGCGTTGGCGGGGAGGTGGGTCGCAAACAATCTTAGACAAACTACGTGCAGACTTCAATAGCTCGTCAAAATCTGCCACAGATCACATTGCCCAGATTCGGATTGGAGTGAATGATGTGCCATATGAAATGCTTCCTCGGGTGGTTCCAGCCATACCAGGGTCATACACGGAAACTCCAGAGGAAAATGAGAATGCGTGGCTAGATATGATAATCAAATTCAAGGAATTGATTCTCTCGTCGTTTGATATGCGAGTTAGTCAGTATGAAGAGGATATTCGAGAGCGAGATGCACAACGGACTCTACCGGGGTGGAATTTCTGTACTTTTTTCGTCCTTAAAGAAGGCCTTGCTAGGGGATTTGAAAGCGTTGGTTTAGTCGAAGATGCCCTTGTAGGATATGATGAACTTGCGGTTGGCCTAGATGCGATCGTTAGAGAACAGTCGCTGGCAGGCTCCGGGCCAGAACACGGTGGATCATTCTTACCGTATACCGAGGAGCTCAAAGCCTTAGTTGAAAGCTCAAGAACAGCTGCGTTAAACGATGTGGGTATCGAAAATGATGGTATAGAGGCAGAGGCTATAGATCTCCAAGCATCCGATAATGGAGCTGATGAGATCCCGTTAGACGCGGCCAAAAAGCGGTATAGAGAACTCATCCTTGCAAACAACATCTCAATATTCGATTTTAGATGTTACCTCTTTGCCAGACAGCTCTCCTTGTTACTTCGACTTGCAAACGCGTGGTCTTCACAAGAGGAATTACTTGCAAAACTTAAAGAACAGAGAGAATCAAGTTTGCATGGTGTCGCTACGAGGTTTCCTACTTTCTCGCAGGCAGGCGACCCAGAAAATCTTACGGTGCTTGGAGAGATTTGCAAGAGATCCATGGACTTTGTCTCGTCTTTGTCTACTATTGTACGAGATGATGTGTGGGCATCTTTAGGCCACTCTCACCAAGTTGATGATACGGAAGAAAAGGAGATGCTCCCACAGAGAGATCCTATTATGGTCAACATAGTCGATAATATTGTCTCGTCAATGACGTTCTCTATTATTCAGCAGATCCTTGCCCAGACATCTACCAAAGCTCTTCCCATTCCACCTTCCACTTTAGCCCCCCCTAGCAGTATAATTGGGACGGATGGCCACGAGCCAAAGGCTGCTATTCCAGAGCCCAAAACAATGATGCATCCAGCTAGGAGTAGTTCTCTTGCGATTCGTTCACCCTCCAGGGAATCTTCTAGCCCGAGATTGTTGCCAGGTGGTCGTCGAAGATCCAGCGTGCCCGATAAAGATCGAGGCTCGGCTGCTTCAAGTTTCTTGAAAGCTGGCTTGGAAGAGCTTGCTGCTCAAAGGGCTGGGCTCTACCTCTTGTCTCGAAACATTCTTGAGAAAATTGGCCAAGGTCGCAACTGGAGTGCTGGATGGAATGAAGTGGCCAAATTACAGTACGGCATTGCTGCAGAAATGGACGAAATCGATCTTAGTGAAGGGGCAAAATACGAGAGCAGTGATACAAGCCATTCATCAATAAGTGCGGCTCCTACTTTACATGGTATAGAGAATCGTTTACTGCGTGTTGCTTTAGAAAACAAGGATGATTTCTATCGACTTTACGAAACCCTGACGGACAAAGCGCTGCGACACTATACAGTAGCTAGCCATGTACAGTCAGCGGACGCCAGTATGGCTGACCTTGCAGTCTTAAAATTTCATCTGAAGGATTATGCTGCTGCTGCGTCGTACTTTTATCAGATCACTCCCTCCTACAATGAAAGTGGTTGGACGCAAATTGAATTGTCAATGCTTGTCATGTACGCCGAAAGTCTCAAACAGCTCCAACGAAAGGAAGAATATGTCCGGATTGTGCTCAAACTTCTCTATAAGGCTGCCATGGCGGAGAATGAGCGACTACAGGCCAAGTCTTCACTCATGTCTGGTCCGAGTCACTTCAGCCACGAAGAGGTCGTTCCCCGAGAGCCATACCTAGAGGAGCTTCTTCAGATAACCAAAAGCCTGCAACATAACGTGCAAGTGCCTCTTCAGAATCTATTTGGCCAAGTTGAAGTCGATGAGACACCACGGTATCACTCAAGTAAGGATAGCTTTTCTCTCCAAATTCGCCTTCGGTATCTTCTTTCCGAGACTTTCGTAATAGACAAAGCAAAAGTTAAGATGACGGCAATCATTGGAGATACGAGTAAGGAGATTTGGTTAGAAACCGATAGTCCGGTAACCTGCAAGCATGGAAATACAAAGTTTCAAGTACATAGCAACGTGAGTATTGCCGATTACATGAGCAGAGTGCACAGCTAAATTATTACAGACAATTATTCCGGCTACTTATGTAGTCACTCATATCAGCCTACATGCAAGCAACATTGTTTTAAAATATGAGCATAGCGCCATAACCCCTGCACCCAGCACAGACAATCAATTCTTCAAATGTCCCAAAATCCTGATCTATCAACAAGCGGATTCCTTCGACATCAGACTGTACGCCTCAAAATATATGCATCTAGCTCGTAACCGCTCCTTGGAAATCGAGCTCTCCTCTGGGCGGAATAGTGTTGCGAATGGCAAGCTACACGTTCGTGCAGCGACTGCTGGCTTGAGACTTCAAACGAGTGAAACAAAGGTAGTCAGCGGGTTTGTCAACCTCTCGAAAACATCTGAAGTGAGCATTATCCGCTTCGGGGCAATGGCTGTAGGCACAAGAGCAAAATTGCGTGTGCCTTTCAATCTCGAGCATGATACCGATGATATATCTCTGAAGCTAGAAATATCTTATACAACCGATGAGGGCGAATTCTTCTTCGCAACCAATCCACGTATGTCGATCATGCTCCCCCTCGGTGTCAATGTACAAGATGTCTTCAAGCACAAAGCATTATTCTCGCGATTCACAATAACATCTGCTACTACCAGCCCACTTCGCCTCCTAAGCTCCAAACTTGAAAACTCGGAAGTTTTTCAGGCTGAGAGTGGACTTGGACTCACACGACCTGTAGTCATATATCCCCGTCAGCCAGCATCTATGCTATACAAGATCACCAAGGCTCCTTTGCAGACGGTGAGCTCGCCTCGCACTCCGAGTAAAATAAAGTCTGCTTTATCGCTCACCTTGCACTATATTTGCCTAGAGGAGGAAATTGACAATGCAGTTACTCGGAATTTAGAGCAAAGCCTCAAAGACACTCCTCTGCATGCATTTGTTCGTCTAGTCGTACCTACAATATTATCAGAGTTACGGGCTCGTCTATCCCCATACGATTTTGAGCGTATAGCGGTGCTTAGTGAAGTATCTACAGCACAACTTTCAAATGTTAAATGGAAGGATCACTTCATTGGCTTGGGGCGCTCGGAATATGAAGACGAAGACATATCGTCACTTCTTTCCAACAAACTGCTAGAATGGCAACAGGAAAACTCTAGAATTCCTTTACTTCCTGTCATTATAGATGATGCGACTATCGAAAGCTGCAGGTCAATAATCATTCCGGTAGAAGTGCCATCGATAACTGCTGTACATACCGCCGATATTAAGCTCATTGGGAAACCATCGTTCACAGGAGTCGTGCCACATAATGAGCCAATTCCAGCATCCCTGACTATCAAATGGACCAAAATTTGGGACACCGAAGCTCAGACTGGGACCTTGACGTTACCTCGCACTGAAAATACCGAATTCGTCTATGAGATCTCTGCTCCGGCAGATATGTGGCTCATTGGGGGCAGACGAAAGGGACATTTCCACATTGAGACGGATTTACAAGAATCAAATGGTGCTCTGTCTTTCCCGCTAGTTCTTATACCACTAAGAGTGGGTTTCCTGCCATATCCCAACCTTGATATTCGTCCAGCCCCTGTCACGAAAGTGATTCAACCTAGATCCCCACGGTCGCCAGTCGAGGCTTCAGCGATGGAGGAAGTTGTAGTGACTTGCGAAACAGACTACAAGAATGCGGGCGAGAGCATTAGAGTGATTAGTGATGCAAGAAGAACTACTGTTAGTCTCGATGCTAGTGGGCCTCAGGGAGGTGCTATGTTACTTGAAAGCGAACGCAGAAATGGTGGCGATGGGGAGCTTGTACTTAGTTAATTACAGCTGATAGTAGTTTCGTCTCCTGTTGGGGGGCTAACTAAGACCAGGAACATGTTTGGTTGTTCTAGAAATAGGACTTCCACATTTCTCAGAGTTCACACAAAGTTTATGAATCTTCGTTATATATTTAGTATTAGCAGTGGAATAAGGAGATACCCTACTTTTGTACAGTTCCAGGTAATTTCCATCTAAAGGCCTTCTATTTCTTCTAGTCTTTTGATCAATTGTGAGAGTGCCGAGTTGAGTACACTACATTATACCATATGCTGGAAGGGGGGGCTAATTTTGAAGTGGCATCTGTGAGGATCTCTAGATTCTGGGATCGTCTATGAATATGCGGTAAACCCCCACTCTCCACTATCTATCCACTTATCACTCCTCGTCTACGTTTTATCTCCAACAAACCAACAGTACAACTGCATTGTCATCGGGTGCCTTACCACCCAGGTCGGTGGTTGAATTCTTATCAAGTGTCTCTCCCTCCCCGGGCTCCATTTGTTGCCCTACTATAGGAATTGGGATAGAACTACCAAGAACGGTATGAGCTTTCACCGGGCCCGCCGATGAAGCTAGCAAATAACAAGCGACCTACTTACAAGGGCCAAGCGTGTCTACCAAAAGCTTGCTGTGCATAAGCATTATTGGCTGCTTCGAGCTGGTCTACATGAATAAAGCTCCATGGATTCCCCACATCTCTTGTGACGTACAATCTTTACCTTTGAGCACCAGTATTGTGCTGTTCAAATTCGATTCACCACCATGGAGGATATCAAAAGTGGCACGCGGGAGTACAGTCCAGATGAAAAAGTACCGACTTACATTGGCCCAGATGGGGATAGCGATCAGCAGCTGCTCATCGAGAACGTCGATGGTCTCAAGAGACGATTGACCGGTCGTCAAATTCAAATGATTACAATTGGGGGGAGTATTGGAACTGCTCTTTTCGTATCGATTGGCACAGGACTGACTCAAGGTGGACCTGGTTCACTTTTAATTGGTTTTATCTTGTACAGCATTTTTCTGGCTGCTGTCAATAATTGCATGGCCGAGATGGCAGTGTTTATGCCTGTCAGCGGGTCGTTTGTCAGAATGGGGAGCAAATGGGTTGATGAAGCTTTTGGGTTCATGCTGGGGTGGAATTTTTTCCTTTACGGTAAGTCTCCTAGAATTACCAGGATACCCAAAAAAGCGTGCTCTGGCCGTGACAGAATTGAGGTACAAATACTCTGGCAGCCGAAATACTTTTGAACCGAACCCTCAGTTGCGTCAGGGTGCTTGACGCTCTCTGGACCATGACTCAAATTTGCCCACAAACATTTGAGATAGGGCCGAGCAGGGCTAATTCATGAACAGAGGCCGTTCTCATTCCTTGGGAGATTAGTGCATTAAACCTGGTTTTGACATATTGGAGAGACGACATCCCTCTAGCTGCTGTTTGCGCCGGGTGCATTGTCTTATAGTAGCTATTCATCATTCCAGCCCTTCCACAAAATACTGACTAGTGTTAGTGGGCTTATCAACTTATTCGCAGTTAAATGGTATGGCGAAAGTGAGTTTTGGCTGTCAAGGTATAATCTGCTCTCTTGAAATTCTTACCTCATACTAAGCAAAACAGCGGCAAAGTTCTGCTGATTCTCATGCTCTTCTTCTTCACTTTCATCACTATGGTTGGAGGCAATCCCAAGAAGGACGCATATGGGTTCAGAAACTGGAAACATCCAGGAGCGTTTGCTGAGTATCATTCGCAAGGAGATCTTGGCAGGTTTGAGGGTTTCCTGGCTGCTTTATGGAAAGCTGCGTACGTTTGAGTTTCAATGCTCCTGTTCCTATCTCGTTGAGCCCTACTAACAAGGCAATCAGTTTTACAATCGTTGGACCTGAGTACAGTATGTTGTCACTGTTTTGTGCCCCCCTAGTCACGTTTTGTTACAAAACCCACTGTGCATTCAATCACAAAAAGTTTGCATAGCAAGAACTCTAGACTGGCTGAAGCCTGTCCCACTCCAAGTTTCGCCAGCTATAGGCTCTTCTTACTGCGAGTATACCAAAGGCTTCTCATAAGACAATGTTTGCATACGTCGATAATTTCCTGCAATTCGAAGCATTAGCATGCCTCATTTGAAACTATAGATCAATGCTTACCATATTTCTAGTCGCTATGATGGCAGGAGAGGCGTCGTATCCTCGCAAAAATCTCAAGAGAGCATTCAAAACCATTTACTTCCGATTTGGATTCTTCTTTATCGGCGGTGCCTTAACATGTGGAATTGTTATTCCCTACAACGACCAGAACCTGATCAATGTTCTTAAAAGCGACGGAGGATCTACGGCTGCTTCTAGTCCATATGTCATTGCAATGCAAAACCTGGGTATTGATGTCCTGCCTCATATTACGAATGCTCTTATGGTTACATCCATTTTTTCCGCTGGAAATTCATATGTGTAAGTGTTATCGCAGAAAGCACACATGTTATGCTAAGCAAATGCAGATATTGTGCCTCGCGGACACTTTACTCCCTTTCATTAGACGGCCATGCTCCTAAATTTCTCCGAAAAACCACTGCAAAGGGAGTTCCTATCTGGTGTATTTGCATTACTATGATCTTTCCATTCCTTAGTTTCCTGGCTGTTGGAACAAGTTCCGGTCAGGTCATTACCTGGCTAGCAAACCTGACCCAAGCTTCGCAAATCATCGATTACATCTGCATGTGCATCATTTATCTATACTTCTTCAAAGCTCTAAAAGCCCAAGGATGGGAGCGAAAGGATCTTCCTTATGTTGGATGGGCACAACCTTATTGTGCGTATTTTGGCCTCATCACGATGTCGCTCACGGTCACGTTTTATGGATATACGACGTTCTTGACCGGATGGTGGGACGTGGGGACGTTCTTCTCGTACTACTTGATGGTTGGGTTGTGCCCAATTTTGTTTATTGGATGGAAGCTCCTGAAAAAGACAAAAATGGTGAAGCCAGGAGAAGCTGGTATGTCATTTTCTTTCCCCCACGCCAAGACGAGGTGCTGTCCGACTCTAAAAAGCTTTCTTCTTAACTTATACTCCTCCTTAAAAAGTTTCCGTGAAAGCGTAACACTTCTAATGCAATATTCTAGATCTCGTATGGGAGAGACCTACCATTGATGCCTACGAAGCGACAGTCGCCGGAACACATATGACTTTCTGGGAAGAGGTTCGACAAATGAGTGGATTGGCAAAGAAGAAGACTCCAACTCACATGGACTAAAGCTATCGATCAGGTTTGTATATAATATCGGAACAGAAACCCCTTCATTTCATACATCAAGAAAATAAGAGAGGCCACAATTTAAATAAAGCTGTTTTTGCCAAGTTAGGACTCAAAATTGCTGCCTACTATGTACGATGCAAGAGTAAGTCACTGTGTATGGTTGCCCAGAATTCAACCTGTGAAAATGAGCCCCTCTATACCTGGATTCTATGGTATACTGCAAATTCCAGCCACGGTTAAGGAAAATCCCGAGAAAAGCAATTGTCATCGCCGTAGAAAGAACCACTAGGTAGGTATCCAGGTATGATATGGAAACCGACTAGGTTCTATTGGTATAAGTACGCGATATTTTTCTCTCTAGAAGATCCCAAGTGGGACATTAGGAGCCGCATAAAACATTGGAGGTCTGGTGAGTATCAGCAAAGTCTCATAAATCGCCATCCTAGCTATGATGGCTGTGGGAAGGAAAATGCGTTGGTTCCGCAAAAAGTACATTGGCGAATCAATGTGTACGAACACCAATCGAATCTATTCTCAACATACTTCTACAGTGCAGAAGTCTGACTTTATCTATTGGTGCACCTAAGATAATAACAGTTATTGTGGTTCTAATTAGAAGATTATCACAGGTCATAGATTGCCGGCTACAGAATTCGCTTAGGTTTTTTTGCATGTAAACAAACAAAGCATATATCTAACCCTTGCAAGATCACGACTCAAACAAATCTCTTGAATCATCTGAGTAGAGTTTGCCGGAGTGCTTTTAATTGCGTGGATTAAGTTTTGGACTAGTTTTCTTGGAAGCTTGTTTAAGAATTGAGTTCAAAACTTAACTTTTATGTCACATTGGTCTCCACTCCTTTGGTTATCTTGCCTGCATTTCTTCACCGTATTATGAAATGGCAGCTGATCTTGTTACCTAGCTCACCGCGCGTAGACGAGTCGTTGGATGTATTTGCTCATTGTTATGATCTTGGTGTTGTTGTTATTGTTATTGTTATTATTGTTGTTGTTGCTCTCAATAATAAGTGATGTAGTGAAAGTGGGACAAACTCTTGAATCATGTCTTGAAGCTCCATGGTAAAGCTGAGAAAGTCGTACTTGGATTTGACGACCCAGGAGACTCTTAAGGTTGGCAGCTTGTTATTTGCGGTGGCTGAACCACGCTGATCGAGAATGTAGACTTCTGGTAGCGAATGGATTTGATAGGGTGTTTCCACGATTTCAGCTTTACGGGAGTGAAACATGGTAAAAGACTATGAGTAGTACGCAGCTTTGGCTTATATTAGGTTGGTCGATTACACGCTTGTTCGTATCAAATAGAAATAATAAGAGTGATATGGAGGCTGAGAAGCTAATCGAGCCTGGTTGGAATTTGGGGCAGTTGCTGTGTTGGTTGGTGTATTTTGGTGCAACGACGCAGTTCAGTATAAATATGCCTTTACTGTGTGAGCTGACGTGGCCTTCAAATGACCAAATCCAGATCTGATACTGTATTTCCAAGGTCCCCATACAGTGGCTCGGTGTGTAGCTTGGATCTCTTGCAAACAACATCTACCACAAAAACTGGCTGTGTTTTCTTGTTGAGCTAGTTCTCAGTCCATTGATGGTATAGTAGACTACACACAGAAACCCATCCAGGCCCACTGCTGTATATCTCGACTTACAGCAGTACTGATTCAAGTACTTCATCTTCTCAAAGCTTTAGAACAGCAAACGCAGAGCGCAGAGCGGAGAGGAAGTCTACGAGCTCCTCCCTTGCGGCCTTGAAGTCTAGGACTTGCATAACATCTGTGATACCTACTGATGACCTTGATGGGAAAAAGAAACTTGCGAAACCCGTGATCGGTATCACATTAGCCCAACCTGATTTGGTGTACAAGTCGCCCTCCGGACCAGCCTCACGTGAAGTGTGACGGCCACGATTTCTCACCGTTGGTCTGTTTGTGCGTAACGTAGCGACTCATAACTGAACGGACACTGTTCTCAACGGGAGCTTGCGTATGCAATGTCTTCCACACAGCTTCTCATTGCCTTCTGACTCCCTTCTGATCCGTTAGTCTACAAGCGCGCCCTCACCGTAGCGTTGTAGTCTAAATCCACACGCACATAGGATCTAGGATGTTGATCCGATGTTTGGGTGCGGTGATTGATGGGCCGGTGGGTTGTTTATCATAACGATTTTGGCCTAATTCAATAAGGCGATGGTGACGTACGCATGTGATAACTATACATTCAATATGCGGGAGTATTTAAAGTTTTAATGAAGTGTACAGCAGGTGTCGTGTGCTCCGGTTCAAGAAGTGAAGACGGTGTCGCAAGCACCCCCAGGATGCTTCCCATTGTACAGAGTATCTAGTCCTGCCAAGCACGTCAGTTCGCTGAGAGCAAAGAATTCTTGCACGATGTTGCACTTAGAGTCAGTGTCTCCCACATGTTCACCACGATAACCCCTCTGTACACGTGACAGCAACGCCCAGTTACCGGTAGCTGCCGCTGGTAACTTTGTTTCGGGCTGACGTAGAAACGTTCCTACACTGGTTCTATTCTCCAATGCCCCTTTCGCACACTCATTTCATTTTAGAGCAGAAAGGTATCTCGCAAGTCGTCAGGCTAGCTTGTCTGGTCATCACATTCCAGTTCGATCAGTAGCTTTTGGCCAGTGTCGTGGCAACACAGGCTCAATTTAGGTGGACGAATCAGAAGGGTGTGCCTGGATTAGGTCGGAGATTTAGGTTTCTAGTCAGGGGCAGATCCTCCTTTAGCCTCTTGGTGTCAGCCTGCGTGCCTTGCCTCACATTTATGAGTTATTTTCATCTTTGTTGCCAGAATCAGGTAATAGTTATATGCTGTAGCATTACCCACTCGCCAAGAGCTATTTTAGGGCCAAGATGACCCTCATACTAGATTACCGTATTCTCTGCATTGTACAGTGTAATTGTGTTCCGCTGCAATAGTCGTTACGGTATTCGCCACACAGCAAACACGATGCTCATTT
>Ga0247737_1000857_pt1 | contig 12757 bp, 10 predicted proteins | sample UWRJL028104C2_FD_180937 | JGI IMG/M metagenome (GOLD analysis project Ga0247737, IMG submission 180937) | Plant litter microbial communities from Arlington Agricultural Research Station in Wisconsin, United States - UWRJ-L028-104C-2 | ecosystem: Environmental > Terrestrial > Plant litter >...
ACTACATATGATACCGTTCGCCTTCTACGAAATGAAGCCGTTTTCTGAGTGGTCTGCATTGAAAATTGCAGCGCTCCGTCGGGCATCGATGAACAAGTCCTCACACTCTCCGACATCAGCGACGTCAATCTGATTGCGACCGCTAACTCGTGCAAGAATACTGGACGGAGTCAGGAGTTGTAAGGCATACCGCAGACTAGTGCGTGAACCGTGATCTGCAACCTTGTCTAACGCAGCTTCGGTGATGGCAAGCCCTTCCACTGTAACTCGAATCCGGATAATTCTTTTAATCTCATCTGCCTCATAGGCATTGGTTGGAATAATAAGAAGCCGTGCCAAGAGGTCAGGAGGTATTCCATGTGCAGATATCAGATCTTCAGTACCCCGAATTGTACACATGCCACGATTGGATGCGAGGATTACGATAGGGGATATGCTTGACTCAAGAGCACGATTCAGATATGTGAAGCACTCGATATCTAGCATATGGACCTAAAATTTGGTTAGATTTTTTGAAACAGTGAACATCAACGTTTCAACATACCTCATCGATAAAGAGTACACCTGGAACAAGCTCCGCAACACCTTGGTCAATATACTTGTTGACTACCTTGTTGATTTCTGTCCGTAATTTCTCTGTAATTTCAGTCATCTTGGGTTTCATCAATTGTCCCATCATGCTCATGATATCTTGCCCTCCTTGTGGCCGTGCATTCGCCATGTCGAGATCATGCAAAGTGACATCCTGAACTATTTCCTTCTTCTTGTGCACATCGCCCTTTGGTATTGGTACATATTCCTCGGCTTCCAAATCGAATTCAGTGGCATATGCATCTGATCGTCCGACACGTTTGCAAGCACCCGTATTTGCCTCAATGTAGATAACATCTCCGACAGTGACTCTCTCCTTCTGTATTGCTTCATATATACTTGGATCCAGACGCAGCTTCTTCTGTCCCTTTGCACTCTTGAGTCCAATCAGTAGTGTACTGATCGTCTTTCCGTAGCTTCCCAGGGGATTTTCTGCCTCCTCTGGTGTCAATTCTGTGACTTCGCCCTCATACACCTCCTTTGTTTCCCGAACCTTGAGCCCAATTGCTCTTCGAAAGTTTTCCATCAACGCTTCAGTCTTCTTAACTTCTGTAGAGTAAAGCTCGCTACCAACGATAGGACAGAACGGTACTTTTGTTCCAAGCTCCTGACTAATCGCAAGAGCAAGTGCTGTCTTTCCCGTTCCTGGTCCACCTGCAAGCAGGATTGCTCTCCCTGCCATCTTCTGCGCCCGAATCAAATCAACAACAACACCACATGCCTATTGAGACAAAAGTTAGTGACTGTATATAACATCGATGACAATGGTAGCACCAACCTCTCGAGCTGCCGCCTGGCCTACGAAGCCAGCAGCTTGTTTTTCGGCAGTTCCATCGGGTCGTAAACCAAGTCCTTTGATATGAGTATGTGCAGATGTTCGATTGTCGCGGGTATTTCCCTTGACCTCGCTGAGTTGTACCATGGCTTTAGAGGTTCAGAAAAGGTGAGTGGGACCTAGATGTGTTCGATCTTCTAGGGGGGTTTCTAGAAATGTGAGCTGGAAGAATGCTGAGAAATTGTACGCTGAGAGGTAACAGAGTATAGATTACAAAAAATCCGCGCTCAATTGTACACCTCCGAATTGCGCCTCGTTATTTTATGTTTGCCTGAATTTAGAGGCCGACATAGCACTAGTTACAAGGGCTGATTAGAGAGGAAGCTGGTTGATAGTGGCACCCTCCTCGCCCTTTTATAAAACTTACTTTTGACTCCAAATAATATACTAATCCTGCTTAAGTACTGTGGTATATATTGTGGATTTGGCTCTTTCAAAGTCCCAAAGCCCCCAAGAAGTAAACGCACTACGTGTAGAGAATTACAGGGATGTTGTTAGGACATACCACTAATAGGCACATTTTTTTCACCTTGGAACTGTATACATGCAAGAAATTGGAACGTCGAATAGAAACTTATTGGGTTAGATAGATATTACGATAGGGGATAATAAAATTCGTCACATTTCAATTTCTATAGCACAGGCTATAATCACGACAATGGAGGTTCCAGTACCTAGTTATTATTTAAACACTATCGTACAGTTGTCCCTTCACCCATCCATTTTGTCCAAGACCAACCAGGTCATTCCGGCTTCATAATCTGTCTTGGTAAGTGCAAGGAAGGAGCATCAACAAGTATCAAAAATGGCATATTTAAAACTCCGTGATGTATCGTAGGAGCTGCTCATTCTCGCGCATTGAGGCACATTTTGTTTTAAAAAATTCATGATCGGAGTGAATCAGAGCGTCAGGCACTTCAGAATCATGCATATGCAAACCCTTAGGAGTTAATCGACGATGCAGAGATCAAGATCATGTCAAAAAGTGTTCAAACCAGCATATCAGTCAAATACGTCAGATGTCGACAGTTTCAGCATACTCCGTATCGATGTATCAATTGTACCAACAGCATAGAATCTTTAGACGACCGATTTCGTGCTGCAAAAACCTGTAAGAAAGGAGACCAAGAAAAATCGGTATCAGTGCAAGCAGATATGTTATATCGAATGAACTTCGAAATCATAGTCTCAAGGGCAATTGACGACGGAATATGCGAATCATGCATGGAATCATCATAGGGTCAAGAAATCAATGGCGGCATCCAGGGTCCAGTCGAGTGTCACTTATGAGGTTCCAGGAGGTCCTTCACTTGGTGCCTGTCCGCCAGCTTGTTGTTGTGCAGCCATTGCGTACCACAGCGCTACATATGCTTCATACCCACCGTCTAAAAATGTGTCAGTATATCTCAAGATTTGAGCTGGTGATAACTTACATGCTGCATAAGGGTCAGCCTGTCCAGCTTGAGGGGCATTTTGAGCCTGTGATTGCGACTGTGAATAAGCTGGTTGAGAATATGATCGATCACCACTATAATCATTTTGGCCACCACGATTGCGACCGCCGTCACCCCCTCCACGACCTGATGCCGCATTCTTCTGTTGCTGTGATACGTTAGTTGATACTGATCATTTATGGTGGGGTTAGGCCTACTACTGCTTCAACTTTGTCCTCGATGGCACGCCTGGCGGCAGCGATCGCTTCTCGAGAGCCAACAAGTCCAATCTCTCGATCCTTATCAGGGCCGCCAGTTGCTGGTGATACGTTGATTTTACATCCTGTGGTGCTTTGCATATCCTTGATCGTCTCCCCGCCTTTCCCAATAATCATACCAACCGCGTCAGAAGGAACGAAAATCGAGTCACTGATTTTATCCGGGCCACCAGCAGCTCCTCCACCATACGTTCCATGGTTGTTGTCTCTGGCAGGTTCTCTACGGGGTGGTGCGGCATCTTTGCCGCCTGTAGTTTTGCTGTCACTCTCAACAATCTCCATGATCAAATCCTTTGCCCGCGCAGCCGCTTCTCTTGAACCGATCAAATTGACAGGTCTGAGTCCATTGACACTCTTCGCCTCCCCAACAATGTTTACGTGGCAGCCACTTCGTTCCTGTAGATCTCTGATAGTTTCTCCGCCACGTCCAATGATGAGGCCCACAGTCCGGTCTGGAACCATAATTTGCATGCTGTCTTCACCATCTCTAAGTGCTGGTTGATGAGAAGAAGCACGAGCTGGCGGTGCTGCATCTCTGGCGTTCCGATCTGACGCAGTTGTTCTGGCCGCTGCAGACATGCCACTTTCATCGATGATACGATTCAGCTCCGCCTTACAAGCAGCTCGTTGCGACCGATTTCCAGTAATCGTGCACTGTCTTACAGGACCACTTTGTTCCGGACCCGAGTTGAACTGTACTCTGCAGCCACTTTCAGACTCAATACGTCGAAGGTTCTCGCCTTGTCTACCAATAATCAAACCCACTAGATTCGACTCGATGTTAATGGTTTCGACACCCTCATCCACTTCTCGATTTGGTGATCGTTCGCGGGCGTATCCACCTCTGTTGTTATTATTAGAAGAGGGTGAGAACGTTCCGCCTGAACTTCTACCTCTTACGCCGGGTGAGAATGAACGTTCGCGATAGTTTTGCCCAGCTGGAGCACGATCACCTCTGCGCTCATCTCGATAAGGATTGAAATTGTCTCGGAAAGCTTCGCGACGAGCGGGAGGGGAACGGGATCGGGATCTGGTCTGGTACGGTCGAGCAACGGGCTGTGCACCATATGCGACACCTTTTTCAGCAGCAATCGCCTTAGCCTTAGCAATCGCATCAGCCAGACTGACAGTGCCCGAACTGCTGGGCTTGATACTGCTTAGATCTACACTACCAGAGGTCGTAGGTTGTGGTAAATAACCGGTAGAGGATCCATACTGGCTCTGCAGTTGGGGAGGGGGTTGCTGATAGCCATGTGGTTGATTTTGGTTGGACGTTGATTGGGGACGTTGTGCAGCTATTACTGAGTTAGTATGGTGAGTGAAAGGCCTTTGTGAGGTGCAGAATACCTAAAGCAGCCAAGATGGCGCTGATATTGGGTTGTTGTTCTGCCATGGTGCAATTGTACCCAGAGGTCTTGAGAATGATGCAAATGTTGGTGCAAAGAATGAGGGTGCTCAGTCAAAGGCAAAATCGTGCAATAAGGGCAGGAGGTTGAGGTTTGGTGGCTTCAGGATATGACTTTGAATACCAGGTGTCAAAGAAGATGGCAGTAGAGTGAAAGAAAATAATAAAACTGATAACTTCTGTATTGAACTAAGGTTGCAATTCGGCACCTGGGTTTTCATTTGCTAGCAAGGGGCCAATTAAGTGGATACTCGCGCAAACCCCTGTTTGGCGAGCCTTGTCGCAATGGGTAACCATCCCGAGATATTCAACGACACATGCAATTTGAATTGTAACAGCTTGGATAAGTAGCCCATACGCAAGAGTTTTTGCACTGCTAGGTTAACTATCAAAGAACTTTTAAAATACTACAACCTGCGATTAATCATCTCATGACTTAATATACAATATCAACATAATCAACTCATACTTAAAGCAAGAATTGCCTATGGAAAAGCATTCTCAAATACAAAACAGAACCAAGATGCCAATAACCCAAAATTATTAGGTAAGTTGACCCTCCGCAACTGCAAGACCAAATCGAGAGTTACTTTAGATTACAATTGTCCTCTGACGACTATACAAAGAGTCTCTGCTGTCACTAACGCTACCTGCACAACAAATTTAAAATAACAGTCCTGACTAAACAAACAGTATCATAGAGCACTACTATATTTATTCTGTATCTCTAATCATGCAAAACATATTTACCTGACCCCATACTCCACAACGATCATTCTTTCCTTCCTAAACTTGACAATGACGTACTGTTGATGGTACCAATTTTCACCAAATACCACAGAATATTTCACTTTCAATATGCATTGTTCTCTGTATTGTGTAATTCTTAAATCTTTCCAAATGGAGCAAGCTACAATTCTCATTGAAGCTTATATACTGTTCATTCAAATTTAAGCAATAGCTCCCAGGATCCAGGTGCTGAGTTTCGAATACATTGGTCTGGTTCTGGTAGACTTCTTTAATTAACCACTGGTTTCGCATTTCTTGTTTTTTCTCAGCTGGCTGTCATAGAAGATGCAACAAGAGCCGTTTTGATATAAAGCTCAAGTACTCTGAAACTCTGCTATACATAGGGTCTTCAGGAAATTGTGGGTTACTCAGCGTAGTCGCGACAAACAAACGCGAGTTTACACATTATCTAACCCAAGGCATGATACCAACAACAAATCAAATTTTAGGACAAGACAAGAAGATGATTGTCACAATTGTGGATATTCATATCCAGTCTCAGGTAGAGAATAAAGTGAATGTGCTTTCTGAGATTTTGTACTTGACCAAACTTACTCTTTGCCTCTGTCTTCAGTTCTGTCATCGGTTCACCTTCATAATCTGATCCCGTGCATGTTCTTGGTGACTAGTAACTATCGCGATCTGGGTGGGCCATTCATTGCCAAAATTTGGAGGTATTTGCCACCAATATCTAGATATATATCTCAAACATAATACTGTCAACAAGGACTTGATTATCAAGACTTGGTTTTAGGGTAAAGCGTCACAAGGGAGGTAAATTAGATGAGTAGAACGGAGTTACGTAGCGCCGAGGCCAGTCAGTAAGCATTAGAACCGCTTTCGCGTGAGGTCTTTACGCCTAATTCCAACACGCATATATTTTGACTTATACCTTGATCATCAGAAACTATACAAAAAAGAAACCACTTCTCAAGACTCTTGGGGTCATACTGAGAGCTTGTCAGCGTCTTTTCAAGAAAGTTCTGACACGGATAAACTGACGCAAAGTGAGAACGGCGAAAATAGCGGTACTTCTAAAGACGAGGGCTTGGATCTCATCGCCTTACACGACGATTCAATCCGACTTTTTGATCTGGGGTCATCTGCAGGTATTCCCAGTACTCAGAACAAGCATTTGAAACTACCTGTACCCAGCCAGATCATTGTTTTGTTACACGGCGACGGCTATATAGTCATTTTTAACATTGATGATACTATGAAAATTGAGTACATCAAACTGACGAGACCAATCTCGCCAGCCAATATCTTTCAAAAGGTCATGATTCAGCTAGGTATATCAGGTTTTGGGGAGCCTCCCAGTAAGTTGCACGTTCATCTATGCCCTCTATCCTGACTGCACAGCTTTAGTCCATTGATTATCAAGCCATACTTGTGGAAATGGAAATATTTTGAGCAAGAAGACCTAACCTTACGCAGTTGAAAGCTTACAGTCTCCTCAAAATCTTCACGGATGGTTAGCAGACACTGGTTTGAAAAGAAAAGAGCTACTTGCTACCACAAATTCTTCAATAGATATCACATTCTCGTTGGCAAGTCTTCGTGGATTCGATGCTTTATACTGATACTGATGAGATGTAAGGGATTCAATAATAGGATCTGGTCTCGATCACTTCGACTCCGAGGTTTCCCACCAAGATACGAACGATATGAGTTGAAGGCCGACAAAAGAAAGTTCCTAGAGTTCACTAATCCTGGAACACATAACGATATCGTCAAAGGGGCATGGCTCGAGCTTGGAGGTAAGATCTACTTGGAATAATTTAGTCTGATCCCTGCTAACACAGTAGAAGAATTTGAAGAAATAAACTGGAAAGCTGAGCCTTCACAGGAGTTCAAAAATATTGCGCTCGCATTTTTCAATGGAGAGGAAGTCTTCGATGACGGCCGGTATGAATCTGAATATTGGAGACTTGGCCAATCAACCGCAAATCAGATAAATCCGCTAGAGATTGAACTTGAGCTGCTGACATCTAACGACGAAAACTTATTCTCATCTAGCAGTTCTTGTTCCGGTGAGCAATTATTTGGAGGCTATGAGACTAATTCGCGTGTTGATATACTCATTTCTCGGTCCTCAACTTGGGGTGTTGTCCTCAAAGAATTACAAACAGCTCTCAACGATAAGGGGGACCTTGCACTCTTCTTAGTCGATGTTATATTAAATAACAGGTTGGAGACTGCAATGAACCCAAAGATAAACCCTAACCGGAAATATAATGGGATGGTGATTTCAAATTTGAAGGACTTGTTCAAGGCTGTATCAGATAGCTTAGACAAGGTTGAAGAAGTTGAGGTATCTAGCTTGCCTGGGTTTGATCAGCTGGTAAGTGCTGCCAGCAATTGCAATATTGCTTATAGTGTAATTGGGTTTCATTTATCTCATCTATTATCAATACCACTAACTTAACTTTTGTTTTTATAGGTAGGTATTACCGATTTTAACACTAGTATAAGTGAAGGTAACCTGAAAATACCTCGGGAAAAGCCGCTGAAGAAGAAAAAGAAGAACTCTAGGAAAAACAGAGGACGTATAAGTAATCAAGCCAGCCGAGGATTTGAGAAGGGAATTACGGTGTCTGATGTGCCTGTAAGTATATCTTAGTTAAGATAACCTCCAGCCTGCCGATAGAAGACCCAGAGCTAATTTGATGATATCAAGGACAACAAAACAACTCCAAATATGACATCTCCGATCAGACTACAAGATAAACTACTGAACCCATCTGAGTTTGTCGCAGTTAATGAGTCTGAGCTTGAAGGAGATTGGAAGATAGTCAAAAAGAATAAAAAGCTACACCACAATATGAGTGATAATGTGGGAAGTATACCAACTTTGCCACTATCTCGTTCCCCAGCTGGCACTATAGCTCCAAATTTATCAAGACCATGCCGTTCCCTTCCAGGAGGACTTAAAGTTCGTTGCTCGCCTGCTGCTCCGCCAGTACCACTCATCCGTTCCTCCGGAAGACTTGCTGTTCCCAGATTGAATCGTGGTCAACATGACTCACAAGTTCAGATTGCTCGAACTCTTGTGCTAAAGTCCAAAAACCATCAGCAAGCTCCGCCTAAAAATCTAGAGGCAGTAGTACCAGCTACAATGAAGGTTGAGATGAACCAATATGATTACCTTTCCATGCCTTTGAGAACATTTAGTCCGGCTACAGCCAATCAGTCAGGGATTGAGCATATGAAACATACAAAAGGGTCTGCTACACAGTCTTGCAGTCCTCCTGGGAAGGTCGAAACTGGAACTGTTAAGGCTCATACTAGACTTAGAATACTTGATCTAGAGCCTATGAACAAGTCAATGAAGCCTAGCACCGAAGGAAAATTTAATATTGGGTAAGCAGCTGAAGTGTCCCGTATCTTGAAACTGATGTGCTATAATACTCTATTGCTGACTATACATCTTATATAGGACTTTGGTGCAGGAAGATGCATCTCGAAGGAGGCCGGCTGCTACTTCAAATATTGATTATTCGACCAGCCCAAGTAAGATGTCTCTAGCTATTGCGGTTGCGGAAAACACAATTCTAGAAAAATTCACTACTTCGCCTCCTAGTAGTACCTCAGGACGACTTTCGAAGCAATTAACGAAGACCCGCGCTGGTAGTCTACCTCTAGCTGATCCATACCAGTTCATGCGTAGTTCTATCAGATTGTCCAGATCGGACACCGATCTCTCTACAGCAATTGGCGTCAAAGCCAATGCTACAGAGGACAATTACATTCAAGATGCCCAAGCAGAATCGATGGAAGCTGTTGTCCCTGTTGCCACTACCAATACAGGAGTTGATGGAGCAGATCCATTCGTGTATCAATCTCTGGCTGCTTTAAACGAAGGCTATAAGGCAACGAACGAACAAACGGAAGGAAACGACAAAAGAATTTTACTTTCTACGCTGGCAATTTCAGAACATCAAACTCTCGCTAACGGGAACAACAATATGAATATATACCCAAACTCGATGGATAGCAAAGTCAATGTAGAACAACCCCATGAGCAGTATTTCAGAGAACAGTTCTGTCGGAATGGGGAAACATTCCCGCCTACATCAGCGCATACTTCATGGCTTAACAGCCCAAGTAAGCTGAACAAGAATACTAGGCAAGTACTCGAATAGACATATAATCTCTACACTTCATGCTTATGAACATCAACTAACACCTAGTACCTATAGTCAGCAGCTAAATCCGCAGCAGATTGTCCAAGACTCATCTACGAATTCGAATCTTCATGGGCACCTTACACTAGTTGACGATGCATCAATGGATTTAAATACTGAATTTATCTCTACTAGATACAATGGTTTGCAGCTACATTCAGTATTCACGAATTCTTTTAATCCTTTAACAGCCGCAACATCTCAAAGCTATCGAAGCCAACGGGTACCTCTGAATGGCTCTTGTTCTTATTGCAGTATTAAGATAGCCGCTCGTCCAGAAAAACCTTTTTGGTTGTGCCCAGGTTGTGGCCCAAAGTCGCCTGTTTGCTATTGCTCAAGAGAGTGTCTATTATCCCATGCGTTTGATCATTCTACAGTATGTAACATTTCATCCTTCTCAACTCCTCGCGGCTAATATTTTGTGAATAGGCATGTGAGCAGTCCTTTAAAGAAGACACCATCGGCATGATTCCACCGAACCTCTTCAAATTTGAGCCGCGTCCCATTACTCCTTTCGACAATAGAAAGATGCCACCCCACATGTTCCGACAGAATATTTTTTCTATCTATTGCCGCCAATCGAGAGTTTTCCCTCCACTCCTCGCCGCTTGGAGCAAACACTCGCATCTTCAAGTTTCCAGTCAAGATATCTGGATGGATTCACAGAAGTGTACTGGTGATTATTGTGTCTTCAGTAGTGATTGCTCTTCTCAACCTACTTTCCGTGCTGAAGTTATCTTCACGTAAGTGTCTACCGATTGCAAATGTTAGAAACTAATAGCTAAGGAAATGTGACAGCTTGAGCCCTCGACTCAAGGAGCGAAAGAATGCACTTAATCGCGCTCTTAATGCTTCCTTTTACATCCTCAACGACCAGGTTCTGGAATTCCTCTATCGCCTCATTCACGAAGCAATCTACGATTCTAATCACTATGAAGTGTCCTCGCACTACAGCCAACACAACATCCCAGTTTTTCAGGCGCATGTATTCAAGGAGTTTCGTTACCAGTTTGAGATGGAATTCGGTTTTGACACCCAGAAACAGAACGCTGCTTTAACCCGAGAATTCAACTTCGACGAGGAATGGCCAGGTATGTCGAAAATAATTGGAGGTTTGGAGTGTGGCAACCCCATCTTGTTGCATTGGCATACTCTATATGTCGCGCTATATGGATGAGAGTCAAGATCTTGAGGACTTCTTGAAATGTTTCTTGTAGGATTAGTATAAACCGGTCTTCTGATGTCTATAAAGGCCCTTAGGTGAGCACTGTTTAGCTGTTGCAACCGAGGTACTCGTCAGGCACCGGATACCAGAATTCGAGTGTCTCAAGACATTAGACAGTTGCATTTTAATAGGAAAGCTACTTCATGCAATTACGCATACAGGTAGAAAGGGCCAATTTTTTCGTCACTACAAGAGGAGTTTTTTTTGTGGCAGGGTCTTTGATTCAGCATAGCTGCAGATTGTTACATCCTGCCAAAAGCATGTTATGTGTCAATTCATCTCTTCTCTTCTACTTTAGCCCAATGTTAACGCGTAGACTATGATAATTCTTTCTTATTGCAATAAACCACCAGTTAGTTCTAGCGAAGACCGTAGTGCAGCTAATCAAAAGCTCGTGTTCAACTACTGGCACTATTTCGCTCAATTGTGCGTGCTTCTGTCTCCCGTTCTATTGAGTGCTTAGCCCCGCTTTCCTTGTTGAATATTCTCAAGATTTGGGCGATCATCATTGGAAATGGAAGGACGTCCAATGGCAGATGCACGAGATGCCGTACGGCTGCGGATGAGGGTGACGGCACGCTTGCGAATCTCTCGGTTGGTTTCCTTAACGCTTGTGGAGCGGGTGCGAGCTTGGTGGAGATCTTCTGGTGACTCTTGGGTTTTAAATGTTTGAATTGCTAGAATGCTTAGTTAGCATTGGTAGAGCTTATGGATGAAAGTGGGTTGGGAATATTGGGGGCTCTCTGTTCTCGCCAGCTGAGTGGAATACTGGATGGAACATACTTGTGGCAAGGTCCGGGAAAGCAATGACCTTATCAATAACCCCGATCTCCGTGAGCGACTTTGACTTGATGGAGATTTTATGGCTAAGAACAATTGGAACAGAAACTCCAAACGAGGGAAACTGACTTAGTTAGCAAGTGTATATTTAGAGTTGACGCGCGCCAAGGGGTAGTGCCTTCTCTGTGGTTTGGTCCTCCTTGTCTATCTCCTTAATATCATCGCTGGATGCGGATCGCTCTTTGCATTATTAGCTAAGGTAGCTAGCTTGTAAGCCTGATATCACGTACTATCTTGGATTAAAAACATTGTCGTTATGCAAGAGAGTGTTCTTTGGTTGTGTGTGTGCTTGGGAGAAGTTGAAGAACTGAGGACAGGAAAACACCAGCAGTGCTCTGGTATATTTTCAAAGTCTACACTGCAACTTGTATTCGGAGAACTAAGCAATTGAGACTCCAGCGTATATAGTTGCGTGGATATCTAGCGCGCATGTGTGATGTGAGCTAGTAGTATGGCATTGTTCTTAGAAAGAACATAGGCGTCTTGAGATTTCATATTGCTAAGGGAAAGACATAATTTTAAGTTCACTGATAGCTGAATGTATATTAAGGTTGCGAGTTAGATCACTTTGGTTCATATTGCTCCATATTCATTCATATAAGGAAAGAACATCACGGAAAATGAGTTTGTGCCTACTGTGGGATATCCAAGTATTGTTGTGATGCAGCACACGATTGCGAAAATCACTTTTGAAGAGTAATTACTCAGAAGTTAGTCTGTTGCAGTGTTCCAATAATCTTTGTGAAGCTGAATTTTTATCAGCAAATTCTCAAATGATCACGAATCGATATCCTCCTCTACCTACAATTCATTAAGAATTTTATTATTCCCCTATTTTCTCATGTTTTCCCAGTAGTGGCTTTGACATCAACAACCTTCTATGTGAGTTATCAGACTCTCTGTTTACTGCATGCAAGGACTTTCTGCGGTGGTGATTTTCACAATGAATCGTGATTTGTTGACAAGGCCATCAATGTCAACAAAGCCGACCCCCCCCCCTAACAGCCGAGAGTGAATAGGGGTTTACAGTAAACGACATGGCCAAGTGGTGTGGCTGACCCGCTTAGGGCCGGAGCACGGAGCAAGCACTCGATGGCCAAAAATTTTTGAAGATGAAAACCATCCTATCTAGCATCAAGAACGCAACATCATTCATACAGCCATGATTCAAAGA
>Ga0247737_1000858_pt1 | contig 12755 bp, 14 predicted proteins | sample UWRJL028104C2_FD_180937 | JGI IMG/M metagenome (GOLD analysis project Ga0247737, IMG submission 180937) | Plant litter microbial communities from Arlington Agricultural Research Station in Wisconsin, United States - UWRJ-L028-104C-2 | ecosystem: Environmental > Terrestrial > Plant litter >...
GACGGTGAGCCCTGCGCGGTCTGCGGCTCCACCGCACACCCCGTTCCCGCGTCGACGGATGCCGCACCGGTGACGTCCGCCGATATCGATGCGGCGCGGGCGGAACTCGACCGCACCCGCACGGTGCTCGACGACGCGAGTCGCTCCAGCCGGGGGTTGGCCGCCACGCTGGCCGAGGCCGAAGCGCGCAGCGACGGCCAGCCTCTCGAGGTGCTCGAGCCGCAGCGCGATCTAGCACTGGCGGCCGTCGAGGTCGCACGGGTGGCTGGCGAAGAGGTGTCGGCCCTCGAGTCGGAGATCACCGTGCTGCAGTCCCGGCTGGCCCGGGCGGATGCGCGGCTCGTCGAGCTCCGCGACCTCCGCCAGGCCGCGCTCGCCCAGAAGGCGGAGCGCGAGCGAGAGCTCGACACTGTCACGAAACGGGTGGCTGATCGACGTGAGGGCTTCGACACCGTCGCGTCCCGCGTGGCCCACCTTCACCTCCACCTCTCCGCCGCCAAGGCGGTCGAGCGCGCGATCGGCAGCGTGACGGAACGCCAGCGCGCGCTGCAGGATGCGACGGATGCGCTCGTCGCCGCCCTTGCCGAGCACGGATTCGAGACCGAGAGCGACGCCGAGGCGGCGCGGCTCGAGCCCGGGGACCTCCATCGCATCGAGCGGGAGATCAGGGATCACGAGCAGGGTGTTGCCACCGCCCAGGCCACGTTGGCCGAGCCGGAACTCGCCGACCTGCCGGGCGATACGGTGGAGCTCGATGGTCCACGGGCCGCGGCCCTGGAGGCCCGCGAACAGCGGGACGCCGCGATGTCCGCCAGCAGCGTGCTGCGTGAGCGGGTGCGGGGAGCGGAGCACCTGGTCGCCGAGGCGATGCGTCAGCTCGCGGCATCCGTCGATCTGCGGTCGGAGTTCGACGAGGTACGCGAACTGGCGGCCGCAGTGCAGGGCAAGGAGCCGAACACACGCCGGATGCGCCTGGAGACCTATGTGCTCGCCGCCCAGCTGGAGCAGATCGTCGCCGCAGCCAACGTGCGTCTCCGCGTGATGACCAGCGGCCGCTTCGCCCTCGAACACGACGACTCCGTGCAGTACCGCAACACACAGTCGGGTCTGGGGTTCGCCATTCTCGACGAGCACACCGGCCGATCCCGATCGACCAACTCGCTCTCCGGCGGCGAGACGTTCCAGGTGTCGCTGGCACTGGCCCTCGGGCTGGCCGAGGTGGTCTCGAATCAGGCCGGCGGCATCCGGCTCGACACGCTCTTCATCGACGAGGGCTTCGGCGCCCTCGACCCCGAGACTCTCGAGATCGCCATGACGACACTCGATGGTCTGCGAGCGGGAGGGCGCACCATCGGTCTGATCAGCCACGTCGACTCGATGAAAGAGCAGATACCGGCGAAGCTCGCCGTGACGGTGACACCGCGAGGCGACAGTGTGATCACCATGCCCGGCGTGCTGGCGGGCGACTCAACCAGTCAGGTGGCGCTGGTCTGAACGTGCTGGCCTGGGTCGTGCTGGTCTGACCGTGCTGGGCTGGGAGGTGCTGGCCTGGAATGGGGCCGGGGCCCGCGCTCGGGTACTGTCTCCCCATGCAGATCCACCGTCGCACCCGTCGACCGCTCGGCTGGGCCCTCCTGATCGGGGGAGCCATGCTGTTGCTGGCTCTCGGCCTGTACTACGCGGCGCAGTACGTCCCCACCCTCGTGTCGGTCTCCAACCAGTGGTTCTACGTGCTGTCGGAGATCTCCCTGGTTGTCGCTTTCATCGCGTTCGGCACCTCGGGAGCCGTCGGCGGCCTGGGGCGTCTCGCATTCGCCGCGGGCGCGGTGGGCTGGCTGATCATCGCCGGCACCCGCCTGGTCTCCGGCGCTCCCGGTGTGCTCGGCACCGTCGGCCTGACTCTGGCCCTGCTGGGAAGCCTGATCGGCGGGGTGGTGGTCGTCGCACTCCACGTTCTGCGCAGGTCGGCCCGGCTCGCCGTGCTCGTGACGTTCCTGCTCGGAGCGCTCTACCTGCTCAACACGGAGGTCAGCGTCGTGCCGAGTGCCGTCGACGGACCACTCGCCGCCCTGTTCGGGCTGGGCCTCGTCATCTCGGGCATCCTGGTCGCACGGGGCCGCTAGCGGGGCGACAGGCTACCGCGGGTCGACGAAGCCGCCGTAGTCGCCCGACTCCAGATCGGGTTCCTCGCTCGGGTCGGAATGGTCGAACTCGGAATCGCCGGTGGAGGTCGCGCCCTCGTCGGTCAACGCGTCGTCGTCGGTGAGAGGTTCGTTATCCGGCGGATCGGGAAGACGCGAGTCTCCACGACTCTCCAGGTCCACCTCGTCGGCGAGGATCTTCTCCGAGGGGGCCTGCTCGCTGGGCTGGACCCGGCCTGCAGCGTCCACCTCGCTCATCTCGTCATTCATCTGGTCGCTCACGTCTCTCGGGGTTGCTTGATGGTTAGCTCAGGTATCTGGCAGGCATTGCCTAGAGGAATGGACCCTCGTTGTCGCTCATTTCCTTCGGCACGCTCGTGTCGATGACCGTGGAGTCCGGCTGGTTGACCGCATCGATGCTGTCGACCTCGTCGGTGAGCAGCGGTGGTTCGTCGTCAGACGGCTCTCCCGTCAGATCGAGCTCTTCGCCCTCGAGGTCGTGTTCGCCGGAGTACGGCTTCAGCTCGTTGGGCGACCCACCGGTCGGCCCGTCATTGCCGTCGCCGACACCGAAGGTGACGGTCTCGCCCGCGACCGCGTCGTTGGTCACGAGGTCGTTGTCGGCAAGATACTCGGCCTCGCGATCGAAGAAGGGGGTGCTGTCGGTTCCGCTGCTGTCGCTCATGGTCGGTCTCGCTTCTTTCTCGTGGTGTTCCCACTCAAGACCAGCGGCTCGAGTGGTGCAAGGGTCAAATGACGGATGCCGGGGTTGGGTCTCTGTGCGGTGCGGTCGGCGCTGTGGTCAGACGGCTTCGCCGGTGGGATCGAGCGCCGTGGGATCTTCGAGGTCGGCCCCACCGATGGGTTCGCCTGCCCAGTATGTGGTCACCCAGCCGTCTTCGGGGGAGCCCTCGACCACGACCACGGCGGTGTTCTCGAGCTCATGCACCCGACTGAAGTCGGCATCCAGATTGCGCGACGTCCAGGAAGCCCAGGTGCGGATGGCCGCCCCATGACTGAAGATCGCGACCGTACCGCTGTGGCTCACCGCGATCCTGCCGATCGCCGCGGTGAAACGGTCGTAGAACTCGTTGCCGTCCTCGCCCCCGGGGATGCGCGCACCGAAGTCCTGCCACCAGGAGAAGATCGTGCCCATGTAGAGGCGAACGGCGTCCATGTCGTTGCGACCCTCGACATCCCCCGCCTGGATCTCCTCGATGCCATCGATCTCCTGGATCTCCAGACCGCGGGAGTGCGCGAGCGGCTCGGCCGTGCGGCGGGTGCGCAGGAGGTGCGAGACGTAGATGGCCTCGATGGGCTCCGACTGCAGGGCCTGCGGGATGGCGGCGGCCTGCCGCATCCCCAGCTCGGTGAGCCCCGGTCCGGGCACTGACGTGCCCAGGGCACCGTTCACGTTGTCGATCGTCTGGCCATGGCGTATCAGGAGAAGTCGCATCGAACCCAGCCTATTGCCGACGACCCACCGCCCACAGGATTCCCTCCCTGCGCGTCAGGCTTCGGCGGGCAGGGCCTTCTCGATCACGTCGATAATCGCCGGATCGTCGGGCTCCGTGGTCGGGCGGAAGCGATGCACCTGGCCGTCGGGGGTGATCACGAACTTCTCGAAGTTCCACTTCACGCGCCCGGCCTTGCCGTGGGCATCCGGTGTCTTCTTCAGCTCGGAGTACAGCGGATGCGCGTCGCGACCATTGACCTTGATCTTCTCGAACATCGGGAAGCTGATGCCCCAGGTGGTCGAGCAGTATTCCGCGATGGCCTCCTCGGTACCGAGCTCCTGCAGAAACTGGTTGCTCGGGAAGCCGAGCACGGTGAAACCGCGATCCGCATAGAGCTTCTGCATCGCCTCCAACTTCTCGTATTGCGGGGCGAGCCCGCACCGGGAGGCGACGTTGACGATCAGCTTGACCTGACCGTCGAAGGCGGCAAGGGAGGTCGCCTTCCCATCGATCGTCGTGAGCGGGATCTCGTTGAGCGTGGCATTGCCATTGGACGAGGCATCGGAGACTGGAGCACCATCGGTAGTCATACAGTCGCGAACCCCGCACGATTCGTGCCTATTCCCGTTCTGGCGAACCCGCTTCACGTGCACGGTTCACTCGCGGTGCACGCCGTCGGCGAACCGCACCGGGATCCCAGCCTTCCTTCGCTATGGTCGAGCCTGAAGCCTCGCGCTTCCCTCGACTTCCGTCTCTGCGTTCGAAAGCGATCATGCCCGACAGTCCGATCTCGGCCACGCCCTATGAGGTGTTGCGCGTCTCGACGACCGCGACGACCGACGAGCTCAAGGCCGCCTATCGCCGTCGGCTGCGCGAGACGCACCCCGACACCGGCGGCGACGCCGTGAGCTTCAGCGCGGTACAGGAGGCATGGGAGCGCATCGGAACCCCGGATGTCCGGGCCGCCTACGACCGCGGCGCCGGTTCGCGACCTTCCGCGGCCCCGACCGGTGGCTTCGCCCAGGGCGTCCCGTTCGAGCAGGCCTGGGCTCCACGATCGCGGCAACAGCAGTCCGACACGCGCCCGCGTGCCCGGTCCTACGGGCATCCCGGCGGCTGGCGCCGCGAGCGCTACCTGACACTTCTGCGCGAGTGGGTCGGGCGTGGCGAGACGGTCAGCGACCCCTACGACCCTGCGCTGGTGCGCTCGGCGCCCCGCGAGCTGCGACACCTCTTGGCCGATGCCCTCGCCGAGGAATCGACGGCGCGAACGCTCTCCGGTCTCGGCATCGGTTTCACCGTGTGGCATGACGTGGATACGGGCACCCCGGAGCAGAAGCTCGACCACATCGTGCTCGGCCCGACGGGGCTCTACGCGATCCTGTCGGAGAGCTATGGCGAGCCGGTGCGCGTGCGCAAGGGCGAGCTGATCGTGCCCCGCGGAATGGGCGACCGGCCGATGCACGAGCTCGGAGTGCGGGCGAAGGTGATCGCGCGCGCGGCTCGGATCACGTTCACTGCGCTGCTGATCGTGGTGCCCGACGACGAGCTCGAAGAATCCCAGCTCGTGCTGGGCAGTATCCGCGGGGCGACGACCGCGGTCGTGGCCGAGTCCCGTCTGGGCAGCCTGTTACGCGAGGGATTGCCCGGCGCGCGGACCATCGGGGGCACCGAACTGTTCGACATCCGCACCCGGTTGCAGTCCGTCATCCGCTTTGTCGGCGTCGGCGGCAGCTGAACGGCCGCAGCACAGGATCGGAGCGCCGCCGCCGCGATTTCCGCCGCTGGGGTCTCAGGCGCGGAGACCTCACCCGCTGAGAGCTCACCCGCTGAGGCCTCAGGCGCTCAGACCTCAGGCACCGAGCAGTGCGGACCAGACCTGGGGGAGCGCGAAGGCCAACGCCGCGATCACGGCTGCCTGCAGCACAACCCACACCAGCAGCGGCGGGACGGCAGCGACACCCATCCGCACCACGCGGATCGCGAGGTACAGCGGCGGCACGATCGCATAGGCGACAGGGGCGACGTCACGTCGACCGTCGCGCACGAGCATCGCCCGATCGAGACCGGCGAGCACCAGATAGACGATGGTCGGGCCGAGCAGAACGACCCAGCGCAGAATGCCCGCGTCGCTCGGACGCAGCATCCCGAACACCAGCCAGACCAGCGCAAAATGCAGCACCGGGAGCGCCGCGAAGAGCCAGACCGCCCAGGTCGTGACGCCCGCGTCGGGGAGTTCCGCTGCCATCGGCGCCGTCGTGCGCCGGCCCATCGGTGATCCGCCGGGACCGTCGTCCAGGGCGAAGGGGAAGCCGGCAGCGCCAGACGGTGACGTCGACGGCGCGGGCGTTGCGGCCCACGCGTTCGCCGGGGTCGCGACCGGTGCGATGGGGCCAGGGCCGGTAACGAAATCGGCGAAGCTCGGCGCTGGGACCGTGGAGCCCGGCAGGGGGATCGCTCGTGCGGGGGAGTCGACCGCACCGGGGCCGGGCGGATGCTCGGTCTCCGGCAGATCGGGAGTCGGAATGCCGATCGTGCCGACAGACGAGACCGCGCCGGCAGCACTGGCAGTACTGGCAGCACCGGCAGGGGGCACCGCGTCCTCGTGCACGGAGTCCGCCGCGACGATCTCCTCCGGCGCGGCCACGGCATCCGGATCGGACACTTCACCGAGCGAGTCGACGGTGCGGGCCGCCGACACCGGCTGCGCGAGCAACTCCTCGGCCTCGGGGACAACAGCCGATGGGGCGGGTGACGACTGCGCCGGGTGTGCCGGGTGTGCCGGGGCGGTCACGGCGGCCTGGGGCTGCCCGGGTTCGACGAGCGGCGGAATCACTCCGGCGTTGACCCGTGCCTCCTCCGCCAGCCGCTCGCGCGCTCGCGCCTCACGACGGGTCAGGGGTGGAGCCTCGCTCGACTGCGCATCGGCAGCCACGGCAGACACGGCAGATGCAGGCGCGCCATCAGAAGACGCGGCAGTCAGCGGCGCGGCAGCCAGCGGTACAGCAGATACCGGCGCGGCAGACACACGATCGTCGGTCTCGGTCGGGGACTCGGTCTCCGTTGGGGACTCGGAGTCGCGAGACGCGGCGTCCCCACCAGCGGAATCGTCGACGGAGGCTGAACCCACCGCGATGGCGCCACGGGGCGTGGCCGCGGGAGCGAGTTCTGCCGGCGGCGCTCCGGTACGAGCGTCGATGAAGTTATCGGTCCAGCCTGCGCCATCCCACCAGCGCAGGTACGGGCTCCCGGCCGGATCTGCGAACCAGCCTGCGGGCGGTGGCGCCGGCGGTCTGTCGCTGTTCCCTGCCACGAGTGCGTCCTCACATGATCACGGGCCGCTCGGGCCTTCGCTCGGGTGTTCGCCGACGGAGGGCGGCGATAGGCCGACCCTACTACTCGCGATTGATCCGATGACCGTCGGACACCGTCAGCGTGTCGCGCCTACTCGCGGCTGAGGAGCTCGTCGGGGTCGGGGGCGACCTTCGGTTCCGGCGCGGCGGGGTCGTCGGCGAGAACCTGTTCGCCGGCCACCGTGTCATCGGTCTGCGGGTCGCGGGCCGCGATGTCCCGCGCGACGGGGTCGGCTGCGTCGTCGGGGGTCTCATTAGTGGCTGCATCTGGGCTGGTGCTCACGGTGCTCCTCGGTGGTCGGCTGTGGCGTGCGGGTGATCTGGGCGTACGGGTGATCTGGGCGTACGGGTGATCTGGGCGTGCGGGTGGTCGAGCGACGAGGCTCAGTCCAGTGCGGTGGGTGAGCCGTCTGCGGTGGAGCCGGGGGAGAGCACGCCGTCGTCCGTGACCGCAGGGTCCGGGCCGTCGGGCTCGTCGGTCGGATCCGGATCCTCGGGCCGGTTGTCGACGCTCTCATCGATCGAGATCGGCGCCTCACCCTCTTCACCGTGGATGCCGTCGGTGGGGCCCTGGTCGGGCAGTGGGGGATTGATGTCGCTCATGGTGTGTGTCCTTTCGGGATGGTGATCGGCGGAATCTCGGCGGCGGAATCTGGGCGGCGCAGCGCGGCTCTACGGTCCTGCCGTTCCCTCCGGCAACTCGCCCTCGCGACCGCCTCCCTCGGGGAGGTCGTCGAGAATCGCGTCACCCACCGGATCGTCGAGGTCCTCCGGATCGGTGAAGTCGGCATCCTGCGGAACGGCGCCGTCTCCGTACAGCTGCTCGGCGGTCTCCTCGCCGGGCACGCCCCTGCCTGATTCGGCGCTGTCGAACCCTGCGCTGTCATGAGCTGTCTGTTCGGACACGGAGTTCCCTTCCGGGCGCCGGACTTCGGCGTCACCTCCTTCGACGATATGCCGCCTGGCCGAACCCACAACCCCCGACCCCGAATGAAGGGTGTCCCCGGCGCTACTTGCTGGGTGCGCGCGCTGCCCTAGCTGTGCATCCGTCCAGAGTCCGTGTGGTTCTGTTACGTGCCGGACTCATGGCGACCATATGCTGAGTGGTCGCGGCGTCGCACCATCGAGGGTGCGCAAGGCGCGCGACATCGACGATTGGTAGAGAGTGCTCCGAGTCATCAGCTACAACCTCCGCGAGGATCACGCCAGCGGCGAACTCACCGCACTGGTGCAGGGGAACGACCTCGACGTGCTGTGTCTCCAAGAGGCCGACACGAACCGGCTCCCGGCAGAACTCGGCAATCTGCACATGGCCGATTCCACGAAGCGCAATCGCCTCGGCCTCGCGCTGTACTACAACCGCGAGCGTTTCACCGCGGTGAACACGCAGACCTTCGCGCTGAAGAAGTCGCTGCACGACCGCGTAATGCGCCCCGCTCACGAACGTCTCATCGGTACCCGGCTCACGGATCTGCGCGATGACCGCGACCTCATCGTGGCCTCTTTCCACGCGGCGCCGCTCACCGCGCTGAACTCGCTGCGTCGCGAGCAGATCCGCGCCGCGCACGAGCAGCTGCGGACGATGGGCGAGGGGATTCCGGAGCTGATGGTCGGTGACTACAACTACCCGCTGTTCCAGAACCGGTTGGGTCGCACCGTGCAGAAATCCGGTTACGAGCTCTCGCTCAGTGACCGTCGTACGTACACGCGGTACAAGTTCTTCCGCGGTCACTTCGACTTCGCGACCTCCATGGGGCTCCGGATCGACAGCGTCGAGACGCTCAAGCGCGGGGTCTCCGACCACCTTCCGATCCTCATCAGGGCCTCCTGGCTGGATGCGGCACCGATCGAGGCACCGACCGTGAGTCTGCCGGCCTGACCCGCACGCCGAGCGGGTGCCTGGAGTACTCTCGGACTACAACTCAACACGCCTTCGAACCGCCGCGGGAGAGCCCCTCCACGTGGAGGGCGCCGTAGGAGCAATCCCCTCCGGGAATCTCTCAGGCCCCAGTACCGCGCGGTGAGGCGACTCTGAAAAGCAGCGTGGCATCCGGCCCCGCTCACCGTCGGTGCAAGCGCCTCGCAGTCGAGGATGTCGAAACTCTCAGGTCCGATACAGAGCGGAGGGAACCCGCACCCGGTGCCCGCACCGGTCCGCTCCACACAAAGGTTCCCCATGGATTTCGCCGACTCGGATCAGCACTCCCCGCGCACCGCTCCGGCCGAGCGTGGCTTCCGGCGCACCGGCCCCGCACAGACGGCGGACGCGGCGGACGTGGCATCCGCAGACATCGCATCCGCGATGGGGCCCGACCTCCCACCGCTGAGCGTCTTCGATCTGTTCACGGTCGGCATCGGCCCGTCGAGCTCGCACACGGTCGGACCGATGCGGGCCGCAGCGGCGTTCAGCGCCGAACTCCTCGCCGCGGACCTCGTCGAGCGCACCACCGCCCTGCGCGTGCACCTGTACGGCTCTCTGGCCGCGACGGGCGCAGGGCACGGCACCATGGACGCCGTCCTGGTGGGGCTCGAGGGATACCTACCCGACGAGATCCTGCCGTCCGAAATGACCGAGCGCCTCGAGTCGCAGCGTTCGAGTGGCGACGTGCTGCTCGCGGGACTGCAGGCGATTCCGCTCACCGTGGCGGACATCCGTCTGCATCCGCTCACCGTGCTCGACCAGCACACCAACGGCATGGTCTTCGAGGCGGAGGATGCCGACGGTGCCCTGCTCCACGCCGCCACCTTCTTCTCCATCGGTGGTGGCTTCATCGAGCGCGAGGGTGCCGGCCGGGTCGATCTGCCGGTGGCGCCGGACCCACTGCCCTTCGCGACGGCTGTCGAGCTGTTGGAGCACTGCCGCACCGAGAACCTGAGCATCAGCGGCGTGATGTTGCGCAACGAGCTGTCGCGGCGCGACGAGGAGCAGATCACCGCCGGTCTCCTGCACATCCGCGACGTGATGGAGGAGTGCAAGAACAACAGCCTCGCCCGTACCGGCACCCTGCCCGGTGGGCTGAACGTGCGTCGCCGTGCACCCGCGTGGCATCGGCGCCTGCTGGCCGAGGATGTCGACCGCAGTCCGATCTACTGGCAGGAGTGGGTGAACCTGGTCGCTCTCGCCGTCAACGAGGAGAACGCCTCGGGAGGGCGCGTCGTCACCGCGCCGACCAACGGTGCCGCCGGCATCATTCCCGCGGTGATGTTCTACGCGACGCACTACGCCCCCGGCATGGCCACTGCGACGAGCCAGCAGAAGGATGCCGTGGTCGCCCGCTTCCTGCTGGCCTCCGCGGCCATCGGTGTGCTCTACAAGCGCCAGGCCTCCATCTCGGGCGCCGAGGTCGGCTGCCAGGGCGAGGTGGGCTCGGCCTCGTCGATGGCGGCGGCCGGACTCGCCGAGATCCTTGGAGGAACCCCCGAGCAGGTCGAGAACGCGGCGGAGATCGCGATGGAGCACAACCTCGGGCTCACCTGCGATCCGATCGGCGGCCTCGTGCAGATCCCGTGTATCGAGCGCAACGCCATCGCGGCCGCCAAGGCCATCAACGCGGCACGCATGGCGCTGTGGGGGGACGGCGACCACCGGGTATCCCTCGACGAGGTGATCGTGACGATGCGCGAGACCGGCCGAGACATGAGCTCGAAGTACAAAGAGACCTCGATGGGAGGCCTCGCGGTCAACGTTGTGGAGTGCTGAGTGCTGGAGTGCTGAGTGGTCGAGTGCTGAGCTCTCAGCCGGCGTAGTCCGCGGGGAGCGCGTGACGCCTGCCCGCGGCGCGGAGCGCGAGGTTGCGCTTCTCCCAGTCTCGGATCGCCTGCCGCTGCGGCTCGATCGCCGCCCATTCCTCGCAGCCGACGACCTTCTTTCCGCAGCTGCAGAGCAGCGGGGAAGCGTCGTGGTGGATGCGGTCCAGGCGCCACAGCGCCGCCATCAGCCGATCGCTCTGCCGGTTGGCCAGCTCGGTGCGCCGTTCAGCCCGAGCGACGAGTTCGTTCTCGAGCAGGGCGCGGGATCCGCCGAGATCGGTGCCGGCGAAGTCATCCGCGATCGCCGTGGTCAGCTCGGAGACGCGGGCCCGCAGCGCGGTCTCTGTCGCCTGTGCGGACATCCGTTCCGCGTCCGTCGCCTCGGTCAGCTCACGCTGCCGCTCTGCCAGAGCGCCATACCGTGCCGACCACATGGCGATGTGATCGAGGTCGCGCTTCTCGGCCTTGCCCTCGCCGTAGTGCCGCACACACTCGGCGCAGACCAGCTGGTCGTTCGGCGATGTGAAGGTGAAAGGTTGCACGAGACGGCAGCAATAGCACTCCACGTCGACGGCGACGTGGAGCGGGTGGGCGTGGACCATCGATCTCCTGGAACGGTGCGGGGCGGATGCCGGGCCTGGTCGTACTGAGGTTCCAGTGGAGCGTACCGCGGGCGCGGGACTGCGCGGGTCGTGCCGCCGAGGCGGTCACGGCCCGCGCCGTCCTGCTGTCATGCGCCTACGGCTCGATCTGCGGTCGCAGCGCCCGTCGACGCGCCGTGACGGCGAGCCCGAGGCCGGCGATCAGGGCCAGCAGCCCGAGGAGCAGACCGGTCATGACACCGTTCGCTCCGGTCGACGCCAGTGCCGAGGGCGTGAGCGCTGCGGTGGCGAGCGAACCGGTCACGGCCGCCGTCGTCGTGACGGGAGTCGTACCCGGGTCGGTCGGACCGACCGGGGTGACGGGCGGCACGACAGGGGTCACCGGCTCTTCCGGCAGCGCCGGAGTTGCGGGGTCATCCGTCGTGGCATCTCCGACCACGCTGATCGCGTTACCACTCAGATCGATCGGCAGGTCCAGCCCGAGTCCGAGCTGGGTACCACCGAGGATGCCTCCGTCACCGAGGGTGGTCGAACCACCGGTGCCACCGCCGGTGGAACCGGTCGTCGCACTACCCGTGGAGCCGGTCGAGCTCGAGTCGCCGAGCACGCTGATCGCGTTTCCGGTGGCGCCGATCGGAGCGGAGACGCTCGGCAGGATCTGCGTTCCGGCGAGGATTCCGTCGACACCCGAGGTCGTCGATCCGTTGCCGCCCGTACCGCCGGTAGATGTACCGCTCGAGGCCGATGACCCCGCAGACGACGAGTCGCCCAGCACGCTGATCGCATTGCCCGAGACGCCGATGGGCGCCGTGGCACCAATCACTGCCTGGGTGCCGCCGAGCACACTGTCGGTCCCGCCCGTGGTGGGCGATGCGCCCGCCGACGGTGCCGACGTGCCGGTCGACCCTGTCGAGCCCGCGGACGACGAGTCGCCCAGAAGACTGATCGAGTTTCCCGTGATGGCGATGGGCGCGACTGCAGTGGGAGCCACCTGAGTGCCGCTTGTGACACCGTCGGTGCCGTCCGTGCTGGTCGCCGCCGGCGTCGCCGCCGAGCTAGCCGGGGCCGCGGGTGCCGCGGCACCGGTCGAGGCGGATTCGCCGATCACACTGATCGAGTTGCCGCTGACCGTCACCGGCAGCACCGCGTTCACCAGTGCCTGGGTACCGCCGAGAAGCGACTCGGTACCGCTCGTGCTGGCCGGAGCAGCCGGCGCAGGGGCCGGGGCCGGTGCCGGTGCTGGTGCCGGGGCCGTCGATCCGCTGCTGACACTGTCGCCCAGGAGCGAGATCGCGTTGCCGCCGATGCTGATCGGGGCTGTCACCCCGCCGACCACCTGCGTTCCCGAGCCGACACCGTCGCTGCCGCCGGTTTCCGCGGCATTCGCCGCGGTTGCGCCGAGGAGCGTAATGCCCCCGACGAAGAGAGCGCCCATGAGGGCTCTCGACACTA
>Ga0247737_1000859_pt1 | contig 12748 bp, 14 predicted proteins | sample UWRJL028104C2_FD_180937 | JGI IMG/M metagenome (GOLD analysis project Ga0247737, IMG submission 180937) | Plant litter microbial communities from Arlington Agricultural Research Station in Wisconsin, United States - UWRJ-L028-104C-2 | ecosystem: Environmental > Terrestrial > Plant litter >...
CGAGGTAGAATAGCGAACATTCACCCATGTCTTCTTCTTCATTGTCTCATCATAACGCGATATCCATTCCAGGGTTTTTGCAGATACAAGGATTGAGATTCGCCATCGAAGGTGATTGAATGGAATCTTGAGCGCTGATATGTTGACGAAGTCATAGAATGATAGCGGAATAGTGCAGGATTCCGGTTCCCAAGTCATGTGAGAGTAGTATATTCTCTGGATGCCTGCTCGGAAATCTCGAGGTCGTAAGGCCCAGAACCAGCTAAAGAGATTTGCACCCGAGGCATGAGACTCCGAATATACGCAGGCAGGTCGAAGGTACAAGGCAAGTAGTAAGTACAAGGTAAAATCCTGAGAACTCACGTGAGCAGACCTTGGCACTCAGTTGGGAAATACTTTTAGCAGTCGAACTTCAAACTTGAATTAGACTCTATGAACACAATTCACCTACTTAAGTCTTAGGATCATCGGTAAATTCCATTTACCCTTTCCCTGAAAGTTCAACTCATACTTGTATCAGTCATCGCTACGTATTCTGACCCTCCAACAGTCGCCTCTATCAAGACTAAATCGTTGTCGATATGCTCGTAAGTGAACAAGCTCATATCCATCCCAGCAGAGACGCAGTGATTAACAGCTCGGTTTTAGTCCACAAAATAAGGAGGTATCTGCAAAGGTCCCATGAAATAATCATTCAAGGTCGAACATCTAAACCTCATGTTTCTCAAGAAAGCGGTCGACTAGATATAAGGTCACTAAAGTCTTTCAAAGTTGCTCCACCGACACCGACATAGGGAGTGAACACGCGAAGGCGTGTAGAGCAAGATTGACTGCCTGAGAGGAAAGCATTCTGCAAATGATATCGAACGTTAGTGCTGTACTGTTTGGTCAGACTGAGCAAGATACCTAGAGTATCCAGAACCCTTCTTCTCTAGCGTCCTTCACTGCGAGTCCGAGTGTACCTCTGTGTCTGTAGGTAAATCAAGCTCGGTCAATGGCTAAAGAAGACATAAAGGAACGAGTGAACGTACTGGTTCTGTGGAAGAGGAACGAGGTTGGGCATCGCGAATTTCAGCTCCAAGGGGGAGACCCGCCATTATAGTTGGAAACCCACACGAATATTGGCTGCTATTATAGGTCAAAAAGGGAGACATGATGTGGACCGAACATCAATGGCGAGAAACCGAATCTGCACTTGGGCGTCAATCGTGCTTGAGTGTGTCAATTAGTTGGGCTACGCACCCGCACATAGCTTGCCAGCTCAATAGTTCCAACCCTCGTCACGAGCGGCTCTTAGGAAGCATCTGAGAGTATCACTCCAATGAGTCTGCCCATCAGATACCAGAAGATAGAAGCTGGCGAACGAGATGACTCCAGACAACAAGCTGATGCAGCGAGAAAGGATAAAGGTGATAGTCGGATTCAACAATTCCCCGCTTCTAGAGGTACCAACGACGTTCGACCAGGCTCGACTGGACAACTGGCAGGTAAGCCCCCAGTTATATTCGCAGAGCTCGAGGGTAAGGACGCGAGGTCCGTGCGACCTTAGCTTTGACAAGCTGGGGGTAATGGTCTCGGCTTTCGCTGAGGTTACTGTCTGGAGTTCAGTTTGAAGCTGATCCTGACTAGCACTGCAACGTACAGTTAATCAGTGACTATATGCAAAGGGAGGAAAAAGTAGTCACCTTCTCTCGTTACAGCAAGTACTCGAAGTCTTTCATACGCGTCGTTCATGACAAGGTAGGCGTACGTAACTTAAAGGAGCTCACAGAAAGGGCAGATATGAATTGAATAGAGACTGTATAATAAAGCATAATGAATATTGAGCTTGAAGGTTGAGAAAGGTCAAACTCGTACCTTGGAAGACCTGATATACCACATGACCACAATCCTCTTCGTCCCCGCATCATCGCCACCCGTTCCTTACCCTCCTAATGCACTGACAGACGACATAGTCGAATCAAATAAAATGCCGACCGCCAACAGCTAATCCATGAACCACCAGCGAACACTGGAGGCTTCGAATGGGTCAAGATGGTCACTACACCCGCCAGACGGTCCGCAGACCACGAGTTGGATGGGTATCATCAGGTGTGTTTGCTGCTCGTCGTTCGAGTTGCCCCGTCGCAGTGCGTATGTTCTCCGATGGGTTGCTTTCCTGGTTTCCTCTCTGACGTCGCAGCGCGCCTACTCACGACATTCGTCTTGTCTCTGATAAGAACGAAAATAAAGAGGGATGCCAGCTGGCATTGCTGACGCATGCGGCACAGGAGGTGAGATTCAGACACGTCCAACAAGGAAGAGTTGAAGGTAGACGATTTGAAGAACGAAGTGGTATAAAGGAAGCCAGTAACGTACATGACGCGAAACTGTAAGGAAAGGTGGTACATGAGATCAAGAGGGAGGAAGGATGCGGAGAGAACAACAACGTCGATTTACCAGTGAGAAATAGTCAAGCACAGAGACGAGAACATTGTACGTTTGGAAATGGCCTGGAAGTCAATGTCAACCGTCAAACGAGGCAACTGGGGGAAAGGAAAAGGTCCGGCATCCCGATTGCTGGTGATCCGGAAGCTTACATGACCTCTGATCAAAACGCATTCACCACCTCTCATTCCTGGTTCTCCTTCTTTCTATTTCGCGTAGCTGCTTTCGACATCTCACCGTAGGCACATTTCATCGACACCACACCAACCAATACAATGACTCTTATTTCATGCCCTTCTCGTCATCCGAGCCCTCGAGCACTACATTGACGTTCCAGTGGTGTCCTGGGTTCATTCGATGGCCAACCCTTTATATGCAGGATGCGTAGGCTTGAAGTTGGCCAGTCTCTTCAAGTTTAAAATTCTTGATCTAGGCAATCCAACTAGTTCAGCTACTTCAGTCTCTCACGAACAAAGAACACAGAGCAAGACATGTAAGGTTCGGTCTGCATTCATTCATGATATTTAACTAGTCTCGATGCCGTTTACAGTCAGACGACCACGATGTTTCTTTTCGTTCACCCCAGGCCCGCTCGCTTGCGTTGCATATCAAGCCTTGCCAGCTTTAAGTACCCTCACGGCGTTTTCTTGTGTTCTCCACCGCCTCCTCGAGCGCCTCTGCGTCGTTTGTGCGGCCCAGGTTTCTATACATGGCTGCAAGGCTTTTCATGCTCTTGAGGGTGTCAGGGTGATCGTCTCCTAGTACCCGCCTTCTCTTCTCCAGTACCACCCCGCAGAGTGCCTCTGCGTCCTTCAAGCGACCCAGGTCCCTATAGGTATCAGCAAGATTTGACATGTTTTTGAGGGTATCAGGATGGTCATGTCCTAGTACCTTCTTCATCTTTTCCATCGTCACCACCTGAAGCACCTCCGCATCATTCCAGCGGCCCTGTTTCCAGTATGTGACCGCAAGGGACTCCATATTCTTTAGGGTGCGAGGATGGGCATCTCCAAGCACACGCTTCATACTCTCCAGCGCCACCACAGCTAGCGCCTCCGCGTCATTCAAGCGACCTAGATCCCTGTAAGTGTTGGCAAGATTGCCCATGGTGATCAGGGTATCAGGATGGTCATGTCCTAGCAGTCGCTTGCTCTTCTCCATCACCACCACGTCAAGCGCCTCCGCATCCTTCAATCGTCCCTGGCCCCTATATGTGGCTGCAAGATTCCCCATGACCGCGAGGGTGTCCGAATGGTCGTCTCCCAGCACCTGTTTACTCTTCTCAGTCGCTACCACCAGTAGTACCTCTGCCTCCTGCCAGCGGCCCTGGTCCAAGTATGTGTTGGCAAGAATTGCCATACTTCTGAGGGTTTCGTGATGGTCATCTCCCAGTACCAATTTTCTCTTTTCCAACGCCACGAGCAAGAGCACCTCCGCGTCACTGCAGCGGCCCTGGGACCAGTACGTGTCGGCAAGACGTACCATACTTGTGAGGGTGTCTGGATGGTCATCTCCAAGCACCCGTTTCCTCTCCTCGAGTGTCACCTCCTGGAGCGCCTCCGCGTCGCTCCAGCGGCCTTGGGACCAGTACGTGTTGGCAAGAGCTTCCATACTTTTGAGGGTGTCAGGGTGGTCATCTCCCAAAACCCGCTTCCTCTTCTCCATAGCCATCATCTCGAGCGCTTCTGTTTCATTAAATCGACCTGCTTCGTCGTAAACTTGTGCTATATGCATTCCAACCAACGGGTCGATATCTTCTGGCTTGAGTGAGGCTATGGAGTTGGTGGTATGTTTCAACAGCTTGCGTCGATATTGTTGGTCCTTGTCGGTGTACGTCAAAGAAATAGACAGCCCAATGATAGTGAGGATGAGCTTTTGCATGTCATATCGGTTTCCTTCCATAGTGATGCCGCTCCAGTGGTGTACCAGCGGATGAATGCTGTACGTGCGATTTTGACGATCATATTCGATCAGGGAGTGTGAACCTAGGCGCATTATGACCTTCTGGAACGTCCAGGAACTCCAGCCCGTGTCTTGTTTCCCCAGCTGCTCCAATAGCTTTGTCACCTCATTCTGTAGTTTCGAATCGTGCAATTGAAGTTGTGACAACGCCGCTTTTTCGAACATTTCCTCCGAAATACCTTCATGATGCAGCAAGGAGCAAATCTGGAGGAATAACTTAGCTAATGCATTGAGTTTGTCGTAGCTTAGTCTCCATGTCGAATAGACGGCTAATTCATATGGATCCTGTCCTTGGATCTCTTCATTCTGTAACAAGTTGTCTCGCTCGCGTTGGTAGAGTTCTCGATACTCGCTTAGAGACGAGTGGCAGTGAATGAAAGCACCAGCTTGGGCGACAGCCAACGCAAAGCAATAAAGTTCCTGTCTCATATGTCAGAATGAAATTATCTGTGAAAGAGAAAGAAAAACGGAATTACCTGCACGATTGTCTCCGCTAGTAAGTGATTTCCGACATTGTTCTCTGCTCGAGCTTGAACCAGAAGCAAACTTTTTGCATCCTCGAGATCCATCCCTTTAACGTCCGCGTCCGCGTCTTTATCAGTGTAATGGCGAAGCTCCCGGTTTCGTGTTGTAATAAGAATATTTCCAGACGAGCATAAAGGAAAGAACTTCTTCAGCTTCAGATCGACATTGTCCGCGTTGTCAAAGAAGAGGAGCCAGTTTCCGTCGATCTGGCTTGCAAGCCAACGCAGACTCATATCCACTGTTTGCTCGGCATTTCCTGGGACAATCGTCTCCAGATCTGCTTGAAGAGTCTGCTCAAGTGTAGCATCGACGTAGAAGACATCGGAGAAGCTTAAATAATAATAAGCTGTCAGTACATCACGATCATATCATTATGCGATCTTATTTTATCAATTGACATACCGGTTGCCTTTGGATTCTTCAATGAATTTGAATGCAAGCTGGCTCTTTCCTGCACCGCCAAGGCCATGCAGAACGAAGATGCGCTGGCATGTGCTCTCCGAGTCAAAATACCTGCACATCTTATCAAGAACGTTCTTTCGACCTATAAATGAGGCTACAGGCGGCGGACAGAGTCTGCGTTCTCGGATATTTTGAACTAACTCCACAGCTGGCCTAGGGGAAACTATGCAACGATGAGACACTCCTCAAATTGACAGATGAGGTTCTTCCATACCGAGCTGCTCAACCGTGATCCGCGCTCTTGGGACTCTGATTACTTTTCCCAACAGTGCCAGCTTCTCATCGACCTCCTTCCTCCTCAGATACTGTGCTGTATGAGCCTCCATGTTGCCCAATCTCTCCCATTCGTAAACCTTGATTCTTTGCATCCCTTGCTCGACATTCAGGCGAAAGTATGTTGTCGGCAATTGTGCGAAGAGCCGTAGCATGTGTTCATGTGTATCTTCACAATCCATCGCAATTGCCTTCAGCGCATCTAGGACGTCTGTGGGTATGATCCGCTGGAAAAACCTAGGTTTCTTGATGTCGATTGTTTCAATCTGTCCAGTACCAATGCTCACCAAGCACCCTATTGGACGGGCACCAAATAGAGTGTTGGCTTCATCGAGCACAACCCAGCTAGGGTTATTGCGGCCTACTCCTCCATCAATGAAAGGCTGCGCCCTCCCAATCTCGATACGCTTGAAAAATGTAGGCGCTGCAGATGTTGCTCGAGCGGCCTCCCAAATTTTGCATTCGGGATGTGTTTCGTGAGACTCGTAGGTCCGGAACAGCACCGGAATATTTGCATTCATGTTATGGGCGTTCTTGGCGCAGACGAAGCTGAGGGAAAGTTGTAAGACCAAAATAAATCTCAGATGAGCTTGTTCACTCACGTCCGGCAGCCTGTAGGCTCATTTCGCTCTAATAACGGTGATTCTGAATCACCAGTTACGTCCTTCACAATAGATTTGATCGCTGTTTCAAGTTTTGTTGCTTTGAACCTTCCTTCCCCTGGCCTTCCCTTCGGATCAGAGAAGACGTCTTTCACCACAGTATTGTAGTGTTTTATTGCCGTGTCTACGTCCATCCGGAGCCGTCCAAGCATTAAAGCGACTATTCTATAATGCAAGAATTAGCTGCAGCGAATAATATTCAGAACCAAGTAGCGTACCCTCCGGTACTGGTGCCACCGATTAAGTCAAAGTAATCACACGGCTTTGGCAGGCGAGTGAGGGGTAGTCGGCCATTCTGCTTTAGCTTTTTGTTCTCGTCAACCATCACCTTCTGCATAACCTCTTTGATGATGAGCAGCGCCGAAAGCCCACGAATGCCACCGCCGTCTGCTCAGAAGTCACAAGTCAGAAACTATCTCCCTGAGCTAATAATTTAAGACATTTACCCAACGAGAGTAGCTTGACAGGTTTTCCTTCGTCAGATGAGTTCATCGTTAGGAGTAGTATAAGATGAAGTTGATATCCTGAAACCCAACGGGACAAAACCTTCGAGCTTGTCCACAAAAGTGCATTCCACACGATAAGTCTATCCTTGCACAGCAGTACCTCTTACAGATAATGTATTGGGAACAAACCATTAGGCTTCGTGACATAGGACTCGGGAGAAGGCCAATAGCGCCCATGATCATGACATAGCATCGCAGAAGTATAGACAGCTGTTCCATTCAAATTCAAAACACCCAAGAATTGTACGATGTTCACAGCTTCAACGAGTAACCGTTGTAGCAGATTTTCGCTTTGAGGTGGAGGTGATGATCCAGATCAAAAGCAGCAATCTCATCAGTTCCATCTAAGTAATAATAGACCGCCTTCTGTCACCCGTACTTGCTCTAGATCGTCTCATCAATTTTATTCCATATCTGGTGGACTCTAGAGATCTCGAAGTAAAGGTCCTTTCTCGCAGTCAGTATTCAAGATCTCATACGCATGCCTCAAGTGAAGATTCTGCTTTAGAGTTACGCGTGTGTGGCATAGACAATACTGTAATCGCTCGAATTCGAGCAACGGCCCGTGACACCGTGACGCGAGCAACAGGGTAAACCACGAACCACAGGCACCAGTCATGGGTGTGACATCGAGCAACGCGTCAAGACCATAGAGGGTATAGTGTCCGACAATACAGGGGTCACCTCTTGGACCCTCACTCCTAGGGCTTTCTGGAACATTGTGATGATATTGATTACTGCTCAGAGAGCTCTGGAACTGGAAGATCTATTTGCAGATTCATTCGCTTCGACACAACTCATAGCTGCCCTAAACAAGAAAATTCGGCAGGAAGAACTGCGATTCTCTGAGTTTGAGGTGGAGGACGCCCTGGAGCATTTGGCAGGTGAAGAATTGATTTATTTCATTTGGGAAGCACCTCCAAATGTCTAATAGATGATAGATAAGCATTTATACACCAAAAATGCCCCAAAATTCGGGTTTTCCGCAATCGGTCCTGTGACGAACCACACCTAGCCATTCGTGACGTGACATTTTGGCGCCGGAACCATACCACAGCGTTTCGTGACGTGACATGTTGTTCGAATTAGAGCGATTACAGTACTCCACTGGTGCCCCCCTGGTCTCAACTATCTGACCAAGCAAAGCGCCCTTCACACACAGAATGGCAAAATTGAAATCAAAATGAACTGTCGTCTTTACTTCGACCATGACCGCAGTCTGCTGTGGACCTCTCCCAGATGGATCCTGGAAACGGAGGACATTTACGGTCCGCCACTGTCTTGTTCAAGTGATAACTCCGGTCCATTGCTGGTGCTTGACGAAGTAGTTATCAGGGTCTGATTTAGGTCCTTTTCTCTCCATGTAGGAATCTATTGTGCTGTACGTGTCACATGCATATGGAAACAGTGAAGCGTGGCATCCTCCAGTGCTCTGAGTCCGAGTCGGCGGACCCTAGGGCAGCTTTCCTCTACCTCAAAATCATGTGTAAACAATTTTCTAAAACCTGGTACGCATTGAGTTCACCAAAGTCTGGGCCAGTAAATCCCGATCTTACCCTTATCTGGTCGCCACGCATTTCTGAAATTGCGTGTTAACGGCTCAGGGTGTATGAAATAACGAGTAAGCGGACGCATTGTGACGTTAACCATAAGTATGGCGGTTTTATTAACATCTTGAGGCTAGGTAATGTAAGCCGAAGTTGGTATGAAAAGGTAAATATAATAGACAGAGAATACTAAACCTCTGGAACAGTCTTGGGTGCAGGTCCGATAAGCGCACACATGCAGTTCGATGCGTACTTCAAGTTAGGTTATCAATATCAACTTTCAAGGGCCTGAGAATTCTGCCTCAGTAAGTCTGAGATATACAAGTGCTTAATTAATTCCTTCATAGCTGCTTCTTGATGCAGGCAATTCTAGAATTTAGGGCGCTTAGTGGTACATGGGAACTGAAGCCGCTCAATGCACCCACACGGCGGTGCATTCAAGGCCGAAGGCGATGTTGGACACACTCAGACCAGTGAGGGATACAATAATAATAAAAGGCCCTTGGCACTTGAGAACGCCTCTCATGCTCCGCACGAGCACAGCTCTAGTCATATTTGAGTGTAAATGGGTCTTACACGCTGTAGGTTTATCCCACGAGAGGGTTCTCCCTCGGGTAATTGCTCCTGTACTGTACACAGTACACTTTTTTCTCATCTAATAAGACCCCTGATCGTCACAGGTGGCTGACTTTAGAAATGCTGCCTGTTAGTCAGTTGACGTCTTCATGGTGTCGAAGATGCGACTGGCAACTCCCTGCAGTGAGGGCTAAAGAAGACTTTGGGGCGGTAGATAGATCACTGCAAAAGACAGTGCTGCGGAGGTTTAGGTGAACAACGTGCACCCGTTCCAAATTGTCACTGATTGGGCGCTTAAATCACTAATTCGGATGCCCTACCGGAATTATGTAATCTAAAGAGCAATTGCCCCATTTTAGAAATTTGTACTTGATGAACGGTAGGCATGGAAGTTTCGAATACAGCCCACTCACCTCTCGTGTTGACGTTATTGTCTGGAACTTGACGAGCTCGAGTGATCGATATATTCCACCATATATCCGTGCCACTGCCCTCTTTCGATACTAAGTAATATTTTCACGACAATGTGACCCTACTCTCGCTCTGTTGCTATAAAGACTCTCTTCCTTTTTGCTCTCAATAATGGCCTTGATGATGAACACAAAACCATCTAAACGCGTAAACGCCTTCAAGAACGTCAAAAACTCTACCTTCAAGGGCGACAAATTCATATTCAACTCGCACGAGGTTACTATGTTCGAAAATCTGGAAGGATTCCATTCAGAGTACTCACAGTATATCGTCAATGGGTCCGACCTATTATCGACAGAGTCTGATTCCGGCGTCGAGGGCTCTGGAAACGTGTCAGGAGTATCACGAGCCAGTGAGCATAGACCTATGGACGAAGGGAGCGGGCATACAGGCGGTTTACTACCCAACTCCCTTCCAGGCCATGCCAGTGACCAACATTATTTGCCATTTGGCAGTCGTAGCCGCTTGATTATCGGTATGCTTCTCAGCGCGATTCCCGACACCTGGATGCTGACGAGTCCGTTTTATCTTCCCAGCCAACGCCTCAAACCGATCTGGCAGTCCCAGCGGAGAGGAGCTCAGACCAGGATCACTGGAAAGCCCAAGCAATGGCAATAATTAGCCACTTCCAACTTCAACATGGTTACCAAGTGCTTCCCCCCTTTTTCCCAACAGACACGCATCATTTACTTCGCTGTTGTTTTTGCATCCTCCTGAATTTCTTTCTTTGTAAATTGACACTTTGACTCATCGTATTTGGACCTCTACGTCGATATAAAATTTCACATCAATTGGACATACATACAATTTCTCACTTCAGTAATTGACAGCGAAGTTGTTCACTCTCAAAAGCGGTAACGCCACGCATTCAATGAGTTTTGATCAATAGCGGCTCATTCAAACACCTTAACAAACCAGGGCGCGTATAGGGTACTCTCCGCTGAATTGAAGCACACCACTATGTCTACGTATTGGAAACCCAAGCTAGAGTGGAAGTGTATGCCAATGGAAAAGCTCAAGTGTTATGAGTCGAGGTGAGAGGGTACAAACGGGGATATGGTAACGAAATCCGAGAATGTGGGAAAACGTACAAAAGTGCTGATACTAATAGGCATCAAGGCCTGCTTAGACGCTCTGTGGCTCAGTCTGTGCGACGTGCCGCGTGGTACGTAGAGACAGTGCCGTGCCCCCTTGATCGGAAGGTCAACGCTTGAAAGTCTGGGAAATCACCATTGGTTTATCCCGGGATTTCCACGCCAGGACGATCGGTTGCTGCCAGCAGCAGCAGTGTATGTATGGAAATTGTTGGAATAACTACCTGATTCCCCGAAATGGGATGCCTGTGAGTACAATCAAAACTCTCATAACCTATACCCCATAGATTTGGCCCGCTACCAAACTGAGATTTACAGCTAAATTGACCTCTTAGAACTGACCCCTCGTAATCCATAGCCCGGACTATCCATCGAGGGATATGAATCGTGAGGAGCTCGACCGTATCTCTGCCAGCTATACATGGTTTTCGTATCTTTCCACGGAGGGTGCTGGTATGGAATTGGACCTCTGGCCCTATATTGACCCCTCCTTTCTGAGTTGTCATAGCCGTATCCAGTGGATACACGACCAATGGTATAGTCTTTGCTCAAGAAACGAGAGTGTAAACGATTATGACCAGCTGATGTGTTGCAGCCCCGTCTGCGACGTGATGAGATGCAATCGTCGTTGGAATAGGGCGAGAAGGCGTCGGCTATGAAGGTTGAACGGAGGTTATACTTAATGTCGATGATCGGGCTGAAGGCAGAGAGAGGCATACCTGCAGATGAAAGAGTAGGATAATCGCCCGAATGATGTTGACGTAAACCTCCTCCTGATGGAGAGTATGGAAATCCTAAAAGCCCATCAGCTTTACGTGACCACATCATGAGTTCGTTTACCAGAACTGCCTGTGTGCGCTCTCTCACTGGCACCTTGTAATACTTTGGATGCATCTCCAGAGCCCTCGACACTGGCCGCATTAACGATGTACGACGACCCCTCCGACTTGAAGTCTTCCATATTTGTGAACATGTTGACGTGATCGCCGTTCATTATCACTTTACTGTCTTTGAAGCTGAGCTTTGCTGTGCCATTCCAGGCGTTTACGCATTTAGGCATTTGTATCACTAGCTGGGAGATTGAGTGGAGTCCGGTTGGTAGAGGCCTTTATTAGATGTAAGGAAGGATCCCGTTTCTTTTATAGTAAATGTACACATGCATCGTGTTACATCACCCGAATGCCGAATCCAAGGTACCGCTTGCATGTAGCCGTCAACACGTAACGCATAGTTTGTCACAAAGAGTCTCTTTTCTTGGTGCTCTTGATAAGAAGGGGATCATGCAACAGGGACGTTCGGTGTCGGAAATCGAGGACAGTCTGACAACAAGTACATGGTTTGAGCTAGATTCTGATGGAAGCCTGATACGGAGAGTATTCGTAATGCATCAAGAAACTAACCACTGAGGTTCCGCTTATCTACAGCCTTCCCAGCGCCAATTGTTACATTTCGGCAGGCGCCTAATGCCTCCAAAGTTAGGGCTAATAGTGTTTCCACGGTTCAACTCAGTTCAACTCAGCTATAAAGCTGCAGTTAATTACCTTCTCAAGTTGCCTGTCCCTTAATCTTGAGGATTGCACTTGAATTTCCGGCGGGGGCGACATCAATCCCCGATTTGAACGGAAGAGGGGGAGGAAGCAACACACACTATGTGCGCGTTACACTTTGCATACAAGGCGCTTTGGCGTTTTCTCTCTCACCACTTAGTGGTTGTAGTCTTAACCTCAAACGACTCAATTACTCGGAGTGGAAACACTTATTCGTCGGCTCATCCACCGCCTCTGACGAGATCATCTCACCATAGTAAGTCCCTGTTGGCCCCTGAGTCCCCTCTGGTTTATGACCTACGTTTTCATTAGATGCCGTCTATTATACTCCACGAACACGATCATTCCATGTCTTCAGTGTGAGTCTGACCTATACGTGCAACCATATGATTTACGTATGATCTACGAATCCTCCTCAAATGTTCCCGTAGAGATGCTCTTTAATCTTCAGTACAGTATATATAGGTGCTTTCGAATATTCACCTACACAAAACTCGTGAGCTGGGCAAGTTACCCAACTCGGCTCGGCTCGGAAATAAGGCACCCAGATAGAAGGGATGCAAAATGCTCTGAAAACTTATGAGGAAACGCTGTCTGGCGAGTTTCAAATGGAAATCACGTTCGATGTACCATCCCGGACAGCCCGGAGATGATTGTAAATGAAGTTCATTGGCATCTGTGTTAGCGTTTATGTTG
>Ga0247737_1000861_pt1 | contig 12744 bp, 14 predicted proteins | sample UWRJL028104C2_FD_180937 | JGI IMG/M metagenome (GOLD analysis project Ga0247737, IMG submission 180937) | Plant litter microbial communities from Arlington Agricultural Research Station in Wisconsin, United States - UWRJ-L028-104C-2 | ecosystem: Environmental > Terrestrial > Plant litter >...
CCCGCAAGACGCCCTCGACTGCGCCGTACGCCTGCACCTCACCGGCATCGCCGACAAACCCATCGACGAACACGACTAGATTCGCCGCCCACACGACCCGTCAAGAACTAATGCGGGCCTGCACTAGAAGGATCAGTTGAGCCGATATTCCCAGCCTTCCGAACTCCATTGGAAGTCCGCTTCCAGCAGTTCCCGCACGGTGAACCCGTTGATCACATGCTCCAGACCCCGGTACGTCGCGAGGTGCCCGATCAGCATGACCCGGCGTCCACCCCACCGGGTCGGCAGATCGGCGAGCATCCTCGCCACCCGTCCGATCGCCTGGCCATGTCTTTCACCGCCCGGATACGGGTGATCGCAGAAGTCCAGGCGATCACGCTTGACCTCGGCCCCGGGCGAGCCGTTGCGCGCTCCGAAGTCACACTCGCGCAGCTGCCAGTCATGCAGGACCGGGATGTCCGTGTCGCCGAACGCGATCTCCGCCGTTTCCAACGCGCGGCGCAGGTCCGAGGTGAACACCGCCGCGATGCCGTCATCGCGGCGCCGCCGGCCCATCTCGGCGGCATTGGCACGGCCTTGTTCGCTGAGCCGGCCGGGCAGCCACCCGGTCGCGTTGCCCTGTTCGTTGTCCTCGGTCAGGGCGTGGGTCTCGAACACGATCTCGATCGGCATCGCACGAGGTTACTGAGGTCCTTCAACCTGCGCGTTCGGTTCTGTCGAGTCAGGACCTGTCACGCACCGAGTTCAGCGCTGCGGCGAAGACGGATCGGTGGGAGGCGAAGTGGGCAGCTTCCTGCCGTGTCCACGCCAGCACCTCGGCTGCGGTGGGACCCGCGTGACCCGGTTGGCCGGCGTCGGCGCGCTCCCGCCAGAAGCATTCGTTGCGGATGAAACGATCGTCGATGGCCGTTACCAGCCGGCGACGCTGATCCGCCGAAAGCCCGTAGGCATCGGCAAGAACGCGAACCTGGCGCGCGCCTGCTCGGCCGGCAGACCCCGGACCGGCTTCGACGAGATGCACCAGGACCAGGCCACATAGCCCACGTCCGCCAGCGGATCGCCAACCGCCGCGAAGTCGAAATCGATGAACGCCACCGGAAGATCGTCGCGAAAGACTGTGTTGTTCGGGCCTGGATCGTGATGGCAGACGACTTCTCCGCCGCCGATTCGTTGGGCCAGGCCACGGCTCGCGTCATGCATACGCCGCAGCAGCATCCCCGCCGCGGCGATCTGCTCGTCGTCGAACGCCCGCCACTTCGCAGGCACCTCACCGGGAACGAAGGTCAGGATCTCCCGGCCGAGGTCATCCTCACCCAGGTATCGGGGCACGCCGTCGAAGCCCTCGCCGGCCAGATGCGCCAACAACATCGCAGTAAATCGGGAGGCCGGAGACATCGGGCGTCGCACAGTTTCACCGACCCGCACCACGCCGGGTGTCATGCGGCCACCGCTCAGCGTCGCCTCTGGCTCCACAACCCCGCCGACCACCGGGCAACCCTACGGTGAAGCGGGCCACAGCGGCGGACAGGCCGAGGTTACCAAGATCGGCTAAGCTGCCTCGATGCCGTTCGAACCCGGACAAGTCATCAGTCGTCGCTATCTGCGCGGCTCCTGGGTCACCTGGGTCCAGCCGATGCGCGTGATCAGCGACGACGAGACCGGCCTGCTGCTCTGGCACCCGGTCGGCAGCGACATCGCCCGGCTCGTCGACGCCGACGGCAACACCCCGCACGACATCGCCGTCGACCGCATGCGCGACCCGAAGCTCACCCTACAAAGCTGGACGGGCTACGACGTCCTGGTCCTCATGCGGCCGGACGTCGCCCACGCGGTCTGGTGGTTCTTCCAAGAGGGCGTGTTCGCAGGCTGGTACGTCAACCTCGAAGCGCCTTACGTCCGTCGTCCGGACAGCGTGGACACCACCGACCACGTCCTGGACATCGTGGCAACGCCGCAACGGCAGTGGCAGTGGAAGGACGCCGACGAATTCGACGAGCACATCGGCAACCCGCTCTACTTCGACAGCGCCGCGGCTGCGGCGATCCGGGCTGAGGGCCACCGGCTCATCAAGCTCATCGAGGCCGGGGAATTCCCCTTCGACGGCACCCACACCGGCTTTCGCCCCGACCCGGGCTGGCCCACGCTCCGGCTCACCGGCACCCCCGACTTTCCCTGTCCGCCGAGGACAGCCGATGAAGCTGCGCGGGGTCAACTGCGACGTGGGGATTGAGTTCGCCCGCAATACCACTCACGGCCGGTGTTCGATCCGGCGGCTACCGAGCGGGACCTCATCGCGATCCGGGACGAGTTGCACGCCAACGCGGTCCGGATCTCCGGTGAGGCGATCTACCCGGACAGTCAGGGAGTTGAACAGCGCGTGCTGGGGAGTCGAAAGCCGCGCGCCATGGTGATCAGTTCGGCGTCACGACGTCGAGGCCGGCCCGCTCCGCCACCTCTGCCAAACGCTTGTCGTAGGTGACGAACGCGCTGACCGGTTGGCCGCTGGCGACGAGGAACTCCGCAGTGGCCAGATGGATGGCGTCCAGCGAACGGAGTCCAGGCTCGGGATACGCGCCGGCGGTTGCGCGGACCGCGGCATTGATATCGACGCGATAAAGGCGAGCGAGCACTGCGGCGACACCGCCGAGAACTCCGGGCGCGCTCCGGCGCAGGGCACGAGGTAGCTCAACCTCGACCAACGCCGAGGCCACGACCCGCTCTGCGGGACGGGATCCAAGCCAGTCGACGAGGGCAAGCGACTCGGCCTCGGGCCGGACGAGCTTGACGAGCGCCGCGGTGTCGAGATAGATCACCAGCGTTCCTCATCGCGCAGGCCCGAGATCAACTCGCCGGCGTCCTGGCCGGCCACCGGCACTCCGGTCGGCATCGTGAAGGGAAGCGTGATGGTCGGCGGCGTGATAGCACCGGTATTGACCAGTTCGTCGAGGGGATCGACGCCGACCGGAACGATCCTGGCGACGAGACGCCCACGGTTCGTGATCTCTACAGTCTCGCCCTGCTCGACCCGTGCAAGCACGCCGGCGGTGTCTTGGTTGAGGCTGCGGATGGGGATGCGGTCCATGACCAGAGTGTAGTACGAAATGTAGTACTTCGAGCGGAGGCAATCGGCGGCGACAGTTGCCCGGTGCCGGAAGGAGCCGGGAAGCGTCCGTGGCGGTCCGGATACACCCTCGCCCACGCGAGTCAGCGCCCGGACCAAGTCGTTCGCGGACGACCGGCTCCACGCATGGGTGACCAGCGCCGGAAATCGCAAGGTAGGTCCGGACACATCAGCTCGTCGACGTCCGGACCTACCTTGCGAGCCCTCGGCCAACGCCTTGATCATCCGCAACCTGGAACCGGACGCGACAGTCGTTGTCAGGTCCGCGCGAACCTTGCGGAGTCCGGACCTACCTTGCGGATGATCTTGCGGAGTCCGGGTGTCGTCTGCCAGTTGAGGTGAGGCACTGCCAGCGTGTCTGAGGCATCTCGCTGTTTCTGCCATTTAAGTTGAGGCATATTGATGGCTGCTTCAGCGAGGGCAGGTGGCGGTGCACGCTGCGAGAGCGGTGCCTCCGGCGAGGCCGAGCGATCGGTTCGAGCTGGTCTACGTGGACTCGGCCGGTGAACGTCAGCGAGGACCGCTGTCGTTGTGCTGGAGTTTTCCGTTCGAGCGGGCTGGGGCGGTACGTCAGTTCACGTCTCGTCGCGGCCAGCGGAGCTTTTCGGGCCTGTGGTACTTCGCCAGCAGCGGTGAGCACGTGGGCTATGAGTCTTGACTGGAGCGGGACCGGCTGATGATGTTGGATGCGGATCCCGACGTGGTCGCGGTGTCGTCGCAGTCGTTCTGGTTGTGCTGGCAGGACGAGGATGGCCGTTCCGTGCGGCATGCGCCGGACTACTTCGTCCGGCGACGCGATGGAACCGCCGTGGTGCTCGACAACCATCAACCGGACGCGACAATTCGGCCATCGGCATGTTGAAGATCAAGAACGTGCGAGTTGATCTCATGGACCAGGTGGCCTATGTCGGTGATCTCGACAACTTCAACTCCGCCGTCACGCAGTGTCTCGACACCGCGGCATTCTGCGAACAGGAGCGGTTCTCGTAGTGCGATCACAACTCGCTTAATACCGGCGGCGAGGATCCGCTCTGTGCAGGTGACTGGTCGCGATTGTCGCGTGGTACAGGGCTCCAGTGTGCTGTAAATGGTGGTATGAGCGAGGTCAAGGCCTGACTGGCCGGCCAACTTGGCAAGTGCGGCCTCTTCAGCATGATCACGGCGTTCACCTTCGCCGGTGTAGCCTGTGGCCCGCACGACGCCGTTGTGGTCGACGACAATCGCCCCGACCGCGTAGTTGGTCAGTGTCGGTGGTGACAGCCGGGACAGCTCGACCGCCTTCGCGAGCCACCCTCGGTCGTCCTTGGCTACGCCACTCATTCAGGAACTCTCCGATGTTCCGCGCCTGCTGCGCCGGTTGCGGCGTCGAGTACACCTACCCCCTTTCGGGTGGTCCTCGGCGACCGCACCTCGTGATCGTCTCGCCGCTTCCAGGAGCAGAGTGGCTACTGACACTTGCCTGGCGTACCTACTGAAATTTAGCTGGCGCACACCGGATGAAGTTGGCCAGCCCGCCGGAACATGTCCAGCAGCGTGGTCTCCGTCCGCCCGAAGATGGCCAGCCCGTACCCGAGGCTCTCCCGCGGCTCCCTCCGACTGCACCGCTAAAACACTGGTCGCGTGACGGACGAACGTCGCCCGGCCGGGCATGGCCGCCTCGGCCTCACGCTCGCAGGCGACCTTCAGATTGCCGTACTCGCCGTCGTCGGACTCCGGCGGCAGCAAAGGGGCATCCTCCGTCCGGCCCGCCTCGGCCGAGGCCGGATAAACCGCGATCGAGGACATGAAGACGTACTGCCCGATGCGCGGCGCCAGCATCCCGGCGGTGGCAGCAACCTGGCGCGGGTGGAAGCCGCTGAAGTCGAAGACCGTGTCCCAGCTGCCGGTGCCGAGCGCAGTCAGGCCGGCCGGGTCACCGTCCACGGTCCGGTCACCGATCAGGCGGGGCACGCCAGGAAACAATTCCGTGCCCGTGCGCCCGCGGTTGAACAACGTGACATCGTGCCCCGCTTGCAGGGCCTGCTCGGCGAGGTGACAGCCGAGATACTTGGTGCCACCGAGAATCAGCACGCGCACAACGGGGCTCCTTGGGCAGAATGCCGTGGTGATCGAGACAACGCTGCCCGGCTGGCTTCCCGACCTCGACGGCACGATCATCGGCGGTGATCTACTGCGCGGCTGGGCGCTGTCGGAAGTCTGGCGGATCCGCCTGGACGGTGCCACCCGAAAATCGGTGATCGTCAAGCGGGGCATCGGCGAACTGGCCGACGAGGCGCGGCGTTACCACGAATTGGTCGTCCCCCTCGGGATCGCTGCGCCCCGGTTGCTCGCAGAGGGCGGCCCGGGGGTGATCGTCCTGGAGGACCTCGGCGGTGACAACCTCGAGGACCGACCGACCACCGAAGGATACGAGCAGGCCGTCCGCGTCCTGGCCCGGATGCGGGCCGAGTCGGCGCTGCGGCTGGCCGCCAACCCGGCGCTGGCCGCCGGTCTACGCCGATCCACCGCCGATCTCGTGGACCTGGCGACCCGGGCCACCACGGCGATGACGGCCCTGCGCCCCGACTTGGCCGGCGCGATCGACGACCCGATCCGGGCGATGACCCACCGCCTGGAGCAACTGTCCAGTGAACCTGCAACCATCGTGCACGGCGACTTCCAGGCGAAGAACCTGCTGCACACCCCCAGCGGCGAAATCGTCACCATCGACTGGTCGGACGCCTACGTGCACCCCCATCTCGGCGACCTCTACCTCCTGCTGCGCGAGGGCCGCAAACACGGCCGGATCGAAGGTTTCCGGATGGACGCCTTACCGGCGCTCTTCGCGCACGAGGCCGGCACCGACCCGCAGATCGTGATCGACCAGATGGTGACCGGCGGTCTCTGCTGGACCATGAGCGCGCTGCACTGGGTCGTAGAGACCGGCGTTCACACAGTCCCGGTGTCCCGCGAATGGATCGACGAACTGGTCACCGACCTCCGCGGGTTGGCGGACAGTCCGGGTTCAGGTTACGGATTCACCCGTACGTCTCCGGTCTCACTGGAGTAGGCGGATTCTCAGGCTTCGCGCAGCTGTCGCAGCGGGTTCTCGTGGCATGTGATCCAGGTGGGTGATTGGTAGCCCATCTGGGCGGATTGTGTCTCTAGCGTCGTGGCGAGTCTTAATGGATCAGCGATGGTTCGAGGATGGACGGCCTGCCGGACGTTGCTGAGGTGCTGCTTGAACGTCCGGCTGTCGGACGCGGAGAGGCGCGAGCCTTAATTGGGTCGCACCGGCGGTGCATCCGACAGTAGTGTCTCGCGGTGCCCAAGGTCGATTTCGTTCCCGCTCGCCTAGGCTCATCGTTTCGCTGGTTACTGGCGTCGTCGTGGACGACGAACCTCGGCGACGGCGTCGCCGCCGCAGCCGGCCCGCTGCTGGTCGCCTCGCTGACCGACGACCCGTTCCTGATCGCGCTGGCCGCGCTGCTGCGATGGGCGCCGGCGTTGGTCTTCGGCCTGTACGCGGGCGTCGTGTCGGACCGGCACGACCGTCGGCTGATCGTGATGGTCGCCGACGGCAGCCGCGCTGCGGTGCTCGCCGTGCTGGTCCTGGCGCTCGCCGCCGGCCGACTCGACGCGGCCGGCGCCCTCGTGGGGCTTGGGCTGCTCGCCACCGCTGAGGTGTTCGCCGACAACACCGCGTCGACGCTGACGCCGATGCTGGTGTCCCGCGACGACCTGGCGCTGGCCAACGCCCGTCTCCAGTTCGGATTCCTCACGCTCAACCAGCTCGCCGGCCCGCCGATCGGGGCCGCACTGTTCGCCGCCGGCCAGGTCTGGCCGTTCGCCGCTCAAGCCGTCCTGGTCGCCGCGGGCGTGCTGCTGGTCTTCCGGATCCGGCCGACCACGGGCGAGATTCCGGCGCGGACCAATGCCGTACAGCAGATCCGGGAAGGTTTGGCGTGGACCGTTCGCCATGCCGCCGTGCGTACCCTGGTCCTGACGATTTTGATGTTCAATGTGACGTTCGGCGCCGCCTGGTCCGTCCTCGTCCTCTACTCGCGCGACCGGCTCGGACTGGGCGCGATCGGCTTCGGCCTGCTCAGCACCGCCTCGGCGATCGGCGGCCTGGTCGGTACGGGCCTATACGGCTGGATCACCGCCCGCGTGAGCCTCGGCAACGTGATGCGCGCCGGTCTGATCATCGAGACGCTCACCCATCTCGCCCTCGCGGTCACCACCTCACCCCTGGCAGCCCTGCTGATCATGTTCGTCTTCGGCGCGCACGCGTTCGTCTGGGGCACCACATCGATCACGGTCCGGCAGCGGGCGGTCCCGTCCGCCCTCCAGGGCCGCGTCAACAGCGTCAACATGATCGGCGTCTTCGGCGGCCTCGTCGTCGGCTCGGCCCTCGGTGGCACCTTGGCCACCCACTTCGGGGTGACGGCGCCGCTCTGGTTCGCCTTCATCGGCTCCGCGATCCTCGTCGTCCTGCTCTGGCCCCAGCTGACCAAGATCGCCCACGCGGAACCGGACGAGACGTCAGGCTGACCGGTTGCTTCCGGCCCAGCCGGATCATGATTTCCGCAAGGTAGGTCCGAACATTTCAGGCATTCAGGGTCCGGACCTACCTTGCGAGTCGCTGGTCGCTGCCTTGATCATCCGCAGCCTTCCGGCGGACGCAACAGTTGTCCTGTCCGGCTGAAGTTGGCCAGACCGCCGAAACATGGCCGGCAGCGTGGTCTCGTCCACCCGAAGATGGCCAGCCCGTACCCCCAGGTGTCCGGTCTCGGCGAGGTTGGCAGGTGCTCAGGCAGTGGGCACGCCTCCCGAGTTCGGCGGCGTGTAATCAGCAACCCGATGGAAGGCGAGCATCGCGCCGTAGAACGTGGCGAGCGCACCGGGATCGGGACAGTCGATGGCGATGAGAGGCAAGCGAGCGATGGCCATGCCCGCCAGGCTATCGACGATTGCGGTTGGCACAGGTCAAGATCGCGCAGTGACGTGCCGGCGCCGTTGACCGTTCGTACATCCGCTCCTGCCGCGATCCGGTACGCCAGGATCAGGCCGAAGCCAGCGTTGTGGCCACGGCGGTGACTCACGGTCACGGCCCCGTAAGCGGTCGTGGAGATCGGGCTCGCGTACGGGAGCTCCGCCCTCGCCATCGGCGAGGCCCTGCTGGCCGTCGACGCACCGAACCCCCGCCACATTGTGATCGATCCATTCCAGCAGCAGGCGTACAACAACGTCGGGTGGGACCTGCTGTGTTCCGCGGGACTGGACTCCATAGCCGATCTTGTCGCCGCCCCCTCATCACTCGCGCTGCCCCAACTCGTCATGGACGGGGTCGTGGCCGATGCGGCCTTCATCGACGGCAGCCACCTGTTTCACGAAGTCTTCGTCGATCTCTACTTCCTTCGCAAGATCGTCAAGCCGGGCGGTCTGCTCCTCCTCGACGACGACTACCACCACCCGTCGGTCCGAGCCGCAGTGCGATATTACGAGCGGAACGTCGGGTTCACGGAGCTCCCGGACGCCTTCGCGACCGGATCCCTCAAGAACATCGGTGGGGACGGCGCGGCCGAGGTTGTCCGCCGATGCCGAGCCGTCAGGCTGCCCGATCCGTCGTTCGATTCGGCGTTCGAGGACTTCAAGCCCTTCTGACTGGCCGACCCCCTTGGGCGATCGCAGCTACCTTTCCCAGGCATCCATGAACATTTCTGACGCGCCTCCACGGTCGTTTCGATGAAATCGCCGGACATCCCGCCGAGCTGCGCCGCCCGACATCGATGACGGCCGCCCGCTTAAGCGTGAGACGATCAAGACCATGTCGGAGCTGGACAATCAGCGGCACTTCTGGGACACCGCCGGTGCTGCGAAGACCTTTACCCATCCGATCGACTCTTCGCCGTTCTCACGTGTATTCCGACAGACACAGGGCAGCAACGGCTTGTCACCGAGCTCACCCGGGTGCTCCGCCCGGGCGGGCTGCTCTACGTCAGCGACCTGCTCCTGCAAACTGACCAGCGCAACCAGGCTCGATACCAACAGCATGCCGATACCTACGGCAACTACGGCGTCTTCGAGACCGACGACGGCGCGATCTGCCGACACCACACTGCCGACTGGCTGCAGACCTTGCTGCTTGACGGGTTCAACATCGACACCATCCGGCAGATCACCGTCGAGACGATGAACGCCAACTCGGCGAATGCGCTGCAGATCCTCGCAGTGAAGCGGTGACGCGGACGAACGAAAGGCGTCCGCGCCGAGTTGCCCCCCGTTACTGGGCGACGCCCGACTGCTGGCCGGCTACCTGCGGACCGGACACCTTCCGGTCGGCTTCGCCGGGCGGCGACCCGAAGGAGTCTTCTCCGCGCAGTCCGGTACTACTGCGGGCTCCGACGGCATCGTCCGGGCTCGCAGCACCGAGATCAGACCTGACCGGCGAAGAATCCGAAGCGCGCCAGCACGAGTTGACGCAGCGATCTTTACGCGCCCACTCGGTTCCTTGAAGACTCCGATCAAACCCGCTCCGGGATGCGGTCCAGGATGTGGCCCTGTCCAGGGTGCTCGACAACCTAGCCACGCCCGGAACGTGGGGCGCCGCGGGCGTCATCGCTCGGCGGCGCCTGTGTCGGCCGGTAGCGCTGCCGCGGGGATGGCGTTGTCGACGAGGACGGCTGCGATGGTGGTGGCGGTGGCGAGGGTTTCGGTATTGAGGACTCGGCTGCGGGCCGAAGCACCGTCCAGCAGCAGCGCCAGTTGCTCGCCGAGCTGTTCGGGATTGGTGGCGCCGGCCTCGCGGGCAGTCTCGGTAAGCCGGGCGGCAAAGGCTTTCTTGTAGTCGCGGGCGTATATGCGTGCCGGGTGGGCCGGGTCGGGGATTTCGACGGCCGCCGCGATGTACGGGCACAGGGGCGCGTGCACCTCGAACGCGGCGAGGAGGCGTTCGCGGGGGGTGAGGTCGGCCCGGTCGAACACTTCCGGCAGGACGTCGGGATCGAAACGGCGTAAGCATTCGGCGATCAGCTCGTCCTTGCCGGCGAAGTGCTGGTAGAGCGTGCGTTTGGACACCTCGGCCACCGCGCAGAGCTGGTCCATGCCGGTGCAGTTGATGCCTTGATCGCGGAACAGCTGTTGTGAAGCGCTGACGATTCGCTCTCGTGCGCCCCTGCCGCGGCGCAGGCCGCGCGGCCCCTTCTCCAACTCCGTCACACCCCCAGCGTAGCCCCATCGGGTACCGGCCGGTGTGCATAGCTTGCGGCCGGCGTCGCCGGCCGCTACGTTAAGAACACAGATCTGTGTACTTAACACCGGAACGGCGAGTGGATGGAGTAGTTGTGGGAAAGCTCGATGGCAAGGTCGCGGTGATCACTGGCGCGACAAGCGGTATGGCGCTGGCCGGTGCCAAGCTGTTCGTCGACGAAGGGGCTCACGTCTTCATCTCGGGTCGGCGGAAGGACGCGCTGGACGAAGCCGTCAGGCTGATCGGCCGGAACGTGACCGGTGTACAAGCCGATTCGGCCGACCTCGACGATCTGGATCGCCTGTTCGAGACCGTCAAGCAGGAAACCTGTTCGAGACCGTCAAGCAGGAAAAGGGCACGGTCGACGTGTTGTGGGCAAGTGCCGGCACGGGCGAACAGGGCCGGCTCGGCGAGATCACCGAGGAGCAGTTCGACGCCGCCTTCTCGGTGAACGCACGCGGCACGCTGTTCACGGTCCAGAAGGCGCTGCCGCTGTTCAACGATGGCGGCTCGATCTTCATGACCGGGTCGAACGCCTCGCTGCGGGGCTACCCCCAGTGGAGTGTGTACGCGGCGAGCAAGGCCGTGCTGCCCGCCTACGCACGAGTGTGGGTGGCCGAACTCAGGGACCGGAAGATCCGGGTGAACGTGCTGACCCCCGGCCAGGTCGCCACGCCGATTCTGGAGAAGGTGCTGGACCCGGAGATGAAGGCGCAGTTCGAGTCCGTGATCCCGCGGCGAGAGATGGGCCGCCCTGAGGAGATCGCGTCGGTCGCGTTGTTCCTCGCCTCGGACGACTCGAGCTACGTCAACGGCATGGAGCTGGTTGCCGACGGCGGCACCACAGTGATCTGACGGCGGTGAACTGCTCACGACGTCGGCGGCCATCAAACGGGCGCGGAAACGGACCGGGCCTTGACCGCCCGGTCCGTCCTGGTTCTCCGTCGTCAGCGGGTGGGATGGACCACCCCGGCGGCGCCGCCGCCTCGACGGGTGGGTTCGGCGGCGGCGATGAAGCCGTTGCGGGTGAACTCGATCGCGGTGGCGGCGCCCAGTTCGGGGACGTCGGCGGCGAACGTGTGGCCCCGCGGGGTCAGGGCGGGGCCATAGGTCGTACGGAAGGCCGGCTCTGCTTGGATGCCCGCGGAGTTGCGCTGGGAAGCGCGCGGGGCCGCCATCGACTCGGGCAGTGACCGGCCGAGCACCACGCGATTCAGCAGGATCTGCAGGACGGTGGTGATGATGGTGGCGCCGCCGGGCGAGCCCAGGGCCAGGAACGGCTTACCGTCTCGCAGGATGATCGTCGGGGACATGGAGCTGCGCGGGCGCTTGCCGGGGCCGGGCAGGTTCGGATCGGGGGCGGTGCCCTGCGTACCGGTGAAGTTGAAGTCGGTCAGTTCGTTGTTGAGCAGGAAACCGCGACCGGGTACGACCATCGCGTTGCCGCCGGTCTGTTCGATCGTGAACGTGTACTCGACGATGTTGCCCCAGCGGTCGGCGACCGTCAGGTTCGTGGTGCTCATGCCCTGCTCGACCGGGCCGCCGACCTTCGCCGGGGTGCAGCCCGAGGAGTTCAGGTCGCCGGGCGGGACGGGCTTGGTCAGCGCGGTCGTGGGCGAGATCTGGCAGGCGCGCTGAGCTGCCCAATCGTCGGAGACAAGGCGTTTCAGGACCGACTGCGGCGTGTCCGCCCCGACGTAGCGGTTGCGGTCGGCGAAGGAGAGGGCGGACGCCTCGAGGTAGTAGTGCAGCGCCTTGGTCACGTCGGCTTCGGACAGGCCGGCCGTCTCGAGGATGTTGAGGGCCTCACTCACGGCCACGCCGCCGCTGGAGGGGGTCGACATGCCGTACACGGTCAGGTCGCGGAACGTCGACCTGGTCGGGGCCGGGAAGCGGAGGTCGTAGCGGGCCAGGTCGGACAGGGTGAGCGTGCCCGGGCGGATCGGGAAGGCCCAGGTGCCGACCGGGGTCGACGAGACGGGCGGCTTCTGCACGGTACGCACGATGTCGCGGGCCACGGCGCCCCGGTAGAGGACGTCGATGCCGTTGCGGGCGATCAGCCGGTAGGTGTCGGCCAGGTCGGGGTTGCGCAGCGTCGAGCCGACGGCCGGCGGGGCGCCGCCGGGCAGGTAGATGTCGGCCGTCGAGTCGAACTGGCCGAAGGCCGCGGCGTTGTCGGCGACCTGCTGGCGGAAGGTGGCGTCGACCGGGAAGCCGCGGTCGGCCACCTGGGCGGCGGGCTGGAGCAGGGCGGCGAGGGACTTGCTGCCCCACTTGCGGGTGGCAGCGGCCCAAGTCGCGAGGGTCCCGGGGGCTCCGACGGAGAGGCCGGAGACGCGGGCCTCCTGGAACTCGTACGGCAGGTTGTCGGTGGGGTCGATGAAGTGGGTCT
>Ga0247737_1000863_pt1 | contig 12738 bp, 12 predicted proteins | sample UWRJL028104C2_FD_180937 | JGI IMG/M metagenome (GOLD analysis project Ga0247737, IMG submission 180937) | Plant litter microbial communities from Arlington Agricultural Research Station in Wisconsin, United States - UWRJ-L028-104C-2 | ecosystem: Environmental > Terrestrial > Plant litter >...
AGGCAAAATCACAGAGGAGCAACTCAATACCCACACACATCTGCGCCTCGTCGGTCTGGTTGGATCAATTGACAACGACATGTCGATGACGGACTTGACCATTGGTGCACCAACTGCCCTGCACCGCATCTGCGAGGCTATCGACAATATTAATTCGACCGCATACAGCCATTCTCGCGCGTTCGTGGTGGAGGTTATGGGCAGAGATTGTGGTTGGCTTGCTTTATTGGCTGGTGTTGCGTGAGTTCCTTACTTGATAGCGTGAACATATCAACGGTATTGACCTTGTATAGCGGTGGAGCAGATTTTATCTTCACTCCTGAACGGCCGCCAAAGTCCAACCCATGGGAGGATCTGATGTGCGACAAGATTCAACGTGTTAGTCCTTCTCTTCCTTTGGAGGGCCATAACTGATTCAACTTGTCGTTGCAGCACAGGGAAGTCGGGAAACGCAAAACCCTCGTCATTGTCGCCGAGGGCGCAATTGATCGGGAATTGAATCCCATTCGCGCAGATTATGTCAAGGATGTTCTAACTGACAGGCTTGGCCTCGATACGAGAGTGACAACTCTAGGGCACACTCAACGAGGTGGAAGGCCGTGTGCGTTTGATCGCATTCTGGTAAGTCTGGAGTTTCGCAGTGGGTCAAAACTTCCATTAACGTGAATGCAGCCCACATTGCAAGGCGTAGATGCTGTCGAGACTTTGCTCGAGGCTGAACCAGGCACACCAACGTATATGATTGGGATGCAGGAGAACAAAATTACCCGAGTGCCTCTTATGGATGCTGTGGAAATGGTGCAGTTGTTATGAACATCCATGGTTTGCTAGGTCTAAATGCCACTCACCCTACAGACACGATCAGTAGCGAAGGAGATCGCTGCCCGTCACTTTCCTAAGGCGTTGAGTCTTCGAGGCACAGAGTTTCAGGAAATGTTGACGGCCTTCCATGATACGTCTGCGTTCCCAGATGAGAGTACACGCCTGCCGAACCAGATGAGGATGCGTGTGGGACTGATCCAGTGAGTGTTGCACCAATCGATTGTGGCAGCCAGTTGAGCCATCGTTCATTAGCATGGGTGCCCCTGCAGGCGGCATGAACGCAGCCACTCGAGCTGCGGTCCGATATTGCATCAAGAAAGGCCATACCTTGCTTACCATCCATAACGGCTTCCGCGGCCTACTCGAGGACAATGTTGATGAGCCCACATGGCTTGGTGTCGATGCCTGGATGGCTCGTGGTGGTTCTGAGCTCGGTACAAACCGTGCTCTTCCGAGCATCGACCTCGGAGGTGTGGCCGCCAAATTCCAACAACACAAATTCGACGGTTTCATCATGATCGGCGGGTTCGAGGCGTTCAGTGCGCTGCTGGTCCTAGAAGAGGGAAGGAAGCATTACCCTGCATTCCATATCCCAATCGTACACCTCCCTGCGACTATCAGTAACAATGTGCCCATGACGGATTTCAGTCTTGGGAGTGACACCAGTTTGAATGCGTTGGTGGACGCTTGTGATGCGATCAAGCAGAGTGCTAGTGCTAGCCGAGATCGCGTGTTTGTGGTTGAGACACAGGGAGGGAAGTGTGGTTATATTGCGACCATGGGTGCACTTGCTGTGAGTTTTTGAGATTGAATACCCAGCGAGAAGTCACTGAAGGCACTATGTAGGTGGGAGCAAGCTTGGTGTACACACCAGAGGACGGAATGAGTCTCGATCTCCTGAGGAAGGATGTCCGATTCCTGAAGACAAGATACAGCCTGGATCTTCCTGGAAAGAGTGAAGGACGTTTGGTTATCAAGTACGTCTGTGTGTTGTTGCATGATGATCGTTGCTGAATGCCTTTGTAGAAACGAGTCCGCCTCATCAGTATACCAGACCTCAATGCTCACGAAGATGTTCATCGAAGAAGGTGGCTCCCTATTCGATGCTCGATCTGCGTCACTCGGGCACACCCTACAGGGTGGTGTTCCTTCCCCTATGGATCGTGCACGCGCCGTCCGTCTCTCACTCCGATGCATGGCGTTCCTTGAGAAGCATCACGAGCTTCTCATGAAGCAGGGAAAGGCGCGCAACGCAAGTCCTGATTCTGCTGCAGTGATTACCATCCAGTCAAGTTCGGTAGCGTGGGTTCCAGTACAGGAGATGTTGCCACACGCCGACATGGTCAACCGCCGCGGCAAGGTAAACTGGTGGTCTAGTGTGAAAGACCTGGTCGAGCAGCTGGCTGGGAAACCACAGTTCTTGGGTATCCCAAAGACTGAGCTGCATGCGAGTGTGTTTGCAGGCCCGAAATAGAGAAATAGTAGAATACAAAGCAGAATACAAAGCATGGACGCATTATCTGAGTTTGTTTAATTGGAAGCGTGGGAACGACGCGAGTGTTGTTTGGGTCTGTTGTATGTGAAGGGTTGATCACGACCAGCACGCACGCCGTCCACTTTTCCGCTGCAAACCACATCATGTACGCCCGCCCCCCTCTCCCTGTCAGATATGCGAACCCACATATAAAGGAGCACCGTAAGTCTCTCATACCCGAAGATGAATTAATGCTGATATTTCGGCAGTGAGTGCCCATCACCTTCCCCCGGTGAAGTACCAGATCCTCAACTGCCAAGGGAAGGATATCTTGGTTCGTGCAGCTTTTGTGCCATTCACGCTCGATATTGATAAAACACTATTCATGCAGGTTGGGCGACTCAAAATCGAAACCCCAACGGTATGCCACATCCTATCTCGACATTTAAGCATTGATCTGACCAATTTCTCACAGGAGTCGGGGCATGCCTTCATCCTTCGTAGATTCGACACAGGGGCCATCAGCTTAACCACCATGTTTCGTGCGGCCTTTCCCAAGGCCAGCGACGCTGATGAGAAGGCAGAGATCCAATATGTGAAGGACAACTTTGATCTCAGTGGAAATAACGGCTCTACGAAGGAGGCCCACATCACCCGCCTCGCTGGTACTTGGGTAAGTCCAAAGGTCGCGCTTGAGCTCGGTAAGGCATACGCGCTGGGCAACCTTATCAATGTCGTTGTCGAAGCCACGCCCGATCCGAATGGGTCGTACAGACGCTCAGGCAAAGCTTCCAGCAACCCCACCCCTGTGGCTGCACCTCCTGCCACACCAGCGCAAGCACCAACCGTGACAACTAACACGACTAGTGTAACGACATCCTCAACGATTGTGGTATCTAAACCTCCTTCGGCGGTCAAATCGTTGCCGACGCCTTCACCAACGTCTGGCAACCCGCCAGCTAAGCGCCGAAAGGAATCTTCACCTGTGCCTTCGCTGACACAGAGCATCAAACCTCCATCGCGAGGAAGCTCTCCATCGAAGCCTCCATCTACCGTTAGACGGTCTACGCGTACCAAGAGCCCAGCACCGAGATCTGTTGCCCCGCTTACCTCCGTCCGCACCCCTAAACGCACCGCGAAAAAGGAGACCCTAGGGACCTCAACAACGCCTGGTGGCTCCGATTTGGCAGTAGTGGACGAGGAAGGTCAGTTTGTTGAGGATGGCGTGGCTGGGACTGAGTTGCATGATGAGGATATCCGGGAGCAGCAGATGTTGATTCAGGATTTGAAAGCGAAGCGGGATGCTGCCAAAGCTGTGATTGCAGATGATATGGACGTTAGCGAGAGCGCTTCTTCCTCCTCCACGAAGAAGAGGAATTTGGAGGAGGTTGAACAACCATTACAGTTTGACTTCAAGGAACCGGAGAACGAAGAGAGGGCAGTTGTGACAAACAGGCGCGCTGGGCGATTCAACCTGGAGCCCAGGAACAAGGCGGCAGCTTGGGGATTTGCTGCTTTCGCTGTCGGAATGGGAGCTATGTGAGTTTTCTAATTCTCTCCTGTGGTTGAGGTAGACTCATTTCTGTTGCCTCAAGCTTCCTGCCAAGTTTCTTTTAGTTTAATCTTGGCTCTTCATCCTCACCAGTTTCTATCTATTTCATTGCTTCCCTCCGTTATCGCTACCGTTCATAAAGTTCTCGTAATCTTCCTATCATTCCCTCGTTGTATATCATGCATTGCTGGTTGGCAGAACATCGATTAGCTTCGCACTTACACATGTGGCACTCCGTTCTCATCGAATTCTGTTGTCCGGCTTCACTATCTTATTATCTTATGGTTTGTTCTCTCGATCTCCCCCTTGTTTTGTCATCGTTATATGTTCTCGATTTTGCGGGGTGTATGTATGTACTTTCATCCGTGATCGTATATTGCATGTGGTTGTCGTATTCTTCCCATCTCTTCTCATACGTCTTTCGCCATTCAATGTATACAAATTGAAATCCCCCACTATCTCGACTCTCCGTCTGATTTCACATCCAGATTGGATAAAATTCACCCATTTGTTAGAGCTAGATCGTATAGTAAATACAGCACTACTGTAAGTGCACTACTTCAATCATAGAGGCCTATTATTAATCTGCACTTCCCATTATAAATTCTTACTTTTTCCCTATCCCAGACCCAGGTACACAAACCAACATGCCTCCCTTAGCATAGATTCCTGGGATATACAGCGCTCCTGTCTCAGGATCTCTGTCTGCACCAGTTGTGCCTCCGAAACCGCCAACAGCCTCCTTGCCGTCACTCTGGAAAAGTGTCTTCATTGTCCACTGAGCGCTATCCTTGGATATCTTCGAGTTGACGGACACAGGTGGCTCGAGGTCAAACTTGTATTCCGGTTTGGCATCAGCCCCGTCCTTGGGCACGATAGCAACAACCCAAGATTGCGCCTCAGCTCCAGTCTCGTTCGCCGCCGTGGCTGCCAGGTCGGGGAAATTGGGATGTCCTCCGACAATGGCGATCTCTTTACCATCCATCATCGTATACACCACGTTATCGGGTGAGAAGGGGACATCTGCAGCGTACTTGAACTTTCCGAAGGCGGTCGTCGCGGGATTACGCTCGTAGAATAGGATCTGGTTCGTGTTAGTCGATACCACTGCGATCTCTGTACCTGCGGAGGAGATACCGATTCCATTTGGGAATGGGATGAATGGTTTCGCGAAGGTAATTTCCGCAATTGCGTTAGCGGAGGAGGATGCAGGAGGGTTAAGGGTGACATGATTGACGTATCCGAGGGGGATGGCCAGGAAGGTCTCGATTGCTGGAAGGATTTTTCCAAGGAGGGAGGGCAGTCGACGAGTGAATAGGTGGTCGTTGGTAGCGTAGAACGAGTCGGGTGAAGTCAATGCGAGTGCGTTAGGTGATACCAGGTATGGAGAACTGATAGACCGGACATAAACCGCCTCCAGTGGTTTGCTTGGGTCCAGTAGGAATTGCTCGATGTATGTACGGTCGCGGGCGTGGTTGACTACGTACAGATTGGAAGAATTGCCTGCATGCGATGGCCAAATCTCCAGCCCAAGAGGGTGAAGGTCGTTTCCCTCAGGGTAGTTCACCAGTGTAATCTGGTGAGCTTTGTTTGGGGTCGCGCTCGGTCCGAGAATATTAGACTTCTTGGGAACGTAGAGCCAGAGGGTTCCGCGGTAGCTAGGATCCTGCAAGGGCCCCATGACTGTGTTCCATTGCTTTCGTCCTGCGTCGCATCCCACAATTACCGGACGCTCTGCTACCTTGCCCGTCTCGTCGTGCAACTCCCAGAAAGTGGTGTCCTCACAAGAGTTTATGTGGGCGGCTGTAGCCTTGTCCACCGTTGAAGCGAGCGGTATGCAGTCAGACGCATAGTCACCTTCAGCAATGTAGCCAATGGGCATTGGGGACCGATTGAGAATGCAATTCCTCAGCAGTCCTGAGCCCCGGTACAAGATGACACTCTGGGTGGGCCAGTAAGGTTCTGCAACAACACCTGTGAAGTACTACTCACCAAGAGGACTGCCAACCATGTCAATTTTGATGAATATGACATCTTGTTCTTCCTTTCAGAACCCAATGTGCTTGCGCGTAGAGGTTTCAGCTGAGGTGGTAGCAATTAAAGGAACAATCAAATGGGCAAACCCTCTTTTATGCAATCCCACGCCTGCAACCCATCCTCCTACAATCATCCCCGCTCGTATGACTTACGCTATGAGCCGTGCGGAGACTATCACCTCCGAACTGCGTGGTCCAAGAGGACTATCTGTGGAACATGTTTGGCGCTGGTCGGCATCGTCGGCCCGCCTCCACAAGCACCTAATTAGGCAAAATGTCGGGCGTTACTCCGGTTTCTTGCAATTGATTACTGCGCCTAAAATATCGGAGATGCTGATAATTTCTGTAATGTTCTACTCGAATTGAGCTATGTCTTAGATTTGCATACCTATCAGACGGGTGTCCAAGTTTACTTCTGCACTTGTGTCTTGTTTACACACTACTAGCCTTCCAGCTTCTGGTGTCCTCCATGTATCACTTAGAAGTTAGCTGGGCTTCAAAAAGCCAGCTCGAGAGGGTGGGACGAGTCACGACGAACAATTTAAGCACCTACAGTAGTGCATGCAGTGGTGAGTCCTGCTCTGTCCTACGGATCTCCGTCAGTGGCCGTATAAGTGGAACTGACTGGGGATAATCTGAGATGGTGGTTGTGCTTCGAACTGATCTTCCCACACGGTGGTAGAAATCAATGGATCTGCAGTTAGGTATGCACCTCCAACTGATCCATTCTAGACTGACAGCCTTTAAATTCAGAAGCCTTTAAATTTGGTCATGCTATATATGTCTGTCGGACGAGCTCTATCCCGGGATTGACGCTGGAGTCTGGCATGACCTCCCGGGCTCCAGGTAGTAAACGGTTTTAACTAAACGAGGCCTTTCAATCAGACCATGTAGAGGTACTCGTTGATCTATATCGTACATGGAAGCAGCCAAGAGGAGGGAAGTGGCCAACTGAACAACGCGATGACCATGCTGTCAAATAGAGTGTGGAGATCTGCCGAGCCCTCCGACTTTCCTACGGTGGCATCTGGTGGTATCCCCCATACGATTCCGACCGGGCTGCCATCTCAGTGCCATGGCTTCTTTCGCGCGAATTCACAGGAATCTTGGCTGTTACCAATACTAGGAAAGTGTATGCATGTTCTTGCTTCCATCAGTTGAACCCTTCCTCCACTAAATCGCTAGCCCACAACAGCCCACCGGATTTCCGCATTGAAGAGATCTCTCGCTTCGAATTCTGCTGTCGTCGATCGGTCGCAGCTTACTGCTTCGATGCGTGGTTCTCTGTGATTCATAATCGATTCCCAACTTTTATTATATGTCCACAGTCTCCCACCTGCACCATTGCACTGCTGGTACCCTTTCGCCCTCCCAAAATACCCGTGAGGCTCACTTTCGAGCTTGCCTTCGTCTCACAGCACCTTGAGCGCCCGGGACTCCACATAACGCGCGACAAGAAACGCTCGACAAACGATGGCAAGCATGGCTCCTGCAGCTGCGCCGTTGAAGATTGGCGACACTTTTGGTACGTCGAGGTTTAGTGCTTGAAGTTTTCGTTATCTCATTACATTCCAGGCGCATTATTAATTGGAGCCTTGGTTACGATGTCTGTCTATGGAATTACCACCTTACAGGTGCGACGCAGATACCACTAGTTCATCATTCGCTAGTCACTCAACGGTCCTGAAGGTTTATTTTTATTATCTCTCATTTCCGAACGATGGGTACCCAACAAGGGTGTTGGTGAGTTCTTGAGTCTCAAGTCGAAGAGACGGAAAGCTGACGAGCTCTGAAGGTTTTGGTTATTTGGTATGTTGCATCTCACTATACCACGGGGGAAGAACTCATGCTCCACGCCTGCCAGGATTCTGGATACTCTACACGCTATTTTCAGTACGTGCATACCACTCCATCTTTTGTCACTGGTTTGACAGTTCTACAGTGTGTCATGCGGTCCATTATTACCTCGTGAGGATCTAGTGTCAATTGACGGAAGGGAGATAGCTCAGCTGAGAGCCGATGTTACAGGTTGACGGGTTCAGTGATCGGAGGGTGCTCGCAGATGGAACTTGGTCTTTATTCGTGAGTTTCAGTCGTGAATCTCCTTTGAGGCGGATGCTCACTTGTCCTACCAGTCATCGATCGCAATAAATGTGAGCAGTTGCCACCGACTGGGTAATTATTTGAAGTTGATGAAGCTGAATAGGCGTTGATGGCCTTCATTGTCCAATGGTGGGATCTTTCCGGTTTTCGAGAACGAGAAAGAGCAACACTAACCTCGTCTTAGTTTCTTCACTAACCGGATATTCCGATGTACGTGGAAAGGTCTATCCTCGTTTATTTCGATGACTTATATGCTTTTACGAATTAGTGTGCTCTCCAAGACGGCGATGGTGGGTATCAGGTGTGATCGCGGTCTGTGTTGTCGCCCACTTTGGTGCGTCACTCTATTTCGTCCAAGCCGGAAGCATGTTAGCTTACATTTTTGTCATAGCTTTTGGGATGGGTATGTGCTCGTACTCAAGATCAAGTTACCTCCACTAAACTCGAGGCTGTCTACCACAGAAACTGTGGCAAACTTGTGCGTCTTTCTCATCTATGTATCATAGTTTCTGATTTCGCCAAAGATTCATCAAAAAGAAGTTCTCTCGTTTGCATGAACTTTCTGTGCGCTTCTTCATGTGCAATGTGTGTGAAGATGCTGAAATATGCCTAGGTATCCTCTGTTGTACCATTTGGAGTATCGGCCATCTTGTCAGATATTCTTATCGCGGTGACACTCTGCATCCTACTTGCTCGCAACCGTACAAGCTTCGAGGACACCAACAATATTATCAACAAGCTGATCATCTACGCAATCAACCGCTGTCTATTAACATCGTGCGTAGATCCTCTCACAGATGGTTGACTGAATACCTAAGCCACTGCAGTGCTGTGGCAATTATTGAAACTGTCATGTTTTCGGTTTTGCCAAACTCGTTCTATACATTCGCGCTTGACTTTGTCATGGGCAAACGTAAGAAATTTTTTCTTCATGCTAACATTAACTCAAGTCTGTTCTAGTGTATGCGAACTCCCTTTTGGCCGTGCTAAACTCTCGTGCGAACCTTCGGGTGGCCTCAACACAGGAAGATTGTTCAACGGAATTGTCAACTCGGATTGGATTCAACGTTCCTAGATCTGTCGTCGTAACTCATCCAACGAGCTTGATACAGGTATAGATCAACTGCTTAAGAAACGTTTGATCGCTAATTTAATCTGCTAGGTCCGTTCGAGAGACAGCACGAGAAGACATATCACGGAAGACTTGGAAAAGGCAGAAGATTTCAACGTAAGCTACTAAGTATACAATCTAATCTCCAAGGACATGCTCCTGACGCCAGCCATAGCGAATATCGAGTCAAAATTCTAGGAAGGATGCCAGGAGATTGTCGGATGATACGTCGCCATAGGCCTAGGTCTATCTGTACTTTTATCGATAGACAGGAATAGAATCTGCTTCTCCATCCAAGATCGCGTGGCGCGTCAAAGTCAGGTGATTCTTTTTTGTATGTACATGTTATATTTTCGAACCCTCGGACACATGGACCCTGACCTCAAGTACCTGATTGGATTTGCACCAACAGACACCGCATGCGGTGCCCGCCCATAACCATCGTCCTTTCCTTCCACCACCAATGAGCTCCGCACCGAGCAGGTTCATATTCGTCTTCGTACTCATTGTAAACTGCATCCTCTGGTCAAGAAGTCGGTATGGCGAACCTCTGCAAGCGAGTTTTCTACATGCCGGACCTAGTGATGTCAGTCTCGTGAAGCGCATATCGTTCGAGCTATCGCAGCCTCAGGAAACTCGCATATCTACCATTTCGAAGCACGAGGTAGGCCACGTTCAGTGTCTGATCTCATTAATTGCACTAAAAGATGGTTCAATGCCCAGTGTCAACCCAGAGCATTCCCAATTGACACTCAATGCCAACATGTCGAGCAAGTGTGCCCATCATCCGCCACATTCCTTCACATCGATTACCTGCGTCGTTATTTTTGCACCGAGGCCACTCTAAGACCCCTCGTATTTGTCGGACTTATCATATGGCTCATCTTTCTCTTCTCGACGCTAGGCATAAGTGCCTCTGACTTCTTCACGCCAAATTTGGCGACCATTGCTCAATTACTTGGTCTCGATGAGAATGTCGCAGGAGTAACCTTCCTTGCGTTTGGGAATGGAAGCCCAGATGTATTCTCGACATTCTCTGCGATGCGTGCGCAATCGGGCAGCTTGGCCGTTGGAGAGCTTCTCGGCGCAGCAACATTTATCGTGTCCTGCGTTGTCGGTTCTATGTGTATCATCAAGCCCTTCCAAGTGCACCGAGGCCCGTTCCTTCGAGACGTTGGCTTCTTCACCGTCGCCGTTGGTCTGGTGCTGTTGACACTTTGGGATGGTAAAATATCCCGCTGGGAGGCGGGCGCCCTGGTAGGATTGTATGTGGTGTATGTGATACTGGTGGTAGTCGGGTCATGGTGGGAGCGAAGGCAGGAACGGAAAAGGCAAATGCAGGCTGTCATTCGGAATGAGTTTGCTGAGGAGCCCTTGTTCCCTAGATACACTGACGATCGTACGTGGACTGTAACCTGTCCTCCTTCAAACCATTGACAGACCCATGCAGCCCTGCCCACGTTGACCATCACTCCTACTTCACCCAGACTACGTGCAGCCTCTGCCCCAACGCCTCCACGAATTCAGACCAACATACCCCATCGCCCTTTGACTCGATCCCCTTCACAGTCCTCTGGCCATGTCGGACAACTCCCATCATTTTCTCTAATTGGCGCTCTGGAATTCCGCGACGTCGTTGCGTCACTGAAGACCCAGGCTGCTGGAACCTCATTGGGCATGTTTGAAACGCCCGTAACACCATACGCAGGTGGACACTATCATACCCGACCGGCGCGGAGTCCCCGATCATCACTACACTCTAGCATGGATGAGGAAACTCTGAATGGCCTACGGCTCCACCGATCGCGTTCGCCTGGGGCCGACTCGAGCACTACCATCCGTGATCACCCACTCTCAGCATCCGAACCAGCCGACTATTTTGTCATGCATTCGGACGTACGACACGAAAATTCCGTACCTTCCATCATGCGAACACCAGCATCACCTTCAACCACTGCTTCCGACCTGGAGAGCGAGGAGCAGCTGTACGTTCCCGTGTCAAAACGCCAGCGCGTTTGGACAGTGTTGGGGCACATACGACATACGCTCTTCCCTACGTTTTCAAATTTCCGCAGTCAGAGTGTAGCAGCGCAGATGGCCTGTGTGCTGGCTGCTCCTGCTGTGCTGGCCCTAACTCTGACGCTACCTGTCGTGGTGACACCATACGAGAGCGGCCATGCGTCGCGAGAGAAACCATTTGATGGCGACGCTAGATTAGTTGACTTTGAAGAAGAGGGCACAGAGCGAATTTTGATTGCGGAAGAAGAGGTGGAAGAGAACCTGCACCAACTGCACTTTAACAAGTGGCTTATAGCTGCCCAGTGTATCTTGGGCCCATTATTTAGTGTTGAGGTCCTTTTTGGTTCGTGTTTCCATCTCTATCAAGTGAATCGTATCTCATGTTTACTTTAGGCGCCACGAGACACGCATTCTGGATCCGGCTTGGAACTGGCCTCACAGGACTTGTAGCAGCCATCTTAATTCTCCTGTTCTCTGATAAGGGGACTAGCCCTGCTGCGCGTATGGCTCGTTGTTCAATGGGTTTTATTGTTGCCATTGTGTGGATTATGGCAATCGCAGACGAGGTCGTCAATGTTCTCCAAGTAGGTTGTCGCGTAAATTGATTGAAGAGACTCTAACTTGTATACAGACCTTTGGCCTCATCTTTGGCCTCTCCGACGCTATTATTGGTTTGACTATCTTTGCTGTGGGCAACTCTCTTGCCGACCTTGTCGCGAACATGAGTGTAGCAGTACGTGCGTTTCGCACCTCTAGTACCTAAACTCATATTTTCTGTAGGCATTCGCCCCAATCATGGGATTCTCAGCATGCTTTGGGGGACCCATGCTCAACATCCTACTCGGCATCGGTGTATCGGGCTCCTACATCATCAACCAAACTGGAGAGTCCTATATCCTCAAGATATCCACAACACTCTTCGTCAGCTCTTTCGGTTTGCTATTCCTACTCGCAACTACACTCATCTTCGTACCTCTAAATGACTACTACCTCACGCGAAGATGGGGAATGCTCCTGATAGCTTCGTACACACTGATCATGATTATTAACATTGTAGTTGAGCTTAAAAGCTGATTCGTCCTCTGACAGTTCTATGTATTTGCTATCTTCGTGGATTAATTGTGGCTTTCCATTCATTGCATGCTTTGTATACCTATTCTGACATATATATACACGTTGTGCACTCCCTAGTATAGACAATCACTGAATAGGATGCTCAGGAGTGCACAGAGTCTCAGCATACCTCGTCTATTAATAACCTTCAGCAAGAATGAGTTTTGTATATTGAGAATAGAACTTGCTCAATCATGACGTAGGCTCGAAATCGTCGTTATAGATAACTTGTGGATTAGTGACCATAACGGCTGGTAGAACTGCAGTCTGCATCATGAATCACGATCGAGTGCAGTGGAGATTTTAAACTCTGGGTAACCAAAAGAATAAGGTGGGTTATCCCGGGCCGGTACGCACGCGCATGCTTCTAACTATCTACTCTCTCAAGTATTATTCGTGTCTCAGATCCTCTCTTCTCCTATTTCGTTCCAAAACTCGTAGGATAGATCCATTTTTTGAAAGAAATTCTGCCCAAGCTCAACCCGAAGCGAGCGACAACAACGGGGTT
>Ga0247737_1000864_pt1 | contig 12737 bp, 10 predicted proteins | sample UWRJL028104C2_FD_180937 | JGI IMG/M metagenome (GOLD analysis project Ga0247737, IMG submission 180937) | Plant litter microbial communities from Arlington Agricultural Research Station in Wisconsin, United States - UWRJ-L028-104C-2 | ecosystem: Environmental > Terrestrial > Plant litter >...
ACCCTTTGACCCTGTGCCTCGACGTGTCGGTGCTGGTTTCTTGGGGCTCAATTGAGTAGGGGATAAAAACACATCCGACTGTGGTGAGTCTTGGGCTTGAAGCGGAGAACGTCGTCCGTTCTGGATAGCTGGGCCCCTCAGGTATTCTGGAGCGAGGAACGATGGGCCAAGTGTCCGGGCAGGAGCCAGCTCACTTGCAGGCTGCTCCTTGTTCTCTCGAGGCGGGGAGCTTGAAGTGACTTCTTGTGGTCTCAAGTCTGCCATTGATGACTGGACTTCGGACATTAGAACATCCAGATCTACATTGGTCGTAACGGAAGGCTTTCGTGGGGACGCAGACCGAGCGGAAGATGGAGGGCTGGATCGTGAGCTGGTTTTACTATCTTCGCTATACCCTGAACCATCTGATGATTGGGACCCGGAAGGTGTGTGGTATGGATTCCCAACGCCGAACTCGGCAGCTAAGTTGACGTTGTTTGGTACGGGCGGCGCTTCAGCAAGCCGAGAGTACTTACTGTCTGTTCTAGGTTGATAGATACTTGCCCCTCGACGAGGAAGGTCTCTACTTAGGTCTGGTCCGACTGAGGGTTTCCTTTGCCTATCAAAAGAATCGTTGGCCTGTCCTGATGGAGAAGGCGTTCGCATTGTTGATTCTGACGGTCTCCGCGGTAGAATGGACTCATTCTTTAATGGAAAGGTTTGCGATCTATCTTCAGGTCGTAATAACTCTGGTCGAGGTCCATCGTCGGAAGCTCGTCCTCCAAAACCTCCATAACTATCTTTTATGGGAGCTCGAGGAAGCCCCGATCCAGACCCTTTAGAACTCGAGCTCCTCGTATGTCCTGCAGAAGTACTTGGCCTTATAGTTTCGAACCCTGCATCTAATGTCCTTGCGACAGATTTTAAGCTCTTTTGTCTCTCATGCTGTTGATTATCATCTGTATTCCTCCGGCCATTGACTCCAAACGGGCCAGGAGCAATAGTGTTCATCCTCTGTAACAGTCCACCTCCAGATACATTTCTTGGACTTACAGGAGCAAGCATGGAATCAGCCATTGCAAGTCCACCATATCCACCTTCGCGAGTCTTGGGGATAGGCTTTGGCGCGGTAGGAAAAGGAGGAAACGCGCAGTCCAAATTTGATGGTCTCATATCTGGGGATGTTTGAGGAAAGTAGGGTGTTGTTGCACTCCGCGGAGGGGGATTGGGCCGTCCATAGGGTGCTCGAAATCTGTCATTAGGTGTCATCGGAGAAGCGCTGGTGGCTGGTGACATGCTGAGTGGAGTCAATTCATCATGTCCATAAAACGGCCGGTCTGTGACTTGTCAGTATATCACCCAGTGAGAGGTTTGTTAATCAACGTACTTGCTGCGGATGTATCAACCCTTGGTGGCATCGCACGACTTGGTTTCGAATTTGCTATGCTCTTAGGACTCGTCTGATGCGGCATACTGTCAAAGCTGGAGTATGAATCTGGTGGTGGAGAGGCTTCATAACATAAATTAGTAATGTCTTGTGATTCCTCTCATTCAAAAGTTCGCTTACATTCACCACCTCCACGACAGATGTGTTCACCCATCTGTGATATCTCGATATCTCGAGAACATTGCGAACATTTGATCGTTGGCAAGAAGGTTCCACTATAGGCCGCCATGATTCCCTGTACTGCCACCGAGTCCGACAAGCTCCTTCGGATATTGTTATTGTTATGAAAGCATGTGCCAAAATGATGATCAGGATTAGCCGGCGAAGAATCTGGAGGCTTTGCTAGCGAAAATTTGCGAATCTTGGATTGTGCGTGCAAACTTTCTAGCCAAAGGTGAGTTGCGGCGACGGTGTTTGAGATATATTTAGGCCTGAGTCTTTGGTTGTATCACTTGTCGCTGAGGTTGTTTATGTTTTCTTTGATGGCGCTCCACAATGTGTACTCCCCAGCCAATATTGCAATATTCAAGTCCTGCTTGAGGGGTAATGACAGTGGTATACTATACTGGACGGCGATGGGACTGTTGGAAGAACGTGGGAGTAAAGAAAAGGACTCCTAGGAGGTAGAGAGCAGGTGGAGAAGTTTATTCGATGTTCAGAGATGGGTTGCCCCTGGTAGCCACCGCCCATGCTTGTCTGTACGGTGCACCGGGCTCAATTTGGGAGATACGCAACAGCAGGGGCTGTTGATAGGCCGTAATTATTCACAATTTCTCTGAACCCTGAAGCTTCCCCACGATAATAATGTTCTGTTTTATGCTCTCCAAATTTTGGAAAAGGAGGCAAAATGACTGCCGAGTGGAGGGGAAGTTGGCTTCCCGGACAACCAAGGACACAACCAGCGCAATTATGTGGAGCGATATAAGGGAACAGAACAGTTTCTGTGGAAGTGAGCTTCGATTCCTTCCAAGGTCTAAGCTTGATAAGTAGCACAGAGGTAAAAGAGAAGATCAAAAGGCGAAAGCACCGACGTTGAAGTAGCTCCACTAGCTGCTTACTCAACTATTGTATACAGCTTTGGCGCTATACTGACACCAAGACCATCCAAGATGTCTCCATTTCTCATTCGTCCAAAAGTAGAGCCACCGCCCATGTGGAAGTCACGAGAGTTTTGGCTGGTGGTTTCAGAAGCACGGCGCTTGACGCTGCAGATAGGCTAGATACCTAGACTAGACGAAGACGACAAACTGCTCGTTCTATACTAGAAATACGCATACTGCGAATCTTTGGGCGTGGCAGTAGGAGAGGCAGAGCAAAGTCCTTGCCCATTGAAATCGCTCTATTGCTTTGGCGCTTCCATCAAGGTCTTACCTCAGGCGGCCCTTCTCGCCGCCACCGACAATTTGACGGCACGGGCGCATTTTCTTGCTGGCCAACGGAGCCTGGAAGAAACAGGGAGCTTACGATACGGTAGTAAATACAGTAGTACTGTTCTCTATCGTCGGTACGGACCATTTCGAGACTCTTGCAATTAATGCAATGTGCCGAGATTGCCCAATGTCCAGTCAATGCAATAATCCAATCCTCATTGAGCTCTGCCATATCCGCCGAGCATCCACCAGCCATCCACTTCTGGCCAGGGGCTGGCAACAGGCGCCACCTTCAGGGGGAAACGAGAGGATCGGCCTCAGAAATGTCCGAAAAGAACCCGTTGTAATATTACCAGGGAGATCACCCGTCGACGGCGTGAGAATGCTTCGTGGGCGATGATGGGGAAAGGAAGAGATCAGAGTGTGTGATAAGGATGCGTACGTTCGATGACTATATTTCGATGATCATCCATGAACTTCGTAAAAATGTCGACATGCCATCCAGCCGGCGACGTGAAACAACTAACGGATACGTGATCGAGATCAAGCGTCATCTTAGCTGTGTCTAGATAATGAAAGAAATCCCGATTCCGACCGTTGGCACAAGAGGAGATCGGCTGAGCTACTACACCGCTGTGAACAAACCACCGATAACTCAGTAAGTAATAAGCTCCCTATTCAAGCCGTGATGCAAACCTAGCTTGCATTGACCATCAATCCACCACCGCACGGGTTTATATATAGTTTAAAGTTCAACTACAGTACGACGGTAGAATAAACCTGAAACCCAACAGAAAAGCTAAAGGTTTATAGTCTTTCTGGAACTCCCATCCTACGAGGGATACGCTGGTTACATCAAACCACTACCGTCCTTCGCCAACATATTCATTCCCCCGCCGCATCTAATCTCTCGGTTGGCAAGTCAACCCCTTTTTCAGCCGAGCCAACGGTATGTAATATACTCTCTGTACCTCCGATATCTCCTCCGAATGTCACCAAGTCGTAAGTGACTTGACTTCAACAGGATGAAGCCAAAGTTATCAATACATTAACATGATAGCTCGCTTGGAAGGCGAATGCACTAGTCGAACTGAGTCCTTTCTGAGCCAAGCCATATGGGATTATCTTTCGAACCAAGGGCCTGAAGGTTTACTCTGTTCCGATACCTACATACTTACATCTTTTTTTTGACTTTATAGGGATGCCTTTAACCCTCAATTTCCAATCGTCCTTATCTTCTCACCCTTTTTGTAGTACCAGGAGCAAGAACATGATCGATTCCTTGAGCTGTACCAGATTACCCAGCAAAGCACTCCCGTCCCCACTTAAGCCACATCACATATCTAAGTCTTGTTGTTACTGACCGCCATTTGGTGAGGATGGGAAGACTTGATCACCAGTCGAAATGAACACCCGAACATTGCAAAAAGATGTGGTACATGACAGCGTAAGTTATGTCAGTTTCTCCCTTCAAAGGAGTGAAACCATCGTAGAACCTGACTTCTGTCTTTCTCATCTACTTGGGTATCAAACACATATGATCAAGAGCCCAGAAACAACGACAAATGTGAACGTTGGTTGGCGATTTAGCCGGTGAGCTGTTCGAGTCTGCCGATATCGCAAAAGTGGTCACCTCTTCCATAATATGCACGTCTTGCACGAATAGTCGCTTGACTTTTGCATGAATACCACCTTGGGACGGCCGAGTCATTCAGTTCTGTCACATTAACTGGCTGGGCATGGTTCGCTACTGGAGGAGGACTTTGTGCTAAGTATCGGTACAGAAATTCGCCCCAGAAACTCCACGAACGACTCGATTCTGGGGATGGAGGACGAGAAGAACCGACTACGCTACTTCAGGGGGATCCCCAGACACTAAAACATGCCTATATTTGTTGAATTGTGCTACTAACCCAGCTTGCTCTAGCGAAGAGCTGCTTGCCAAAGTTTTTCCCTCCTTCTCCAAGGCCAAACCAGCAGGCTACTTTACTCCGCATACTCCGTACCGGGTACACTCGCCGCAGTCTCTCGCGGAAAAGGATATCACATCTCATCTTTCACATCTCATATCTCACATCTCACTTCGTCTGGGTGAACGGTCGGAAGCGTCTCCCCACCTTCCATAGTGTTCTCTAGTTATTGCCGAGCTGTCAAAGAAAAACGCCTCTGACACCCGCTTGGTGCTACACAGCTTCCCTAATCGATAAGAGAACCGCAGCCGGCCCATGATTGGCCAGCCTTGTCTGCCCCACCATCGACCCCTCCAAGGCTCAACATTCCGCGCGTTCCAAGGCTCCAAGGCTCCAAGTCTCTAATAAGGCTCTAATAAGGCTCTAATAAGGCTCTAATAAGGCTCCAAGGCTCCCAAAAAGGCTCAGTTACTGAAGACAAAATAGACGAGGACGTTGCTTCGGCCGGCCCTCGATACCCGCAATAGTGAGTTGGCGATCAACAATATAAATAACGTTTGGGACGTTGCGAAACCTTCCCCCTATCTCGAGGCGATGATGTGCACAGTCGCCTTACTCGTATCATGTTTCCCAGGCGTGCATGCGCTTCGCTTCGTCATGAACTTGACTTGTAGCATTTTTAATATAAAGTACAGGGCAAAGAGGGCACTTTCGCCGGAACCTTGATGTACCAAACTCACTCCATAAGCTTCGGCTCAACAAAGTCAACCACTCACGGCTTATCTATGGGGTGGCAGGAAGGCACAGAGACGTGCAACTACTGATCAGAAACATGCATTTTCCGTACATTATTAGCGTGTTGTTGTGGTAAAGCATGCCACCATTGATGCTACGCTACATTCGTAAGGGGGAACGGTCAAGGCATCGTGTACATGTGAAGAGCCACTATCGGTTAACAGGGGTGGCTGGCGTTCCTTATAACTGTCGACTCCCACCTCACCTGTCCTCTCACCTACACCTATTTTCCCTTCTATTCACTAGCATATCACTCAATTCACTCAGTTTCTGCCCTCTGCCCAATCTACCCTCAAAATACTATCCAGATCACGGATTAGTGGTCACAACTGAATGTTTTCGAACCTGCTCAACTCGTAAGTGCTTGCGTGCCTTGCTCCCAATCACTTGACATGCCCTTGCCGAGCATTGATTCTGAGCGCACGTACTCACATTTGCTAGATCCCATAATACTTTTGCAGGTGCTCGTTGCTCATCTGCAGCTGGAGCGTCTGATTCACCGTTTGTCGGATAAACAAGCTATAAAACCTTCGACCTCACAACTCATAATCTCCCAACCTCCGATTACACGGCAACGTCGGCTATTACTATTTCGAAAACTCGTTGTATTACGGCCAATTCTTTAATACTAGCGGATCCACTTTCTCAGACCAATTCAAACCTCGTACGGGCAATTCAAGATGGCTCCACATGCTGATGTCGACAATGGCTTCTCCAACGGAAACTCCACCCCCACCGCTCAGGAGACGTTCACCGTGAACTCTCCCAATGTCACCTACACCGATGATCACATTAACTCCAAGTATACCTACCGTACCACATCGGTTGAGAAGAGCTCCTCTGGCAAGTTTGTTGCTACACCTAAAGAGACTCACTATGACTTCAAAGTCGACCGCAAGGTCCCGAAGACTGGTATGATGTTGGTTGGTTGGGGCGGAAACAATGGTACCACTGTTACCGCTGGTATTATTGCAAACCGTCGTGGTCTCGTCTGGGATACTCGTGAGGGTTCTCGTGCTGCCAACTACTATGGGTCGGTTGTCATGGGTTCTACTATCAAGCTGGGTACTTGTGCCAAGACAGCCACTGATATCAACATCCCTTTCCATGACATCCTGCCAATGGTTCATCCAAATGACCTTGTCATCGGTGGATGGGACATTAGTAACTTGAACATGGCCGAAGCTATGGACCGTGCAGGTGTTCTTGAGCCAACCCTGAAAGCCCAAGTCAAGAAGCAGATGACCGAGATGGTTCCTCTTCCTAGCATCTACTACCCCGATTTCATTGCTGCCAATCAAGAAGACCGTGCTACCAATTTGATTGCGGGTAGTGTTGCCTGTAATGCACACGTTGAGAAGATTCGCCAGGACATTCGGTAATTATCTTCATCTCCATATATAAAATCCTGTACTAATGCCTACTAGTGACTTCAAGGCCAACAATGGATTGGACTCCGTCATTGTTCTGTGGACTGCCAACACTGAGCGTTTCGCGGAAATTGCTGAGGGTGTCAATGACACTGCTGACAATCTCTTGAATGCCATCAAAAACAGCCACACAGAGGTTGCCCCATCGACCGTTTTCGCTGTTGCATCCATTCTTGAAGGTGCTCCATTCATCAACGGTTCCCCTCAGAACACCTTCGTTCCTGGCTGTATTGAGCTTGCCGAGCGTCACGGTGCCTTCATTGGAGGTGATGATTTCAAGTCTGGCCAGACCAAGATGAAGTCTGCGCTCGTTGACTTCTTAATCAGCGCTGGTATCAAGCTCACATCCATTGCTAGCTATAATCACCTTGGCAACAACGATGGCAAGAATCTTAGCTCTCACAAGCAATTCCGCTCCAAGGAGATTTCCAAGTCCAACGTCGTCGATGACATGGTCGCTGCAAACACTGTTCTTTACAAGAAAGGCGAGCATCCCGACCACACCGTAGTTATCAAGTACATGCCAGCTGTTGGAGACAACAAGCGAGCTCTTGACGAGTACTACGCTGAGATCTTCATGGGAGGTCATCAGACCATCTCGTAAGTTCTCTATCTTTTTAATCGAAACAAGTATCTCTAACCCCTTCTAGTATGTTCAACGTTTGCGAGGACTCCCTTCTTGCTTCCCCACTCATCATCGATTTGGTCCTCCTTGGAGAGATGATGACCCGAATTCAGTGGAAGGCGAAGTCCAGCGACGGCTCTGCTACCACTGAATTCAAAAAGTTCCACAGCGTTCTTAGCATCCTCAGCTATATGCTCAAGGCACCATTAACTCCACCAGGAGCTCCTGTTATCAACGCTCTTGCTAAGCAGCGAGGTGCGCTTGTCAACATCTTCCGTGCCTGTGTTGGTCTTGAGCCTGAGAACGACATGACTTTGGAACACAAGCTCTACAATTAGACTCGGTGCGCATAGATATTATAGAGCCACTTAATGTTTACTGGTTCTCGTAGTGATGGGTTGGCTATGGCGTGTGAATTTGCAATTTGATGACCTCAGTGGTCACACAGTCTACCGTATGGCGATAAGTGCCGTGCTATTCACTCTTTAGACATTAAATAGACATTAAAATAAAGCGCAGTTGCCTTTGATCTACTGTTTTGTTCCCCAAGTGATATTTGATCTCTAGAGTGTGAAGCCATTATCAAACCGCCGCCTTCTGCATACTACTGATTGTGTGCCAGCTGTGGGTATGCTAGATCTATTTCACCGGTATTAATACAGTAAGTATTGAGCAAGAAGTAAAGCGTGTAGTTTTAAAAGCAAAGTCGCGATTGCTTTATTCTAATCAAGATCTTCTGACGCCTCTAGAGTATTTGATGAAGCATCTCTAGTTTGTTGTTTAAGGAAGGACCACCCAGAAGTACAACATCTGCACTTGACCTCCCAACCACCATTCAATGATTGGATGAAATATGAATAACCTGGAGTTGTGATCTCGAAACCATAGGTGCTCATCAGCCTCTCCTATTCAGTCATGGCACCATCCAGACCACCCTCAATCCAGTCCTTCTACGAGCGTGAAGTCCAGCTCCCTTCTTCCATCTGCCCCAACACCCCCGGCACCACCTCTCCAGGAGACGGTTTCACAGACGCTGAGGTTTCCGCAGCGCTCGATCCCATGACTGCGAACTGGGAGCCGGCCCGGGAATATACCGAGCTGAGCATCAGCGAGCTGTGCCATGGACCGAGAGCGGTGGTGTTTGCGGGGAGGGTGGTGAACACTACGACGATCTGGGGGAAGAGTGCTAAGGAGCCGAGGGCTAGAGGGTGGCATTACATCTTGTTGAAAGATGATGGGGGCGCCGTCTCGGTTCGTGCTATCTCTTTCCCAAAGTTCTTTATGTTTGTATTAGGCGAGGAGGCTTATAGATGTGCTTTGCTGTGGCAGATCAAGCTGTACTTTGCGAGCAAGCAATTCCCGCTGCTACTTGGGGCCTTGATGACAGTTTGGACAGTATTCATCTCGGATGCTGCAACAACGGACTCTACGGTTGTGCCAGGTGTGGATGCTTATGCAAACCTGTTTCCGGGAAGGGTTACGTCCGATCATATTATGATTCATGAGGGCAATGAGGGTACAAATGGAGCTTGTCGGGCTCCCCTGGGGTATCGAGTGGGGGAACCGCTTGCCGGTTTGAGTTGGTATAATTTCTATATAGTTAGTCAAATTCTGACGGAGTTCCTGCAGTGACTCTTGCAAGCTACACAGCCAGTGGCCATGATGGAGTGGTTGGAGCGAAGATTCTAGTCTGCGTCAAAAGTATCGGGGCCAAGAAGCGTATCATCAACAAAGCCGGTGGGGAGAGTGACCTTGTGGAGATCTGGCTTTTCGATCATACAGGAGAGATACGCTGGAGCGTGTGGAACGGTCTCATTGACTCGGTTAGGCTCTGGCAAGCCGGAAAGACCATCTTGCTAATTTCGAATCCTGTATTCAAAGCTGGGTATCTAGGCAAATGCTATATGAGCATCTCCAAAGAAACCTTTGTTGATATTGAACCCCAATTTCCTGATGCCGATTGGTTGAGAAAGTACGCAGAAGGGAAAACGAAGAAGGAAAGCATGCGCCAGGTGTTTCCAGAAGATTTATGGGATGTGGAGGCTGCGGAATATGGTGCTAACGTGATACTGTTCACGCTGGCTGGGCTTGCTGAATGGTAAGTTTGGGTTTCAACCACTCAGTTACAGGCATCTAGTTGACAGCTACACTAAGGGTCCGCGAAGAACCTCGCAGAGTGTTTACAGGCCATATAAATGTCATAATCATGGAGATGTCACTTGTCAAAAAGCACTATCAAAATATGCTTTTGTGTTCTCAATGGTGTGATTTTTACTCTACCCATTTGAAATCTCTATTTAAGTACTAAATATTTCAGCTGCGGTGTTCCAATTTATGCAAACACATATAGAACTACTTGCCGCAACTGTTCAAGTCTCCATACTCTCTCGATCAACCCTCATATCATCGGAACCCTCCTCGATGAAACCGGTTGTGTCGGTGCTGGTAAGCTACTATGGAGCGAGCGCGCCTGGGAAACGCTGCTGGGTAGGTGTGTTGAAGATGTGACGATGATGACGACCAACGAAATTCGGTTGTTGGAGCAACGAATGATGTACATGCGTGTGCATCTGGTTGTTGGCTGGGAGGAGAGTATCGGAAAGTTAGCGGTGCTCGGAATGCGAGCTTGAGGGGATGTCACTTGCTACTTATGAAGATTTAGGGAAATTGCCACTGTCAATTGAGAGGAAGTTGCTCGGAGCTGTATACTATGTCATAAGCTACATGTAATTCACTCTTTGCTGATGATGAAGAGTGAATACTTCCTCGAGAACAAAATAGAAAATACGCACACAATTGAAATGCTCTCCCAATAACTATTCCGGTACTTGAATCTCTGATTGATGTGTTGAGTTTTGTAAGATAATAAAAACACAGGTTATATATGAATGAAAGATAACAAGCTATGAAGTGCGCAACAAGAGGCCAATATTAAGCGAGCTTGGTAAGGGGTGAATGCCCGAATAACGCAATAATCACTGCTTATTCTTTCAAGAAGGGAAGAGTTTTTGTAAGTGGAGCTTTTACGACTTGCATAAAGCCTCATACACTAGGAGCCATAAGTGAATAGACATAGTCCTACTGCAAAGTAGTTGGAAAAGAGCAAACCTGTTACCTGAGGCGTCAGTGTGCTGTTTGTGCTTTGTAAAGGAAAATAGGAAGTAATTTTTAGACTAAACTGGAGTATAGATGGAAAGCAGCGAAAGTCTATAATCAAATTTCAAAGATAAGGACTGTGTATTCCGCGATCACGAATCTTCTAAGCTTCAAGAAGTAATATCAATACATGTTCGCGGTTGCAATGTTTCCATGAAAAATCAAGGAATAACGTCATAGGTCAAGAGAGCACTATAGGTAACTGCACACATGTATTCGAGGCGTCTTCGTCTTTGCTGTTTGGGAATTCACCGTCTCGCGCCATAACTAGCGCGTTTTGCCTCTCATAATATCTGAGCTATATCTTATCGAAAGCTTTTTCTCTTCGTTCGCAGTTTACTTCTTCCATAGGAAGAAGAACACCACCGAAAGCAAGAACTTCAAGCTCTTCAAGACCACTTTTCAACTGAGATTTCTCAATACGACGACTTTCGTCAGCATGGCGACACCAGTCACTCCTCAAACCATCACGATTGTGGAAGATGGAGATCTGACTATCCGTCTCTTCAAGGCGTCCAAGAGAATCCCAAACTTTACCATGACTGCTAGAGGACGCGGATCCTTTCTTGCAAGCTTCAAAGTTTCTCGAGATGTATTGGCTAAAGAGTCTGCCGTGTTCAAGGCGGAGCTTCGAGGCTTCTTCGCAGAAGCAAAAAGCTCCGTGGTTGACGTCGAGGAAGGCACTGTTAAGAGTCTCGAGCTTTGGTTCAGGATCATCCACAACGCCATGACGGAGGCCATGTATGAGATTCCAATTGTTGAGATTTGGGAGACTTTGGCTGTGGCCGACTTTCGAGATTTCCCAGAGACGATGCTCAACGGCTGGTTCGCCAAATGGCTAACACAAATGGACTACCAAACGATCGATTTATTTGAGATGCGACAACTGTTGTATCCGTGTAGATTAATCGACTACGAATGCGGCTCGTCAGTCCTTCCTGAGGCATTTGCTTACATGACGAGAATGCTGGCATATAAATCTACAAAGCATATTACGGAGTTCAACCCAACTTCTCACTATCATCTACATCTCCTAGGTAACGAGGTAAGATGAAGTTGTCGTTGTTGTAGAAAGATGAAGTGCTAACTTATTTCCGAGATTGGTTCAATAAATGGTGCAAAGGGTAGTCTGAGAACCAAGCTCTTCAGAGGTGTCTTCGGTCCCATTGAAAAATTCTTGAAACATACTTGTCCTTGCAAGGAGAAGGCTCTCTTTGAATATGTTTTAGGTATTTCTAAGACGGGAATCTGGCCTATGTCGACCCAGCATCAAAAGTCAATCTGGGAAATCGTGAATAGCAATGGCTTTATTAATTTTGCTTGCGAAGTTCCCCCAGGCACCTGCAATGCTTGCAGCAGAACTTACAATCCCTCACACATTCAAGAGACCCGATCAGAAATCCTCTCAGACTTTGATGGTCTTTGTCTGGACTGTATGGACTTGTCACAACCGAAGATTGATGGAAGTATTGATACGGACTACTGGGATCACGACCAGCGTGGGAAGTGGGATACCTTTTGCCGCATTGAACATGATCAACCAACATGGTATTTCTCCTTCATGGGTCGGAGAGCGGAGATGAAGGCTCATCAACTCTCAAAGAATAAGGAATTCCAAGCACGACGTTTACTCCATGAATCAAAATGTGGAGGATCATGTTCCAACGAGTGGTGCCGGAAGTAAAGATGGGCCTTAAATCAGGGGTGATTCTAGTTGGTGCTGATCATACATTTTTCATAAATCCCTGACGCCTGGTTGTCAAATAGGCAAGAGGTATATTGAGATTGGTAACCGTGCTCAACAGTGGACTTGCTCTCAACAAAGGATCATGGTCGGCATTCCTCGAGTATGCTCTGGCCCGTATGGCAAAAGTTTCTTCAATTAACGAGTAAAATGAACAAATATATGCACTGGAACTACCTGCAAGGCAGAAAAGTTGTCTACTAGACGTCTGGTAGTGATTTCTGCCTCTTTGGTATTGCTCTGACCCTGGGTAATTCTTGTGAACGATATCTGTGGACGAG
>Ga0247737_1000870_pt1 | contig 12703 bp, 16 predicted proteins | sample UWRJL028104C2_FD_180937 | JGI IMG/M metagenome (GOLD analysis project Ga0247737, IMG submission 180937) | Plant litter microbial communities from Arlington Agricultural Research Station in Wisconsin, United States - UWRJ-L028-104C-2 | ecosystem: Environmental > Terrestrial > Plant litter >...
TGGCACTGACTTTTATTAACTTTTCCTCCTCGATAGTACCTGGAGTCACACCACCGCCGGGAACTGCTTCGCCGCTACCAGGCGCATAATAGACTTACTCATACTATCTTATATATTGCCATCCTCCACTCATCGCTCCGCGAATTATGCTCCCTGGTCTGAGAAACGCCTGCGAATACCAACCATACCTCTAATCATCTGTTTTACGCATTCGCAGGTGCTGCTAATATACACATACAAGATTTATGTTGTGAACGAGCTGCAAGTCGGTCCTAAACACGAATAGGTGAGTGATACCCACATGTCCGCCCAAGACTATTGGAGGTTGCTCCAGCTCAAGAATTTTACGAGCATCGAAACGAGTCTAGATTGCAGATGCACGCTTATGTCCCGTTTGTCTCGAGGACGACCCTTTCCAATCAGCCAACGACATTTCCTCTTCTTGCGTTCCTGATCTACGGGACATCTTGAGCCCGACTTCACGCTTCGAGCATGTTTGCATTGCCTATCTGAAAGAAAACCTAAATTGACCGATCAACGATGACCCCAAGTATACATGCACCATACCAAGCGTCATTTCCACTGCGAAGTCTAAACACCCAGGAGGATAGTCAACGGCCACCATCCATGATCCACTGCCCTGGAGCTGATACACCAAGATTCGATCAAGTCCAGTCTGCATAATCATTACATGAATAGCCCAACCTTCCATGGTATCAATTCGATTCTAATATTTCGATTCAAGGATTCAATCGAGAGTAGAATAAAAATGACGTCATGCACATGGCGCGCTCCTACGTCAGGTCTTGTCTCCAAAGCGTATAAATGACTGCTAACCAGAATGTTGTCCATTTCCCACTCTCAAACAATGTCTTCCACCATTTCCAACGCTCCCCTTGATCCATACACCGCTGAGGCGGAGAACCACGATGTCACTCCTCAGGAGAAAATCACCGGTATGGGGTATGTTACCACCGAAGGGCAGAATTGTAACCGAACATCACAGGACTCAAGGAGATAATCGCATCCACGCAGACTGCGATGCTTACGACCCGTTCATCGGATGGACAGCTACACTCACGGGCCATGGTTCCGGTGAAACGTGAGTTGGTTCATTCATGTGGTGCGCATGACAGGCTCATATCTCGCCGGTAGCCGACTCAGAGACACAATTAAGTCTTACGTTCATTGGCAACAATGTGTCTCACAAGTTCGACGAAATCGAGAACGACTCTCATGTGAACGTCAGCTTTTTGAACCCCACCTCTACCTCTTGGGCCTCGTGAGTGAAAATACCTTTGTAAATATGGAGTTAAATTTATCGTGGACCCAGCTTTTCGGGAAAGGCGACGATTATAACAGATCGTGAGCTCATCAAGAGACATTGGTCATCGACGTAAGAGTCCACTTTACGAGACCGCATTTGCGCTGAATAAATGTTTTTGCCATAGAACGTCCGCTTGGTTCGGTGACCTGAAAGATGGTGTTCACAAAGGCGATGCGAATGACCCACGAGTGTCGATCATCGAGGTAGTCCCCGATGAGATCCGTTACTGGTACGCCACCAAAGGAAAGATTGGACGGGCTCTCGAAGTAGGTGTCGATGCATTAACTGGTAAGACTGCTGTTCCCGGCGAACTCCGGACCATTACGAAAAACGAGGTGAGTTTTGTGTCTGGGCAACTTGCATAAAACATCTGACATGCGCATCTTCATAGATCCAGTTGACTCAGGGATTGCACGAGAAAAATTAGTACCCATTTACTTGTAGTTCATGCTCAGTGTTTGTCGGTTTCACACTTGATTTCGTTCAAGTTAGCTTGTCTTCCTCCCGTCTTTGCAATTGAAATCGATCTTTACGATATGAATGCTCGTGTCAACAAGGTTAGAATGGGGATAAATAGGGACCGCCCCAGGTCGGTGCACGCGCGCGCAAGCCATTCACTTTGGTCTACCGGAGCCCAGCCCCACATAATAACCTGAGTTGTCGGATAGAATTCTAGCCAAGATACTATTTGAGTCACAGCGACCTTGACTTGTGAGGAAGGCTTGGTTTTGGATGTTGGAAATGCCACAATACTTGTTGAGCGTTCAAGAGTCTCTGCGCACAATACATTCAAGGTCGCGTATATCTCGAAAATGCCTCCGCTGAAGATCATGATTGACTATATCAATCGAGATGACATGTCTCACATTGAATGTTTGAACTCAGATTGGATGATTCAGGCAGAAGCTTATTGCTAAGGCTCTGGCGCGAGTTATCAGCTCCGTGGGTATGCTCCGCAAGATCCTTAAGATATATATGGACATTTCTCCATATGGAAACCCTTGGAACTGCGACGATCCTCGACGGGAAGAAGTTCGTAGACCAATCGAGGCCGAGTATATAAATTCGCGGAGGAAAAATCTAGATCGATATAACAAAGATTGGAACTCAGATCTTATCTCTAGAGTTGGGCGCTTATTCTCTCGTTTATAAAGTGAGCCTTCAATCAAAAAACCCTTACTCGAAATTTCTCGCTAGCGTAGTGCCTATTTGAGCTTCCAGAAGGATGGTATCGCAGTGGCCAGCCGTGCTTGTGAGTCGCTTTGCTGAAAAAGATTCGCAAACTGATACCAGTGTGTAGAGCAGCGATGGCACTGACAGTGTGTCGACAGAAAGCCTAACGTCGATGAGCAAGACACTCGGTCTTTGCACCTTGCCTCCAGAAATAGTTTCCGAAATCTTTCAAGCCGGAACCGTCATGGATAGAGCCCTCTTGGATGGCGACGACCAGCCGAAGAAACCGTTCGAATTGCTTGTCGCTCAAATCTGCTCATACACTCGCAAGGTAGCACTTGCAACGCCCGGCCTATGGTGTTTCGTCCAGATCGATCGATCAAGCTCAGCGGAATGTACGATGGCATATATGGAGCGCTCCTGTGCCGCCTCGCTGACCATCCGCCTCGACACGCTGCACCACCAGTCACTAGAGGACGAAAACCACCTCGAATTGCTTTTAGATATCATCATTCCCCATTCCCATCGCTGGCGCAAGCTTTCAGTTGCTTGTGACTATGAGCGCTCAACCCACCCAGTTGTCAATCGTATCTGCGGTAGAGCTGCACCTGGCCTACGATACCTTTCCATCACAGTCAACGATGTCGACAGGGCCGATCCTAGTGCAGTCGAGAGTGACATTCGATCCCCCCACATTTTCAAGCAAGGAACCCCCTATCTGAAGTTTGTTCGTCTACGAGGCCTTGCCATGCACCTATTCCGGCCGCAACTCGACACTGTCGTTACTCTGCATCTAGATCAGACAAGGCAGGTTCCATTAACATATGCTAAATTCCGGGACATTTTGACATGCTCACCATTCCTCACTCACCTATCACTTTTCGGAGAGATGATCCTCCCTTCGACGTGGCCGCACCTGCTTGGAGACATCCACCTTCCTAGGCTGGAGTCGCTGCGAGTGACCGGCGTCTCCGGTGAAGTTTATTCTGGCGTCCTGATTGCGCTGCATGCCCCCAGGCTCGAGTCGTTGACTCTGAAGGACATGCAAGAACACGACCTGGATCCCTTGTGGCAGCTCATGGACTTGAACAAGTTCGCGAGCGTCAAGAGTCTACACTTCTGCGATTTCGAGGTGTCCTTATACGCCTACGAGCACATCTTACGCACGTTCAGCAATGTCACCACGTTCTCGACCATGCATTCTTCAATTTCAGAATCACGTCTGGTGGATCTTTTGCTCGAACAGTCGGAAGACGATGATGGTGAAAACCGATGGCCCTTGCTGAAGACACTCAGTTTCCCTATGGACTTGGACGCCGATGAAGTAGACGTGGTCGAGGAGCTGATATGCGTCAGGAAGGATGGAGGGTATCCAGTTTCAAAGATCGTGCTCAAGGTGGGAGCTGGTGAGGTAGATGAAACTGCGATCGAAGGCGAAATAGACGGTGTTGAGGTGGTCATCGCCTCTGGGGAAGACCTATGGCCTTCGAATAGCGCCGAGAGTGACCAAGATGATATCTTCCTGTCCTGATCAATCCTAAGTAGTATCAGAGAGAAACATGGGTATTGATTCGGCTGAATGTGTTCCTTATATAATCAGTCTTCGAAAAGTGGTTGGAATATCTGTAAGCTAGCATGAGATTTAGCATGGCTGCAGTAGTGAGTCAGTGTTACCTTGTCAGCGCCACCTGAGATTTGAGTGGCTGTTAATCCATCCTCCACGAGCTCCAAACTATCTGGTTCGTCCACTTGCATGTAGTCACCTCCTTGGCCGCTGTCTGCTTCGCCATACTGGCTCGATGGTACCTGAGATACATATGTGAAGTCTACCTCTTCGCCCTCTCCATCGAGTAAGTCGGCTAATTCGTTGGCATTCATGGTTTCGATTCCTAGCCCAGTTGACTTGAGCACTTCTTCGTCGGCAGCGGACATCTGAGATGACGGTAGGAACAGAGGTTCTTTTTGTTTTGAAGGACCAGCTCCTGAGTTATTGCCAAATCCGGTCGAGGGTGGTACATGGTAGCTGCTTCGATTAGGTACAAATGAAGGGGGCGGCATTGATCCCGGAACATGAGAATTGGATCGGGAAACGGAATGTGATCTGTTACTGTAGGTATCGGGATCTACAGGTTGGACGACCTTCATTGGCTTCTTTGTCCTGGGCGTTTCGTTGCTAGACTGTTCGCGTTCACGTTTCTTCGTATTGGTTGTTTGTGTGTTCGTCCTCTGTGTCGAGGAAGCAGCTCCGTGCACCTGACTCGTCGAAATAACGAATAGAGTCTCGACATTATCGCCTTCTACATCGATAAATAGAGGCGCAGCTGGGTCTGTGAAGCGAAGGTCTATCGACAAGGACATAGAGTCTGCAAAAGCAAGGGTAGCCTTGACAGTACCGATAAGAAACAAAATATAAATGATCAAATTTGACTCACGTTGAATTCGCGAAAGTGAAATGCAATTGTTATAGGCGCTTCATATATGTCGTAAACATCAAATTGCTCCGTCCCCAGTGATATTTCGGTCATTAGCTGACCCTTCCCTGTTGCTTCATAGTCGAAACAAGACTAATGGCAGACATAGATGTGCTGACCTCGACTTTCAATCGAGGATTCCATGCTTTGGAGACCGACTTCGTTTTCTTCAAACGTCCAAATCAACTGTGGATCAGATTTGGCGCTTTTGGACGAAGAAAAATGTTGAAATAATTCAGACATCGATTTCGGACCAATTGTAATGCGAGACTCATTTGTAGAATCAGGAACTCCAGGTGCCATGAGAGACGCAGGGGTCAGGAGTAAAAGACGGTGTGTCTTTATGATACCTACCCAAAGGGTATCAGCGATAGCCATGGAGAAAAGAGCTGGCCCACCATGTTTACAATGCAATCTCACGACCATTCTGCTCTCCAAACTATCCTCATCTTCACCATCTTGGTCGTTCCCCTCCATTATTGAGAGCTCACACCTCTCTACTGACTTCTCTACTGTTTTATGCTTTAGGATAGAGAGCAATGACTTGATGTCCTGGTCAACACTTAGACTTGCTGCCACTTTGGAACGCTCACCTTGGTCATAATTTGTCCAGTTACGTTTTGGACTTCTTCCACCTCGTCGTCCCCATCATCCTTTACAGCTTGGCCTCCGCCAAGCCTATATCTAGAGAAAAACCGCTTCTCATATTTGAATCGGCAGTAAGCTGACTTGGAGGAGTTTGTGGCCGAAAATGACAAGAACTCGGGTGTCGCGTAAACAGACAATTCGTCACCGTATTTCTGGAGACATGTCAGGGCTTTCGTGAATGCTGTTAATGTTTTAGCTTTCTGTTGATGAATTTGAGAAACTTGATACACACCCTTGAGAGAAAACGCGTCCAAAGTCGCCTGCATCGCCGACGATGTGACCGTTGGATGGCTGAGTCGCGTCGAACACACGCGTGATGTGAAGAGATGAGATTTGCCTTTTCGGGTACCTAATTTTTTGACTTGCTCTCCCAACGTTCAACACTGGTCGTCTCCCTGTTCGAGCTTACTCAGGGTCTATTCCCGCTTCTCATGATTAAAATCTAGAAAGTGCTTACATCTCAAGTTATATTACACCTGGGATTTGGAAAAAATGGTTGAAGCACACCACCACAGGCCTACCCTCAAACAAGTAAGTAATCCGCTTGACTTTTGACGATCAAGGTTTTTATATCTCGAACAAAGCAAAATAAAGCATTCAAGTCGAAGCATGCAACCAAAGGCTCCCTGAAAGACGCAGCTAAAGGTCCGTTGCCCCCCGAGAGGTTGCCCTACCACTGCATCTAATCGCGAAGTCTCAGGGCGGATCGCTCGTCAGTCTGCCAAGGCATCCCCCACCTCCAGTGCTGCAGCTCAGTCCCGTCTAAATCGTCGGAACAATGCAAAGCAGGCCCAAACAGTCAAACGGAATGCGTTGATCTCAGCGACCCGAATATTTAACGGCGTCGATGGAGCACCTCGCATTGTTGCTGTAATTCCCCTCACCGCGGATGTGAGCCCCAAAAACGCAGTAGCATCACTCGCAGAATCTTTGGATATCTCGGCAGACGAATGCTCAGAGGATGGCTTGTGGAAAATGCGGTGCGTCTGTTCATCTATGCGCATTTAATTAACTGGCCCTAACCTGGTGAACAGTGCCGACCGTTTCAAGACATCATTACAGTTCCGCACCATGTCCTACGGAAATTTTTACACAGCTCTTGATGCATGTAAAGTTGCAGACTATGTTGTCTTTGTCCTATCCACCACCGTGGAAGTCGATAACTGGGGTGACACCCTCCTTCGAACTTTGCAAGCTCAAGGTCTACCTGAGGTCGTGACAGTTGTATCTGCCAACGCATCAATAGATGCGAAAGCTCGTCCAGGAATTCTGAAATCGCTTCTTTCCTTCATCCAATACTTTGTTCCCACTCAACCAAGGGTCTTTGATCTGCACGTCAGCTCGGATCGGCTGAATGCTCTGCGGTCACTCTCCGAAGGCAGGCCAACCGACGTCCGATGGAAGGAAGGACGGTCATGGATTCTGGCTGAATCGACAGAGTGGGAAGAGGGTTCTCTCAAAGTTACAGGCGTCGTTCGAGGTTCCTCCCTTTCGGCAAATAGACTATTGCATATTCCGAGCTACGGTGATTACCAGATTTCAAAGGCGAGAGCTATCTCTCTTAATCCGCCGTAACGTACTTATGACCTACTAGATCCTCTCTGCCCCAACCCCTCGTTCAGCGAGAGCAGGGAACATTACCGGAATGGATGTAGAGGCATCACTTCTGGCTGAAGCAGATCCATCATCTGCAGACTCGCTGGTTTCCAGTAATGACCCCGATGACCTCGCCAATGAGCAAACATGGCCAACAGAAGAAGAGATGAACGGTGCACCCGATGAATCTCCTGAGCTCCCCGACGCAGTTCAGGGGACCACGCCCAAAGCTGTCCGACGGATACCCAAAGGCATGAGTGAATATCAGGCCGCCTGGATTCTGGATGATGACGAGGACGAAGAAGGAGGTGACGATACTGGAGTGGCCAAAGATGCAGACGATGCCGATATGGAACCCATGGAGGAGGAGGAAATGGAAGATTTGCCTATGGATGATGCACAGACAGACCTTGATCGTCGAGAAAAGGTTCATTTTGAGGATCTCGACATCGAGGAAGAGGAGAAACAGTAAGTAGAAACGTCCACTTTCTAGCGTCTGTCTGCTGATCTACTACTTTTTATAAGGCTTGATAAGTGGAGAAACCGCCGACGCGAGGAAGAAGACGATCTTTCATTCCCAGATGAGATCGACACACCAAAAGATATCTCTGCACAGACTCGGTTCCAGAGATTCCGAGGCATGAGGTCCTTCAGGACGAGTCCTTGGGATCCATTTGAAAATCTCCCCCGAGATTACGCTCGAATCTTCCAGTTTGAAGACTTCAAACGCACCGAACGCGGTGTCCGTCGGCGCGCCGAACAAGAGCTGGGAGTTGTCGAGGTAAGATCTTCCTTGCATGTGGGATCTCTGATTGCTCATTAAATCGTTCCAGCCTGGTGTTCGAGTGACAGTATACCTGAAGGATGTACCCCAAGAAGCATCGTTGGGTTCTGCGTTGACTGTTTTCTCTCTTCTACAACACGAACACAAAGTGTCAGTTCTGAACTTTACTGTCCAACGCAACACAGAATATGATGGATCGGTGCGGTCAAAGGTTAGAGCTTATGACTGGTCTGGAGCCTGCGGAGCTTACTATTTTTAGGACCCCCTCATACTTTGTGTTGGGCCGCGTCGATTAGCCGTCAATCCCGTGTACAGTCAACACACTCGTGGGGGTGGTAAAGGCGCCAACAACGTCCACAAATTCGAACGATATCTTCGTCATGGATCAACATACGTTGCCACGACCTATGGTCCTGTAATTTACGGACAACAGCCCTGTATCCTCCTGAGAGAGACAAAGGATTCTCAAGGTATGTCGTCTTGAATTCAGGAGCCTCGGGGAATTCCTAATTCTATTGCGGCGTCCGATTCGCAGCCCCACACCTCGTGGCTATGGGTAGCTTCGTAAACCCAGATACGACACGGATAATCGCCAAACGTGTCGTCCTCACTGGCCATCCTTTCAAGGTACACAAGAAGACGGCGACAATGCGCTACATGTTTTTCAACCCCGGTACGTTGCGTCATGCCTCGTTCTTGCTTGTCATCTTCCGTTCTTGGAGGATTCAAACTCAATTTCTTCGGTCCCTTTGCATATACAGACGACGTACACTACTTCAAACCTATTCAACTCCATACAAAACACGGACGAACGGGCCACATTCGCGAATCTCTCGGCACGCATGGATATTTTAAAGCTCACTTCGACGGACCCATCAACCAAATGGATACGGTGTGCATGTCGCTCTACAAGCGCGTTTTTCCCAAGTGGGCGAGTCTGTGGACTGCAGGAAGAGAGGTCGGTGATCAGGCAAAAGCATCTGACACGATGGAAGAGTAGGTTTTTTGATGAAGCCCTTCCGCTTTAAAAATTTCTGTATCTCGCAGGAGAAAAAAAGATCATTCATGCTTTCACTCTCCATCAGAGACCTTTTTGTTGCATAAGTTTGGCTTGTCATGTCACTGTTGAAAAGAGCCACATTCGACATGCACTCCCACTCCACACACTTGGGATGATCAAACCCAGAGTTCGTCATGTTTCAGTCCACTTCCGACTTGAATCACATCCGCTTAAATGTCCGTTATGTATATCTTCACTACGTCAACTGTTCCGAAGAGAAGGTCGTTAGCTAGAACTGTCCGGCCCCACTCATTTGTTCTAAGCTTACAACGGCACTTGCTTACTGCCTACTCAAAGCGAGGTGGGGAGAGCTGTTCAACATAAATGAAGACTGAACGTGATCAAATTATAATATTCAAATAGGCTGCATACAATTAACGTAGCGCTAAAAGAGAATACCAAAAGAGGCCCTCTTGGGCCTGTGCGGGGTGGTCGCCGATGCAAAAAAGAACGGCGCCATCCAAGGTATATTTCCGAGTATCGTTTCTGGCAATCCGCCAGGCATGCGCATTAACAGTAAGCATACCGGGCGCTTGTGAGAACTTGTCCTGTGGCGAAAGCGATTTTAAATAATAGTCATACCCATAAGAAGAAATGGGACTTACGAATAGGTTATGGAGTATGTCGGTTGCGCAAGGGCATGATCGCTAAAAGGCGTTCAAGCTCGTGCCTTAGCACAGCTCAGATCTATCGACTAATATCGTCAGTTGCGAGACTCGCCATGAAATAAAATATGGATCCTCTGACCAGACGCGGCAAGTTTTTCCGCACGAGTGACACGGGAGTACACAGCGGGGAGTTTGGATAGGCTCGCCGTGTTCTTTGTATCCAGTGACGAGCGGGCGACGGTGAATTGGCGAAGAGTGTAGGCAGCAAGCTCTTGCGAGTAACGGCGGGTGCGGACTTCAGGAGTGTTCTGTGTGGCCATCATGGTATAAGAATTGGGTGTGGTGGATACTGATGATTAATGGAATTCGAAAGGCACTGGCCTTTATACAAGTAGAATTGTGGATCTGCCTGGCCAAACTGGGATAAGTCTGAAGCCCGACTGCAGTGACGGCTACTCCACCATCAAATGTTTTTGGGGTGTGCTGCTTCTGCCAAGCACATACGTCATCTTCATGCACCGGTCCAGACTCCAGATTAATAAATAGATTTCAGCACTGCAGCTAGCGCCGTAGCACTCGCCGACTCCAAAGTACAACACTAGATATGTGGGCACTTGCCCACGTCCATACCTCCTCGAGGAGGCCGTCTAAACCCCCACGTTCATCCCACGAAGGCCTATGGTCGGGCTTCTCCGTCGCAATAAACTTTAAAACATCCTTGACGGTGACCAATCCTGACAGAACTCCATGGTCTTCTACCAGGATGGTGCGCGGTCTGTCAATCCAAAGAAATTAAGCGTGCTCAGCGTGATACTCCAACAATTGACTCACCCTAAGCGCTTGAAAATCTGCATAACGATCTCCAACGGCAATTCGGGGGACACTGTCATGGGGGTCTAGCGTCATGATCAGTATGTTGTGCTCAAACAAATGTGTTCTGGGGGCTTTACTTTATTGACCCAAGGCCAGAACTGGATTCCTTCACCCGCAGTAGTCGGAGCAAAGTATTCTTCTGGCTCATCGTCTTCATGCACTTCCGGGGCGAGGTCGATATCGTCGTGATCTTGGTGTCTCGCCGTAAATAGACATGGGGTATTCGCTAATCTTCCTCGATTTTTGCGAGCTCGTTCTGCAACGGGTTTAGACCTGCCGTGCAGCCCGAATAGCTCGGTTAAACATACCGAATACGTATCGAATTTCGCTGCGGTCGATGTAGCCCACTAGAGTTAAGGCGCCATCAGAAGACACAATAGGAAAGCCCCTAACATCTGTTGAGGAAAGTATGTGTTCTGCAACAGGAGATCAGGTCGTCTGGTCTGGTTTACACGGCGGGAAGATACGCACCGACATCCTTGACACGCATACCAGTTTCGGAGAGTGTTTGTAAATCCTTCCGCATAACAGCGGATACTAAAAGTTACGTTTTCAGTGATCCGCGCAAAGTGAAATGAGATTTGTTATTTACCATTGACATTGTAGACATGGTCTTCCTTCTCCAAAAATGGGAATCCATTGAAGCGAATCATCTCGTCGGCGATACCATTTGTACCGAGGAAATCTCCCACAGCTTTTGTTACAAGTAGGACGATCTGTTGCGCCAATTCAGTCAAATGTCTCCAACTCTTGCAATCGATCGGGGTAATCCGAGGGAATAATTACCATAGTGGGTAGGATATATGTCAAAGCTCCTGTCAGCTCGAACATGATAACCACGACAGTGACGGTGATTCTCATGACCCCACTGGGAGGAGGAAGAGACCAGTGAGCAATTACGTCATAGTCACGTGTAAGGTTGAGCACACCTCAAAGCGGCAGCCGCACCCAGGAAAGCATACGTCCCAGGAGTAATACACGGAACGTCTGGAGCACAAAATCGAAATAGCCCAGACCCCGGATAAACCCTGTGAAAGCGGAAAATAATGTCAGATTGGGGTCGATAAAAGAAACGAGGGGATATCTTCACATTGCTTTCACCAATATCCCAACCATCCTCCCAAATGTTGCTCCAATAGCCATTGATGGGACGAAGATACCCGCGGGTACTTTACACCCATAGGAGATGACGACAAGGCCTATCCGGATGATCGTTGCCAGAAGGAGCGAGTTCGAAATGCGCCACTGAGCTGCTGACCTTACAAATAAAGCTACATGAGTTACGGGTCAATTATGTCAATTGTTTTGAATGCTCACTGGCACAAATTAAAGACGTTGCCTCCACCTTCACACTCTCTGAAGAGGATGGCCATGCTAGACGTCATATCAAGGCGGAGAAAGCGATTGAAGTAGCCGATGAGAGCAGTGAGTGTGGCAAGCGTCACGGCCTCCGCAACGCCATGATTTGCTAGATGTTTACGCCGGAACGCGGCCACCTGGAGGTTAAATTTGATCACAAAAGCGCCATAAAGACCCTGCAAAGGAAAAATAGAAGGGGGATAGCCAAAAGTCAGGGAGATTCGTTGGAGTAATGCCATGGACCAGGTGGACTCACCCCAAAAATGCCCAGGATCACAAAGAAGATTATCTCAAAGAAGTGCCAGTCTCGGTCGTATGTGACTTGGAACAACACGAGCTTTCCGGTTCTGAAGGGATTCATAGCCTATCGATGAAGGTAAAGATACGCGGCTGGATTCTATAGAGATGGAAGCACCAACGGCTAATGTAAAAGTGGCTACTAGCGCACAGAATATGCTTCTCCACATAGTTTTGATGCTGAAACTGTGGCTCATTTCCTGGATAAAGTTTGATGGACAGTAGTCAGCCCCCGAAAGACATTCTGGAAAGTGCATACCTCGATCGAGAACAGCACTCCTCCGATGGGGGAACCAAAAGCAACGGCAACTCCTGCCGCACTGGCTGCTGTAATGATTTCCCTCGTTTTGCCTAGAGTCGCACATCAACGTCGAGCAAAGCGGTATAATGAGGGACGATGGACTGACTCTGGCTTCGGCGGAAGTTGTCAAAAAATCCGGCGACCAAAGATCCTATACAGCAAGCTACATGAACTGATGGTCCTTCTTTACCGACAGATAAGCCAGA
>Ga0247737_1000873_pt1 | contig 12696 bp, 9 predicted proteins | sample UWRJL028104C2_FD_180937 | JGI IMG/M metagenome (GOLD analysis project Ga0247737, IMG submission 180937) | Plant litter microbial communities from Arlington Agricultural Research Station in Wisconsin, United States - UWRJ-L028-104C-2 | ecosystem: Environmental > Terrestrial > Plant litter >...
CTTGTCCTCGACTAGTCTTGGCCCATTGAACTAATTCCAAACCTCTCCCCTTCAGGTATGGGGTGGCTGCGTAGGTCAATATTGTATACGAACTGTCACCAAGCTAGCTATCTACCCAGTTGCTAGACAGCAAATCAGAGCCGGCCCAGGTAGTTGACTTCGAGGTACGAAATGAGACTTTTCGAAAACGGTGACGGAGGCCGGTGCCGGTGTCATGCCCTGCAACTTCATGGGGCTTGTCGATAAACTGTAACCAAAAACGCTCGCTCAAACCTCGGGTACAAATTACTGCCGTTAGCGACTAGCGCATGCCCGCTAGTGGTATAAATCTCCACTAGAGTACTGACTACTGTAAATCTTGCCCCCTACCTTGCCCTGCCCTGGTACTGTATTCTACTATGCGATTATATCATATCGGGCTTGCAAAAGTACTAACGCTCGACCCAATTTGTTAGTACATCCCTGCCCTACACAGCATCCATCCCCTGACTGGCTGGTGGAATTGTTGGAGTTGCAACTTCATACTCTGTACACATATTGGAAATTCGATTCAACCACATCACTGCCATCATCAACGATACGATATCCTGTGGGCTTCTCGTGTGTCATAAATGGATGCATTGAATTAGACTACATCCTGCGAACAAAACGCGTGCAGCGGCCAGTTTGAACGAACCGAAGGGCACACGGCACCACGATGACGAGACACGACGGTATCATAGGAGGCGGATTGCTGGAAAAACAAGAGGAGCAGCCATGGACAGCACAAAGCGTGATAAGATGGTGGTTGATGCTCATCCGGCCGTCCATAATGACACGAGCTGGGCCACGGAAACAAGTTGGAAGAACAGCATACCTAGATGGTCTAAGAGGTATCGCAGCGTTCCTGGTGTATTGGCATCACCATCAGCTATGGCCTCGACAAGAATATGCTGCTGATCTCATATTCGAGAATTCTTTTGGATTCGAAGACCGATATTACTTTGCCTGCCTACCCTTCATCCGAACCTTCTTCACCGGCGGTCACTTCGCAGTTTCCATTTTCTTTGTCATTTCTGGATACGTCCTTTCTGCGAAGCCATTAGCATTAATCTACGCTGGAGATTTCCCAAAGTTAATGGATAACTTGAGCTCCGCTATGTTCAGGCGTTGGATTCGACTCAACATTCCAGTTTTGGCGGTAACATTCTGTTTTATGCTATCTTGGCATCTCTTTGGTATCTATACAGTATCTCCTGAACAAAAGCCTACTTTTAGGGAGGAGCTGTGGAATTTCTACAGAGAGTTCAAGAATTACAGCTTCGCTTTCCGAGATGGCGGGGACCCCTGGTTCACTTACAACTTTCCCACTTGGTCGATTCCAGTCGAGTTCCGAGGTTCTCTTGTTGTCTACACATGTTTGCTTGCGTTCGCCAAAGCTACACGTAATGCTCGCCTTATTTGCCAAGGAGGACTTATGCTGTATTTCATCTATATTGCAGATGGATGGTGGGCATCCCTGTTTATTGCAGGTATGACTTTGTGTGAGCTCGATTTACTTGCCAAAAACAATAATCTGCCACGCTTCATTGCACAATTCAAGCCATGGAAGACGCCTATCTTCTATACCTTGTTCATTGCCGGTATTTTGTTAGGCGGTGTTCCCTCGCACAGTCCGAATTTCAAATTGATCCAGGCACCAGGATGGTATTATCTTTCGTTTCTCAAACCGCAGGCTATGTACGATTATAAGTGGTTCTATCTTATTTTTGCCGCGATTTTCGTGGTATCATCAATTCCAAACATCAAGTGGCTTAAAGCATTCTTCGAAACACGATTCCTTCAGTACCTCGGTCATATTTCATTCGCATTATATCTGGTCCATGGCCCTGTGCTCTGGACACTCGGAGACAGATTATACGTAGCGACTGGCTATCATAGACCTGCCCACGAAATGCATATGGCCGGATGGATCAACGCATTCCCGCTTTCCAGGAATGGAGTCTTCGGCATGGAACTAGCATTTTTAGCACCGCATCTCATACTCGTGCCATTGACCTTTTGGCTTGCAGAGATAATTACGAAAGTGATCGATGAGCCTACTGTAAAGTTCGCTCAGCAGGCCTACCGGAGGATATTAGCACCACCTGCACCCACAATACCAGCCATACATCTACAGGATGTACCAAGAGCTGCGCTCTAAATTGTTTTGATGTTCTACAATGTACCAACAGCAACTTTCAAATGATCGGGTTTATACATTTCGAATTTAGTAAAGGTGTAAGTGGGTTGATGAGTACAAGAGTTACGGCGAACTATGGTTCTGGATAAATATTTAGTCTTCTGTAACCTAGTAAACATGAGTTCAGATTTGTGGTAACGATAGGGAAGGATGTACCGAGGATAAAGCGGCATACTACAGAGTAAACACAATAGACTTGGGTATACACTGGAGACACATCTTCTGCCTAACGTGATCTTCGTGTGTAAGTTCATCATGTTACAAATTATCTAAAAAAAAAAAAAGCATTTAATTGTAGACTACTTAAAAAAAAAAGAGATTTGCCTGCTCACTTTATCATGTGCAAGAATGCTAGACACTGAATACCCTAGCGACTACATTTCACCAATATATATCTGTGCTAATTACTGAGGGTTTGACTCTTGCAAAATGCGTTTAACTTAGTATTACATAGAATATATGTTTAGCTGCCGCCAAGAAAGTACCACGTGCAAGCGTCTTTCATTCGCGTGTAGGAAACATCCAGCATAAGAACGCGTTGGCGCGTGCAGTCAATGAAGCGTTCAGTGCGATAAAATTGCAAGTATTCGCGGCCCGCAAGCTTCGATGTAGGGCCTATACCTCTAACATCCCATATCGCCCTTTCAGCAGTTTGCGAACGAGGAATTGTCGAAGCGCAGGTAGCCATGACCTCAGAAGGCCTGCTCGCGAATCTCAATCAATCACAACATGCTGCCGTCTCATCTTTCGCAGATACACTAGCTATTCTCGCCGGGCCCGGCAGTGGTAAAACGCATACCTTAACGTCCAGAACGGCATGGCTGCTCGCGCAGGGGCTCCAGCCATGGAATATTATTGTCGCAACGTTCACGGTCAAGGCCGCGCGGGAGATGAAGGAGCGAATTGGAAAGCTGCTTGGGAACGGCTTAGAATCCAAGCTGGTGCTGGGCACATTTCACAGCATAGCGCGTCGTTATCTGGCTAGGTATGGTCACCTAATCAACATTGGGAAGGATTTTGGAATAGCAGATAGCGCAGACACCCTCGCGATCATCAAGCGGATTATCAAACGCAACAACTACACAATTGATCCAAAGGTGGCAAGGGGCCGTATTAGCGGGATCAAGTCAAAGGGTGGCCATGCTAAGATATCGTCTTCGCAAAAGCCGGGCAAGAAATCTGTCGAGGCACAGGAGTTCGATGAATGTTACGATCAATACGAGGAAGCGTTGAAGCGGTCGAACCTACTTGATTATGACGATCTTCTCCTCCGATGTGTCGACCTTCTTCGTGAACATCCATCGTGTGTCGCTAATGTAGAGGCTGTCCTAATAGATGAGTTCCAAGATACCAATCTTGTGCAGTTCGACCTTATGCGATTGTTTGCTTCTCAGCGGAAACGAATCACTATTGTTGGAGATCCAGATCAAAGCATATACGGATTTCGTGCAGCCGAAGTCAAGAACTATAAACGCATGCTTCATCAGTATCCGGACACTGTGACGATAGCTTTAGAAGAGAACTACCGTTCGTCAGGGGCGATTCTACTTGCTGCATTGAATGTCATCAAGCAAGACAGTTCTCGAGTTGAGAAGTCTCTTCAGCCAACTCATAGTGTGGGTACCCGACCGGTTTTGCGAAAGCTCATGAATGCACATAGAGAGGCAGAATGGATAGTCACCGAAATCCAAAGGTGCAAAGGCATGACGGGTGAACTTTTAGATTTGAATGATTTCGCCATTCTTTTAAGATCTTCTGCTCTGTCTCGTCTGATCGAGAGTGCGTTGGGCAAAGCTGGTATAGCTTACCGGATGGTTGGTACGTTAATGCAATTGAAACGTTTTCTGTAATAAGCTTTCTAACCAGGAACAGGAGGCTTAAGGTTCTACGATCGCCTTGAGGTCAAGACTGTCTTGGATTATCTGAGAGTTATAAGTCAACCCAATAATAATGATGCTTTATCAAGGATATTGAATGTTCCTTCGCGGCGAATAGGGGATGTAACAATCAAAGCTTTACTCGATGAAGCAGATCAATCAAAAATCACTCTCTGGACGCTAATTTTGGACAATGTCCAAGGAAAACGGAATGCAAAGACGAAGCTATCCAAACAAGCGGAAACAGGCCTTACGACTTTGGTCGATATAATCCTCACAGCAAGGAAAAAGGCAGGAGATACAGAAAAGCCAGAAAGCATAGTTAATCTGATCAATTTCGTCCTCAAGAGGATAGATTTCGAACATTGGTTAGAGGAGCATCATGACGATGTTGCTAAAGGCCGGTGGGCTAATGTGGAAGAGCTTATCACTCAAGCATCGGACTTTCAGGACATGATTGCGACAGGCTATGATGAGGAATCTCTACCTGAAGTTGACGGACTTGATCAGAATGAAGAATCCGACCCGCTGACTAGATTTCTCGCAAATGTAGCTCTTGCTTCAGAAGTCAAAAGAGAAGAAGACGAAGGAAGTCCAGTGGCTCAGGTTACAATATCAACCATCCATGCAGCAAAAGGACTAGAGTGGCCTGTGGTTTTTATTCCAGCCACATATCAGGGGTCCATTCCTCATTCCAGATCTGAGGATGAGAATGAAGAACGTAGACTTCTTTACGTTGCTATGACCAGAGCCAAGGCTTTGCTATATATGAGCTGCCCTCTCAAGAACTCACAACAAGAGCTGAATACATTATCTCCATTCCTCTCACCTCCCTCGCTCTTGAAGTCGCTGGATGAGAAAGGACCAGCATTGCTTTCTTCTACGGTGCAAAACATAGCACTAATCCTTCGTCGCCCGTTGCCGTCATTGTTGTCCATATCCAAGGCGGCGGAGCTTCTTAAAAGCTGTGACGATAATTTATTCTCTACTGGGGATGACGATAAATACCTGGATGATGAGTCGAGGTGGCATTCGCGCGCAGGAAATCCAACTTTCAGTAACGGGCAACAGCCAGCTCACCGTCAAAGGATTGAGCTTAATAGGCCCCTCAGTGATAAACTGGACAGCCACCAACCCCGAGAATCTAGATGCCTTACTACAATGGACCGCTCAGCCGGCTTCACATTACCTTCAGCAGAGTTCGTGACAGCTAGATCACTTCCAGTTCTGGCTGAAGAAAAAATTAGAGCGCCAGATACGCATAAGCATGATCCTTTTCAAGAGTCGGCACACTCCAAGGAATCAGTAAAACGGAGAAAGGCTCTTGCAGAAGGACAAAGTACGTTGCTAAACTTTCTGGGAAAGCCAGAGTTAAAATCTTTTAAACGGCCACGATCCAATCTAGAGAATGATGACTCTACGCAATGCACCAAAAGGATCAATGCTGTAAAGGACATCAATCTAGTCAGAAATGTGTCGGATAATGGTATACATATGGGCATTTTGCCATCGTTGGCAAATCATCGTCTAGGTTCTGGGCAAACAATGATGAATAGGCCGCCTAAGCAACAGGCTATCCCAGAGGCAAACCAGAAACCATACCCGTTCTTATCTAGTTCTCCGGTCAGGTGTAGAGCTCCTGAGCCAGAGATTGTCCCACAGTATGCTAGTCCCACTGCGAAACCGAAAATATTGCCTCTTATACGTCCTGTGGTTACTATGCATAGTACTACAGCTTCCATGCCTACAACAACTACATCACTACACTCTTCCAATATCAAGAGGACATTAGGGATGAAAAGAAGCATCAATAGTGGGTGGCAATCTAGGAAAGGACAAGGTTTTGTTCCACCAACGATTAAGAGGCCAGGTTGATAATGTATGTGGCTAAGAACAAACCTCCTTCAACTAGGTGTTACTCTGGGTGAATACCAATGTTTGCGAAGCTTGATACAACTCACAAAGCAAGCCAGGACTAAAAACTAGACGTCCTATTGCTACCACTGACATTTCAGAAGTAAACTAGAAATGTTGTTGCTAGCGATCTCGTTACTCATAGCTATGAGCTTAGTCTTCGCTTAGACCTTTGTACCTGAATTGAGGCTGCTTAACGCGCCGGGTACCCTTGTTCAATTTTGGCAGTTACAAGTTGTGAATTTGACAACATCAATCAAGTTTGCAAACATGACAGCCACAGCCTCAAAGTCGTTCTAATGGCATTTCCGAAAACTATTTGTGTGAAAATTATTTAATTTGTCCCAGACTATTACTATTCAAGAATGAAAACTTTAAAGGATGAAATAAGGCATCTAAATACCATATCGGCCAAGTTGCGCTCCGCGACCCTTATCCGCAAGGCTGGTTGGTTAGCCCGCAACATATCACGTCAGCAGAGGTCGCGTTGATCAACTTTGTTATATTTAGCCAAACACCCCAATTATTGCTGTTTAGCAACCTTCTTTGTATCTACTCTTCTTTAGCCCTTTGTACTATGCCTCGAGCTGTGCCAACCTCCAATCGGGTAGGGAAAACAAAGGCTAGCACTTCTAAAGTCTCCTCCGTGAACAAGAAGGCACCTTCAAAGGCCAATGGACCAACTACTTCGACCCTAGGTGAGTTTAATGTCCTGTCTAGACATCAAGCGATTCTAAGTCGCCTTGTTCACATTACTAATGACTGCTTCTTTGCAGCTTCTCGAAACAAGCACTCAGCTTCAACCGCTCTCGCCGAACCCCCCAAGAAACGACAGAAAACTGCGCCCGCCTCCATTAATGCTACTCCAACCCAGAAACTCGACATCTACGTTTTTGGCGCTGGCGAATTCGGCGAGCTTGGGCTAGGAGCGACGCCTATTGATGGCAATGGACCTACCAATGTGCGAGTGCCCCGGCACAACAAGCTTCTGGATGCCTTCAATGTAACGCAATTAGCAGTGGGCGGCATGCACTGCGTAGCTTTGACGAAACAAGGCCAGATATTAACGTGGGGTGTGAACGATCATGGGGCGCTGGGCCGAGATACAATATGGGAGGCACCTACACGAGATATAGATGAAGAGTCGGGATCCGATGATGATGATGAGAGCGATTTGAACCCAAAAGAAAGCACACCCACATCGATTCCCGAATCTGATCTAGGGGGCGGGGAGTATACCTTCGTACAGGTTGCTGCGACTAACAGTGCTTCGTTTGCCCTTACTAGCACTGGCCTGGTTTTTGGCTGGGGCACGTTTTCTGGAAACGATGGCGCGATAGGATTTTTACCAGAGAAAGCAATGCAAGCAGCAAAGACAAGAAACGATGAGCTAAAACTCCAGCGGAACCCAGTCCTTATCCCGCACCTCTCTCAAATCACCAGCCTTGCAACAGGATGCAATCACATCTTGGCGCTGTCTCTCCAAGGGCGAGTCTACGCCTGGGGCGCTGGCTCACAAAGCCAGCTGGGCCTACGCACTCGCACAACGCGCTACTCAGCTCTCTCACCTCACCTCTTGACGGTAACGGGGATAAAACAGATAGCGTGCGGCGCATACCAAAGTTTTGCGATTGCGGAAGACGGGCTTGTTTATACGTGGGGACTCAATAATTTCGGCCAGACAGGAATCGACCAGGACGCTGGTGAGAACGACGCCTGTATCGCTCAGCCCATAGTAGTGGAGAGTCTCCGCCCGTACAAGATTCGCATGATCGAAGGAGGTGAGCACCACACCTTGGCCTGCACAACCGATGGAGAGCTTCTAGTATGGGGGAGGTGCGACGATGGACAGGCTGGAATCCCTCTCGATAGTATTCCGAAGGACTATCTCGTCCTCGATTCCCGAGAGCGGCCAAGGATTCTGCTAAAGCCGACGGTTGTACCGGGTATTAAAGGAGCGACTGCTGTGGCGGCGGGGATCGATACTTCATTCGCGGTGGATGGGGAAGGCAAGTCTTGGGCCTGGGGATTTGGGGATGGATGCAGAACGGGTTTGGGGACTGGGAACACAATCGGTGAGGCGAGATGTATGGTCAAGGGTGATGGGGTGGGTAAAAAGATCGTTTTTGTGGGTGCTGGGGGGCAGTTCGGGGTGCTTGGTGGAGTTGCTGAGCATTAGTTTGAACATAAGGTCACATAGGGTCACATAGGGTCACGTAGGGTTACAGAGTGTAAACACCAAAAAATGTACATGATTGTTATTTTGATTTGATATTGAAAAGTATCTGTTCAGTATTTCGTGACTGGGAGTCTGTCCCTCGTGCATCTCATCACTCCATCTTCCGCCAGATTTGCCATCAAGCGTGCCCACGACCTCATCTATCCTTGACAGCTTCTGTTCTTGGAGGTTTGGTATATTGAGAAATCAAGACTGACAAAAAAAGCGGGCTTTCAATACATCCAACCCTTCTCTGCACCGAGCTTCAATTCCGATATTTCGGCTCTGAGGTATAATCTCTCAAGCACTTGCCTTTCCCATACAAACAGGCTGTGAGAATGCAGCTTGGAGAGTATTAAAGAGAAAAGAGTTGTTCTGGGAGGAGAGAAGGTAGGCATTATACAAGAGGTTCATTTTTAAAAACAAATGGAATTGTATTGCGTGGAGTATGCTAAAGAAAGATGTCATATCTAGGCATAAAGTTTTCCATTTACTGCGGTCACTTGAAAAGATGTTTGAGAATACTTCCTTGCGCGTCGATATTTCAAACCAGGCGTAGATTTGCATGGCTTTACCATACGTATATAGCTAGCTCTTCCTTTTGCTCTTCTCGTTAAACATCTTCCACCATCAATCTACCATACGAGCCTAGCTGAGAGAAAAGCTGCGGAGGTGAAAATAGCGATTCCTTTCTTGCGGGATCTGAAGCTGGTGAGCAGTGCACATGCTGTTTAGTGTATCTTTTCATATAGATGACCGATAGATTGGATCATGATTAGTGTGACGCATAAATCCATAGGACCTATTTCAGAATCTGGCGAGCTCGTTCCTTTTCTCCATCAGCGCCATTTTTCCTGCTTGGTCTTTTTTTGTTCGCGGTGAGGGTGAGCTTTACAATGAATGTTCAATTCCAGCTCCGTCCCGTGCTTGTGCAGTAGGAGCTGGTTCTACAAACAATCATGGCCCGTGGACTCTCCTGAACTGCTTTACGCTACTCCGTGCTATGAAATCAGCAGGCCGCTTGCTGTAACTTAGAAAACGAGGAGGCATGTTTCTTTAATTAGTGAGAAGCAAGTGAGTAGTAGACTGTACAACCTAAAGCAGCAGTGTTGTTGTTGGTACACTAGGATTCAAAGCTCGCGAGATTGGAGAGTACCTTATTATTGGAGATAAAATGGGGTTTTTCAGATTGTGACTTGATCATTGTGCACACATTTAAACACGGTTACTTTAAAAAGCCTTATTTCCAAGACTCAGCGTCATGTAATTATATGTCCAAGCACGGTGAGAGTAGAGGTGCTTGGGTTTGAATATTTCTGTGTTGAGACTGGAACTGAACTCCAAACTTTGGCTCGACTAAGTTCGAGCTGTTTGGAAATGTCGTTGTCGGCATAGATGTAAACCCATACAGGAAGCTCATTTGACTGTGGTAGTGCTTGACATGATAATTCAGTTTTGCCAAAATGTGTAGAACTCGAAGAATCATCATTGAGAGCATCAATCATTTGCATCATCCCACCTCTTCATCTATTGGCAGCTTTTCTCCTGAAAGCACCAGGACTTTTAAGAACTATCGATATCTCACTTCATCACCACCGCTAGATTCCTCCCTTTTATTTTCATATCTCTTTATAAAAACTTGCTTGCAGATGGTTGATTTGTGATCTCTACTTTAGAGTTTCTCTTCGGCAATGAGTAGCTTCTTTTGTTTGCGTCCCCAGCTTCACCGCATAGGCATTCTTCGACATTAGGACCTGCCAATACCTACTACTAGCCTTTTAGTATTAGCAACATGACACTCTCTACCTCCACATAACCTATGTTTGAAACTCTCCTTAAAAGTTTATCCAGAATAGTGGTGGTGTGGGTGGGTGTGGCCTTTCAATGTGACGAGATCAGAGTTATTGGAGATGCCTAGCTCTCGATTTTAATTATTGGAAGCCCGTGTTAATATAGACTTAGACTTTGTAGAACTAGGTATGTTGTGTCGTGTCGGTTTCCTAATGTTCAAGAATACCTCTTTTCCTTTGGCAGCAGGCGAAAAGTTTAGAATTGCCGCGTTAACAGGATAATGGCCTCCAAGAGCCAGAATGCCCCGAAATGTTCTCATACGCGCTGCGCCATTCGCCAATATTTTCGTTCAGTCGAGTACGCACAGAACCATCATTACATCCACTTTCCACATTCCACATTCCACATTCCACATTCCACATTCCACATTCCACATTCCGCGCTTCCCAAAGCAATGTGAGGCCGGGGATACTGGGTAAGATCGTCCATGGTTTCAAATCCCGGATATCGAGACAAATCCCGGATATCGAGGACGGACAGCCAACTCCAACAACCGTGCCACATCTTCAACGCGACAAGGTCCCGGCTGCGAGATGGCTCTTGGTCGCTCTTCAGCACGGATGATTCTCCATAATCACAAGCCTCGAAGAGTAGAATTCGGTGTTGGCTTATTAGACGCTAGGCTACCGGCCACATCTGGGCTCTGTGTATTCTCTCGAGATGAGGACGCGGCCACATTCTGCTGGGTTAGCTTGATTCTTTGCTTTGCAATCATTACATCTTCACTAAAGATATGGGCTAGTAGCATCTGATTCTCTAGAGCTTTTTCAGTCATGATCTTCGTGATGAATCAAATCGATAGTTGAAAGTGACGGTATATCTTCATATATTTGAGAAATGCAATCACACGGCACTTAGATTGGAATTACGTGACTAAAGTGGGAAGATTCTCCAGAGGAATCGTTCACGTTTGGCGTCAACTTTTACTTGACTGCTTAAGACATAGGGGTCAAGTGAATCTACGGAGGCGAGAAAGTCTTACGCCCTCGCTTCCCCTTCCCCATGTACACTAGTGTTGGGAACCATATTTAAATTCTATTACAATACAAGCTCGCCAGTCCGATATCAAGCTTAGTCAAAGTGTCAAACCCGTTAGACTAATGTTCAGGCAAACTGGAGTTGACTTTTGCACTTGTACTAGCGCCTTCGAATGAACTCTCACCCATGAGATTAAGGTGTCATGAGTAATACCATCCCTAAACAATCATCTTAGGTCTTCTCTTCTGCCACCAAATCAGAATTCACGAATAATCTCTAGAATCATAGCTTGGAGCGGAGCCAAAACCTAGGAAGACTACGAAACGGAATATTATGGATATGTTCTTCCTAAGATGGGCAAATCTTATGAAATGAAGCTAGTTTTGAAGATCTCTTTCAGATCAAAGTAAAATGGGATTAAAATGGAAGTGAACTCCTAGAAGCAATGCCGAGGAGCTTCTACATCTGTGCCAATGTCGTAACCCCAATAGTGGGTGGATATCTTCCTCATTTCTCACCTTTGAGAAAACTAGTTGGAAAAATTACTGTTCCACGGAAAAGTAACGGCTATAGCTTATGGTCCAATTGTGGCACCGAGGTTATGCTGAATCCACTTCTTCTTGATATGTTGGCTCCCATGTGGTAGCAAAAATAAATGAGTCGTCACTTCGCCCCTCACCGCTTCTGTCTCGTAACGTCCCTGGATCGAACAATATCCAGCATCGATTTAATCCAAACCTTTGATGAAGTCCAAGCTTCACAGTCTGGGTTTGGAAGGTGAATTTATTACCACGTTAATGAGCGGCACAGACATTGCTTTTCAGCCGAACAGAATTGGAGAGAGCCTCGCCTTGTCAGAATCCTTTTAACGAGGTGAGATTTGTAAGTCATTGTTCGAAAATCGAACCACGAATGAGAATAAGGGCTATGATCTGCATCGGACTCGTCTATCAAAACTCGCCTATTTTAGGTCCGTGTCTGCCAGAGCCTGCTCGGACTTTATAAGTCCATCTCCAGCCAGGGGCCGGGGGGAGCCTGGTAAGGAAAAAGGGAGAAGCCCGCTGGGCGATAGCCGGTCATATTAGTATCGAGCGTTTGGAGTTCCATCTGCCATTTTGCCTAAAGCCAGCTATGCATCAAAGCCCATGACTCGCACCACATGTCCTTGTCTGGCGCGGACAATTCCCAATGTACCTAGCCTCCGACTAGAATTACGTATTCTGCCCTATAACAAAGTAATACTGTACTTTATCATTGTACGCTGAAGGATTGATTGTCTCTATCCAAGATCCAAGGGGGGGCCTGGGTAGGGTGGCTTCGAGCAGAGCAGACAGAGTAGAACAGAACAGAACTCAGTGAAGGTCCCACGGGTTCGTCTAGTGTTAAACGGAGGAGTGCAGTAGTGGGCTCCAGATGTGTGCGGTACAGTACCGCTGTGCTGCTCACAAAGCGGTACGTTCCTGGCCGTAGCGTTTGGAGGACTTTTGAGGTGGGAGGGATGTTTGGGGTGGATTTTCGAGTGTGGATTTTGGGGTGGATTTCGAGGTTCACTACCTAGGGTACAGGTAGCCGAAATCTTCCATACCAGCAGTTCCGTACGTACATTCCGTGCTGCAAGCGACGCGTGCCCCCCCAGC
>Ga0247737_1000874_pt1 | contig 12685 bp, 10 predicted proteins | sample UWRJL028104C2_FD_180937 | JGI IMG/M metagenome (GOLD analysis project Ga0247737, IMG submission 180937) | Plant litter microbial communities from Arlington Agricultural Research Station in Wisconsin, United States - UWRJ-L028-104C-2 | ecosystem: Environmental > Terrestrial > Plant litter >...
TAAAGACCAGCAATACTGATGTATTATCTCCACCTTTGTAATGTATCTGGTACTCGCCACTAACCTCTCTGATCCCAAATACTAAAGACATAAGTTGAATGTGTCAAGATACTTGACACATCCAAAGTTCTTCTCTCTTAGGTATGTTTCCGGAACCCAGGAAAGGCTTATATTCTCACTGAACTTGCTCAGTAGTGAGTTTGAATACTTAAAAGTTCCTCGGTTAGATCAACCCTCTGTCTCACCTTTGTCTTATGGAAAACAATCTCAATCTGCTATGTTGGATAACCCAAAATTTGAAAAAAATTACCATATCGACTGGAAAATAGGTGAAAGCAAAATAATCAATCATAATTAAAGAAGACCATAACACTAGCGTGTCTGGTGGGGCACCCACGCAACGCGCTCTCTTGTATCCATAGAGCCTCGCCAATCTTGTTGACCTCGTCAACCTTCCAAGACCTGCTACACATGTTACACTCACATCTGTAACTCTGTTCGTAGTAAGACCTCTGAACGCTCTCTACTAAATAAGCAGTACAAGAACACATGTGAGTTTATGGCCTTTGCCTAAAGGAAAGTATGGAATTTGAAGTGCAATACTGACTGATATCGAATACGCAAAGCCCATACTCCATTGTCGCACCTGAAAAGTCAGTAAGGACACCGCGTCTTCTGCTAGTAGTATGCAAATCAGCGATACAAGATAAACGTAAGCAACGCTCTTCCATCTTGCAGTATCATTGAAGCTATTTTGCTGACACATACCAAGGCGCATTAGTACCAACACCCAACACTTCCATCAACAGTCATGTCCTCGAAGGATCGTTACAATATGGACGAGGCCCGTCTCGCTGTAGGCGAGATCAAAATCGGTCCTACACGTGAGAATGTTGCTCAAGAAAATAATGCTTTGCACTCTTCTAAGTCATCCACTGGTGCCGTGAACTATATGCTACGTATTTTCGAGGAGCAAAACCGCGTAGATCTCTCAGTGCCTGTTGCCATTCAAGAGTAAGTACCTCGTGCACAGTCAACCCTCATCAGCTTAGAGATAAATAACACGAAGCCTAGTGACAATCAACTGGGATCGAGCAGCGACGAAGACACTGAAGAAGGAGGAGTCAGTATTGTATCATGTGCCGACAAACAAATCATTTCTGCTGGCTCTGCTGGCTCTGCAAGCAAGAATGAGACCGCATTTGCGACCACTGGTCCTGTCACCGAGTCATCTCCAATCCTTCCAGAGACTTTCGGCTCCGTAACCATCGTAGAGATTCACTATGATGGAAAGCAACTGGCAGCCAGTACCTCGTATAACACCTTTGCTCCGCTTGCTCAGAACAACGACATTCCCGTCACCATGTTCCAAAACTTCCGTCTACATTCTCCAGTTGGTGGTCGACCAAGTTCATTCTTTGGACCCACCCATGTTCTATTCTTCTCGGGCTGGATGAACGATATCAATCGTGTTATTGACTTTGTTGATAATCTGACTATTGAGGAAACAGTGATTATCAAAAGATTGGCCTTCCACGATGAGTTTTTCAGCCGCCACCAGAAAACATTGCTTCCTGTCCTTAAGGAGTTCTACAACTTGGAAGCTGTATTCTTGGTATCTGAGTTTATCTTTGAGAATGACCCCGACCCCTGCCTTGGCCCTCTCGCAAACCCACCTGACCATGTGGAATTTATTACCATGCAGTACGTAATGGACCCGAACTCATCACCAACTAGACAACAGGTTCCATTCACGCCTATGGATCGCGTTTTTGAGGTGGAGCGCGCATTCCAAGAATTTCCCAATGCACAGTGGCCATCTCCCATCAAAGTGGACGTAGTTTCGGTTAAGAGAAATGGTCGACTTCGCAGCTTTGATCGCAATCTTTACGCCTCCCCACTGTTCAGTCAAGCAGGTAGTGAGCCAAAGGAGAAAAAAAAGACCCAATTCGAGCACCAAGAGAATGATGAGGTTCAACAGCCGGATAGCGATGATAACAATTATATTTTTGATATCTCCAAGTCCGACATCTCTGATTCTTCCTAGACTTTGGAGGTCCCCTCAATATGAGATTTCACAATTGATAATGAGGGACTCGATTCCTATAGTAGAGACTATTCATTTCAATTTTGTGGCGTATGGGTTGTTGGCCTGGTTATGTATTCCTCATAAGATACAGCGTGATGGATGGCTACATGCTTGTCCCAAGCCGTACATCTGTCAAACATTAGCATCTGCCGTATAAGGAGCTGCCAATGTATCAAGCATATTCTGAATAAGAATATCATTCTTCGTGCATATCCGTCTTTTCTTAATGTCATAAATTTTCCAAGATGAGTGACTGCTTTACCAGGAGAGATATACACAGCCATCATTTTCATTTGCTTCGAAGCCGCGGATATGAGACCATTTCCTATCAGGCTATGGTCCTTTCAAAGGTCCTGGCTAATGGTCAGTCGCGATTTTTCAAGTTGGTTTATCAATGTGTATCCTACATATGAGACGCGATCGCATCTTACGATATGAGTGTGTAGAAAATGACCTTCTTTATAGAGTCGCATTTCTATTGCAAAAGTTCCTGCACCTTGAGAGCAAGAACAATTGAGAGTGTATTAAAATAAGCTGTGCTTATTTGATTTTCTGGTTCATTTATTCCGAGAGCTTGAATGTGACATGTATAGGTAAGGCCGAACGCGTCAGGGTCACCTTATTTATTGGTTAATATAGCCTAGCTTAGAAAAGTGGCTAGTATCCGAGCCGTGTTCCTTGGATACCCGTACTTTCCGCATCCAGTCCTGAAGACTGAAAAAGTATACATATAAATGAAGTTAAATATAACAATACACTTGAGTCATCTATTTGCATTGTTGTTTCCTCTTGCACACAAATAGCCACTACTTTTAATGCACTGCCTTACCTAGCTCGATTCATTGTGTGTTGCTCAGTGCTCAGGTATTTTGTGTTTTCACTCACAGGTAGTTTCATGTATTATTTTCTTTATTCATTGCTAAACCAACTAGTTAGGGTAGTTTTTCAGTGGTAGTACATAACTCGCGTAGATATAGCTATGTCTCTGAATGTTTCACATTTAGCTAGTTCCTCAATCATGAATAAACATAAACTCATTACCAATTAACCAGATCTTCGCATTCTCACATCTACCCAAACCCATATTAGTACCGGCAAAGAAGTGATATTCACTAGACCAATACGAAAACACTCTAGTCATGACTAACAGTCTTGTATAATAGGTGTGCCAACTTAAGCACAGGCTGTAAGATGCCGTGAACACCCTTCAATTGTCAAGGAGTCGCCTGAAAGAATGCTAAACTTAAGGCATACAAGTACATACTCACTGGGAACGTTATTGTTCAACACGCTTGTTCTTAGACTTTCTAAAACACATTCAGGCTTAGAATTGTAAAGGAAAAGGCATGGTATGATTGAGGTTAAACTCATGCTGAAACTAAAGTGTGATACTCCCTCATTGATGAGATAGCGGTGAGGAAGGATTCTGGTTTGTTTCTAAAAACAGTCTTTGGACTCAAAAATCACATTAAGTGAAGCGGAAATATTGCAACTTAGAGCAAGAAATACTTTTTAACTATAAAGTGCGCTAGCTGTAGCAATTGAGTGCTCAGCAGCTAGCATATATACATCCCCTGATCTAGCCCTCCTTTTTGCTCAGCTATTTTTACATGGCAAAGATTACATAGAAAATCTCAATTTGTGAGGTATACAAGATGATCGATGCCCACCTCATTTGCGTTACATCAGGTAGAGCAAGTGATCAGAGATAGTGACTCCCGCTCATCAGTAAATTCGAGACCCAGATGCCCAACGTTGTGAGCATTCATAGTGGCGCCTGAGCCTATCCGTACGCCATCGCTAATTCCCAAAAGATAGAAAGAAATAATCGCCAGTGAAGGCAAGTTCCAAACCATGAGGCATCAAGGTTGAACCCAAGAAATGCATCTATTGCTCGGAGGAAGATCTAGTATTTGGTCGACTACATTGTAGTTCAGTCATGCTATCCGTCTCCGCGTACATCTTGTTACTTCTGTTCTCTCGACCATCACTCCCCCCTAGGGTTCCATGAACGCTCGATCTCTTGCGATAAATGACACGATCCCAAACAGCTCTACATCCTTGTAAGCTGGTAGTCGTATAGATCAATGCATTCCAGAATCCCTGCAATGGTAGAACGAAGGCTGCCGCATATCCTAGACCCAGAGACATTTCGCCAGGGTGAACGACAGAGTATAGGCGATTAGCGGATGAAGGAATCCACGTGATCATCATAGCGATGAAGAACAAAACAGACACTTTGGTGTACGACCATGCCGCATTATCTGCTTGTTGTGCTGCATGCCGTCGGATAGGATACATTCTTGAGCGATCTGAGTTGGGCATGTATGCCGAAAGGGGGACAATTGGTGAGCTGCCTGTGTTGGATGGACGGGAGGCAGTTGTGTTCTTCCGATTCAGGTCTTTCTCGGTGTAAGTGAAACGGCGGTCTTCGCTTAAATCTTGGATGGGTTGCTCGAAAGGGGCACTGGAGGTAGAAACTGTGACAGTGTATGCATTTGGTGGTTGTTGTATTTGAACAAGATCAATGGAATCGGACGAGGCTGGATAAACGGCAGCCTCAGAAGTAACGTGCACCTCAGTAACTTTGATCGAAGTGAAAGGATCACTCAGTAGTGGTAACGGATCCAGTGGTGGGGCATCAAAATTTCGAAGAGATTTCCGCTTAGTGTATATCTCCCGGCCAGCACGAACATAAATCGCAGTAGTTACGAGAATAACGACCCTGGCATTGACTGTTAAAATCTGGGACTTCAGAAGTCGAATGTGGTACTTACCATACTGGTCCGTAGAATGTTGCAATACGGAAAATATCCCAATTTCCACCGATCCAACACCATAGAGTCGCATTACCATACATGCGACCCTTGTTTGTAGTCTTGGTGAATATGTAGACAAAGGCAGGTATGAACGGTATACCGTAACAGAGTATGAAGTAGTAGATCTCCAGCCGGCGTAATCTATTTGCATCGAACTTCCAGTAGAACGTGAGATATACATTGCATGCCATTGCAAGTGTCCAATATGCATCAGCAGACATGAACCTGATGAGTTTAGTAAGAAGCAATTCATCTCGTACGATTACGACAACTTACATCTGAATTAAGAAAGCTTGGAACTGGCACAATCCTCCCAGGGGATTATCAAGGGCAGATCTGGAAATGAGAGTGGCAACATTGGTGAAGATGTTTCCTATAGAAGCGTAGAATACCAGCCTATTGATGGGCTTGAGCTGGAATTCTCTGACGGACAGAAAGCTGACCGCAATGAATGCACATCCGATTAGAGACAGTGCCGAGCATACTCTTTCGATGGTGGTAAAGTTAGCCAAATCTGTTGCAGATAGCTCAGAGACCAGCATCCTGTCAAGTTGCCTTTATAAGACTGGAGTACTTGACTAGACAATTTACTTCTAGAAAATTGATGGATAGAAGCAGCCAGTCCAAACAGGGTCGTGTTGAACTTAGTTGTGTTTCAGTAGTTAGAACCTACTGCTTCATGCCGAGCAGTTTTATTCTGATAATAGAATACACAACAGCTAATATAGTAGCTTTGGTAGGAGCCGAGTTGTCAAAGAATAAACAAGTAGAATTGAAGTTTAGTTGGAGCTGGAGAAATAATTTCACTGACTGGCTCGTGGTGTTTGTCTCGGCTCTGGAAGGAAACCCAACTTGGAAGGCACGTCCAAAAATTTGACAGACAAAGACGAGGTAGTGTTCTTGTAGTGTAGTTTGCACAACCACATAACCATAGCCACAACCAAACCCAAAACACAAGAAGAAGAGCAACGCCAATCAAGTCTACATGATAGAGAAGATGTATGTTACAAGACAAAGTCTGAGCACTGATGGGACGGCAAGATCGCCCCTCTGCAAACTAGAGCACAACACTAGACTCTTCGTGGGAATATAGCCCGTCCGGGGGAAGAACGATCTTGCGGATTCCCATGTATACAGGGTCTAGAGGGATACCTGCAGGTTTGGACAACCTTGTTTGGATGCAGTGAGCTTGAACTTGGGACTCGGGAGAGAGGAGGAGTACTAGGGAGCATGGTCAAGGCATAACGCAATGGTAATAATATATTGGGCGGTGCAGGGGAAATTCAACTCTGGGGACGCGGTCAGCGGACGACCAACCCGTCCTGGCCACCAATGGCAAGCCGAAGTCTTCTGACTACAAGGTCCTATTAACCACGCTCATACTCGGCTCCAAATTCGGATATGCTTCCTCTCCAGGCTCCGGTTCAAAACTCCCATCCCGCAACGGCACGTCGAGTACTGAGTGGAGCGCCACCGGTGCACCGAATGGCCATTGACAGGTACTTGGCAAGACAAAGGCCGTTACTTACGGTTCTAGCTAACGAGCAAAGTGAGGACAGAGTTATCCGGGGCGCTATGGTACTGCGGCACACCACGCTCATTCATCGGTAGGAGCAAGCTACAACAGTTACAGCACATGCGGTTGTGCAACACTCATTACCGAGAACATCACGCCTCGTTCGTTAACTCGGTCGATATCCGAAGTAATACACACCACGTACTCCGTATGTACGAGAGGGGCAGGGCCATGGATAGACAACTAAATACTATATAGTGCGGGGCTCTTAGCTCTCTCAGATTACATATATCTTTTATCTCAGACCTTAGAGCAGGGTTTCCGCAACTGCTGGTGTGAGGCATCGTATGCCTTCAAACTTGATAGTGGCTGCTGAGTGAGATTGTAGGACTTGTAATGCAGTGAATGTATTTTGGGAGAAGGGAACGCAAAATTGGGCACTTGTGAAGCCTTCTTCAGCACTACAGTAGAAAGTCTACTGCATTGCTGACACTGCCTTGAGGCTCAACTAACGATCAATTGGCCGAACTATCTGGGCTGTTAAAACACGGCTGGGAGAGCCACTCAAAGTTTGACAATCTCGCCACAACAGTTTAAAAAGGGACTGTCTCTTGTATTATTGAAATTCTATGCCTCAGGATCAGAGACATATGTGAAGAGGCTGAGCTTACATCAATGAATGTGAGGCTACTGCAGTATAAGGATTGGGGGTGGGGGCTGGCAATCCCAAGTTCTCACCAGCCGTGTTGCGGTGTGCCATGTGCCTAATTAGAGGTGACTCCGCTGATTCCCATCCGTCAATACCAAGAGTCTGGAGAAGTATGCTGATTGTTTTAGTGCGCCGGCCCTTCCGGCTGAAACAATTCCCCATACGTGCGGTTCAGTATAAGCACAGATACAAATACAGCATCCCATTTGACTAGGGGGCAAGGTTCGTTTCCATGAGGAACGTGTCATAGGATAGCACAAGGAGATCCAAACACCCACATGATTATTCGTTGACGAGAAGGCTGCTTCACGATCTCGGTTATCTCGGCACTTTCCTTCCTTATGCTATGAGAGTACAAAGAGAACATTACTTCTTGCAGAAGGGATGCTCTGGGAACAACGTCAGAGAAATGCTTGGTTACATTGGTGTACCCCCAGGAGTCAATGAGTGGCTAATAAGCTTGTTTTGAAAGAGCTTGGTGAACGGCCCTGGCTAAAGGTTCAGACCAAAGTCTCGCTTGGTACGAGAAAAACAAGTCTTAGCTCGTTGTTGAATAAACGGCACAGCATGAGTTTACACAGCTTGGAAATACGAGATATTTCTTGTCGGAGCAGGTGTAAAAATGGTTTAGGTAAATGGTAACCTACAATTTCTTTAAAGTAGCGATGATTGACTTTCATGTTTGGAAACAAGTTCTAGCTACTCTAGCACAGCCAGAAGCTTATCTATTGAATGGTAAAATCTAGTCTTAAAGTGTAGGCTTATTGTTGCGGCGGTCAAAAAGTTCGATGTAAACACTCAGGACTTACGTCCAAAACTCACCACCGGTGCACGTTCAACATTTCTCCCTATCCTTGAAAATTCAGGGGGTACGATCCTGTAAGGTTTCGGTTCACGGCCTACGATGCAACTCTATTGCAGCTTACCCTGCGAGATACATACGAGCAACTTCTTAATAAACTTGGACACTGGGTACGTAATTTATGATCAGTTACGATTAAAAAGCCGTGTTGAACTTCACAGATATCTCGAAATCATAGGCTAGACTCCGGTACGACTAGTAAGATGTCTTGATAGTTTTCAAAAGCATATTCCTTGCGCTCAACAATCGAATAAACTAGAAGCACCCAGTTCTTGGTTGTAACATTAAGCTCCACCAGTTTCAGGGGAACTTGGGGGCATAACCATGACCGTCAGCATACTGTCAGGGGACCTTGCCCATTTCAACCATATCTACGGATTTTGCAAGCCAATGTAACGGGGAACATAGAAGTAAACATTCCGGGGCAGTTTCCATACTTTCATCTTGTTGGTAATGTAACCAGCTTCAAACCTCTCCCCAATCTCTGTGCCAATCGGTTTTACTACCACCACCACCATCTCTAGATTCTGGTACAGCTATAAAGGTTGCTGCTTCCGGCTCTTCTGCCGAATCATCCCTGCCAGGTTCCGGTACCTTGTTCTTTCACATTTTGCGGGGAGTAGTATTCAATGTAGCTTCATTTCTTCTTGCGGGTGCCCCACTGATTTGCGGGAAAAGAAATAATAAAAACTAGAACCAATTTTATTCCAACGTCGAAAAGTAAACGAACTGCCTACTTCTGCAAGTAGATACATCCGTAGAGACGTAACTTCTTGTTGAGTCTACAGGTTCATTCATTGTGTATACATAAAAGACGACTAGCAAGAGCAGGGGGCATCCAATCGCATCCCATATTGCAAGCCTATCGCCGTTGTACAGTTTCAGAATTCAGAATTGAAGCTCTGGCTCTCTTGATATCCAAGCGGTAACGAAAAGGGTAAGCATAATGTTACGACGAATTGCGCCAGCGAAGATCAAACTTGCTGATTTAGCTGTCGTCAAGCCACGAGATGTAAAGGAGTTTTGATCATTATCGGAGCGAAGACCAGGATTATGTGACGACGTGCTGCGATTTGCATAGAGACGAGCTCTCTCTCCCCTAGTTATGGTAGAATTGGAGACCCAGTAGACTTTCACTGCACGTTATGACAACCTGCGGGCATTCTCTGCTGCTTACCATGCTCCCCACGCTCGCCCTCAGACTTTTGTTCGACAACCGTATTGCTCAAGTGCCTGGGAACATCTTCCTTTGCAGCTAACCCCGCTCGCTGCAATTCTCTGAGCAACAGACTTTCGATCTATGCGCAAACAATGCAGCAACCCTAGACAGGAATCTCTTCAGTCGAATCATCGTCCCCGCCACGTTAGATAGTCAACCATACTTTACAGCTCCTGGCAACCTAGTAACCTCTGGTGTATTTGCTTTTTAGACTTTCCGCTGTCACCTTTTTCTTCAGCAAGCCACTGAAAGTTATCACGTCGTCAAGTGTTTCACGTTTACGTGTGAGCTTCGGTAAGCTGCGAATTCTAGATGGGAATAGCGCAGAGATGGGACACAGCTTCATAGTCGGATGGTGTAAGTGTCATCCTATAAATCCAAGAGGCTCGTGCGGCATGCACTGTGCGGCGAGGGGATCACCGCGGCGCTCCCGCCACGTTGAGCACGGAGTCTCTTTGATAGAAAATGGATTTCTTGGGTGAGGGGTATTGACTTCAGTAGTCATCGCTATCACTATCACTTGTCCAAGGTGAAGAAGTTGATTCGCGTATGGGCAGGCAGCATTTGGGATAACTGCCAGGGCACCAGATAATGACCAACTCATCGATCACCTTTCATTGAGTTCCTAAGTGGTGCCTATGCTCGCTTACCAGATAAGGAATACGTCGTCATTATGTAGTAAGATTCACGCTCACATATTCGAGACTTTCGAGACTGTCGATGCCCAACACTTCCATTTACAAACATACGAGAAGCTAATACAAATCCTTCAGAAGAGAATCCTGGATCTTGTAGCAAACTGAAACAAAATGGATTCGTCTAATCCACTTTGGTTTCTCAACCATTACAATACACACAATTTTAACACTTGTAGAGAGAGAGCCATTGAAATTCGCAAAAAAGCTGTCTCTAATTTCAATCCTATAATCTAATAGCTCTCACAAAGTCGGTCTATTATGGATTATTGCCACCTGCATGTTTTAGTTTGCCCTATTCTTCATCTTTAGCTACGTAATTAGGAGATCCTTCATCAGATGTATTAAGTCAGTCCCTTATCTAAAATGCTCCCTATCAATGCTCACATCTTACTGGACTGGTAGAGTTCTTCCGTCATTGACGATATGAATCGCGTATCGCTGGCATGACATGCCATTTAGCACGTAGAAATTTGGTTCGAACTCAGTCCCAGAAATAATAAGGCCAACTAAAATCTTTGACGTGAATCTTTACATTCGGCCTCTCTTAGTCCTATATCCCTCAGCAAACTGACCTTACCACCATAAGCTGGGGCATTATGCCTCGCAATGATAGTAGGCTCTTCGGATCTTTTAGCTTGTACGCGTAATTCAGATCTCATTTGTCCTCTATTTCATTATCTCAAAAGCCAAGTAAGTTAAAAGACATTCTGTTTATAAGTTTCAAGCAACACCAAAGGTAGATGAACAGTCTCAAAACTGGTGAAGATCTCAAAGAAACCATGCTTCGCCGTTCCTACTTTCTGTATCTCTGATAGACTTCACGCATACTTCTGCGGATCTGCCTTGAAACTTTTATCATTAATACATACTACCTAGTATATGCTGTGTCATTTGCTCTTAATCTGGCTGTAGCAAGTTCTGTTGCCTTTCACTATTCGCGTTTATTGTATTCGGTTTCGCGTAATGCTGGAACGAATTCGTAGCATTTAATGTAGGCTATTGCTAGACACTTCTTCGCACTTAATATCAAGAGACCTGGGAGTCTAAACGTAACAGTTTCAGTATTTCAGTAGAATGGCGGATGAGAACCTTCTAGATACATAACAGAACAGGGGACAATTCGCAAAATGGTTGGAAGACGGTTGGTGTCTTCCGGGGCGCCTAACTCCATGAACTTATAGAGTTGCACAGTAGTGACTGTATCATATATCACCTATAAGCCTTACAAATAACACAAGTGAGGGTTATCAGATTCATTAATTGCAAATACTAGCAGAGAATGAGTATCTGATTGCAAATATCATCGTAGAATGGCAATTGGTAAGTCCTCGCTTATATTAGGGGAAGTGGGGCTTGGTATTAGTTGCAAAAGATATGGGAAAGCTAGAAAGAACTTTGCTACCCCAATAGATTTACTTTACTATTCACCGTGACACAGTATCCGATTAATCAGGCTCCATTCAGCAGTAAAATTTCGGTATTTGGATCTGTAGGAAGGGTGAATGAACCATAATGCCCCTCGATTGTATATCTTCGTGTTTTAAACTACTGATGTCGTAACAAATAGGCAGAGAACACCAGCTGAAGAACTAGCCTATGAATGGCATTATGGAGAATTAGATGTGTCATTAGTACCTTGCTAGGTAGTGTTGTTAAGTTTGAAGAATAATTCATATTCTGATTACTGAATGTAGCTGTCTAGTTATAATGGGATATCATGAGGTTCAGCGACCATGAAAAACCTTGCTATCGAGTCTGCCTAATGCTATCATATGAAAAATAACTGAGTAGGTAGGGTTAATATCCACATTGTCAATTAATATTCCATGATTCAACGCCAGTCTAATTATTGAATTGAACGGCAGTAAGTAATCTAACATGTAATATTCGCAGTTTTGAAGATCGAAGATTCTTGATGTGATTCATTATGAATATATAGGATAATCTATAGTAATTATATCAATAGCCATCAGTCACGGTACTGGCTCAGAGCGCAGACAACTGAAAATTGAATCCTCCTCGTCACATGATCGATCAGAGAATAGGAGGCGACAGGGCAATTATATTCCTATTGTTAATGCAAAGTGAATTTATTCAGATATAGCCTACTATTGTTCACCGCAGACTACATCTTCGCCCCCTTGCCAAGCTTCGGACTAGCTGGTTTTCGAATCTTGAAGCATTTCTCAACAAGCAATCACTCCAGTCAAGATCTTCTTCCTCATACAAATCTTTACAACCGCTCCTAAGTTTCTCTTAACTAAGGAATACATGACCCATCAATCCTCAACCAAGTTAACGAGTTATTTGACTTGTCTAGCTTCTGCTTGCTCTACCAGCCAGTTCGTAATTTAATTCACGGCCAAAGATCATCCATCGTCTGATCCTCACTCAACTTCACCTCCAAGATGCCTCGTGGAACATTCGCGTATTTCAGCCAGTTGGGTCTGATGAGAGACTTATGTCGGGATTACAACATCAGTTTTGTAGAATTAATGGAAGAGTACCAACGATGTAAGACTGCCTATCCCTAAAGCTTAGGGTAGAACTCATGGTCAGATAGGCATGCAGAGATTCTCGCGAATATATAGCCATATGGGACGCACAGGACAACAGTTCCGTGCCGAACGAGCTACCTGGTTCTCGTTTTGTAAGTTCACTACCCACCCACCAGTTCATGCTCTACCATATTAATACCCACCTAGTCCCTGATATAACCTTCCAAGGCTTTGATCCTGAACGGATCTTACCTGTGTCGTTGAACAACCGAGGA
>Ga0247737_1000878_pt1 | contig 12659 bp, 10 predicted proteins | sample UWRJL028104C2_FD_180937 | JGI IMG/M metagenome (GOLD analysis project Ga0247737, IMG submission 180937) | Plant litter microbial communities from Arlington Agricultural Research Station in Wisconsin, United States - UWRJ-L028-104C-2 | ecosystem: Environmental > Terrestrial > Plant litter >...
GAGGGCTTGCTCAATGGATAGAGCTACACTCCCCCTCAACTTAAGGCTTCTTCTTTACACTGCCCACATGGCAACCATATGAAGTAAATGATTTTTCGCAAAGCCACTCAACTCAAAACTCTCCGACACGGTTTTCGGGATCCAGTACCCTGCCAGACAGTGGCACGGTGCAATAGCCCCGCTCCAGGGGACCAGAACAACAAATGGTCAAACACAGCTAACGAGCGACCAACTTGATTCCAACGTACGATCGTCCGGTTTCCTAGCCACCAATTCAAGCAGATGCTTCGCTATACTACTGAATTTCTTATCTGATTGCTTAAAATAGAGAAGTTATGGAACCTGAGCTAGTTCGTCAATGGATGTGAGGAACCTCTACTGAGTCGTCTTTTCAGCCACCGAAACCACAGTAGCAGACTCTGAATCAATGTGCTTTAATGGAAAACAGCCTGAGTGCAATTGAGTGTTCTTCTGACCCAAAATCCAGATTGCATCGTTGATCGTACAATTGGCATCGGCCAGGTATTCTAGCCTCTGTTGGCAGGCTTTGCCGCATGATCGATAGGAACCAACACCCCCGCTTAACCACTGCGGTTGGGTAACTGAACCATCCCTAGAAGAAGTTGATCCAGGATAGCAACAAGTCAAGCCATTATGAATCCTACAAGATCTGCAAGATTCGAATCGCCAATTGGAATTTGAAAGTATATCCACAAATCCGAGGGTCGCAGAATATAAGCTTCCTCCACACCGGCTACCAGCGTTTCCTACTAGCCTGGTGGTTCCAAGCCATTAGATTTCCCTTAAAAGCGATTCCACATGGGCCACAATCGCCACTTCTGCCAGGGCTTGATGCAGGCCATACTTCCCTGTTGCAGTTCATGCGTTGCGTAGATCCTAGGCTGAGTTTTACTCGCTTTTGAGATCTAAGACCGTTGGTTGGGCGACATCTTAAACACTGCGGGAGAGGCACGGGGGGAATCTCCTTTCCCTGTTGCTCTCAGGGCAGGAGGTGTACCGCCGCAGTATCGGTTATTGGATTTCCCTTGTATCTCAGGGAGGGGTATCTTCGTTTCAAACCTTAATTTCATATATTGAGGGGTTTATAGGATTCCGTGGCTTATCGCGTCTAGCCTGGTGCCCATGCTCTCTGAAGGATGATCAAGGTTTGGTCTGCTCCAAGGGCCTGTACTGCCATGCTGAGGAAGATATAATTGATGGCTTCCACAGACTTTATTGTCTGCTAAGATTGTGCTACTTTCTCATGATCTTCAAAGTGTGATCGCTGCTTGAAAATGATGATTTCGCCCTTGCTCTTTGGTTTGGCTGTTGTGCCACTTTACGTTGTTGCGCAAGGGATGATTTTTGATTCTCCAGGTATGTGACTCTGTACATTTCTAGACTATGGAAGTCATCTTTAGATTGTCTTCACGAGGTCAAGGTTCATTTTGTGAAACAAATCTCAAGAGGATCTTTCACACTCATTTGGACCAGTAAGAGACAAACTAATTCCGATATTAGCTTTAAACGAGATAGTGAATGGAGGCAGCACATATATAGTCAGAATTCATTCTTCTCCAGACGACCCATACTTCAACCAGCTAGACAATTTCGAACTCCTGTTATTTTCTGGGAAATACAGCTCCTCGGTAAGTACCTATACTCTGATTAAGAAGTTTGCTTACTCACAAATGATCTAGGAAGACATATACTCTTGGAACCTAACAAATATCAATCCCGCTACAACCCAGAGTAAAATTACGATTCCCTCATCCATAGCACCCAATAAGGAGCATGCCTATTTCATGGGTATTCGGGGCTCTGTGAAATCAAATTCAAGTGTTTCAGCAACATATTTTTCAAATTATTTTACGCTTGCAAATATGTCGACCACTGAAGATGGGTTGACTGCAACATCAAAAGATAAAAGTTCATCATCCCCATCTGAGAAGTTTCCGCTATGGGCTTTCATCGTTATTCTCGGCACCGCAATTATATCGCTGTCATTGGCTTGGGGGTTCTTATGTTACAGGATGAAGAGAAAACAAACCAAAGCCATAAGAAACTGCGACTATGAAGCATCGGCAGCAGAGAAATGGTACAAATCACCGACATCTGATTCAAAACATGGACGAATCGTCAAACATAACAGCGAGAGAAGTGCTTTATTGCCAATAACACATGGACTTCCAATACTATCAGGCCGTCCTCAGCGTCCGGCTCGGCCTCGGAGCACTACTTTATCTGGGAATTTCATGTTTGAGCTTGATGCCTCAGAAATCCAAAGGCCACCGAATGTGTGGAGGGAAAGTTGGCACACTGTAAGGGGCCTTGTTATTGGGGGAAGAAGTGAAGTCAGGATTTCGAGAATGGATGAGGACATTCGGATTTTACCTAATGTGCCAATTCCTAGGGGTGCGACTATTGAGAGGAGGAATGAAGTACGCTGGAAACCTAGCTACCCTGGGACATGAAATGTTTATAAATAAAAATAAAGATAAAGATACAAGAACAGCAGGTTCTAGCGGTGAACTTACGTGATTTCGTGCTGGATCTCTACCTTCGTTCACTGGCTATTCTCTATACTTTGTGTTCACTCACCACGACTTCTGTGTAGAGTGCATTCAAAGGTTTGCAGCGGATATGGTGAAATCAAAGCCTTTCAAGCAATATCGATGTTGTAATTCGTTCTGATCGGTATCGTCCTCGTGGATGATGTGTTACACTGGTGGGCATTAATACGTAGACCAATCATGGCAGACAGCACATCAGGACACATTGAAAACTCTTTGAATGTTGACTCCATATTTCAGATATAAAGAATATACTAGCTTTCGCCCACCCGCATACTCAGCCCGTATTTCTCCTATCACCATTGCCACAACCTTTTCGGATAACCCCGAATCCAGGCATACTCAGTCACTTCCAGGCTCGTCCTTCTTAGTCTTCGAACCATGCTTCAACTTCTGCGTACCCGCCTCTGTAGAATCTTTTCGCTTTAGGTCCTTCTTGGACTCGATATCCGACCAATCAGCGTGGGTTCGATAATCCTCACTCGTATACTGAACAAAGCTACCGAATGATTCAGAGGCAACATCAGTTTGAGTTCCTTTTAGATTCTTTCGCGATCCCCACGGTGTCTTAATTTTAGCAGGGGCATCTCCTGGCGTCTCAATCTTGTGTACCTTCTCGTTTTTGAGTTCAGGAAGTGGGACTTCTGATGTAGGGTGTGGACGCTCCTGAATTTGGCGGAATTGGAGATTAGGATAGTCCATGTAAGTAAAATCTAGCATGGTTATGGAGCTTTGTACAGCTGTGCTTGACTTTTGATAATGTTGGATATCGTCAAAACCATCCAGAGCCCAAAGTGGAGTCAATTCCATTCGATAGCTCAAAAAGGCAGCGTCGTATGCAGCTCGGCTTCTACTCAACCAATAGTCAGTTGATCACAACAATCTTGTTACATAAAATAGGCATATGAACGAACCCTGGATCTGTTAGGATCGCAACTGCATCCTTCATAGCACGGCAGACTTCAGGAATATCTTGGCGATTGCTCGTTTGATAGAGGTGCTTGAGGGCATAGTATTGCTTCTGGCAGAAGTCAGTTTCAGATGAACCTTAAAAACTCCTCAGTGTATTCTTACATAGATATCTTCCAAACTAGCATGTGGACCATCTCGAACATCAAGTAGCCGGTACAGATCCTCAAATACCATAGTGATTTATGCGAGGTCAGATACTTGTTGTAATGAATTGGTCTAAAAAGTGACTAGCAGTTGTATACAAAGTCATAAAAAAGACAAAGGAACAAGAAGGTTGTTGCTTGTTTTGCTTTGAACCTGCTTAGATTCCGGGGTACTTTTCAAAGAGGCAAACGCGTTCAGATTCACCTTTGAAATTAACGTGCGTTGAGAAGCGCCTAGAATTGACTAGCTCCATTAACTGCTAGATTTCATGTTTAGAAGAGCGTTTGATATGATAAGCAAAGCCCCAATAAAGCGCTTTATGAATCAAAAGACGTCTTTGGAAGAAAATCGGCAGGTTTCATCCACTCGCTAGTCACAGCAATATTCAAAAGAAAGGGGTTCGGCTAACAAGCGAGGGGTTCCAGTAACCTAATTGACACACCTCCTAGTCTCACTATACAACCATATTACAGTAGGAAACAGTACAAGACAATCAGAAACCTGTCGTAACTTCTAGTCTGAAGTCTATCCACACAGATTACTGTAGCAAACAGTACAAGACAATCACACATCCACACTACCCACCGTAAAATCTGAAGTAATAGCCCAGAAATGGTTGTATCGTGATGTCCTATAACTTGGTTGTCTTTGTCAAGTCAAGACCACAACTCAGCATGTGGGTGAGTGACAGCATTGTAACACCAAACACTGGTGCACCACCCACGTAATGGAGTAACTCCATGAATTTCACAGGGCAATTGAAACCAGCCTTTCTATAGAAATCTGTTAAGACAGGTATTCAGACAAGACATTAATAAGTGACCTTCTGATAGATATAAGATACAATCAAATTGTACATAGAATTACACTACAAATTCGTGTATCCAATAGTGAAAACTCAAAAGCTATTGCCCTTCTGGAGTCCTTCACCAGGCGTTAAGCCTATTCTGAAGACCACACTATTTATACTTAGCTCAAATCTAAGATTTCTTTAGGGTTCATGTGTCAGTCAACAGATAAGAGCTCCTTGGTAATCTTATAAGCAGGATATTGCATGAGAATTTCCTCAGGGACGATATTTATGGATTGCTGATGGGGACTCATATTGCATAAACTCTTTATATCAAGCATCTCAATGGGTGTTAGGTGGAAATGCTGTGAAGAGGAATCTTGGTTGCAAACAAACTATTGCCTCAAAAGAGTTTTCTTTTACCAGATTATTCCCTTTTCACCTGAGACTTCTGCTGTCTTTGACTTGGCTGCTCCTCTTCTTCCATATCCTCATCTTCATCCTCATCCTGGTCATCATAAGCAGCTTGCTCTAAGTGTCGCTTGACTTTTCGACGCATAAGTTCATCATCAACAAGATCAGCATGTTTTAACATCTATAATATTTGTTAGTTGACGTGGGTTTAACTGAAAGGATTTTCTACTTGCCTTGAAGCAGCCCACTTGCGGACACTGTACCTGCTTAGGACCTCCCCGTCCGCCAAAGACAGTGCCGCCATCTATAAGCTCAAGAATGGCCTGTTTTTCATATGTGTGCCTACAGACTTTGCTAGTACATGGATTTTCGAATACGCGCATTGTCAATGGGCATTTATATTCAGGCTTTGATCCTGCTATAATAACTTCGTCGTCATCCTCATTATCCTCATTGCTTTCATTTTCATCATCAACTGCATCATTCATTCGTGTACCAGAGCCATAGAATATGTCAGGTTTATCTCCATGAAACCAGGCTTTTGATATAGGTATTTCGATTGTATCGCCATATAGTGAGTCGTGTAACAGCGATTTAAAGTTACTATATGTAGCATTATTATCTGCATATCTGCAGTCGCCTGTTAGCTATCTGTCATAACCCACACAGTAGTTATAACGCACCTTTTATACATTGATTGCGACCGATATGTCTCTGCGTAGTCTTCCTTAGCTCTTTCGAGTATTTCGACAGTACTTATAACATCTGGTGCTCCTTCTTGCTGCTCGTCCTCCTCCTCTTGTTCTAATGAATCAAGCTGCGGAGGAGGGATGACAGCAATACTTTCGATGACATTCGTCAAAATCTGGGTACGCATTGAAAGCTCGTCGCCGTAGTCAATGATTTCACGCAGCGCTATTTCGGACTCCTCTGTCAATTCTTCCGAGGTTTTTGCCATTATCGCAGCTGCATGCTCTTCACCTCTTTCTGCCTCGGTCTTTTCGTCTTCTGCTCTTCCCTCTTCGATTCGCTTCGCTATCCACTTCTCGTTGGCTTGCTTTCGTTTATTCGCTTTATCATTCAATTGAGCGACAGCATTAGGGATAGTCTTCTGGGCATATTCAAGATGCTTTCGATATTTCCGCACGTCGTCTTCCGAATCCTTCAATTTGTTGAGCTCCAGCCGTGCTTTGGCAGATAACACACAGCTTGGTGGTTCATATGGTGGAAGTTCTAAAATGCTAGAGTCATCTTCTCGGTTCCTGCTTCGAACAGGTGTTGAAGTAGAAGAAGCATCATTCCGACGCGAGCGGACTTGGACAAGTCTTCTCGACATCCCTATGCTGAGGATTTGTTTGACGCGCTGTCAGCTGTGGACAGTTGGGCTAGAATTACAAACTTAGACCAGCGCAGAGTGACGCGTTGGAGACGCGCTGCATCACGTGCAAGAAATATATCAAAGAGCAGACAAGCTTTAATAAGCTCTCTTGGCGTCAGTCTAAACTTCGGTATCCAGATCATCCGCACGCTATTGTAGCGCTCCCCATAGCTACAAATAAACAGCTGCCTCCACCAGCAGGATGTTCTCGTACATTTCCAATCTACATGTAAACATGCGAGCATGCACGCCATTGACGATTCGACGATGTGTGTTTCGGTGTAGTCCCACCCACCCTTAGGAATCAGCAGATCTGAAACTCGATTGAGTCACTTGAAAGAACAGGAGCAATAATCAATGGAACAACAAAAGGAGGAATATCACATTTGAGCGACCGCTAAACGTTACTTTAAACGAGTCGTTTCTTTGCTTGAGTTGGATCTGCCGTTATCACCCTAGATGTGACATCACACGGAATTATCACCATTGAACACCAAATCAGCTAAAATCGGCACAACGACGATTCACATTAAAGTATCCTCAGCTTCACGATGCTCTGCGAACACCGTGTCGAAGGGTTTGTATGTAACCGGTATGAAGGTCCGACTGGGGATTAGGGCTAACTCTGATAGGGTCCCAAATCAGCCCTGTCCTCACCGCTGCCAACAACTTGCTTCATCGACTCAGTGCTTATTCCTCTTCCTACTTATATTGCACTCCTTCTTCTACCTATACTGTTCCTATTGTCTATAAAATATTACAAGAGTGTTTACAACCACTCTTCAGTCCATCTACAATCCACGAAGCATCGGAAATGCCTTTTCATAACCGTCTCTGCAGTCTACTATGTTCTCATCATAGCAAACATCTTGATGGAGGTGCTTGAAATAGTACGCCTCGAGCTTCTCGGAGACTATGGTATCGCAATGATACCCTTTGTTTTTGTCGGCTTGATACTTGCTTTCGCACTACACTGGACTAAAGGTATCGGAGGGCGGATCCGTGGTTGGCAGGCTATTAATGGAGTTCTCTGGGTTGGTGGTATTGTGGTAAATATAATCAAAGTTGTGGGATTAGTGAATGAGGGTATGGGCGGGCGCAAGGGAACGAAATATCCTATTGTGGATCAGGTCACTGATATTGCAGTTATAGCTGGTGTTTATGTCATATTGACCATTTTGGAGGCGTTATTGGGATTTTGGGACGTTTTAGGGAGAGCTAGCAGACGGAAGAGTATTGCGAGTGCTACCAGTCCTGTGTTGAACAGTGTGTAAACCTCGAAGTGCTAACTCGGATGGTGATCATTTGAGTTGTAGGACAACTGAAATAATACCATGACGTTAAATGAATGCAACTGTTGTTTATTTGCAAATGTCCTCTTGCTGGATAGTGTATAATCTAGAGCACATCGTCGAATGGGATCTTTGTCAAGTGCTCGAGCTGCACTGACACTCTGTGATACTTCTCCTTTTCTGCATATCTTCTTGTATATTTAGAAGGAAATTGGGCTTTCTGTGCTACCCATATCTCCTTTGATTCAAAGGCCAGTTGCCACCGCCTACCAGTTAGCTAAGCAGCTCTCTCATCTGACGATATATGCCAAGCAGCTCCTGTATCCGTAATAGGGGCTCGCTAATCACTCACATGGCACGACACCTGTAGAAACAAACGACACCTCTTTCTAGCAGAATCAGTCAGCATTTACCAACCAACAACAGACTACAATAAAGAGTGCCTGGAATCTGAGCAATAAATCATACTTGTGTTACAGTATGGATTTTTACAGGTCTTCATCCGGAGGATACACACCAGTGTGGGGCCCGCCAACATCAACCCTGAAGTAAATTCCTTTCGACTCTAACATATTTCTATGAGCTGACTACTTGGTGCTAGTTTCTGTGAAGAGGTAAATTAATTCCCCTTCCACATTTGTCTACTGAGACAGCCAGAACTAGAATAATAGAAACGAAAGCCAATCTCAATTTGGATCTGCTTTTCCTGGAAATATAGAAGATAACAGTAGAGTTAACAGAGGTGAATAGGACTATGAATTTACACCTTATATTGCGGAAATATTCAACACACTCACCAATATTACGTACAGCGAGTTTTTCAGCACAATCTATTGACGTGTTCCTACTAACTAGCATATTAGTTGGTCTTGGCATTAGAGGGATTCTGAATCTCCGTAAACTTGGAGTACAAGACACCGGACCAAAGCTACCCTACTTGGCCCTCATCAATCTAGGATTTGCATCAAGTCTATTCCACTCCAGCTTGAAATACTCAACACAAATGTGTGATGAATTCTCAATGCTCATTGCTACTTTTATCGTTTTCTATCGTTTGCTGTCGTTCTCGCAAACACGCTTCTCCCCAAAGGTCCTGCTGTATAGTCTCTTGGCGCTTATGGGTACTGTTATGATGGCGCAATTTCTCACGGGGGAGAGTACAGTACAACAGGTTGTGTTCACGGGGATGGTCTATTGGCTTTGGAATACGTGCTTCAAGCTGATCAGTAAGTTGGAGCAAAATGATCAGTTAAAATCGAAAATGAGGTGGATGGCTTTAAGTGGCATTGGTAAAGTCTTCGATGTCTAGATTACTTATTCTATCAGCTAACTCTCGACTCGCTAGCTTTCTTCATTTCCGGACATGCATGCTGGGTCACAGATTTCTATGCTTGTGAGGGTTTACGTGGGGCGAGAAAGAAATTAGGAATGCCTTGGGCTAGTTTACTGGAACTTCATGGCTAGTAAGTACCCAAGATAGCATAGTTTTGAATTCTTTCGCTTACTAGTCATCAGCTGGCACATATTCACCGGAATCGGGGTTTACATTTTCATGGTAATGGTGGAATGCTTAAGTTGTGTATCTATTGAATCTGAGGAAGGAAGTGGAAAGCCAATAGTTGCAAGTACTGGAACCTGGCCTTTTATGGTACATATGGAAGAGCCAGCGAGTCGTGATATGAAGAAAAAGACTACATAGTGGAATTCAACTCATTATTCAAACAGAGAGAGTCAAGCCAACATTCTGTTAGCTGAGATCCCTGTGTTGTGTTCATTCTTGTAGAGCCTTGAGAACGTGGTTATCGCTTCTACCTACTGCATCAGAATTACGGAAGGAGCGGCATGTCGCAGCGATCTCTATGGTGGATTTCATCAAACTGAATTAGCTTTTTCTCGTTGTGATAGCAGCCGAAGAATAATGTTTGATGCCTCTATAAAACAAGATTGGAAATATCTGATGTATCTTCACAGTGTTTCGAACAGGGGTGATTCGCTATATAGCTTTTGAGATAGTGCAGAGTCGATATGCATTGTATTAAATACTGGTCCTTGGGAGAGATTGTCTATGGGTTTTCGACTTGGATCAACAATACTTTGAATAAATGTACAAGTTGCCTGTTTTGAGTCCTGTCATACATAATATGTTTAAGACCACCCTCTCCCCATCTCACAACATCTAATTAATATGGATAGCGTCAACATGCTTCGTTTTCATTCAAGTCCACAAGTCAGTTGCTTATGCAAAACCTTCCTCAGCTTCCCCTTGACAGCTTGATAGCTTGCCTTTGCAAGCTCCGTAACTCTTATAGTTATTTGTGGCTCGGGGTCAGTTTTGCGTTTGACCCAGCGACGTAGCTCTGCTTCCACAAACTCATCGAATTCGAAATATGCCATTGTTTCGGTTAGATAACTGTTCTTGAGTTCGATTTGTCTACGTTTTGTTTTTGTGTCCATAATAGAAATGGTAGAGGTACGGCTGCTGGAGCTTTGCGACATAATGCTTTTAGCTGAAGACTTTTCGTAGTTGGAAGGATTTGTTGGATACTTAAGAGAAAGAATGATGGGAGAAATGATGTGTGCTCTGTGAAGGCTTCTGAACGAAGAATCCTTATACGTGTGTGTCGTCAAGTCCTGATAAGATGTAGACTTATGATGCTTCCTTTACCTGCGAAGTTTACGGACAAGGTATGGAACTTTTAATATTGGCAATTACCACATATGCTCTTCGAATGGGTGTGGAACTGTTATAATATAGTTGCAGAACAGTTCAAAATGAAATGTTTTAATCCAGATTAGGTGTAGTTAATTCTACAGACAGATATAAAATAACATTTAGTACGTTTTGGAATCCAGTGGACTTAGCGCAATTTATGAGCAGCTTATATATTGTCAATTTACCTCGATTACATACCACTGCTACTTATAATCAAGTAGGTGATTGTTGTATCCATAGTGTAATTGTTGATTGTATTTCCCAGATATATTTTGATATTGATTTACTGCTCAGAGCTCAGAAAATCACGTAACCAAGTCACATAACTAGCCTGAATATACCCATTCGAAAAAACCAACAGATAGATACAACAAGTACAACTTGGATCAAGCTATGCATAATTAAAACAAATTCATGATGATACTGAGTAGTCCAGCTATGGTTAGAGCTTCCTATTGCTGATCATATCTGCACACCAGAACGGAAATATCCTACAACATATAGACTATTTGTGTGAGCTGCCTTCACTTAAGCCTGGAAAGCATATGCATTCAAAGATTTTTACAATAAATCATAGTGTCTTAAATCTGATTTACTCATCGGGAGCATTCCTATGGTTGCCCGTTTCAAACATGGATTGGACTAGGATGTTCAGAGAAGCCGATGCATCTCGAAGTCAATTTATTTATACAGAGTATATAGTTCTTTCAGAAGGAAGTCGTTAATATTAAGAGGATGTTAGAGAGAAACTTTCCTTTTAAGCATTTGAACACACATAGACAGAAAACAATATATAGCTAAAGCAGTGGGTTCAGTGTAGCTCGTTTACCGGACCTTAAAGTAGCTCATCGGGTGAGGCAAGATGTAAATTGGAAAGTCAACACAGAAAGGATGGAGTCTTGTGGAAGTATCTTTTTTCAAAGTAGAAGATCGGGGTAAATTTACGAGAGCATTGGTGAGCATTTTTCTTTTCGAATTTGATACAATACAGATCTCTATCATTGAACGCATTTAAATATGTACAATAGCTTCTGGGATTACTTCTTTGGCTCTTCTTTCTTCTCTTCGGGCTTTGATGTTGGTAACTTGAAGGTGTCTGGCTTGAAATCCACACCAGTTCCAACTTGCTACTATGTGTTAGCTTGTTCAAGACAATGAATACGGCGACAAATGATCTTACCTCCCATGCTGCAGTTCCTCCTTCAAAGTTTCGGAACGCTTGCGTAAGCTCTAATGGCTCGACGACAATGCGCTTCTTCTCCTCATCATACCGGATTTCTGTATATCCTGTCAATGGGAAATCTTTCCGTAAAGGATGTCCGTCGAAGCCGTAATCAGTCATAATTCGTCGAAGGTCAGGGTGTCCAATGAAGAAGACTCCAAACAGATCGTACACCTCTCTTTCGTACCAATTTGCTCCATCATATAAGCTTGTGATACTAGGAACGGGCGTGGTCTCATCCGCATATGTTTTCACTCGGATTCGCGAGTTATGGCGCACACTCAACATGTTGTATACAACCTCGAATCGCTGGTCTTTGGTAGGAAAGTCCACAGCCGTAATATCAGTAACTTGTGTAAATTCGGCGGCAGTGTTGTCTAGGATAGTTTAGCTTCGAGTTGTATATTGAGATCATAAATTAGGCTCATACATTTCAAGAACGTAAACACAGGGATGACTCCAGATGGAGAGATATATATGACCAGTTCATCTTTCCAAACTGAGAATTGCTGGATGTACTTTGGCAGACAGCCCATGAGCCACGAACCATACCGGTGCATATCATCTGCCTTTGCAGCGTATTTATCGGCGGGATTCACGGGAGGAACCCGAAGTCCTCCTGGAACATCAGGACCTCTTTGAGCGTGGCGCATGTTTGGGGTATCTGGAGAAACAACAACCTGGTGATGCATGGTGGAGGTGAATGTTCGGACACTGGCTTCGCTACGACGAGAGAGGCCGGTCCTGCTGGAACGGATGGCAGTAGCCAGAGCCCGGTGATTCTGTATCCTCAATGCCATGGTCGGGGCCAGGGTGTGGTGGTGTCAATTGCACAGTGAAATTGATCGTAAACGCCTCTTTGGTGCTGGAGCTCAGGTTCCATACAGACTTCGAGCATTGCCAAGACTGTTTAGATAAGCTGAGCTCGGTTCATGCCTATTGGTTGTTTCTTAAAGCACAGCACTCGACATCTCCTAACGCCGAAAGTTGCCTTGGCCTTACACGGCCTAGTTCTGATCAGGCTCTAGCCAAACTAGAAACTCCTTTGACTGTGAGCAGCTTCTCTTAATTTCAATCCATTATATCCTCAAACTTTAACAACCCAACTCCATCGCGTGCTATCTCGCATCACTTTTCCGAACTCGTCCTCAAGTCTATGCG
>Ga0247737_1000880_pt1 | contig 12657 bp, 9 predicted proteins | sample UWRJL028104C2_FD_180937 | JGI IMG/M metagenome (GOLD analysis project Ga0247737, IMG submission 180937) | Plant litter microbial communities from Arlington Agricultural Research Station in Wisconsin, United States - UWRJ-L028-104C-2 | ecosystem: Environmental > Terrestrial > Plant litter >...
TCCCGGTGGTTGCCGGTCGGGTGCTCCAGGGCTTCTCGCTCGGCGTCATCTCGCTCGGCATCAGCGTGCTGCGCGACGTGCTGCATCCGAAGAGCCTCGGCGGCGCGGTCGCGCTGGTCAGCGCGACACTCGGCGTCGGCGGCGCCGTCGGACTCCCGGTGGCGGCGGTGGTCGCGCAGAACCTCGACTTCCACTTCCTGTTCTGGCTGGCCACCGCACTCGGCGCGGCGGCGCTCGTGCTGGTGCTGGTCATCGTGCCTCCGAGCACTCTGCGCACCGGTGGACACTTCGACTTCATCGGGGCGGTCGGCTTCGCGATCGGCCTGGTCGGCATCCTGCTCGCCGTCTCCAAGGGCAGCACGTGGGGCTGGTCCAGTCCGCTCACGCTCGGGCTCCTCGGCGGCGGGGTGATCGTGCTCGTGCTCTGGGGCTGGTTCGAGCTGCGCAGCCCGGAGCCGCTGATCGACCTCCGCGTAGCCGGTCGTCGCCCGGTGCTGCTGACCAACCTCACCTCCATCTCGATCGGTTTCGGCTACTTCGTCACCGCGGCCGCCTTCCCCGCACTGCTGGAGGCACCCACGGGCACCGGTGTCGGGCTCGGGCAGACCCTGATCGTCGCGAGCCTGTGCCTCATGCCGCTCGGTCTGGTCATGTTCGTGCTGTCCCCGGTGGCCGCGCGGCTCTCCGCCAGCCGCGGACCGCGGGTCAGCCTCATTCTCGGTGCCTCCGTCGTGGTGGCGGCCTTCGTGCTGGCGGTCGTGCTCCACGCGCAGGTCTGGCACGTCATCCTGGTGTCGGCCGTCGTGGGTGTGGGAGTCGGCATCGCCTACGCGGCGATGCCGACGCTGATCATGCATGCGGTACCGGCCAGCGAGACCGCGTCGGCGAACGGCCTGAACTCCGTGATGCGCACCCTCGGCTCGACCGTCGCGGGCACGGTATCGGGACTCGTGCTGTCGTCGAGTGCCGTGCGGTTCGAGGGGATCGCGATCCCGACCGACGGCGCCTTTCGCACGGTGTTCATCATCGCGGCCGCCGTGGTGCTTGCCGGCGTGATCTCGGCCGTGTTCATCCCACGACGCGAACCGGCCTACCCGACGACCGCGAGCATCCCGACCCTGCCGGGTGCGCCCGACTGACCGCGAACGCCCGACGGGCGACCGGGAGTATTCTGCGGGCCATGGACGTGGATCGGATCGACATCGTGCGCGGGGACATCACCCACGAGCGCGTCGACGTGATCGTCAACGCCGCCAATAGCGATCTGCTGGGCGGCGGAGGGGTGGACGGGGCGATCCATCGCGCGGGCGGTCCCGCCATCCTGGCCGCCTGCCGGGAGCTGCGCGCGGGGACGTATCGCGACGGCCTGCCGACCGGTGAGGCGGTGGAGACCACGGCCGGCAACCTCGATGCCGACTGGGTCATCCACACGGTCGGCCCGGTCTATGCGAAGACCGTCGACCACAGCGACCGCCTGGCGAGCGCATATCGCAGCTCGTTGACCCTCGCCGCCAGACTCGGCGCGCGCTCGATCGCGTTCCCGGCGATCTCGGCCGGCGTCTACGGCTGGCCGATGGACTCGGCGGCCACCATCGCGGTCGAGACGGTGCGCGCCACCCTCGAGTCCGGCGCGGCGCACGGGATCGAGCGGGTGCGTTTCGTGCTGTTCACCGACGATGCGTATGACGTGTTCGTCGCCGCAAGCGCCTGAGGGCTACTGCGCGGGGGACTACTGCGCGCGGGGCTACTGCGCGCGCGGCTACTGCGCGAGGTCGGTCAGCGCCAGCAGGGCCGCACCGTAGGCCTCCGCGGCGTCAGCATCGGTGAAGATCTGCTCGGTATCACCGAATACGACCTCGACCGCGAAACCCCCGTCGACGACGCGAAGAGCACGGAATGTGCCGCCAAGCAGTTCGCGCAGCTGGTCTTCGCGCGGCAACCAGAGCGACTGCTCGATCGCGACGGAATCGAGGGCCCACTCTGTCGTGCCATTGAAACCGAGGATCGTACCGGTGTCGAACTCGTGCGCTTCGACCGTCATGTCGCTGACGATGAAGACGTCGCCGTCGAACCCCTCCCCCACGATCGAGAAGGCATCACCCGAGACCGGGTGCCAGACGATTCCATTGGCGTTCAGGCGGCGGGCGAGTGTGGTCGAGATCATCGATCCATTATCCGTCCCCGGGTGGCGACGACGCATCGATGATCCGGACCACGACGTCGTTCCCGCACCTCATCCGGCTCGCCCTCATGCGATCTGCCGGAACACCACCCGCTGTAAAGCCGAACCCGGGGGCGGCGACCGCGCTGATGCGAAGTTCTGACCCTGCGGAAATACCCCCGTATGCCGCTGGAGTTCTTCGCTGAGGTCGCCGCCACCCGAATGTCCCCCGGTGGTGCACTCACCACGATAGACAAAACATGGTGATCGGTGCTTCCCCCACTATGGGGCGCCCCCGAACGAGAGTCCGCACAATGGGGGACAGGCCGTTCCGACATCCGGAATGCGCGTCTCGGCCGATCTTTACCATTTGCCGTCAAGGGGTGCCCGGGAGGCCAACCTCTGCGTATCGTGACGCGTAGGTCAGCACTGCAGCACCCCCGCTGCCGCAGGAATCCGCCGCCGGGAGGTACGCGTGCTCGAAGTCCCCGACTACCTGGGACCATGGATGGTGCAGCAACGCTGGTTCGCCGGCAAGGGGCGCACCCCCGATCTGCTCGATATCGGCGGTTTTGCACTGGGGTACGACGACGGGGTTCGGGTGCGCGTGCGTCTGGTGCTCGATCGCGCCGCCAGCCCGCTGCTCTACCAGGTGCCGCTCACCGAGCGACGTACCCCATTGGACGGCGGTGAGGCGGCCCTCGTCGGCACCGACGCCGACGCGCAGGGCCCCCTCTATGTGTACGACGGCCCGCGCGACCCCGCCTTCGCCGCCGCACTGCTCGAGCTGATCCTCGACGGCGGTGAAGCAATCGCCGAGGACGGCAGCGGCCCGGCCGCCTTCGGGCATCGCGACCTCGCGGGAGCCGGGGCCATCCACTCTCCCCGCGTCCACTCGTCGAAGGTGCTCAGCGGCGAGCAGTCGAACACCTCGATCGTCTACGAGATGACGGATGCCGACGGCGCGCCCACCATGCCAATCATCTGCAAGCTCTTCCGCGCCCTGCACGACGGCGAGAACCCGGATGTCGTGCTCACCGGAGCACTCGGAGCGGCCGGCTCCAGCGTCGTCCCGCGCACCGTCGGTCACATCACGGGGCGCTGGCGCGACACCGGCGCCCGCGGTGGCACCGCCACCGGGCATCTGGCCTTCGCGCAAGAGTTTCTGCCGGGTGTGGACGACGCCTGGAAGGTCGCCATCGCGGCGGTGGAGGTCGGCGAGGACTTCTCCGATCGCGCGCGTGCCCTCGGCGAGGCGACGGCGGAGATGCACGAGACGCTCGCAACGGCGCTCCCGACGCGCGTGACGACCCCCTTCGACATCGCGACCGTGGTGACGGCAATGCGCACGAGGTTCGAGCTCGCCGCCAGTGAGGTGCCGTCGCTGGCCGCCTATCGTGACCGACTCCATCGGGTCTACGCCATCGCGCAGGCCAGTCCATGGCCGCCGCTGCAGCGCATTCACGGTGACTTCCATCTCGGGCAGGTTCTCTCCGTGCCCGGTCGCGGCTGGGTGGTGCTCGACTTCGAGGGCGAGCCGCTGCGGGAGATGAGCGAGCGGAGCGCGCCCGACTGCCCGCTGCGCGATGTCGCCGGCATGCTGCGTTCCTTCGACTACGCGGCCGGGTCGTTCGCGCTCAGCCATCCCGGCGAGACCGCATCCGACTGGTCATCCGCCGCGCGGAATGCGTTCATCGATGGCTACATCGCGCGGTCGGGACGCGACCTGCGCGAGCACCGCGCACTGCTCGACGCCTTCGAGATCGACAAGGCCGTCTATGAGGCGCTGTACGAGGTGCGCAACCGTCCGAACTGGCTGAGCATCCCCACCGCGGCCGTCGACCGGCTCGTCACCCGCTCCTCGCAGCCCGCGCTCTGAGGCGCTTGCGTCTGCATGGCGGCAGCGTGCGATAGGTCGGGTGCGATAGGTCGGGTGCGGGGTAGTGGCTCACCCTCATGGAATCGGCCGGCGCAGGATGACCTCCGCGTCGGTCACCCCGTTCTGCAGCACGACCTGCACGACCGATAGCGGTTGTGCAGGTCATGCTGAACAGCATTCAGCGAGTTGTCACAGATGAACCTGTCGGGCAGGTCATGAGGTACATCTGTGACAACTCGCGAGGAGCGGCGGGCGCGTTACGTCACCCAGCAGCCGGGGTCACTCCGCGTCGAGCGCGTCCTCGAGCAGTTGCATGAGCGCCTCGAGTTGCACGCTCGCCTCGGCCTGCACCTCGGAGTCATCGCCGTCGAGGGCGCGCGCCGCGAGGCCGGCCTTCGAGTCGATCAGCTCCGCGATCTTCGCGTCGATGGTCTGCGAGGCGATGATGCGCCAGGCGGTCACCGGCTCCTGCTGGCCGATGCGGTGCACGCGGTCGATGGCCTGCGTCTGCTCAGCGCTGGTCCAGCTGAGCTCGGCGAGCACGACGTTGGAGGCGGCCTGCAGATTGAGGCCGACACCGGCGGCGGTGAGCGAGGCGACGACCACCGAGACCTCGGGATCGTTGTTGAACGCGTCGACCTGCGACTGGCGGAACTCCGTCGACTGGTCGCCACGGATCGAGACGGTCTTCAGACCGCGCTTGGCCAGGGTCTCCTCCGCGGCATCCATCACATCGATGTGCTTGGCGAAGAACACCACCTTGCCCACCGAGCGGGCGAGCTGCGCGGTGTAGTCCGCGGCGAGCACCGCCTTGGCCTGGCCGATCTTGCGCACCATCGTGAACACGTTGTCGCCGGTCTTGGCGGCCTTCGACTCGTCGAGCTCGGCGTGGGCGACCATGCGCACCAGGTCGGATCGCTCGTGCTCGGTGCGGGACAGCGACACCGCGCGGTGGTACCGCTCGAGCAGCCGCTTCTGCAGCGCCGTCTCCGCCTCGCGGATGGTGCGGCCGAGCTCGTCGTCGAGCTCCACCGGCATGTCGGCGATGCGCTTCGCCGGCAGGTTGGAGGCGACGTCGATCTTCTTGCGCCGCACGATGCCCATGTCGATCACGGTCTGGCGCGCCTCGGCGAAGAAGCCGAAGTCGGCGGGGGTGAGCCCGTTCTCCTCGAGTCGCTCCATCAGCATGGCGGTGGGCTTGTCGCCGTCGATCCAGCCCAGGAACTGCCAGATGGCGCGGAAGTCCTCGATCGTGTTGATCAGCGGCGTTCCGGTGAGGGCGATCATCAGGGCCCGCGGGCTGCGGGTGAGGATGCTCTTGGCCAGATCGAGCACGTATTTCGACCGCTGCGACTCGCGGTTCTTGATGAAGTGCGCCTCGTCGACGACCATGCCCTTGAAGCCGAGGGTACGCAGCCAGCCGATGTGACGGTCGAGCACGTCGTAGTTGACGATCACCACGTCGGCGAAGGCGTCCAGATTCTCACCGGAGCCGTGGATGACCGTGGCCGAGCGGTTCGGGGTCCAGCGCTCCACCTCCCGCGCCCAGTTCATCTTCACGACGCTCGGCACGACCACGAGCAGCGGGTACGAGTTCGTGACCTGCGCGGCGAGCAGCGCCTGCGCGGTCTTGCCGAGGCCGGGCTCGTCGGCGAGGAGGTAGGTGCGGTGACCATCACGGGCACTTGCCACGAATTCGGCCTGGTGGTTGAACAGCTCGAGCCCCTCGGGTACTCGTCGGTCGGCCGCCGTGGGGTCGGGCAGCTTCATGCTGGCGACGTTGCCGCCGGAGCCGTACTCGAAGGCGCGGAACAGCGGGTCGAGCAGCTCCCAGTTCGCCAGGCGGTGGGTGGCTGGCTTCGACCGCACCGGCTGGCTGAAGTCGGGGGCGAGGAAGGGGTTGGACAGCTGGCGCGCGATGACCGACTGTGGAACGACCTGGCGCTCGGCGACGGGGGCGGCGGCGACCGGCTCCTTCACGATGATCAGCTCGTCGGGCGAGAGCTCGACGCCGGCGGCGATGAGCATGTCGCGACGGAGCTTGCGTGCGGAATCGGTGACCGCGGTCTCCTCGGCGAGCAGCTGGATGAGAGAAGTATCGCGCGCGGCGGTCTTGGCCAGGATCGTGGCGACGCCGTCGAGGCGCTTGAGGGTCTCGGCGCGTTCGGCATCCGTCATGGTGGTGTCGGCCTTGGCCTTGGCACGCTCCTCACGCATGAGCAAGGCGATCACCTGGAACTTGGTGCGGTTGGTCGGGCCGACCTTGCCACGTTCGGCGGCGCCCTCCACCTCGCGCACGGCGCGCGCGAGCACCGGGATCACTCCGGCGTCGTCCGCACCGCGCGAACGGCGGGGCTGCTGCGACTGGCGCGATGAATTGCCCCCGGAACGCGATCGGGTGGACTTCTTCTGCGTCGACCGGTTCTGGGCGGATTGTCCGTTGGCGGACCGAGCCATGCTTCTCCTGGCGTGTCGTTTCACATCGGCAGTGCTGCCCGGACTGGACTGCATGCGGAATGCGGATGTGCGACGGACCCCAGGGCTATGCCCCTGAACTGCGCTGCGTCCCTGAACTCGAGCAACTCGGCGCAGACGGATCGTGTGCCGAGGTCGAGACGATGAAGGGGTTCGTCTGGTGCACGGTCAGTTTACTGGAATTTTCGCCGAAGGTGACCACATTCTGCCCCGGACTGGGGGCGGATCGCCGTGTCACGTTAACCCGTTGTCCAGCGGAGAGTGCTTCGATGGGGTAATGCCCGACGCAGCGCCCGTGCAATACGTGGCCCAGTTCCCGCGACCTGATCACTTCATCGTTCACCTCAGTGACACTCACCTCGTCGCCGGCGGTGGCTCCCTCTACGACCGCGTCGACAGCGAGGCGCACCTTCGTGAGCTGTTCGCCGAGCTCGAGGCATCGGGCGCGAGGCCCGAGGCGCTGATCTTCACCGGAGACCTCGCCGACCACGGCGACCCCGAGGCCTATGTCGCACTGCGCGCCATCGTCGAGCCGGCGGCCGCCCGCCTCGGCGCCCAGGTCATCTGGGTGATGGGCAACCACGACGACCGCGGCAACTTCCGCGAAGGTCTGCTCGGCCAGCATCCGCTGACCACGCCCATCGACCGCGTCTACGACGTGAACGGTCTGCGCATCATCGCCATCGACTCCTCGGTACCGGGCCACCACCACGGTCTGGTGACGGATGCCCAGCTCGACTGGCTCGCAGAGGAGCTCGCCTCCCCCGCTCCCCACGGCACCATCATCGCGATGCATCACCCGCCGGTGCCCAGCGTGCAAGACCTCGCCATTCTCGTGGAGCTGCGCAATCAGGATGCCCTGGCCGAGGTCATCCGCGGATCGGACGTGCGCAGCATCATCGCCGGTCACCTCCACTACTCCACCACGTCGACCTTCGCCGGTGTGCCGGTGTCTGTCGCCTCTGCCACCTGCTACACCCAGGATCTGAACGTCGCCGCCGATGCGAGCGGTGTGCGCGGCACCAAACCGCGCGACGCTGCCCAGGCGTACAACCTGGTGCACGTCTACGAGGAGACGGTGCTGCACTCGGTGGTGCCGATCGGGCAGAGCGATGCGCTGAAGTTCACCTCGGCGGAGGAGACGACCCGGCTGCTGGCCGCGCACGCGGTCGCGATCCGGCCGAGCAGCACGCTGCCGGCAGAGCCCGACGAGACCGTCATCACCACTCACGAAATCAGCACCGACGAAATCAGCACCGACGAGCTGCACCCGCCGACGCGGGAGTTCTCGATCGTCTGAGCCGACCGGCGCCGTCTGAGCCGACCGGCGCCGTCTGAGCCGACCGGCGCCCACCGCGATCAGCTGTGCAGCAGCTGACCCGATCCGCCCGCTGCCCCGGCGAGCTCGCCGACCAGGCCTGCATCGTCTCCGGCGACCGCGCGCTCCCAGGGAGCGACGATCGGGAAGTAGCCGTCGAGGAAGTCGCGCACCGCGGTGGCCCGATCCTCGTCGCTGATCTCCGGGAAGCTGCCGTCATTCAGGCAGAACAGGTCGGCGTTGCGGCGCCGCAGCAGCTTGCGCATGGCGACCAGCCCGGAGTGGGCGGTGGTGTCGACGTAGAGCGCGCGGACATCCGTCACCGTCACGGCCCGCCCGGTGAGCAGCGCGTAGTAGTGGTAGAGCGAGTTGGTCACCGAGATGTCGGTCGCCGAACGGAATCGACTGGCGGCGGTGCGGGCGAAGTCTTCGGGGAATTCGGCCTCCAGCTCGCGCACGATCGACTTGCGCATCGGTGCCGGCGTGTGTTCGAGGTGCCGGGTGATCACCGCACCGAAGCGCCCCGCGAGTAGCGCCCGATTGACCCGGGCGGCATTTTCGAATCCGCTGCGATCGACCGTGCTGCCGCCGAGACCGATGCGCGTCGTCGCCTCGATGAACTTGGAGACGCCGCCCGGAGAGAAGAACTCCTCCGGGCCGACCGGTCGACCGAAGAACATGTCGTCGTTGGAATACAGGAAGTGCTCGGCGAGGCCCTCGATGTTGTGCAGCTGGCTCTCGACCGCATGCGAGTTGTGCGTGGGGAGCACAGAGGTGTCGGCGAAGAACTTCTCGCTCGGCACGATGGTGACCCGCGGATGCTCGGCCAACCACTCGGGACGGGGCGAGTCGGTGACGATGTACACATTGCGAATCCAGGGGGCGAACAGGTTCACCGATCGGAGCGCGTATTTCAGCTCGTCGAGCTGGCGGAACCGGGCGTGCGAGTCATCGCCCTCCCCGACCACGTAGCTCTTCATGCGACGAGCGCGGGCGCGCTGCCACTCGATCGAGGCGCCGTCTACCCAGGAGAAGACGATGTCGATATCGAAGTCGATGTCGCCGGCGTGGCGGTCGAACATGCCCTCGATGGTCGGCCAGATCTGGCCGTAGCGCTCGACCGTGGTGCGCACGAGTTCGCCGCGCGGCACGGTGGTGCGGGTGAGCGAGTTGGGAGCCGGCACGAGCACGGTGTCCTCACCCACGGCCCAGAATTCGAGTCGAACGCCATTAGTGGCACCGTAGCGAAGACCGCCGCGCGGGGTCACCCGCGGCCGGAACAGCACGATGGCGCGGCTCGACTTGTCGGCGAAGTGGCCGTCGGCCACCAGGGCGACGGATCGACGAACGCCGTCCACCGACTTGGCGTAGAGGGGCTCGCCGGTACTGGCGATCGTCAGCGCGCGGCGCACGACCTTCCGCTTGGCACGGTCGACAACCAGCAGCGGGCGGTCGTCGTTGCCGCGCAGCAGAAGAAACTCGATCCCCGCCTCATCGAAGACGCGCCGGATGAACAGCAGGTCGTCGATCTGCGCCTCGCGCGGCGTGAGGTCGGTGTTCACGAGGGCGAGACGCCCCTTGCTCAGCACGACGTCATCCCGCTGGAGGACCGGTGGGTTCTCGACCGCCATCGGGAGATCACGGCGGGAGGAATCGGAGGTGTGTGACATGGCATGGCCCAATCGTTCGAGCCGGACCGCCGCCGACGATGTCAGCGCGGGTCCCCAGCTACCTCTAGTTTACCCGCCGTTCGTTTCCCCGCTGTTTCGTCGCGCTCGGTATCCGCCCGGGTGCCCGAGGCGCACCGCGCACAGCTCAGCGGCGCCCGACGGACCTCTTCGTGTTCTTGTCGTCGGGATTCGGCACCTTCACCATGACGCCGATCACGATGAAGGCGAGCGCCGCGACCAGCTGTGCCGCGACCCAGACCTGACCGTGGAACAGGAACGGGAACACCGGGTTCCAGACCACGGCGATCGCGACCAGCACCGGGATCCACCACCACTGCTTCGCCTGATAGGCGAACACCACCATGATCAGCGCGAGAATCGCCGCCCCGAACCGGATGACCAGAAACCAGGTCTCATTGTCGAGCAGTGCGAGTCCGGCCAGCAGCACGATCGCCCCGAGCAACCCCGGTGCGAGGGCGGGGCGACGGAACGGCGGAGTCGGGTACGAGGTCATGTGATCATTCTCCCCCGCCGGGGCAGACCGGACGGCATGATGAAGCATGGCCGATCTGCCCCTGCCCTCCGCCCACCTCCCCGCCGCACGGCGACTGCCCGTGGAGCACCTCCGCGAGCTCGTCCGCCTGCCGACGATGTCCCGCACAGAGGTCGAGCAGACCGACTGGGCCCCCTTCGACGCCGTCATCGAGGCGCTGCCACGGCTCTACCCGGCCCTCCACGGCGCCCTCACCCGCGAGATCATCGCCGACCACTCGCTGCTCTACCGCTGGAAGGGAGCGGATGACGGCCCGCCCACGGTACTCATGGCGCACTACGACGTCGTGCCGGCCACCGAGGACGGCTGGGAGCATCCCCCGTTCGCGGCCGAGCTGACCGGCGGCGGCGAGGAGGAGCTGGTCTGGGGGCGCGGCACGCTCGACGACAAGGGCTCGATGGTCGCGCTGCTCGAGGGAGTCGAGGCGGCGGTGCTGGCCGGGTCGGTGCCTCGCTCCGACCTGTACCTGAGCTTCGGGCACGACGAGGAGACGGTCGGCAGCGGCGCGCAGGCGATCGTCGCGGTGTTGGCGAGCCGCGGCATCCGTCCCGGTCTGGTGCTCGACGAGGGAGGCGCCATCGTCGAGGGCATCTTCCCCGGGGTCACAGAGCCGATCGCCGTCGTCGGCGTGAGCGAGAAGGGCATCGTCACGCTGACGCTCAGCGTCGATCAGGACGGCGGCCACGCCTCGACACCGCCGAAGCGCTCCGCGACGGCGCGACTGGCGCGGGCGATAGTGCGACTCAACCGTCGACCTTTCCCGTCCGGCTTCACGCCGACCAATGTCGAGATGATCGAGACCCTCGGCGGGCACGCGAGTGGCCCGTTGCGCTGGGTGTTCACCAACCTCTGGCTCACCAGGCCGCTGCTGCTCCGGCTGTTCGGTCGGCTCAGCGACGAGACCGCGGCCATGGTGCGCACCACGCAGGCCGTCACCCAGCTGAGCGGAAGCCAGGCCGCGAACGCACTGGCCGAGCGGGCGGTGGCGACCGTCAACATCCGCGTCGCCGTCGGGTCGTCGGTCGCGGAGGCGGTGGAGCACGTGCGCCGCGCCGTCCGGGATCGGCGGGTCACCATCGCGGTGCCACAGGCCAGCGAGCCCTCCCCCGTCTCGCCGACCGCAGGTGCCGCGTGGGAGTTGCTGCGCTCGACCATCGTCGAGACCTATCCGGGCACCATCGTCACCCCGTACGTCATGCTCGCCGCCAGCGACTCCCGGCATTTCGCGCGGATCAGCGACCACGTCTACCGGTTCAGCCCGTTCCGCATGTCGGCAGCGGAACGCGGCACCCTTCACGCGATGAATGAACGGATGCACGTTGCCACGTTCCTCCGTGGCGTCGAGTTCTACACCCGCCTGGTGCGGTCGCTGTCCGACCCGCAGGCAGCGGCGGAGTAGGGCTCAGCGCTCCGGGCGCGCGTAGTCGTCGACGTGGATGATGGTGATCGGCCGGCTCATCGGCGGCTCCTCGCGCAGTCGCTCGAGGCCGGGCCGCAGCTCCGAGAGCCAGGCCTCGTAGCCGTCGGGGTTGAGGTGCAGCCTGTCGTCGGAGAAGCGCGGGTTGAGCTCGCCGTCCTCCAGCGCCAGCACCGGCCACAGGTCGAGGTACTGCGCATGCACCGTCGAGGAGAACTGACGGAGGTGGATGTTCGCCTCCTGGATGCGGTCGGCGAATTCGCGCCCGCGCGGCATGATCGACTGCAGCAGCAGGCGGCACCCGGGGAGCCGACGCCGCAGCTCGACCAGGATCGTCTGCACGTTGCGCACCAGGTGCTCCACCGTCTGCCGGGTGCCGAAGTCGTTCGTGCCGATCAGCAGGATGATCTCGTCGGGGTCCGCCTCCACGATCTCGTCGAGGCGCGCCAGCACGTCGTCGGAGGTGGCACCACCCACCCCGAAGTTCAACGTGGTGACGTCGGGGAACCAGGTCGCCCAGTCCCCGGATGCGGTGATGCTGTCACCGAGAAAAAGCACTGTGTTGTCAGCCAAAGCGTGACCTCCCGAGGTCGCGGACGCGTCGCGTCCTGTATCCATGATCGTCGCCGTCGCACATAAACACCAGCCGTCCGCTATGCGGCGGGCACCGCAGCATCCGTCTGTTGGCGACGTTTCGCACCCTGGGCGATCGCCGTCTCGGTGATCTCGTTGGCCATGCCGTTGAAGATGATGCCGTGGAAGGGGAGGATGCTGAACCAGTACAGTCGGCCGCTCAATCCCATCGGGAAGAACACCGCACGCTGCCGATAGAGCGACCCGTCCCCGTCGGGCACAACGCTCATCTCGAGCCAGGCGGCGCCGGGCACCTTCATCTCGGCGCGGAGCCGCAGCGAGCTCCCTCGGCTGATGTTCTCCACCCGCCAGAAATCGAGCGCGTCGCCGGCCGCGAGGTGATCGGGGTTTCGCCGACCACGGCGCAGACCGACGCCGCCCACCAGTTTGTCGGCCCAGCCGCGCAGCGCCCAGGCGAGCGGGAAGGAGTACCAGCCGTTCTGGCCCCCGATCCCCTCGATCACCCGCCAGACGTCGCCGGGGGCAGCGGATGTGTGCCGCTCGCGCAGGTCGGTGAACACCGTGTGTCCGCTCCAGTCCGGGTCGCTGGG
>Ga0247737_1000881_pt1 | contig 12648 bp, 12 predicted proteins | sample UWRJL028104C2_FD_180937 | JGI IMG/M metagenome (GOLD analysis project Ga0247737, IMG submission 180937) | Plant litter microbial communities from Arlington Agricultural Research Station in Wisconsin, United States - UWRJ-L028-104C-2 | ecosystem: Environmental > Terrestrial > Plant litter >...
TCGGGAGACCTTGGGTCCGTTCCCTACTCCATAAACACGATGAGTTACTTGGTTGACGAATCTCTGCAGATACATCAAGGTTCATCGCAGTCATTTGTGAACGCCCTTCGGAATCAAAGAACCAGATGCTTCGCATTATGACATACGTTTGCGCCACGATCACAAATGGTTCGGTTCTTATACGCTTTTTGGTCCGATGGCTCCTACATCAACGATTTAGAATGGACGATGCCTTTATATTACTTACGATAGTAGGTTTAATCGCCTCTCATATGGTCCTTCTTCCTGAATTACATAGCTGACATATACTTCCAGGTTCTTGCTGCCGTCTTCACTTACTTTGGTGTTCTATGTAAGTCTACCGGAACAGCTTAATCCATCCATGTGCTAATACACCCGATAGTCGAGAACAACGGTTTTGGTGAACATATTTGGGATACCGACTTTGACGTAGTTCCGAAGCTTCTATATTGGTGTAAGACCCTACAGATATAAATCGAAGATTAGCGCTAACTCTGGTAGTCTACATAACACAAGCTCTTTACGTGATGACAATAGGCTCCGTGAAGATCTCCCTGCTCTTCTTTTACCTGAATGTCTTTCCTCGCAAATCATTCAGAATAGCTTGCTATTCTATCATGGGCCTTGTGTTTGTATCCATTGCTACTTTTACTTTGGTGGGAGTTTTTCAATGCGCACCAATATCTCGTGCTTGGCGTTTAGACTCACCAGGAAAATGTCTCAATTACAACGCTGTTGCATGGGCTAACGCATCAATGAACATCGTTCAAGACCTTATAATCATCGCTCTCCCAATTAGAGAACTACGCAGTCTGCAAATTGCACCGCGAAAGATGAACCAATTATACCTCATGTTTGGCGTAGGAAGCTTGTAAGTAAGCGCTTCATGTCTACAAGCCAAAAGCTAATAAGCATATTTAGTGCCACTGTTATTGGGATTATTAGAATTTATAGTCTGAAGAATTTTGGGTTAACTGCAGATCCTACATGGGACAATATCCCAACAATATTCTGGTCTACTCTGGAAACGACATCCGCAGTCTTTTGTGCATGCATGCCGGCGATGCGAGCTGGGCTCGTGAGACTGTTCCCGAAAGTCTTTGGGGGAGCAAGTTTCTTCAAGAGCACTGTCACTAATACCTCATGGGGCTCTAAAGTAACGAAGTCAACCAGGGACGCTGTCCATAAGCGCTGGTTATCCCACGACAGAAGTGGACAGTCGGGGAATGAAAGCATAATGCTCAGTACAAAGCAGGGGGATAATTTTGTACGTCTCGCAGAAGAACCATCAAATTCAGATTGGGGTGGAGATAGTAAACGGTCACAACCCCAGACGAATCCTTTATCAAAAGAATTGCCGCCTATTCCTTTTAAAGAATAGTTTAGATATAGATACCCCAATTAATGCAGTTTGTTTTTGATATAGTCCAAACTGATTCTATTTCTTTATGAGTGCCTTCTTATGATTAAGTAAATTTCGCCAGAATTATTACTTCTGAAGCTTTTCAGGTCATGCTCTCTAAGCTGTGACGTTTAATCATGCCCAGAGGTTTCGCTACCCCTACGACTATGCTCGGGATACATGGTAGCCTGTTCTAACGCGATATTCCTGCTAGGCGTAGACTGCGCAGGCGTATTTGCGAATGTGCGGCTGAAATGCGCGGAGTTATCTTTGCGGCACGTGGGATAGCTAATTTTAACGGTTTTCAAGGTGAGTTGTGCTCATGGTGATATTTCTTATAATATTACGCTAGCGAGTCATTCTAGAGACTGGACATCATGTATGCGTGGATCTGAGCTCTTGACTTGCACACAACCCATACCGTAAGCTTATCGATGTTTAGAGCCCGGCCTAAGGCTTTTCACCTGTTTCGGAAGGCTTCCACACAATGAGCTGAGCGATGGAACAACAAGACGGAAAGTCTCATTCCCGAGAGCACACAAACCAAGGGGCTATGTCATGCAGGAGAAGTTTGGGCGGCGGGGAATGTGTTTACGATCCTTAGCTTCTTCCTCATGTTTGATAGGAATTAGGGCAACCAAGCCCACGATTGTAATATTCAGCCTCATCCAAAAACTCACATATCTGGTCAGCTGGATACAGCTGACATCTAGACCGAGTTCCTCGGTGAATAAATGTGGTCGTAATTCTTATACAACAGCCATCCCGAGTCGCCATTATAAGATGACCCGGTGTTGGATTTTGAAATTGAGGTGATTGGTAATTTTTGTCGCCCGATTACTGATGGAAAGGAATGAAGGGGTGCTATTGTAGGAAATTAGGAGATAAGACGAGGGAGTGAGAGATAGTTTGCCTAATGATCTGATGCATTCCTGTGGCGTGGGTAGATCGAAAACACTACGGGTGAAACTGATGGCTTGCATTCGATGAATTTGGTAACAACGAGTTTTATCTTTGGGCCTGTTCTGTAATATCATGAGTCAGTCTTGAGAGATATGCGTGAGTCTCAATTATAATTTTAATATGTTTGGTCTTTGGTCTTCCGAGTGGTTGCGGATTGAGCTCTACAAATTCTCTCTTGATTTCCATTGAGAACAACTCGACATTTGTTATATTTTGGGGATCAAGAAAGATAAAACAGCCATCTCCAATGTAAGCAGATCGTGGCTCAGTTGCCTCTAACAGGCCAAGTGGCTGAATTGTAAAGTTGTAATAGGGTATGAAATTTGGCGCCGCATATGTGCAGATTTGCCTTATGAAAGCTATACGTGTATTTAAATGTATTGTATAGTCAAATTACAGACCTTCTAAGAAGACTAAGTATGTTAATTCAGCATTGTGCCACTTTTAGACATCTCGGATATGAATTACATCTTGACCGTCCTTCTGCTTAGTGTTTAGATCTCTAGTTTTAGCTATGGTCCTTTCTACGAGCAATGAGGAATTTTTGAAGACAAGCTCAATAGTAGTCCAAATAAATACACTCTAATAGGTACGCTCTGACGACATGAAAACGATCAATGCAAACCAACCCCTCTTCATATTTATGTCACAATAACATAACCTGGAGTTATAAAAAGTGCAGTGAGTAGGGACCTCAAACCGTGAAATGCATCGTAGCCATGGTGTTAAATTATCATGGTTCTAGTCGCCTTGTAAAGTCTTATATCCAAGTTCAAAAAGGCTTAAGCGGCATCTGAGAGTAGACTTCCGTTGTGTTAGACTCTTTCACACCATAGATGCATTGTAACAATCCTTACAATAGCATCCAAGGACCCACCTATGAATATAAAGTGGTCGTAGCATTTGATCATATCAACTTATCAGATGTTTCCATTCATCTTTCTCTAGCTGTTCACAGTACTGATAAATGTTTCGCGAATATTAGTACTCTAGATACTCATCAATAAGCTGAGTCTTCTGCAATCTAAACGAAAATAACATAATTCTTTTTGCGCCTCTCGCCAGTTGCTCAGCTTTTATGGCTCGTATATTATATCCAAAATCATTCACGCAGAATGTTCAGAATCTATAATTATTTGCCTTAGTTGAGAACAAAATCCTTAACAGCCTCTCTTCTAAATCAACATCAGAATAGGAACGACTATTGAAGCCACGTGAATCTTTTTTCAGACTATTTTCATTTGGTAATATCCCTATCCTTAATAGTGTATGTAGCCACTAAGCAGGAAACCCGCGGTAACTGATTCTCCTGATCTAGACATTAGACAATCTTAGGTTTTGATAATCAACAGATAGAGAATACGGTTCATTACTCTCTGTATCATGTATCAAAAATACCAGTATTGGTGGCTCAGAGATTACCTGGAACTTTATAAGCCGCGATTTATTCCAGTCGAAAGTGTTCTATAAAGCATTAGAGTTATGCGCAATACGCAAAACCATTTGAATGTGTTACAGAGTTATCTAATAAGTTGCGAGCCTACTGAGTATGTTCAGGTAATTGTAGCACACATGAGAGTAAAAGAACGTTACTTTAAACGATCATGGACAGTGATTCACCAACTGAATTCGCCACGCAATTTAAGTCGAAATACTGCAATCGAATATAGATCTGCTAGACTATTGACTTTTAACTAAACATATTTCTAACCGAGAACTTCTTAGTGACGAATTTCTACGAATGATTGCAAAAAGAATGCATCAGCCCAAATGCAATTTCTGGTCATCAAGATACTGCTTCTCACTTGTGTGCCTGTCGCTCTACAAGATATGGCCACGCCAAATTTCCAGTATTTATACTGCGGGCTGTTACCATTGAACTGCCCTACCACCATGAATTTTATCGTTCCAAGTTAGGCCTTAAGGCATCAAATCATCCCTACCACGAGGCAACCAATATAATGCAAGCGCTACTTGTGACGCCCGAAATCAATGTATGCAGTGCTCCACAAGGCTAAATAAAATAAGTTGAGCTTTCGAGGAACTTCTAAGCAGAAGCTTTGGAAGCTTGAATAAAGCCCACCCCCCTTCTAATATTCTGAGAAAGTCACAGCTAGAACTTTTTTGTAACCAGACGACTTTTTTCTGGCGAGATCCTTGGTATTCTTACCTCCCTTCATAAGATCAAATCGAAAAAGCAGTATCTTCCACAACTTGCCCGCCGCCCGTATGTAGCCCGTGAGGTTGGCTAGTGTAACATCTTGTGCGGGGATAACAAACGCCTTCCAACGCCTTAGAAGCACAATAACCAGCCTCGAGAACACTTTGATTAATAACCATTTGATAATCATTGAAAAGAAAACAGGCAATATTATGAACGGGTACATTAAGTTGGGGGCTATCATGCATGCTGTATATTGTTATAGAACTATTGTAGGAATGATCTTAGAAAACAATGAACTCTAGATAAATTCCAAAGTGCAAGTCGCATTTTGCGTTAAAAGATAATAATGGATGATGCGAGGGTTGGCATACGTAACGCCATGCTTGTGTCTCGTGAAAACGTGGTTCTAATCTCCAACGAATTAGATGATTTGTTCCAGCCGCTAACCATGTGTACTTTATCCGGACTTAACCATAGATCAGGAAAGATCAAGGCAGCAAACCACAATAAAAATATGCCTGCAACGTTTCTAAATGGGCTTTGAGCGACAAACTTGGTCACAGCCTTATGCAGATCCGATAGGATTTAGGCATGTATCTAATCCAACCATAGATCCCTTAAATATATGTATAAGAAGCACATATGTAATTTGTGCCTTTATATGTTTACGTACTGCCAAGTTACAAAAAGCTTGAATTTACTGGTAATCACAATATAGCCTCTGGGCTAATTTGTGGCTGAGAAACCGTATGACCACAGATTCGCTATAAATCGTATTTGAAGTCCAGAATCATCAGTTGTCTACTCATAAGTCTTGAAAGTTCTGGTTCTGGTTCTGGTCTTATGGGGAGATCGAAATATAGAAGTAGGTCTGATTTGCCGTCGACGTGTTAGACTCTCCACTTGATTGACCCTGGCTGTGATCCAAAGAGCTAATATAAAAGAGGATGACTGTCATCATGCAGACTTCTAGATCTCTTGTAGTTCCTTGCTATTCATAAATACAGATTCTTAAAATAAGGAAGGCATCCCTCCTGGATAAATAATGCCTATTCTTCGTGCCTCTGGGAAAGACGGGAAAAAGTTTCGCCGCTGACCAACTTCTAAGTCTTGAATATACGAGAAGTATTCCATCTACATAGATATCTAATATCAGTAAAACCTACTGTAAAAATGTCTCAACGTCATAAAGCTATAAATTTAGAAGTTTTAAAGAACACTACTTTATACATATAAGTCGTGCAAATCTTTACACCTTATTGGATGGGGATGTCCACTTTCAAGCAGTCATATATACAGTGCACTAACTCTTTCGATCAAAAGATCAAATCTAGCCTTAGTAATAAGTAAATTAAGTAGATTATTTCAAGTAAACCATATTATCGTATCGGCTTTATTTCCAAGACCGTTTTCTTTTCCAAATCTAAGCTGGATTCGTTACAGCCTGGAACGCGAGTTATCTGGTGCATTGACCACAAAGCTATGTATAAAGCAAATTTGATGAGAATTTCTATAGTGATTTTTGATGGCAGGAGGCTTAAACTTGCCAGAACAGAAATAGACTGGATGATATTTAACTGGATAGCCTTTTTGAAAATTTCCCATGATAATGGATAAGCGTATATTGGCGCATTGCAACCTTTGTGGGGGCTTCCCTTAGATTCCAAATTCCCGTAATCTTTGATGAAACTTTACAAAAAACTACTTATATCATTTAGTTTGTCAATTGCATCACTCTCGATAGCAAAATAACAGAGCCATTAACCCTCAAGAGCTCAATCCTCGTGAGCTGTGCCAATGTTCTCAAACTTTGGTACCTCTAGCCTTTTTTCAGACACCGAGAATATTGCAATCTTTGAAAAGCATAACTGTCTGCAAATCTGCAAGGCTTAATTTCTAGTTTGTTCCCAAGATTATAGAAGTTGCCTTTCTTACTGATTAGTGAATCATTCTCGTTTGCCTCGTAGAGAGATCTATTATTCCTAATCATAAACAATTTGATTACGGAAACAGATTTCTCGGCGGAACTCGTTTGCGGGGGCTTACTCGGGGTCGTAAATCTACTCGGCGATATGATGCTGTCATCTTACCAGCACTATATCGTATATTACTCAGCACGATCTCCACAACCTCTTCCCTAGTCCTTAGCCTTGGTTGCCTAAAAGTCCAGACACTGTATATTGGTCAAGCGCTGTAAGCTCCACAAAACTAGCAGACATATACTTCTCATCATCGTAATATATCCAATCCTCATCTTCCCTGGTAGGTAAGAGACATTACCCCAACATGCAATGTCAGGTCTGCAGTCAGCTTCGCATGTCTTTATTTAATAAATGAACTTTCCCCGCAGCTTTGGGCGTATATTGTCAAGTGTGCCTGCGTGATTTGTCTGGGCAGAACTTACAAAGCAGAGATATGATACTCAGGAGTTCTAAAAGTGAGGTTGTGTCTGACTGAGAGTGTGGGTGATAATACTAGGGAACTCGGTATAGGAAGAAACAGTGCATGAACCATAACCCCTGAAATGTATCTATCTGACGCGAAGGGATGTTCGATTCTGTCCGAGGGTGGGATCAGGAAGAGATTTGAAGATTTGTTTCAGCGAATTTCATACTAGTAATGAAATATTAGATAGTACCTTATTGATACCTAAAAGCTCAATAAATGAATATAGAAGCTGTTTCAAGCTCCTTGTTTACAGATGTAATATAATAGTACGGAGAATAAGGCAGACTCTGCGTTTTGAGAACAGAGACCGGACAGGCTGCGTAGAACTTATTGTTATCAGCATAGTATATCCACGACTGCGCTCCAAAACTTAAACATGTAAGCAAAAATAAACTCACGGTGCCTCAAAATATACAGGGGCAGTTTCTGATCTGACTGAGATTCTATTGCCCAACTGTTCGCTATCAATATGGTTTTAAGACAATGGACTTGATACGTCAGAGAGCTCATGGTTATAAGGCGGCCATGAGCAGAAGGTATCACTATGTGTAGTAGGCCAGTACCCTCATAACCGAAATCTACCACCTAGAAAGGTGAATTTTATGCAATCATAGAAACCTAGATATACCACAGATAGATGTCAGCTGAGTAGCTAAATGGGTTTATGATTTACGTGCATTAGCTTTTTCTCTGATCAACTCGATTCAACGATGTATTGAGCTAGAACTCGGGAGATGTATCACTAAAATCCGAACAAGGGACATCTAATAGTTCTTAGGTACACGGTTAAAGCATGGCAAGCTAAGAAGATAAGGTCAATTTCGGGGACTCTATAGTAGCATGAAAAGGCCTTAGCTAATATGTATCGGCTTATCTCATAATTTCTTTGTGAATGGGGACAAAAGTATCACAGTGGCCTGGACAAGAATACATGTAAAAGTTTTAATGCTTCTTTTCAACAGGACAAAAAAGTTTGGAAAAGAAGCATGAAATATTGAACGACAAGCATTCAAGTATTATATAGTTCAACAGCTGGTGAAACCCACAGTCGGTTTTCCACCACGGACAGGGAGCGCCGCATTTTTCATAGGCATTGATAGTACCAAGGTGGTGATACTCCCTTGCACGTAAAACCAGCCTAGATATCTGCATTAGTAAAAGAAGAACAAATTCAGGATTACTAAAAGAAAAAAATGGTTCAAGTATTACCGCGCAAACAGTGCAACCCTTCCAGTCGGTTCCACCACATTGATCCCAGTGTTTTGATATACACCCATTTCCCCCTCCCGGGTTACTAGTTGTGGTGGGTTTTGATGTGGAACTGGTAGTTCTTGTGGTAGTAAGTGGCTTGGTTGTGAATGTAGGTTTCGTGGTAGATGATGGCCTCGAGGTGGTTGGCTTCGGCGTATAATGTGGATTTGGGATACCAGCAGTGGTATGTGTTTCTGCTATTGACCCATCACAATACTGCACCCATCCGTCCAAAGACTTATTTTTAATGACGGTACTCAGCTGCCCCTTTCCACCACCTGTGCAGATGGTTGTCCGGTCTCCGATGCTCACATTGGGTATTCTGCCGACAGATTAGTATTGTAGAAGACAATTTCCTGTAAGAGTTCTTAAAAATTCTTCTTTCAGAGGCATATAATGACACATATGTATCGAAGCAGTGGAAATGTCTAATGATAGATGCCACTCCTCAGTCTCAATTAGCGATCAGTCTTCGCTGCTTCACCTACTTACCCATTGGGATATTCTATGTGAAAGGTTGGCTTTCCGGCTTTGGTAAAAAGGTCATATACATCGCATTCGAGAAAAACAGAACATTGTTCGTTGATAGCAAAGTCAACAACACTTAGCACATCCGGAATTATTGCTAACGAATTCTTGAGACCAATCTTCATCCCATATTGTGCTGCCGTCTTCGAAAGGAATTTGATGTAGTCCACAGTATCAGACTTTTGAAGATTCTAATTGATTTGATTTTGATTAGCTTGTCTGTCATCTTGATGCGCTTTTATCTATATGAAATGTTCTGGGGTTTATGTTTTATACTTCGAACTGTTGAAGTTACGCCTCTATGAATAAAGCTCAATAGAATCCCCATGGAATAGGTGTCGGGGTTTGAACTCATATGAGGAATGACACCTACTAGTCCATTATCGTTTTGCTAGAAAAAGTCAGAATTCTTTTGGCTCTTAAAGCAGCTGGAGTTCGGCCTCCAAAGCCCCAGAATCTACCCCAGGAAAGTATAGAAAATTGAAGCAACACACCCAACCGTCTGAAGCACATATTAGCACAAGCTGAAACTTATAAACCTTCATACCATAATGATGTGTCAGAACACAATCCGCGTACCTGTATTATCTGGATCAATAGCATCGCACCCCTTCTGTGAAGCCGCAATTATTCGATTGGTCATGACAGTCCTCACACTGGGGCTCGAAGTCCTCAGCCATTTCTCATCTGGCCACTCTGGAAGTGCTTTCCCAAGGTCCAAGGCTTGGAACTTTGGCGCATCTACCCTCCATTCTTCGTATGTGCCTGCACTAAAATAACAAACTACTATTCTACCAGCTGCTTTCAAGCCGGCAATCGTTTCTATCGGGGTATCGATTGCATCTACGTCGAAAACGACTGCGTTGGGGGTCAATGGACCAGCAGCAAGATCTGGAATGCTATTCAAGATAATCTGAAACTTCTGCCCAAGAGTGAAATTGGCAGCCAATGCTCTGCTAGCATAGGCATATGCTAACAAGAGAGTGAACTGCATTTTTTTGCTGCAGAAAACTCTAGTAATGCAAGATGCTAGTGTTTGTAATATTTATGGAGATGGCTGAGATTTAGAAGCAAAAGCCGGATAGGCCATCAGGAATCCTTCCCATCGCGGAAAGATTTCCATATACCGCAAGATATCACTTGGCAAAATTCTCCAATTATAGTCACATGCAACTGTCAAAGACGCAGCATTCCCCACACGGCAGATCTCTGCAGCAGGGATCTATTTTCCGGGAGATTGATATTGCTCAATACTAGCTTATAATCGCGACAGGCTGGTGGGACACCGGGTCGAAGGTACCAGCATAATAATAAGCAACAAGCAGCTCATCGCTGTAGCGAAAGCCTTCCCACTAGCCGGAAGATGCTGCGAATGCATAATATCTATGGCGTTTTGGTAAATTAGCTGCTAAGTTACACAATGATAGGAAAGCAAATCAGAGCTTTTTCGCCATGTCGTTTCTGGTGAAGTGAAAAGCAGATTTCGGTACCTGAAGATCAACGAACTGCACTCCGGAAATCCTACAGGGATTAGAAAAGCTTATCCTGAGACAGAAACGCGGAGGCCTTTAATTTACAGACGAGTTACTCTGGGTAAACTCAACTGGAATCGTGTTCATCGGCAGAGGTTAATATCCTGATATATTACGTACACGGAAATGATCGACCCAATGATGGAACGAATCGAAGGCGTCTTGCCCCAGCAGGTCTGGGCTCTATAGATCGCATGATTGCGAATCTGCAGCAACTTAAACTTATATGCTATCACTAGCCCTGATTATATTTACTACTTGCCTGAATTTGATCTTTGGATTTCATATTGTTGTAACGTTGTACGACGTTCAGAAGAAACGGTGCTGGCGTGGTCAATGGCCGAGATGAATTGCGATTGAGACTGGGTGATCTAAATGTTGCAGGTGTCATTTTCATGTTTTAAAAACATAAAGCGCAACTATTCAAACAGCTTGCGGCATCTCTGATGACCAAGATCAAACCCCATAAAGAGCAAAATTGTCACAACGATCAATACAATCAATACAATCACAGCAGTGATATTTATTTAAACTACCTATTATTCAAGTAAACTTCTTACCGATGTGGATGAGTCGTTAACGGTATTAGCCAAATAAAAAAAAAGGGTCCAAAAAAATAACATACAACAGTAGGGATTCGCTGGTGGTCACCCACCCAACTACTAGTCTACCGATCTGAGGCTTGTGTATGGCAGAGCGGACGGGATGCCCAATTCTCCTCAGTCTATGGTCGTATGTATCAGCACTATGGTGATTAAAAAATATATACAGTTGAGCATATTCTACAGAAACATGTTAATACTGGATTTTCATCACCTCACGATACTTCAGACGTCGATGAAGAAGCACTTAATAGAGGAAGTATGTTCAAGACTTCTGACATAATTGTTCTATACCTTCCCCCTTGCCTCTAGAGTGTAGTACTTAAATTGAAGGAACTTGTTTCTAGATAAATATAACATATGGATACCTCAATTGCTATTGCTCAAAATCCCCCCCTCCCAAAAAAAAATTGATCTTTTTTTTTTAAATAGGGAACATGACTTATTCATGTGTCAATTGTGTGGATACTATTGATTGTTCTAGGAGAGTTAAACCTTCAAGTTGTCGGCACCAAGGCCCCGTTAAGGCAACACCCATGGCGAGCAAACTAACCAAAGACAATAATAATATAACGCGTCTCAGGAGACGAAAAACGAGGAGATACTTTGTGGAGGAAGTCCGGTACCATAATCTACAAGAGACTAAAAGTACTTTAGGTTACCTAATGATCTTGCTAAAGAATCACCAGAGAAAAATGCGAAGATTGGCTGGTGGAGAACAATTTTGGTTGCATTTTGTAAAAGAAGAAATATAGGAAGAATTGGCGACAATCACAGAATGCTAAGGCTTTTTTGCCAACTATTAGCCAGAGCTGATACGTGTACATCGCGAAGTGGTCACAGTAGTAACAGAGCCTATATGCTGAACTATTCATTGGTGGCGAACTGAGTAGCTACTACTATTTTATCTTTTAAAATCCTGGGGTTTTCTTTAACAAAATTACTTGACCACATGAATACTTATGTATCAAACCATCATTATTGTAAGCTACTTGAGATATCTTTTGAGCATTACTAATGAATGTCTGTCTATAACGAAGAACATGGCTAGTCTCTGCCTAGATATAACCTCTGATTTCTGACAGCTAGAATAAATCTCTTGTGATAATTTCCTATTCTATATCTGCCTGACTTTGAGCACTACCCCATGTTCTAACGGGTCATGAAATTATATCCTCCTCCAGATTAGAGTGCTCAATGCACACTTCTGTTGCAACCGTTAGGTAAGTAAGTGATACATGTTAAAGGTGCCGCCATTCTAGACAAGTTTTCCGAGTTTAGTATTACAATTCGAAAAGGTTATCCCGTTGTCGAAGCGGGTGTGCCTCAGTATTACTATGCATTAATCAGTTTGATGATCATGGCGTAGATTTATCATTGGCAGGGAAGTGCATGGACAAGAATACTAACAGAACAAACTCGTCCAGGCTCACGACATCCGGCTCGCTGAACAGCAAGAAGAAATACTTCAGTGTCTCCGCCAACCAGAAACTTTCCATCTGATCAATCTGCCTAGGCGCTTCCGCGTTGGTAACATCATTTATACGGGCATTCGCAAGTTTCGTAGTGGTATGGTTGATGATGGCCTGGAACATGGCCCATCCTTTCTCTTGCCAGATGGGATCTCCCGTAATCCGATACATCACAAACACGCTCTCGATTGCCTCTGGACGTAGTTGGTAGCTGGTGTCCCGCACCTCTGTAAATCCGTGCTGTTTGCCCAGCTGCGTGGAATCA
>Ga0247737_1000884_pt1 | contig 12628 bp, 8 predicted proteins | sample UWRJL028104C2_FD_180937 | JGI IMG/M metagenome (GOLD analysis project Ga0247737, IMG submission 180937) | Plant litter microbial communities from Arlington Agricultural Research Station in Wisconsin, United States - UWRJ-L028-104C-2 | ecosystem: Environmental > Terrestrial > Plant litter >...
CCCCAAGAAGGGACCTGGAATCTGAGAGGAGTAGCGTATAATGGTTGGGGAGTTCGAAGCTGGCACAAATAGATGGTAAACTGTGTCTGCTTCTTTGCGTAAACTACTGGATTAGATCTACGTAGCTACCATGAAAGGCTACATATTTTCTCTATTCGTACGCTTCTTCAACTTGATAATAACTCCAAGGATTGAGCCTGAGGTATTTATAGAACCTTATCACGTGTGGGCTTATAGATGATTCGTATGCCGCTGCTGCATTTAAATTATGCATAAAATGATCCGGACCCAAAGATATAAATATCCGAAAGCCCGCATGATATCGATCGTTTTTCCTCACCCAATGGATTTTTCTTGCGAGCCACCGCATTCGTCTCGCCTAATCGTGCAAGATCCTCAGCCGTTCAACGCAGAGCCCTCTGCAAGCTCTCTGGTTGAATTCAATATCACACCTGAAGAACTTATCTATTGTCGCAATCACGGTCCCGTCCGCAAATTTGACGAGGATAACTATGTGCTCATAGTTAAAGGATCCAGATCAGGAGACGTGACTCTCACTGTGAAGGATCTTAAGGCAAATTTTCACCGCCATTGCATCGTAGCTGCACTTCAAGTAGGTGGCTGCAACTATTATTTAAGAGGCCTTAAAAACTGATATGATCGCCATGTTTAGTGTGCAGGTATCCGGAGGAAGGAAATGGGATCAATCAAGGAGGTGCACGGTGTTCCATGGGAAGACGGAGTCATCGCCAACTGCAAATGGGGAGGTGTGAGGCTATCTGACCTCCTCAAATTCGCCGGAGTGACTGCTCAGGACAACACACATGTATGCTTCGAATCTCACGCGACTTCCTGCGAAGACGACACTTACTATGGCGCGTCAATACCAATCGCGAAAGCTATGGAGGACGTTCATGACGCGATGCTAGCATATGAGGTCGTTCCCGCAGTTTTCATGATAACTGGGTCAAATTAATCGACGAGTTTCAGATGAACGACACGGCACTCAGTCCCGATCACGGAGGGCCACTGCGCGTGGTTGTCCCAGGTCATCTAGGCGCACGCTGGGTCAAATGGGTCGACACGATAATCATTTCTTCAGAGGAGTCCCCTAATTTTTACCAGCAGAAAGACTACAAGGTTTTGCCTCTAAATGTGGGTGCCTTTGATGGTCCTGGAGAAACTCTTGCTGAAAGTTGTAAAGGTCGACACAAACGAATCCGCACAAAATCACTGGTCCGCATGTCCAGCAATGACAGTATTGCCGCTTAATTCTATAGTAGCGCAAGCAAGCCTAAGGCCAGGCGGGACTCTATATGTGAAAGGGTACGCTATGCCAGGAGATTCAGGTAATGTGGAAATCGTGGATATCTCGCTCGATGAGGGCAAGACATGGCAGCCTACAAGAATCATCTACCAGGAAGGCCTTTGGAGTTGGACCCTCTGGGAAGTTGAAATTGGATGCCTTGGAGATAGCGGCGTAGTGTACAGTCGAGCCACAGATGTTGCAGGCAACGTGCAACCCCAGGAAGGCACCTGGAATTTTCGGGGAGTGGCGTACAATGGGTGGGGCGTTCGGAGTTGGCGGGCCGCGGAAGTAGACCATACGCGGCTTGTTTAGGAAAGTTTGTCTGCCGACGCCGAATGCAAACGTCCCTCAATCTCATACTACCATGGTCCTTGGTCGACTAACACACTACGCCATTGACGCTGTCCTATTATCGACAGTGGTTGCTGGTGTCCGACGTTCAAGTGGTTTCTCGTGAGCTCTTCAAGCTCATCCATTTAGATATGCGTCTGATCATCCTTTCCGTCCATCCAGCCCCGACGCGTCTAAGATACCAGACCCAACCGTACGCTCAGTAGCAGAGAAGTTCTTGGGCGTTGGAGAGACTATTTTCGACATGCTACAGGCAACAGCTGTGAACAGCGCCTATTTCAAGAAAAATCCATAAGTCGATACCACCCACGCAGTAGACCGATACAAGCTGTCGAGGAAGAGCTTTAACATAGTGGGATCAGATGGAACTCGAGGCTTCTGCGTATTTATTTGCATAACCTTTAAGGCTCGTCTTTACAATTCGTTGACAAATTCGGTTATCGGTTTCAGGGAGGCATGCGGTTTTCTTGCTGGCCCGAAGTCGGACTCTATTCCAAATTTGGGTGGATAACAACGTGCTGCCTGTTGAGAGTGTCAGTCGACCATACTTTACCAATGATCACTCGACACTCTTCTTTGGTCTTCTGGCCAATACTCGGCATAACCTGGCGATCTCAGTTGTATCCGACCACTTGTAAACGAACGCCGAATGCCCAGCTAGCAACCTGCACAGAACGAGGAGTTGCTTCTGAGAAGTAGAATTCAAGACTAACGCAGACGTTCCTTGCTTTATCTTCAGCTGGTTCACCAAGTAAGTCCGGCTTCGAATCGATCTAAATTCATACACTGGGGTTGTTCTTCTATCATCGTAAGATGTGAATGAATTCAGAACCCCGACAACTCGACAACACAACTCCAGCTCACTCACAGCAAGAACTCCTCAGCAGCTATCGCGTCCCATCAGAGTACATGTGGTTGTCTCTCATATTTCTATAAATGTTAACCATTCACCTCATTGTACACCGGCCTCCATAGGTGATTTATCAGTCACGCGACGACCGCACAGAAGGCATGAAACCTGTCCACTAACGTATTCACAGAATTTGAGCATGGACCACTATGGTCTCAACGCGTCAGACGTGCCAGAGATCACAGTCGTCCATGCTATCAATGCCATAGTGTGTAGCATTTCTCTGAAATGATGAGAAATTCACTTCTGACAAAATACCAAGGCAAGACGACTCGCGTGCTATGCTGAGCTTCCATTGAGCTTCCATCCCGCGTTCTACCTCAAGCACATACCCCAAAGGGATTGACTCTGGCAGACATGCCGTCCACAGTATGTCGTCGCATCGATTCCTTGTTCTGATGAGCCATACGGCGAACCTCTGCTTCCGTCTCAACCCATGGGTGGTATATCTCCTCCGACAGGCACCTATTAGGCGTATAAAAGCGAGTCTGGTTGCAACCTTTTCAAGTAGTCTCTTGGAGAATCACCTGTGAACCCCCTGCCACTCCGTAATGGCCAACATGAAAGCTGTAACTGCCTTTATCGCACTCTCTTGCACTCTCTTGTCGCAACTGCTTTCTGTCGCAGGATATGACGCGTCTCGAACGGACAATGTGCGTAGAATTTCATAGACCAATAACTCGAATTATGTTGTTGAGACCCTCTTTAAATTTAGCTGGCTGTGTAGGAGCTCATTTTATTACCACTGGAATTCGTCGGAAGTGACATTTCTCAATACAGTTACTACGGTCAGAATTCGTATGGTGTCTCTCATCCCGACCAGTCGACATGGCAGAAGAATCTAGGGACTTACTGCCAGGTAGATCGACTTCACCCCTTTCACCAAACTTCGCTAACCATTTGTACAGGACGATGTTATCAACGCCATTCCTTTGGCGTTCTTGCACGTCTTTTTCTCCACTGGTGGCTTACCAGAGATAAATCTTGCCAATGTAGGTTATTATACGTGTATACTTTGTATCTCCGTTATTGATCATATCCCACCACCAACAGACCTGCAGCAGCAACGGAGCTGTCTTTTCTGGTACCAGCCTGGCCAACTGCCAGTTCATGGCAGCGGATATCAAAGCTTGCCAGGCTAAAGGCAAAATCATCACTATCAGTCTTGGAGGAGCAACTGGCGCCGCAAGCTTTACTTCAGACGCACAGGCGCAGACCTTCGCCACGACTGTATGGAATCTCTTCCTCGGAGGATCCAGCTCCACCCGGCCTTTCGGAGATGCCGTTTTGGACGGGTGAGCGGCGCATTTCTGTTTAGAATTTTCTTATCTCATGATCGCTTGAAGAATCGATCTTGACATCGAAGGAGGATCAGGGGCATACTTCCCAACATTTGTGAACAAGATCCGCTCTCTCTCTGCTGGAGCCAGCAAGAAGTAAGGACTCGCATTATTGGACGGTGTCCAATGCTGATCGTCTAGCAGGTACTATGTTACAGCGGCGCCGCAATGCCCGTTCCCGGATGCCTATCTTGGATCTGTTATCAATGCAGTTGGATTTGACGCAATCTATGTTCAGGTGAGCCTCTAGTATTATATCATTAAGGAGCCTGGATTCTAATTATTTTATAGTGTAAGGATCATGATGTATTTCTTCTTTCAGTAAAGCTCTGACACAAATCTGCACTTTGAAGTCTACAATAACTACTGCGGGTGAGTAACTCGCTCTGTTGTTACCCGTTTTCAACTCAAGGAATTTGTGCCACAGACTCCCAAACTATAGCAACGTGAATGTACGTTTTAGCCCTTCTCTCTACTGAGTCTTTATGTTCAATTTTAATTAGGCCTGGAACTTTGGCGACTGGGACAATTGGGCCAAGAACACCTCACCAAACAAGAACGTCAAAATTTTTATTGGTGGACCCGCATCCTCCTCAGCAGCAACTTCTGGATATGTTGACGCAGCGACCTTCGGAAACATAGCTAAGCAAACAAGAGCTAAATATTCGTCATTCGGTGGTGTCATGCTCTGGGATGCATCCCAGGCTTATGGTGCGCCTCTGATCAAGTTCTCACTCTCATCCAGGGTCTGACAATGCTTGACCAGGAAATGGACGGTACGACGTTGCCCTTAAGAACGCCATGGGCGCAGGTACTGGAACGACCATCCCGACAACTACTCCGCCAACTACAACTCCACCCACCACGACGAAGCCGCCTTCCACTACCACTACTACCACAACCAACCCGGGCTCCGGAAGCTGTGCGGGAGTGGCAGCCTGGTCTTCGGGCGTTGCAGTATGTTCACGTTTCGTTTGAGTCTAACTATTATACTCATACGATTCTCAAAGTACACCGGCAATTCCAAGGTTACTTACAAGTATGTGGCTTCGAAGTGACCTTAGCGCCGTGACTAACAGTCTATAGTGGTCATTTGTGGATCAATCAGTGGTGGTCACAAGCAGGTGAGCTTCCCCAAGTTGCAGCCATTCAAAGAACTAAAGGGCCATCTTCTCCAGACGTCCCAGGAGGTATGTAATTCATACAAGAGTCAAATATGCGGATATCGAGACAAGATCGTAGGTCCTGCTGGCGTCTGGATCGATCAAGGCGCTTGCACTGGCCGAATTGCTTCACCCAACGTTATTACACCAGCCGTCACGGACGCACCTGTTGCCACACTAAAACCACTGGATAAGGGTGGGTCGTATCATTCCACCTAGTGGGGTTCCTGCTTACTTTTTCGAAGTTTTGTCGCCAGGCGTGGCGAAGACAGCCGACGCAAAGGCCAAGGCTCCCAGTGCTCGCGGACTGCTCAGATTTTCTAGGGATTAGACGACGCATGACTAGGTCTATTTAAGATATTTATGCATTGCAACGAGACGTGCAGTGTTGGAGTTAGAGTGATACGTGATGAGGTGGAGATGATTGCTAGCAGAGCATATTCGCAATTCTAGCTGCGCACAGATCGCAGTGTAGACGCTCTTTTTGCGGTATTCTGCAATAGTTTCGTCCGTAGTGAATCAACTGCTTTTGAAGACGAATTTGACGAGCTTGATGGACGAGACGATGATGGAATAGAGGTAGCACCTGCGGTTATTTTCCTTCGCTTCACGTCTCGGAGACGCTGCTCCTCCTTTGCCTTTTCCCACTGATCCTTTGCTTCTTGCACAAGCCTTTCGTCTTCCTCCAGGAGGCTCAAAGTAGCGGGCAACCCGTACCGACTTCTGAGGGCCTCGTCGGCGCTTCTTTTTTTCTCCTCTACTTTTTTTTCTTCTCGAAATTTTTTTCTTGCCTTCAAGGATAGCGAGTAGGGATCGGCATTGAAATGTTCTGAAACACTTTGGAGGGATTCGATTCGAGGCTTTTGAACGTTCTCCACGAGTTTCTTGGCTTCTGTCGTTTTTTCTAAGGCGGCCAATGGATCGACAACAGCTCCCTCCTTGTCAGTGTCTGAGGATCTGTCAGTACCAGAAAACCAGATGTGACCGCAGAAGCCCAACCGTGAACAGCGAAACCTCCGTTTTCTTCAGGGTTCCACTCTTCGTCCTTTTGGCGTGCTCCAGATGTCACAACGTACCGTGTGTTCTAAAAAGAGAGCCAACCATGGTGAGACATGACTCGATGTATTGACCATGTGAGGAAGCGCACCTTGGGATCGGTTTGAATCTCGAACCAGCCATCGCACAGGTGGCATTTACATCTGAAGGAGTATATGGGTGTTGAGTAATAGTTTCCAATCTTCTTCTTCTCAGCATTATATCGCACTCCCATGCCAATGTGGTTGTTGCATGTGCCGCTGGTGTTTGCTTTGAGCGTGCATTTGAACCTGGTACAAAAGCCAGAAACTTACCACCAAATGTTGAAGGGAAGTTCGAAACGAGTGATCAGAATGCCTTGGTCAAGTTTCCTGGCACGATCTCCTAATGCATGTTTGCCTATAGAAGCCGAGTAATGGATGTGTTCATTATTTCAAATATATTGGTTTTACCTCGAGCTTTATTCAAGCTTCCCTGAGACGGATCGTAATCAGGAGGATAGTATCTGGTCAATGCTCAGTGATGGTTCGACGATGAAACGATAGTATCGTACTTGTTAAAGCCTTGCATGTAGTAGTCCGAAGCAAACAGTAGTATGTCTTATGTAAGTAATTAAAGTCCTAAATGTAGACGACATATGCTCCCATCACTGGCCGATGGTCGCTTCTACCCTCTAGTCGTCGCATTCCTTTATCGTCCAGGGTATTATAACTTAGGCATTCGACGTCGCCTTTCAAGGGTATAGGCACAAGTGGTACAGGTGTAACGTCAGGCAGGGTATTTGTTTGATTGTGCGTAGGTGATAGGAAAGCAGGAAGAAAGCGCCAGATTGATTGCGTTGATGACTGGGGTCGATCAGCTGAAAGTGGACTTTCGAGAGTTGAACGTCTGTGTTGCTCCGCAGGTAGGGGTGCTGTTGGAGGAGGGGGAAAGGTGGCCACCACCCGACGAGCGGGCCGAGAATCAGAGTTCTTGAAGTCTGCAGCTATTGAACAAGGTGAGTGCAGAGCAAGAATTGAGTACTGGCACGTACTAGGGATTCTGTGGTCAACCCGAGCAGGAGACAGGCCAATGGAAGGTGGGGGTGGTACGTCGGTGGCCCGCCCGCCGGACATGGCGCCAGACAGGGAATTGGTGGTAAACTCCCGCGCAGTACGAGGTGATGAAGGTTTAAAAGCATTAGACAAGAAGTTACCCATGCGGCTTCTGGGCCGGGTATGATGGTCTTCTTCATCCGTTCCCTCAAGATACGGTGGATCTGGTGTCACTGTGGTCTTCCACAATATGCGATCACACCTGTGCGCTGAGTGGGTAACCGACACAGAAAAGGGAGAGAAGCGACAACGTACCAACTCGGGACACGTTTCTTGTTTGATGAGTCGTAGACACCCTTCTCATCCGTGTCCGCATCTTCGGCAATGCTGTTTTGCGATCCCGAGACATTCAGAAGAATCATAGGTGGTGGGCGAAGGAAACGGCGCTTCCCAACGTCCGGAGTATTAGGGTGACTTGAGCTGAGTGGCGATGGAGGTATCAGCAATGGTGACATTGGCGTTTTTGGGGTTAGTGGACCAGACGCCCAAGATTCTGCATGCTTTGGCTTGGGCAACTTGGGGGTTCCCCCTAGTGACGGTGACAACAGAGAAAGCCACTTGGCTTTGGCTTTGCTGGCCCCAGTAGATGCTATAGAGACTTTGCTGGTAGATGTACCGACAGTAGGTGTCGACGGAGAAGTATAGAAATAGGTATCGTTATCGTTTCCCGGTTCTGTTGGGGGTTTGGAAACGGTAGAAATTGCAGACGATAGCAGGGATGCTCCTTCGTCGTCTTCGTCGTCTTCGTTGTCCCTTTCCTCCGCCTCTGTCAAAGGTGTTTGATCTCCTATACGTGACACCTTTGAACTCGTGCGTTTAGAGCGCTTGAGTGTGCGTAACACATCGTACTTGAATGTGGGAGGGAAATTGATGGGTGCTTCGCGGAAGCCAGCAAAGAATGCGTTCTTCTTCATCAAAGTGTGGAGTTGGTCAAACTCGAAAGCTTGTGCATACTCTGAGGGCATTGTTACGCTCGAGCATGTGTGAATGATGGATTGGACAAACCTTGCCGTGAAATGAGCCAATCTGCGTGGAGGCGAGATATGTCCAACCGGAAATTGAGATCACCACAAATGAAGGTAAAGTCAAACTTGTCTGTCAGATCTATACATGACATTGAGCGACACAAGCACCAAACACGAAGGAGCAGACTGACCTTCTGCCATCACCCTTGGGTCATCACTGGAGAGAAAATCGTCCACGTCTAGTTCAGCCTAGGGTTCATAGATTAGTTCTGCTATTAAATGAAGGTGCGGGGAGCGAAGTGACTCGCCTTGATCTTTGCATAATTTGCAAGACGGTGATTGATTCTTCCCTCATGAGCTGTCAGGAAATTAGCAAAGACTTGACGAGGACTGTCGAAAACAGACTGACCTGCGAGGTGGGCGTTTAGGAAAAGAAAAGTGGTTCCATCTATATTCAAGCTGATCCCAACTCCACCCTTATTCCCAAGACGACCTCCGATGAGACCAGCAGTGACAGATCCCTTTGACATGCCTAAGAAAGAGCTTAGGGCGTGGTGGACGAAACAATTCGCAGAATCATTTACCTTGAACTAGTGGCTTGAGGTCGCGGTGAATGTAGATAGCAAGATATATACCCATAAGACGGTCTTTTATGAGTAATTGGTAAGGGCCTTTACGAGGTTCTCTTGCCGACTTTTGTCGAATGAGAGGTCGTGGCACGCCAATGTCGCCTGTGTTGGGAGATCCATTCCGACTGCAGAGGCCACCGCCATAGCATAACCAATCTTCCACCATTGAAGTCCAACCAGAAGATGGGTTTTCTAGAAAACCTTCGTCTTCCTGTTTTGACGATTTCGGCTCCTTCGGCGCTTTGCTGTCTTCTGTTCGTTCTTTCTCTTTCTCCTTGGATTTGCGCTTCTCAAGATCTTTCTCACCATCTTTCGACTTTTCCCTGTCCTTGTCAGAACGTTTGAAGCCAGCTCCAAGTCCCATTGGAATTCCTACAGGTATTCAATTCAATTGGCAGCGTTGAAATATGAGGCTTCGTTACCTGAAGGTGTAGGGCATTCCTGTCCAGCACTTGGCAAAGTGTTAGGTCATCTCACCTCATTAATTTGAGCGTATGACTCACATCACAACTAGGTGGTAAGGGTGACTTGCGTCGGGTGGTAGGCGAGGTATTGCCCCAGGTTGGGTGGCTGAAGGATTGTACGGAGGTACTTTGCCTAGCAGCTCTTCTAGATCTCCCTGGTTGACTGACGTTGAGAATGACGCGTAGAGAAAACAAAAGATACTTACTTTCGGTAGAGAATCGTGCATATTCCATGTCAGTATCCGTACCTTGAGGAACTTGGGATCCACCGCTGGCTTGATTGGTGCTGGAGAGGAGGTCTTCCTCATGTCCTTCGGCAGCTCTCCCGAACGTGGTATAGTTGCATGATTCTGAAGTTGAGGTGAATGGGGAAGGAAACCATGTAAGCGAGATAGGACATTAGTTTGCTGGCCTACGTTGGTATCGAGTGGTTAGCGGCCAGTGTCTGTGGCAATGATAAGTTGTAAGAACCTGTACGTCGTTTAGAATCAAATTCTCCAGCCATGATGTGAGAGCTTCAGATGCTGAGGTAGCTGAGTAGTGTCCTATGGCACCATGAGTTGGACATGAGCCTGTGCTGACCGTAGTCTAATAGTAAGTGCATGAAACCCGACTAGCATAAGGGGCAAGCTTATGTAACATTGGCATTGCATTCAGCGACGCAAACAAGAAATCGATAGCAGGTAAAACAACAGTAGGAATACACACAGCAGCTGTAGCCGGTCGTAGAGAGGAGAGAAACTAGTAGTAACAACAGCGAGAAACGGGCAGACCAGGAAATAGAGGTTGGAACGAAGAGTCAAGTCTGATCCTGGAAACACAAAACGCCAGTGAATAAGATAAAGACAGATGAACGGGAGATTAGGGATGGGAGAAGGTAAAGCATCAGAAAAAACCGTAAAACAAACAATAAAATAACCAATCCATATTATGAGTTAAAGATCGCCCAAGGCTGATCGGTTGGCATCGGGCTATCCCATTTCCACTCCGTCGTCTGGTAGTATGCCGCCTCGCCTCCATCAATCTCCTTCCATGCTCCTAGGCGCAGATGATCTGATGTTTCTTCCGTTCGTGCATCCATAGTCGAGGATGAGGTGGAAGTCAGCAAATGATGGCCTGCCTCTGCTTCGTGGTTAGATTCTGGGCTCGGGTTCGTGGACGAAGACGAGATCAGATCAGGTGTCGGAGCTTTGGAGTTGCTGTCCTCATCCTCGACTGTCCCAAAAGAAAAATCGAAGAACTCGTCGAATGCATCTACAGGTGGTGCTGGCGGTGGCGTTGGCTCACGGGCGCCACTCGATGGCCCAGCCATAGGCATACCACCAATGCCATCACCAACATCCGGCACTGATCCATAATTCTTGAGAATCATATCCAGGGTCTCAGAGATATCCGATGTGAGTGATTCCTGAGTACCCTGATCTTCAGCAGCAGCAAGCTTGATCAACTCTGTCATCTGTTCAAGGAACGCAGATCCTTCCTCTTCCGTCTTCACCTGAGATTGGGCTTCACTCTTCGCACGTTGAGCCTCACTAGGTTGCGATTCCCATTCAGTCTTGATCTTCTTCGGAGGTGATGGCTCATTGGTCAAATCGATAGTGGTGTCCGGGTGAGCACCACCGTTCGGTGTAGCGCTGTCTGATTCCCGAGGCCGTTTGCCGTTCGCAGCTGCCGAATGCTGAGATGATTCGGCACCAGAATTGGGGCCAGATTGAGATAGGGGAATGGTAGGCTGAACGACCTTGGAGACTCTTCGGTTTTTCGTGATTGGGGTCGGCTTCGGCTTTGACTTGTTTTTCGGCGATTTGGTGTTGGAGGGAGGAGATGATGCAATGGGTGTCGGAGTTTGTGCACTGGGAACAGGGGTAGAGGCAGAAGGTATAGGTGCGGGAGAGGGAGTAGATGCAGCTCCAGAAATAGAGGCCTGCTGCTTTCTTTTGATTGGTGGGGGTTGAAGGGAGACAGGAGGTCGGGGGGGCTGATTGAGATTGGGAGGGGGCTGCTGCTGAAGAGGCTGGTGAGGATGCTGTTGATGCTGTTGTGGAAGACCAACAGCACTTGGGGGGCGCTGAGGTCGACCCTGCTGCGACATGTCCTGATTACCCATCATCGGCGGTACCATGAGGTTGTTAACCATATGCTGCTGTGGCTGCTGTTGATGAGGCTGCTGCTGCTGCTGCTGCTGTTGCTGCATCATCTGCTGGTTTTGTAGTTGTTGGTTACGCATGTTGTTAAAGCTATTCGTAAATATCTCCATAATGCGTGCCTGCTCAGCCGCCATAGCTCGTAAAGCATCCAAGTTGACAATGTAACGAGGTGCCGAACCCGCAGAAAGAAGGGTCCGTTGTTGGTTCACCGTACAAATCTGAATATCAACGTGAGATTCCTGAAATATGCGGTAAAAAAGAGTAACTCACAATCAGTACCAATCGCCTCACGATTTCTTCTTGCTTGACGAGAACAGTCACCATCGGGAGCTTGTTTTCTGTGTCGGTGCATTGACGATAAACTTGCTCGAGAAGTTGGTTGTATTCCACGCGCTGCTCGACTGGCACGTCCACGGTCGGCATGTTAGGTATATCTGGATATCTGGAATTAAAACAGCAGAAGATAAGATTGGGGTGAAACATACTGATGGAGGTGATTTCCTGTCGGATTCTCTGGATAAACTGCAACGCTTGAGGCATTGAATTGGTCTTGAAAGTAAAGTTGGGCATCTGAGCGTGCGGGGGTTGTTGTAGTCCCTGCGGCAGTCGTTGAGGCATACCGTTTCCTGGCATTGCACCCGGCATCTGTTGAGGTTGCTGAGCCACTTGCTGCTGGTGCTGGATAAGCTGTTGCTGCAACATGTGCTGCTGCTGTCGGTTAGCCATCGCCATCGCCGTGTTTTGGTGTTGCTGTTGAACCTGTGAGTTTGACCCAAACGGCGGCGCCTGTGGCGGGCGAGGTCCAGCAGCCTCCTGTTGACCGCTTTGCTGAGCGCGCACCCAAGCCTGGAATGACTTCTGCTCCTGGAAGGTGCGCTGCAAGGTGGATCGATTCGCTTCAACAAACCGGATCATCTGGTCATCAACGCCCTGCGCATGTAGCTCTGCGACAGGCATATTGGCCATCGCGATAACGTTCTGCATTTGCTGTGGTGACCAGCGTAAGCGCGCCATCTGAGCCTGCAGGTTCGAATTCGTTGCTAGCATCTGTGTTTGCATGCCACGTTTGCTCTCCATCATCTGCTGGATGTACCAGGTGTCGAACTGGAGGAGATACTCCTTGTAGATGTGCTGCAGCTGTTGTGCGACTCCGGGGCCACATTTCGCGGGTTCATTGCCCGTGCCAGGGAAGTTGACGAACCCAAGCTTTCCTCCGAGAAT
>Ga0247737_1000885_pt1 | contig 12619 bp, 12 predicted proteins | sample UWRJL028104C2_FD_180937 | JGI IMG/M metagenome (GOLD analysis project Ga0247737, IMG submission 180937) | Plant litter microbial communities from Arlington Agricultural Research Station in Wisconsin, United States - UWRJ-L028-104C-2 | ecosystem: Environmental > Terrestrial > Plant litter >...
CAACGACATACGCCCCCTCGGGGATTATCTCGGACATAGCCGCGCAATTCACCAGGTGACGCTCCCAGATGCGGGGAGCCTCCCGCGGGCCGATGAGCCCACGTACCACGCCGTCAGTGACCAGCAGCCGGGCATAGTCGACAGCTAGTCCGAGCCGATCACCAAAGACCTCGGCCGCAACCGCCGCGATCTCCGCCGGCGGCTCGGCACTGACCAGCGAGTCCGGGGTATCGCCACTCGGCGTTCGGGCAGGGTGGCCGTCGAAAAGTGCAGAGTCCAGCAAGGGCGAAACCGGCGACGACTCCGGGACTGCGGCCGGAGAAGAAGGCCGCGAAGCATCGGAAGAAGCCGGCGAGCACGAGGCTGCAGGCGAGGGTGGGGCAGGGGCAGGTGGGGCAGGGGCGGCAGGCGGAGCGGAGACTCGCGGCGCGGACGACCGTCCCGGGAACGCGATCGGCCGACGTACTCCCCGGCCTGGAATCTTTTTGCCCGGGAAAGGCGGCGGCCCGGGCGATTCCTCACCCGGGCCGGCGTCTCCCGCGCCGAAGCGTGGGTCAGTCATCGTCAGTCCGCCGCACGCACCACGATGCGCCGATTGGGCTCGACGCCCTCCGACTCACTCTGCACACCGGAGATGGCGTTCACGACGTCGTGCACGCACTTGCGCTCGAATGCCGACATCGGCTCTAGGCGCACCGGGTCGCCGTGCTCCTTGACCTTCTCGACCGCGTTACGCGCGACTGCGGCCAGTTCCTTGCGGCGCGAAGCCCGGTAGCCGCCGATGTCCAGCAACATGCGAGAAGGCGAACCGGTGGCCCGGAAGATCGCCAAGCGGGTCAGCTCCTGCAGCGCCTCCAGCGTGGCGCCGCGCTGACCGACGAGCGGCTGCAACCGGCCGCCGACGACCTCGACCATCGGTCGGCCCGCCGAGACGAGCTCGTCGATGTCGCCGTCGTAGTCGAGGATGTCGAGCAAGCCCTCGATGTAGTCGGCAGCGATCTCGCTCTGGCGGAACAGGTCGCCGTCCGAAGCGACGCTCTCCGACGTCTTGGTCTCCTCCGACGCTGTGGACGACGCGGACGACGTGCCCGACGACGTGGACGTGGACGCCTCGGAGGAGGCCGAATCTTCGGCAGAGACTGACGATTCGGGCGTGCTGGTGTCGGTCACGGTCTCATCTCCGTACTAATCGGGCCGGACCTGCTCGGTCCGCTGTTCCCGCGGCGGCTGCAGCGGTGTTCCCGGCCGCGGGGAGGTCTCGGCAAGGGGGGGCGCTCGGGCGCCCGCGGAACGTGTCCGCGCAGGGCGCCCGAGCCGCGATCATCCCTTGGGCTTGCTCGCCGGTCGGGCGCCCTTCTTCGGATTCACCGGTTTGGCACCGGGCTTCGGGGCGACCGCCTTGGTCTCGACCACCGGGGTCTGCGGCTCAGGCTGCGCCTTCTTGCCGAACAGGCCACCGCTGCGACCGGGCTGGACCGGGTTCTTCGGGGCGACGCCGCCGGCGGTGGGCTTCTTCACCGGGGGGCCGGACGGGCGGGCCGGCGCCGAACCGCTCTTGTTGGCCATCGGCGGCGGCGGGAACTTGCGGAGCACCCATTGCTGCTGAGCCAACGTGAACAAGTTATTCGTGACCCAGTAGATGATCACACCGATGGGGAAGAGCGCGCCGGAGATGAGCAGCGAGGCCGGGATGCCGTAGAGCATCAGCCGCTGGATCATCTTCTGCTGCGGGTCCTCGGCCCAGCCGGTCTTGAGGATCATCTGACGGCTGGTCAGGTACGTCGTCGACATCATGATCAGAACCAGGATGCCCGCGATGATCTTGACCGTGGTGCCGTTGGCCTGCAGCGAGGCCAGCTCCTGAACGCTGGAGCCGAACTTGCCGGGGAGCGGAGCGGTGAACAGCGACGCGTGCGTGGCGCTCTCGAATTGCTCGACGGTCCAGCCGTACAGCGTCTTGCCCTGGTTGTCGGGGCTCAGCCGGCGGAGCGTGTGGAACAGACCGAGGAAGACGGGGATCTGCAAGAACATCGGAAGGCAGCCCATGAGCGGGTTCGCCTTCTCCGTCTTGTAGAGCTCCATCATTTCCTTCTGGAGCGTCTCCCGGTCACCCTTGTGCTTCTCCTGCAGCTGCTTGACCTTGGGCTGCAGTGCCTGCATGGCCCGCTGGCTCTTGATCTGCTTGACGAAGACAGGGAAGAGAATGACCCGGACGGTCACCACCAGGAACACGATCGCCAGGACCCAGGTCCAGTTCGTTCCGAGGAACCGGCCGTCGGGCACCCCGATGAAGGACCAGAGGTCGTGCCAGCGCAGAAGGATCCACGAGATGGCTATGTAGATCCAGTCGAGACTCAATTCAGGCTCCAGTCACATCAGCAGGACGGTGACGGATCGGGTCAGGCACCGGGTCGTACCCGCCAGGGTGGAAGGGGTGGCAACGCAGGAGCCGCCAGATCGCCAGCCCCGTCCCTTTGACAGCGCCGTGCCGCGCCAACGCCTCCTGGGCGTACGCGCTGCACGAGGGATAGAACCGACAGCGGGCCGGCAGCACCGGACTCACATAACGACGGTACGCGACCACGAGCGCGGTCAGCACACGGGCAAGCAGGCTCATCGGGGCCGCCGGGGCTTCTGTGCCGCCGCGAGGGCGGTGGCGAGGTCAGTGCCGAGCGTGGCGTACGACGCATCGGCCGCGGGCGGCAGAGCGCGCACGACCAGCGTCGCTCCGCCGGGAAGCTCACTCAGGAGCGGCCGCACCAGATGCCGAAGACGGCGGCGAACCCGGTTGCGGACCACCGCGTTGCCGACGGCTTTGGACACGACGAAGCCGGCGCGTGCCGTAGCGGCATACACCGGCTCCTCGAGAAGCAAATGAACGACAACCGTGCCTCGGCCGACGCGACGACCGCCGCGAATCGCTGCGGCGAAGTCGGCGCTACGCCGCAGTCGCTGCGCCGCGGCCAGCACGATTACCTGGGCATTCCGGCCCGCAAGCGGTCGGCTCAGGCCGACAGCTTGTCACGGCCCTTGGTGCGGCGGGCCGACAGGATGGCACGCCCGGCCCGGGTGCGCATGCGCAGCCGGAAGCCGTGGGTCTTGGCACGCCGGCGATTGTTCGGCTGGTAGGTGCGCTTGCTCACGTCAAAACTCCGTCTTCGTACAACATCCAGGGGGCATCAAAGCTGCAAGACGCCACTTTAGCAGAGCGCGGCGGAGCAACCGCTCGACCCTACTCAGGCCTGCCACGCCGGTCAACCATATCCTGGCCAGGCGAGGCGTCACGGCGGTCGCCGGCCTGATCGCCTCGTCTTCTGCACAGGTAGTGAATCTTTTCCCGCGGTCGGGCGCATGCTGGGCGTCGACAGAGTTGATGAGTCGGCGAGATCGCTGTTAGCGTGCCCGTTTGCTGGTCATCAACGCTGCACGCATACCACGACGAGTCGGCCAGAACCAGACAAACAGGTGAATCGTTCGCCACGACGAGCCTGCTCGAACCGCGCCGTTCAGGCTCCGGTCGTCTGCCGACCATCCGCCGGGGCGCGTCCGCCGCGAGTGCACAGGTTGTGGATAACCTGTGGATAGCCGGTGGCGCCGAACGTCTTCAGCACGTTAAATGTGGTGCTGAGTTGGGGGACCGTCGAGGGCCGAGAGGGCATCGACGGGCAAGGCGGTAAGCCGGACAAATGCTCACCGGGGGTCGGTGGCGATGGGGGTGGCGCGGCGGTGGGCGATCAGGTTGACCTGAGCGATGTATGGAAAGCGACGCTGGAGGAACTGGCCGACGAGATCTCGTCCCGCCAGCAGCGTGCCTACCTGCAGCTCACCCAGTTGCGTGCCATTGTCGAGGACACCGCGTTGCTCGCGGTCCCCGATGCCTTCACCCGCGACGTCATCGAGTCGCGCCTGCGCCCCGCGATCACCGAGACGCTGAGCCGTCGGCTGAACCGCCCGATACAGGTCGCGGTCACGGTCAAGCCGCCCGAGGATGGCTCCGGCCTGCCCGGCACGGTCTACGGCACCCCGGTCGACGCGGCGTCCGCCGAGCCGAACGAGCCGCAGCCGCGGCACTACGCCGAGCCGGCACGCCAGCCCGAACCGCCTACTTACGACCCCTATCCGACAGGCTCCGCGCAGCGTTCCGCGCCGGGGATGTCTTACGGGGTCCCCACCGCCCGCGGCGGTCAGGAACCCCTGTTCGGTGACCCGTTGCCTCCGCCGCCCGCCCCGCCCGGTCGTGGCGCTAACCCGGTGGGTCATGTCACCGAAAAGAATGAATCCAACGATGCCCCCACGCATCGCATGGCGTCCGATCCGTCCCAGTTGCGGGACAATCAGCGTCGGCCGGACGATCGCGGCGACCCTCGCGACGACACGCTGCAGATGCGCGGCGGTGACAACGGTCCCGGCCGCGCCCCGGCCGACATCCGCCCGAGCAGCAACCCGCGCGGCACCAACGACGGCAACCGCCTCAACCCGAAGTACATGTTCGAGACGTTCGTCATCGGCTCGTCCAACCGCTTCGCGCACGCGGCCGCCGTCGCCGTCGCCGAGTCACCCGCCAAGGCGTACAACCCGCTCTTCATCTACGGCAGTTCCGGTCTGGGCAAGACCCACCTACTGCACGCCATCGGTCATTACGCGACGACGCTCGGCCACGCCCGCTCGGTGCGCTACGTCTCCACCGAGGAATTCACCAACGACTTCATCAACAGCCTGCGCGACGACAAGACCCAGGCCTTCCAGCGGCGCTACCGCGACGTCGACATCCTGCTGATCGACGACATCCAGTTCCTCGAGAACCGCGAGCGCACCCAGGAAGAGTTCTTCCACACCTTTAATACGCTGCACAACGCCAATAAGCAGATCGTCATCAGCTCGGACCGTTCCCCGCGCCAACTCGCCACGCTCGAAGACCGCATGCGCACCCGCTTCGAGTGGGGCCTGCTGGCCGACATCCAGCCGCCCGATCTGGAGACGCGCATCGCGATCCTCCAGAAGAAGGCCGCCCAGGAACGTATGTATGCGCCCGACGACGTGCTCGAGTTCATCGCGTCACGCGTCTCCAACTCGATCCGCGAGCTCGAGGGCGCACTCATCCGGGTGACCGCGTTCGCCAGTCTGACCCGCTCCACGGTGCAGCTCTCGCTGGCCGAGGAGGTTCTGCGTGACTTCATGCCCGACGGCGCCGGCCCCGAGATCACTGCCGACCAGATCATGGCATCCACCGCGGACTACTTCGGTGTCTCGCTCGAGGACCTGCGCGGCCACTCCCGCTCCCGGGTGCTGGTCAACGCCCGCCAGGTGGCCATGTATCTCTGCCGTGAACTGACTGATCTCTCCCTCCCGCGCATCGGCCAGGCCTTCGGTGGCCGCGACCACACCACAGTCATGCACGCCGACCGCAAGATCCGTCAGCACATGGCCGAGCGCCGCTCGCTCTACAACCAGATCGCCGAGCTGACCAACCGCATCAAACAAAACACCTGACCCGACACGTCGTGCACCACGTCTGAGCGGCCCGGTCAACGCATCAAACAGAACAGCCGACCCCATTTCCAGTACGCGGTCGCGCAGTTCTCAACCGCAACCCCGGCCCTCCACGCCGCCGGGACTCGCCGGCCGTGGAACTCGAGGCCGCAGGCCCGTTCCGGCCCGGCCCCGCGTCCCCAGCAGCGGTCCGCTCACCCCCACTAAGCCCCCGCCGTGCGCCGGCGCCACCAGCACTCGGTCGCGTCCCCAGACATCAGTCGGGAAGCCCGCTGCCCGCTTATCCGATTGCGTCGAGGGGTTATCCACACCCGTTCGTGTCGCTGGCCAGGGATAAATATCGGGATTCATCGGTTTTTATACACAGCCTGTGCACAACCGATCAGCAGTCCGCAGGGCGTTTTCCACAGCCACGAGGGCCGACAAGCCGACGCGGGACCCGGGTGAACCCGGCGACGGCGGATCATCCGCACGGGGGTTTGTCAACGGCGGAACGGGACCGTTTCGTGCCAACGTTGTCCACACTAATCCACAGGCATTCACAGGAAGTTATCCCCAGCGGTGGACAACCGGTGGCGCCGTCGCCCACAGATGTGGACAACTCCTGGGGAAATCGATGTGGACAGACACGGAGCGTCACAAAACTTTCCACAGCCTGTGGACGCCTGTGGATTTCCTGTTGAAGAAACTGGGGACGACGGGGCAGTTGCGTCTCACCGCTGTCCACAGGTCGGGGGACAAAGTCCGTGGATATCCGGTGGATAACCGGTGGACAGCGGTGGACAACCCTCCGCCGGCGCGACTCCTGTGGACACAGACCCGGGTTTATACCCTGGTTATCCACCTGTGATTCACCGGTGGATAACCTCCTGACCTGCGAAGACGTGGGTTTTCCACAGTATGCACAGGCCCTACGAAGACGACTAGTTATCTCTCTAAGAAAACAAAAAGCAATCATCAGCGTTGTGGAAAGTGTGGATCGGCTCTCGAACGGCTCCTCGGCGGTCCGGCTCCTCGAAGCGCACCGAGTCAGAGCGATCAGCAAGACCGAGGACCGAACCACCGCCAGGCGAAGACCAACGCCGACTCGGACCGGACTGCCACCGACGGCACGCCACCACGGACAACACCAACCACGACGTGGCACAGGGCACCGGCACCGGGCACGATGAGCGCTCGGCACCGGCACCCGCAGCCGCTTCGGCATCCCGAACCCCCACCGGGAGGCGACGACTGGCACGCCACCGGGCACCAGGGTCGCTCGTCAGCCGTCACGATGGTGGACGACACTGATTAGGCCCTGATCGGCTCGGCGAATAAGGTTCGTGGGGGTCGACGACGCCCCCGACACAGGAAGCGACGCGGAGGACAGCATGAAGTTCCGGGTGGAGCGAGACGCACTCGCCGACGCCGTGGCGTGGACGGCGAAGAGCCTGCCCAGCCGGCCGTCGGTGCCGGTCCTTGCCGGCGTCATGCTGCGCGTCACCGACGGCCGGCTGCACGTCTCCGGGTTCGACTACGAGGTCTCCAGCCAGGTCACCGTCGAGGTCCAGGCCGACGCCGACGGCGCCGCGCTGGTCTCCGGCCGGCTGCTCGCCGAGATCACCAAGGCCCTGCCGGCCAAGCCGGTCGACATCGCCGCGGTCGGCTCCCACCTCGAGCTGGTCTGCGGCAGCGCCCGGTTCACGCTGCCGACCATGCCCGTCGAGGACTACCCAAGCCTGCCCGAGATGCCCGCCAGCACGGGCACCGTCGACGCGGCCGCCTTCGCTGCCGCCGTCGCCCAGGTGGCCATCGCCGCCGGTCGCGACGAGACGCTGCCGATGATGACCGGCGTGCGCATCGAGCTGAACGGGTCGTCGATGGCCATGCTCGCCACTGACCGTTACCGGCTCGCCATGCGCGAGATGGAGTGGAACCCGGACGACCCCGAGATCAGCGTCAACGCGCTCGTCCCGGCCAAGACGCTGAACGACACCGCCAAGACGCTCGGCCCGCTCGGTGGCTCGGTCGTCGTCGCGCTGGCCCAGGGCAACGCCGGCGAGGGCATGATCGGTTTTGCCGGTGGGACCCGCCGCACCACCAGCCGCCTGCTCGACGGGGCCAACTATCCGCCGGTCCGTTCGCTCTTCCCGGCCAGCAGCAACGCGCAGGCCCGGGTCGGGGTGGCCGCCCTGGTCGAGGTCGTGCGCCGGGTCGCCCTGGTCGCCGAGCGCACCACCCCGGTGCTGCTGAGCTTCAGTGCGGACGGTCTGGTCGTCGAGGCTGGTGGGACGGAGGAGGCGCGGGCCAGCGAGGCGATGGAGGCCGCCTTCACCGGCGAGCCGCTGACCATCGGATTCAACCCGCAATACCTGATCGACGGTCTGCAGAACCTCGGCGCGGCGACAGCGATCCTGTCATTCGTCGACGCGTTCAAGCCCGCTGTGATCTCCCCCGCAGGCGAAAGCGGCGAAATCGTGCCCGGTTACCGCTATCTGATCATGCCGATCAGGGTAACCCGCTGATACTGGGCATGAGGGAAACGCTCATCTAGGGGGAACACCATGCAGCTCGGCCTTATCGGTCTCGGCCGAATGGGTGGCAACATGCGCGAACGTCTGCGCACGGCCGGACACGAAGTGGTCGGCTTCGATCACCACCCGGAGAACACCGACGTGGCCAACCTGGCCGAACTCGTCGAGAAGCTCGCCGCTCCGCGAGTCATTTGGACCATGGTGCCCGCCGGTCAGATCACCGAGGACACCATCAACGAGCTCGCGGACCTGCTGTCCCCGGGCGACACCATCATCGACGGTGGCAATTCGAAGTTCACCGACGACGGCCCGCGGGCCGAGCGCCTGAAGCCCAAGGGCATCAAGTACATCGACTGCGGGGTCTCCGGCGGGGTCTGGGGCCGTCAGCTCGGCTACGCGCTGATGGTCGGCGGCGACGAGGCGGACATCGAGCGCTGCATGCCGATCTTCAACGCGCTCAAGCCCGAGGGCGAGTTCGGCTTCGCGCACGCAGGCACGCACGGCGCCGGCCACTACGCCAAGATGATCCACAACGGCATCGAGTACGGGATGATGCAGGCGTACGGCGAGGGTTACGAGATCCTCATGGCTTCTGAGCTGGTCACCAACGTGCCGGCGGTCATCAAGAGCTGGCGCGAGGGCAGCGTCGTCAAGTCGTGGCTGCTCGACCTGCTCGACCGGGCGCTCGACTCGGACCCGGAGCTCGCCGAGATCAAGGGTTACGTCGAGGACACCGGCGAGGGTCGCTGGACGGTCGACGAGGCGGTCCGGCTCGCTGTCCCGGCCCACGTCCTGGCCGCGGCGATCTTCACGCGCTTCGAATCGCGCCAGGACGATTCGCCCGCGATGAAGGCCGTGGCCGCGCTGCGCCAGCAGTTCGGCGGTCACGCCGTCAAGTCCGTCTGAGTCAGGCTGTGTACGTACGCCGGGTCGAGTTGACCGACTTCCGCTCCTACGAGCGGGTGTCGGTCGATCTCGAACCCGGCGTGTCCGTGCTGGTCGGTCCGAACGGCGTGGGCAAGACCAACCTGATCGAGGCACTCGGTTATGTGGCCACTCTGGACAGCCACCGGGTGGCCACCGATGCCCCACTGGTGCGGGCCGGCGCGGCCTCGGCCGTGATCCGGTGCGCGATCGTCCACGAGGGACGTGAGCTTCTCGTGGAGCTCGAGATCGTGCCCGGCAAGGCCAACCGGGCCCGGCTCAACCGCTCCCCGGTGCGCCGTCCGCGCGAGGTCCTGGGCGCCCTGCGTATGGTGCTGTTCGCCCCCGAAGACCTCGAGCTGGTGCGCGGCGACCCGGCCGAGCGGCGCCGCTACCTCGATGACCTGCTCGTCGCCCGCCAGCCCCGTTATGCCGGCGTGCGCTCCGATTACGACCGGGTCGTGAAGCAACGCAATGCCCTGCTGCGCACCGCCTACCTGACCCGCAAGGTCGGTGGCAGCCGTAACCAGGACATGTCCACGCTCGCCGTCTGGGACCAGCATCTGGCCCAGCACGGCGCCGAGTTGCTGGCCGGCCGACTCGAGCTCGTCGCGGCCCTGGAGCCCCACCTGACCAAGGCGTACGACGCGGTGGCGGCCGGCCGGACGGCGGCGTCCATTACCTACGCGGCCAAGCTCGGTGACGGCCTCACGCCGGACCGCCCGGCCCTGGAGCAGGCCCTGCTGGCCTCGCTGCGAGAACGGCGTCCGGCCGAGATCGAGCGGGGGGTCACCCTGGTCGGCCCGCACCGCGACGACCTGGCACTGGCTCTCGGCGACTTGCCCGCGAAGGGCTACGCCAGCCACGGCGAGTCCTGGTCGTTCGCGTTGGCGCTGCGCCTGGCCGCCTACGATCTGCTGCGCTCGGACGGGATCGAGCCGGTGCTCGTGCTCGACGACGTTTTCGCCGAGCTCGACAGCGGCCGACGCGAACGGCTGGCCGCCCTCGTCTCCGATGCCGCGCAGCTGCTCGTAACCTGCGCCGTCCCGGAGGACGTGCCGGTGGCTCTGCGCGGCGTACGCTTCGACGTCACGACGGGAGCGGTGAACCGTGCCGGCTGACCAGGATGCCCCGCGCAGCGAAGACCGCCACGAGCGCCACGAGCGCCACGACGAGTTGGTCCGCGAGCGCCATCAGGGCCTCGCCCGGGAACGCAGTGCCGACCTCTCCCGGGGCCTGCGCGACGACCTGGTTCGCGAGCAGCGGCCGCCGCGGATGCGCGACGACCGCCCCGACCTGCCGTCCACGGCGGAACGGTTCTATCCACAGGCCGATCCACAAGCTCTGGCCCGCCAGGAGCTCGGCGACGTGGACGACGGTTGGTACGCGGCCGAACCCGCGCCGGCCGAACCCGCGCCGGCCGGCTCGCAGAGATTGCCGCGAAACCGGGACGAGAGCGCCTCTGCGGGCACAGCCGAGCGTGATCGTGGTCCGGTCCCGGCCGAGGGTGCTTCGGAGCCGCAGGGGGGCGCTGAGGACACTTCGGGTCCGCAACTGGCGCGCGCGGTCCTTGATGCCGCGCTCGCCAAGCGCCGCGACTTCGCCGCCCGCAACCCGCGCCGACGGTCTCCGGGCTCCGGCGAGGGAAGTGGCCGGCGGCTCCGTGGTTACTCGGGCCCCGGCCCGGATCCGCGTGACCCGCAGCTCTTCGGCGACATGCTGCAGCGGCTGATGAAGGCGCGCGGCTGGGAGCGACCCAAGGCGGAGGCGACGGTCTTCGGTGCCTGGGAGAAGGTCGTCGGTGCCGAGATCGCCTCCCACAGCCGGCCGGTGAAGCTGGACGCCGGCGTCCTGACTGTGGAGGCCGAGTCCACCGCCTGGGCGACGCAGCTGCGCATGCTGGCCGCCACGCTGCTCCGCAACATCGCCGGCGAGATCGGCCACAACGTCGTTACCCGGCTGAACATCCACGGGCCGGCCGCTCCCTCGTGGAGCAAGGGCCCCCGCCGGGTTCAGGGCCGGGGGCCGCGCGATACCTACGGCTGAGCGGTCACCCGGGTTTCGGGCGGAACCACTTACGCACGTCGCCGTGGCGCGGTGAGCGTTCTGGGCATGCCAACGCCCTACTCGCCGCGCCACGGCCCTCGGCGGAACAACGGTCCGAACGCCCCACTCCGCTACGACGTCCGGCCCTTGATCCATCCTCAGTAGTCGGCGAAGACCGCGAACCCGCGTTCGGCGCAGCGGCGATAGAAGCCCGCCAATACCGCCAGTTCCGAGCGGGCGAAACTCCAGTGGGGAGCGTTGCCGGCGTCGTCGCGCAGGGCGGTCAGGCGCTGGTCGAGCCAGCGCAGTTGCTGCTCGGCGAGGCGCCCGGCCGCGATCGCGTTGCGCATGACGTCGGCCACCGAGTCGAAGCTGACCAGGTCGCCGTATTTCTCGTGCCCCTCGACGAAGCGCTCCAGACCGCCGGCGATCCACGCGCAGCCGTCCGGGTCGATCACCGGGTCCTCGTCCTCGGCCGCGGCGTCGGTGGCGTAGAGAACGCCGCCCAGCCCCAGCAGAAGATCGACGAGCTCGGTGTACGCCGTGGCGCGCACCGTGCCGGTCTTGGCGATGTGCAGCGCCAGGGCTCCGGTCGGCGCGACGATGTCGGGCGCGTCAGCGATCGCCCCGAAATCGACGAACTCGGCGGGAGCCACCGGGTCGTAGTACTGATTCGTCCGCGGCCAGTGCACCGCGACATTGTCCAGCCCCTTGTCGTGCGCCATGTGGGGCCACCCCTCCTTGACCTGCGTCGCGGCCGTCCGGCCCACACCGGCCCGCGCGGGCAGAGGTTACGACACGAACCCCCGTCGCCGGGAGGCAGTGTCGCAGTGCGTGTCGACCAGGTGGGGAAGGCGTGCCCCAGCGATCAACCGCCGGATCACTTGCCGTTGCGCGGAGCCCCCCGTTCCGTGTAGGGGAGACTTCGGAACGGCCTCCGATCCGGCTACGGCAATCTGAGGCACCCGGACGGGGTGCCGGACCCCCGCCAACTCGTTTCGGCGGAGTAGAATCGACGGAGACCGGGAAAACCTCTACGTGAAGAGCGCGGTTCGGCCCCCTCGTGGACGAATCGGACCGCTGTCGTCACGCTACGCGGTTTTCCCAGCCGATCACGATCCGCGGGCCCGCCGCGGCGACCGGCGTGCACGGTTCCACCGGTGGTCCGCCGTTTCCCGCGGGTCCTCATCGGCGGCTCACCCTGCCCGCCGATCGCCCGCGTGCCCGCCGACCCCGTGCGGGCCCAGCCGGGTCCAATGCGAGAAAGTGGCCGAGGGTGGCAGAGAACGAGCAGGAAAAATACGGTGCTGATTCCATCACCGTTCTGGAGGGCCTCGAAGCGGTCCGCAAGCGCCCTGGCATGTACATCGGCTCCACCGGTGAACGGGGTCTGCACCACCTGGTCTGGGAGGTCGTCGACAACGCGGTCGACGAGGCGCTGGCCGGCTACTGCGACACCATCGACGTGGTGCTGCTCGCCGACGGCGGTGTCTCGGTGACCGACAATGGCCGGGGTTTCCCGGTCGACCTGCACCCGAAGCTCAAAAAGCCGGGCGTCGAGGTGGCGCTGACCGTGCTGCACGCCGGCGGCAAGTTCGACGGCAAGGCGTACGCGGTCTCCGGTGGTCTGCACGGCGTCGGCG